>FTKT01457690.1_pt1 | contig 27033 bp, 26 predicted proteins | sample 1658271 | NCBI WGS metagenome assembly FTKT01 (sample SAMEA3914811, study PRJEB12502) | metagenome | biome: forest; material: soil | place: Canada | collected 2011-08-04 | depth 0.3 m | reverse complement strand
CGGCGCGGTGGCGGCGAGCGGGGTCAGCTCTCCCGCAGGCCGGTGAGGTGGGCGAAGACGACCACGTTGGCGGTGTAGTCCTTCTTGCCGCGGTCGTAGGCGCCGCCGCAGGTGATCAGGCGCAGCTGGGCGTCCGGGGTCTTGCCGTACACCCGGTCGTCGGGGAAGTTGTCCTTGGAGAAGACCTCGGCGGTGTCGACGGTGAAGGTCGCGGTGACGCCGTCGTCGCGGGCCACGTCCACGGTGGTGCCGGCGGTCAGGGTGCTGAGGTTCCAGAAGACGGCCGGGGCGGTCTTGGTGTCGACGTGTCCGAGCACCAGCGCCGGGCCGCGGTTGCCCGGGACCGTGCCGCCCTTGTACCAGCCGACCAGGTTGGTGTCATCGGGCGCTGGCGCGTTGAGGACGCCGTTCGCGTCCAGACTCAGGCCGGTGAAGGGGGCGTTCACCCCGATCGAGGGGATGCTGAGCCGCACCGGGTGCGCGTCGGGGGTGACGATCGCCGGGACGGTGCGGGCCGCGTGCGGGGCCGGCAGCGCCGCGCCGGACGCGGCGGCGGCCGGCGGGCGGGCCGCCGAGGGCTGCGGGGGCAGCACCGTGGCGTTGCCGAGCGACTGATGGATCATGAACAGGCCCAGGACGCACGCTCCGAAGGCCGAGTACAGCACCCGGCGGCGCTGGCGGCTCATGGGGGCCGGGGTCGGTGCCGGGGTCGGCCTGTCGTGGGTCGGAGCCTGCTTGCCCATCGGGGCGCCTCTCTGTGCTGCGGGTAACGGGGGGAGTGGAGGGGAATGCGCGTCGTGTGCCGCGCCTCCCGGGGAGGCGCGGCACACGGACTGCGAGATTGCCGGTGGCTACCGGTCAGACCGCCAGGCCGGCGGCCGGCTTGCGCCGCCGCAGGGCGAGCGCACCCACGCCGACGCCGCCGGCCAGCAGCACCGCGCCGGTGGCCAGGCCGCCGGTGCCGAGGGCGGCGAAGCCGCCACCGGTGTGCACGGCGCCGTGCGGGCGCTTGTCGTCGCCGCGCTCGTCACGGGACTTCCAGTCGTCGCCCTTGCCCTCGTCGCCCTTCTTGTCGTCCACCTTCTTGTCATCGGACTTCTTGTCGTCGACCTTCTTGTCGTCCGACTTGGAGTCGTCCGTCTTCTTGTCGTCGACCTTCTTGTCGTCCGTGGGCACCGTCACCGAGCGGTCGGACTTCACGCCCGGGTCGGTGTCGGCGTGGGCCAGGGGGGCGGCCACGGTCAGGGCGGCGGCGGCAAGAGTGGCGGCGGCAAGGTGGCGAACACGACGCATGGGATGAGTCCTTTCGAAGGCACCCGCGGATGGCGACGGTCCGTCAGCCTGAGGGAATCCTGCGGTGCCTCCCTCACCGTCGGTCGCACGCGGTGCCCGCGCGACCGCAGAGCGTGCAAATGCATGACGCTGCGTTCGGGAAGTCGGGTCGACGGCTACGCCGGGTGATCGCCGCCCTGGCCCGCGCCGCCGCAACCGTGGCCGGTGCTGGCGTTCCCCCGGCGCCCGGCGCACGCTGGAGGAGGCACCACGGGAGGTGGCGGCGATGATGAACACGCTGGTCGGATGGCATATCGAGTTGGAGTTCGACGAGGTGGACGCGCGGACCAGGGCGGCCGCGATGGTCCGGCTCGCGGACGGTACGGAGCTGCGCGGCCACGGCTACACCAGCCGGCACCCGCGGGACGCCGCACAGCCGCGGGTGGGCGAGGAGATCGCCGCGGCCCGGGCGCTGGAGGATCTCGCCAAGCAGCTCTTCGAGAAGGCGCACACGGAGATCGACACGGCCTCGGGGATGCGGACGTATCCGCTGATGTGAGGCCGGACGCACTACGGCACCACGGCCCGGTGGCCCGTCCGCTCTGGACGGGCCACCGGGTCGTTGTGACGGTGCGTCAATGTTCCTTTTTTCATTGCTGGTTGGCGGATCAGTCCCAGGCAGGCGCGATCTGCTCGCCGGTGTCCGCGCGGTGCACGGTGATGGCCTCCACCGGGCAGAGTTCGGCCGCCTCGGTGACCTCGGCGAGTGCGGTGGTGACGGGCCGCCTGGGCTCGGCGCGGCCGTCGGCGCCGAGCGCCAGGTCGGCGGCGGCCACGCTCGCGCAGTAGCCGGTGCCCACGCAGCGGGCGCGGTCCACGCGGACCACCAGGGCCGGGTCGGGTAGTTGCTGTTCTGGCGTGGGTCGGGTGGGGTCGGTCACCAGGTCACCAGGTCACCGGCAGGACGGCGGGGCTGCGGGTGAGCAGTCCGCGGCGCCACTCCAGGTCGGCCGGGTCGAGGTCCAGGCGCAGGCCCGGCAGTCGGCGGGCGAGCCGGTGCAGCGCCAACTCCAGTTCCATCCGGGCCAGCCAGGCGCCCAGGCAGTGGTGCGGCCCGGCGCCGAAGGTCAGGCTGGGGGTCGGCAGCGGGGCGAAGAGGTCGAGGTCGGCCGGGTAGATCCGCCGGTCGTGGTTGGCACCGGTGGTCTCGGCGGCGACCACGCTGCCGGCCGGGATCAGCACCCCGCCGATCTCCACGTCCGCCACCGCGCGGCGGAGCAGTCCGGGCAGCACGTCGGCGTCACTCAACGGGATGGTCCGCAGCAGCTGTTCGGCCGCCGCGGCCGCGTCCGCCTCACCGGTGCCGAGCCGGCGCCACTGCTCGCGGCCGCCCGCGCCCCTCGGGGTGCCGTCGGCCTCGCGGGTCTCGTCGAGCAGGAAGACCAGGGCGTTGCCCAGCGAGGTCATCGTCGTCTCGTGCCCGGCGACCACCAGGCCGCAGACCAGCGCGACCAGTTGGGCCTCGGTGGCCTCCGCGCCCTGGTCGGCGCCCTGGTCGCGGCCCTGGTCGGCGGCCTGGACCAGGCTGCTCACCAGGTCCTCGCCGGGTGCCGCGCGGCGCTCGGCCAGTACGGTCGCCGCGAACTGCCCGAACTCCCGCATCGCCTGCTGGACGGCCTGCGGGGTGTGCGCGGAGGCGGAGAGCGCGTGATCGCTCCAGTACGCCAGCCGCTGGAGGTCGAGCCCGTCCAGGCCCATCAGGCGGCTGATCACCGCGATCGGCAGCGGGCGGGTGAACGCGGCGACGAGGTCGGCGGGCCGGCCGGCGTCGGTGAGGTCGTCCAGCAGGCCGTCGACCACCGCGGCCACCCAGGGCCGCCAGTGCGCGATCGCCCGTGGGGTGAAGGCGCGTTGCACGGTACGGCGCAGCCGCTGGTGCTCGGTGCCGTCGATGTTCAGGATGCCGTCCGGGTCGTCCAGCAGGTTCGGGTAGGGCGTCAGTGCCGGCGCGTCCGGGGCGTAGAGCGAGGCCCGGTTGAGGCGGGGGTCGGTCAGGGCCTGGCGGACGTCCGCGTGCCGCCGCACCACCCAGACCGGGGTCCCGGTGCGCAGGGCGGCGAGCACCGGCGGCCCCGGCTCGGTGAACTGGACGCAGTGCAGGGGGATGAGCGGGGGAGCCGTGGTCGCTTCGCTGCTGTCGAGGGACATCGTTCCTCCAGGCGGATCCGGCGGGTGTCATCGACGGTAAACGCCTGGAGCGGTATCAACTAGAGTACAGAATTGGCCAATTGGCGAGTCGTCACTGGTCGGACCGGCTCAGTGCCGCCCGCAGCCCGGCTGGGCCGACCAGGCCGACGGCGTGGCCGTCGTGCAGCACCACGGCGGTCCCCAGGCCGCGCTCGGTCAGTTCGGCGAGGGCCGCCGCGGCGCTCTGACCGGTGCCGAACTGCGGCAGGGGCGCTCCGAGATGGTCCCCGGCCGGGTCGCCGGGCGCGGCCTTGCCCGCCGCCACGGCCGCCTCCAGCTCGGTCAGCCGGACGGCGCCGGCCAGCTCGGGCGCGGTGGGCTGGCGGCCGGGGCCGACCGGACTCGGCCCGGCGGGCAGCACCGGCTCGTCGCCCGCCCGCTGCCGGGCCCGCAGCGCGGTGAGCGCGGCCGCCACCGTCTCGCGCACGTGCAGGTAGGGCAGCGGGCGGGCGCGGTCGGCCTCTGGTACCGCCTCGCCGACCCTGACCGTGGCCTCCTCGCCGTCCAGAAAGCCCAGGCCCAGCAGCCACTCGTCGTTGAAGTACTTGGACAGGTACTGGCGTCCGGAGTCCGGCAGCACCGCCACCACCAGCTCCCGCGGCCCGAGCCCGGCCGCCACCCGCAGCGCGGCCGCCACCGCCGTGCCGGCCGAGCCACCGACCAGCAGGCCTTGCTCACGGGCCAGTTGGCGGATCGTCAGCAGCGAGTCCCGGTCGGTGACCGGGATGATCTCGTCCACCAGCTCCTGGTGGAAGGAGAGCGGCCAGACGTCCTCGACGGTCTCCGGGTGCCGGAAGTGCCCGGCCGCCTCGACGAAGTACGGGCGCCCGTCGCCGCCGGCGTAGACCGAGGAGGCCGGGTCCGCGCCGATCACCCGGACCGCGCCGCCGCTGGCCTCCTTCAGGTAGCGGCCGGTCCCGCTGATCGTCCCGCCGGTGCCCAGGCAGGCGACCAGGTGGGTCACCCGGCCGTCGGTCTGCCGCCAGATCTCCGGACCGGTGGTCAGGTAGTGCGCCTCAGGGTTGGCCGGATTGTCGTACTGACCGGCCAGCCAGGCGCCGGGGGTCTCCTCGGCGATCCGGGCGGCGAGGTTGAACGGGTGCTCCGGGTGTTCGGCCGGCCGCCCGCCCGGGGTGACCACCACCCGGGCGCCGAACGCCCGCAGGGTGGCGATCTTCTCGGTGCTGGTCTTGTCCGGGACCACCAGCACGGCTCGGTAGCCCTTGTTCGCGGCCACCAGGGCCAGGCCGGCCCCGGTGTTGCCGGAGGTGGCCTCCACCACGGTGCCGCCCGGCCGCAGCTCGCCGGTCGCCTCGGCCCGCTCGATCATGCGCAGGCCGATCCGGTCCTTCACGCTGCCGCCGACACTGAGGTATTCGAGCTTGGCGTAGACCGCGGCGCTCCGGCCGTCCCCGGGCGTGCGCAGGCGCACCAGCGGGGTGTTGCCGATGAGTTCGAGCAGGGACTCGTGGGCATCCATCGGGCCAGGCTAGCGCCTGGCGCCTCGGGCCGGCGGGCCGTTCGCGGACGGCACGCCTTGCCCGCCGTCCCCGGGCGGAGCATCGTGGAGGGAGGGCTCGCGAACCAGGCGTCGGGCCCGCGCAGGTGATCCACCCGGTGCCGGTCGGGTCCCGTGTACTCTTCCTCAGCCTCCGACTGCGGAACCTCCGCCGCCGGGTGCTCTCCTGACGGGATGTCACATGAAGGCTGCCGAGCCCATCGAACTGCTCTCCCGGGCGCTGGACCAGAGCGAGTGCGTGATCGCCGGGGTCAGGCCAGAACAGGGCGCGCTGCCCACGCCGTGCCGGTCCTGGGAGGTGGACCGGCTGCTCGGGCACCTGCTGGACGACCTGCGGCAGTTCACCGCCCGGGCCGCCGGCGGCGAGGCCACCTATGGCGCGCCGCAGGCCGTCGAGCCGGGCGAGAGCGCCCGGGCCGCCTTCCGGACCGGCGCGGACGGCCTGCTGGCGGCCTGGAACGCGGCCGGCGAGCTGACCGGCACGGTACGGCTGCCGGGGATGGGCGAGGTGCCGGCCCGCTTCCCGGTGGACCAGCAGATCACCGAACTCGCCGTGCACACCTGGGACCTGGCGGTGGCGACCGGCCAGCCCACCGACCTCGACCCGGAGGTCGGCGAGACGGCGCTGGCCTGGGGACAGGGCGTGCTGCGCCCGCAGTTCCGTGGTGACGAGGCGAGCGGACGGGTCTTCGGGCCCGAGGTGGCCACCTGGGAGGACGCGCCGGTGTACGACCGGCTCGCGGCCTTCTACGGCCGCGAGCCCGCGTAGTGCGGTCCTACTCGGCGCCGAAGCGCTCGCGCCAGGCGGCCAGGTCCTCGTCGGTGATCTTCGCGAAGAGCACCGGCGGAACGGTGAACGGGGTGCCGGCCGCGACGAAGTCCAGCGCGGTGGCCTGCTCCTCGCTCACCCAGGCCTGCTCCTCGGTCACGCCGGGGGCGAAGACCGCGCGGACGGCCGCGCTGGTGGCCGGGATGAACGGCGCCGAGACGACCCCGTACAGGTGGATCAGGTTCATCGCGGTGCGCAGCGTCAGCGCGGCGCCGGCCTCGTTGGTCTTGATCTCGGTCCAGGGGGCCTTGCTCTCCAGGTAGGAGTTGCCCGCGCTCCACAGTGCCCGCAGGGCCTGCGCGGCCTTGCGGAACTGCAGGGTGTCCAGGTGGCCCTGGTACTCCGCGAGCAGGCCGGCGATCTCGGCCCCGAGCTGCTGCTCGGCCGCGCCGGGCGCGTCCCCGGCCGGGACCGTGTCGCCGAACCGCTTGAGGCTGAAGGAGAGCACCCGGTTGACGAAGTTGCCCAGCGTGTCGGCCAGGTCCTTGTTCACCGTGGAGGCGAAGATCTCCCAGCTGAAACTGGTGTCGTCGGACTCCGGCGCGTTGGCCATCAGGAAGTAGCGCCAGTAGTCGGCGGGCAGCAGCTCCAGCGCGGCGTTGGTGAAGATGCCGTGCTGCTGGCTGGTGGAGAACTTGCCGCCGTAGTAGTTCAGCCAGTTGAAGGCCTTGACGAAGTCGACCTTCTTCCACGGCGCGCGGGTCCCGATGATGGTCGCCGGGAACATCACCGTGTGGAACGGGACGTTGTCCTTGGCCATGAACTCGGTGTAGCGCACGTCGTCGGCCTCGTACCACCACGACTTCCAGTCGCGGTTCGCCGGGTCGGCGTCGGACCACTCCTTGGTGGCGCCGATGTACTCGATCGGGGCGTCGAACCAGACGTAGAAGACCTTGCCCTGGGCGGCCAGCTCCGGCCAGACGTCGGCCGGCACCGGGACGCCCCAGTCCAGGTCACGGGTGATCGCACGGTCGTTCAGGCCCTCGGTCAGCCACTTGCGGGCGATCGAGGAGGCCAGCGTCGGCCAGTCCCCGCCGCGCTCGTCGATCCACGCCTCGACCTCGCCGGCCAGCTTGGACTGGAGCAGGAAGAGGTGGCTGGTCTCGCGGACCTCCAGCTCGGTGGAGCCGCTGACCGCCGAGCGCGCGTCGATCAGGTCGGTCGGGTCCAGCAGGCGGGTGCAGTTCTCGCACTGGTCGCCGCGCGCCTTGTCGTAGCCGCAGTACGGGCAGGTGCCCTCGATGTAGCGGTCCGGCAGGAAGCGGCCGTCGGCGATCGAGTAGACCTGCCGGATCGAGCGCTCCTCGATGAAGCCGTTGGCCTGCAGCTCGCGGGCGAACTCCTGGGTGATCTCACGGTTCTGCTGCGAGGAGGAGCGGCCGAAGTAGTCGAAGGAGAGCTGGAAACCGTCGTAGATCTCCTTCTGCGCCACGTGCTGCTGGGCGCAGAACTCGGCCACCGGCAGGCCGGCCGCCTTGGCGGCCAGCTCCGCCGGGGTGCCGTGCTCGTCGGTGGCGCAGATGTACAGCACCTCGTGGCCGCGCTGGCGCAGGTACCGGGAGTAGACGTCCGCCGGGAGCATGGACCCGACCATGTTCCCCAGGTGCTTGATCCCGTTGATGTAGGGAAGCGCGCTGGTGATCAGGTGTCGAGCCATCCTGGGAAGCTCCCATTCATGTAGGTGGCGCCGGGCTCCGGGGCGGAGCGTCGAGCGCTGGTCAGCGGCCGTCGCCGGGGAATGTGCGGCAGGCCCGTGAGCGGTTGTCACCGGGCAGGTGGTCGGCGCTACGGGCTGCCATCATTCTATCGGCCGCGGCCGGGCGGCCCGTACCGAGTTACCGGGCGGCCCGCGCGGGCGGTGACTCGGTACGGACCGGGCCGGGGCGCTACTCGGTGCTCCGCGCGCGGCCCGGCAGGGTGAGCGCCCCGAGGGCGGCGAAGGCGGTGAAGGCGGCGGCGACCAGCAGGGCCCGGCCGTAACCGGCCGTCAGCGCGGCCGACAGCTGGTCCGGGTGGGCCGCCAGGCGGGTGGCGGTGGTGTGCGAGGCGAGGGTGGCGAGCACCGCCAGGCCCAGCGCGCCGCCGACCTGCCGGGAGGTGTTGACCAGGCCCGAGGCCAGGCCCGCCTCGGCGCGCGCGGTGCCGCTGGTGGCCGCGACGGTGGAGGGCATCATGGCGAGCCCCACGCCGAAGGTGCAGAGCACGAACGGCCCCAGCGCGTCGACCACGAAGCTGCCGTCCGGACGGATCAGCGACATCCAGAGGAAGCCGGCCGTGCTGATGGTCAGCCCGGTCACCAGCAGCGGGCGCGGCCCGGTGCGGCCGATGATCCGGGTGCCGATCTGCGCGCCCAGGATGATCGCCAGCGAGCCCGGCACGAAGCAGAGGCCGGCCGTCTGCGCGCTGTAGTGGAGCACCTGCTGGAAGTAGAGCGAGAGGATGAACCACATCGCGAAACTCGCCGCGCCCATCGCGATCACCAGCACGTTGGCGGTGGCCAGGGTGCGCCGGCGCAGGATCGCCAGCGGGACCAGCGGGTGGGCGACCCGGGACTCGATCAGCACGAAGAGGCCCAGCAGCACCGCGCCGGCCAGCAGCGAGCCCCAGACCGACGGGGAGCTCCAGGCCTTCGTCTCGGTGCAGATGATCCCGTAGACCAGCACGGTCAGGCCGGCCGTGACGCTCAGCGCGCCGGGCAGGTCGAGCCGGCGCAGCCCGCCGCGGACGCCGCTGGCGGCCGGCAGGTAGCGCAGCGAGGCGACCAGCAGCAGCACGCCGAGCGGGACGTTGACGAAGAGCACCCAGCGCCAGCCGGCGTACTGGGTCAGGATCCCGCCGACCACCGCGCCGGCCGCGCCGCCGGCGGCCATCACCGCGCTCCACGCGCCCATCGCCCGGGTCCGGGCGGCGGGTTCGGTGAAGGTGGTCATGATCAGGGTGAGCGTGGCCGGGGCCAGGATCGCGCCGCCGACGCCCTGCACCGCGCGGGCGGCGATCAGCGTGCCGCTGCTGTCGGCCAGGCCGCCGACCAGCGAGGCGAGGGTGAAGGCGGTCAGTCCGGTGAGGAAGGCGCGGCGCGAGCCGACCAGGTCGGCGGCCCGGCCGCCGAGCAGCAGCAGCCCGGCGAAGCCGAGGGTGTAGGCGTTGACGATCCACTGCTGTCCGGCCGGGGTCAGGTGCAGCGTGTCGCGCATCGCGGGCAGCGCGACGTTCACGATCGAGACGTCCAGCACCACCATGAACTGCGCGGCGCAGGCGATGACCAGGACGGCGGTGGTGGACAGGCCCCGGGCGGCGGACGGCTGGTCCGCCGAGGGTATGGCCTCGGCTGCGCGGGCGGCGGGTGGTGTGACTGGCATGGAAGCGTCCCCCGGGTGAGGCGAAAATAGAGCGGCTCCAAAAATGTAGCAGCTCTAATTATCTGGGGCGACCGGTTATCCTGGCCCTCATGACGAACGCGCGTGCTACCGCCGATGCCCCCGACCCCGCCGCCGGCGGGCTGCGGCCGCGCAAACGCGAGCGCACCCGCTGCGCCATCTCCGACGCAGCCTTCCGCCTCTTCGCCGAGCGGGGCTTCGACGCGGTGAAGCTCACCGAGATCGCGCTGGCCGCGGACGTCGCCCCCGCCACGGTCTTCACGCACTTCGGCTCGAAGGAGGACATCTTCTTCAGCCGCCGCGACGAGTTCAACGCCGGACTGCCGGCCGCCGTCGAACTCGCCGCCACCGGCGCCGAGCTGCTGCTGAACCTGCGGCAGTACCTGGACGACTCCGTCGAGCTGGTGCTGGCCGACAAGTGGCTGGACTCCAGTCGCACCTTCTCCCGCGTCCTGCTGGGCAGCGAGGCGCTGCGCCGCAGCCACCTCGCGGTGCTGCGGCAGCGTGAGGACCTGCTGCTCGGCCTGCTCGTCCAGCGCGCCGGCGACCGGGTGGACCCGGGTGAGCTGCGGATCTTCGCCGGTTTCACCGCCGCCGTCCGGGGCGCGGTCTTCGAGCTGCTGCACCGGGAGCTGGCGGCGCAGGCGCCGGCCGCCGAGATCCGTGCCCGGGTGCGGGCCCTGGTGGACCGCGGCTTCGCCCGGCTGGCGGCCGCCTACGCGGGCGACCCGCTGCTGGAGCCGGGTGACCGGGGGCCGTGCGGTTCGGTGGTGGGCGGTGCGGCCGGCGATCGCGGAGGCGCCGCGGGTGACGATCGGGGCGGCGTCGCGGGTGACGATCGCGGAGGTGTCGCGGGTGAGGATCGCGGAGGTGTCGCGGGCGCGGTGGCCGGGGGCGGCGGTGGCCCGGTCAGGGTCTCGCTGCCGCCAGGTACCGCGGCAGTTCGCTGATCCGGCGCTGGTCCTCGGCGGTCGGGGCGAAGGTGACCAGCTTCTGCTCGGGGTCGTCCGCGAGTTGCAGGACGGTGTGGTGCAACTCCACCACCCCGAGCAGCGGGTGGCGCAGTCGCTTGACGCCGGAGCCCAGCGGGACGACCTGGTGGCGCGGCCACCAGTCGCGCACCTCCGCGCTCGCCGCGAGCAGCCGGTCCAGCAGCTCGCCGAAGCCGGGGTCGGTCGGGATCCGGGCGGTGGCGGCCCGGAACCGCCCGAGCAGGTCGGCGGCCGCCTGCGGCCAGTCGACCATGACCTCGCGGGCGGCGGGATCGGTGAACATCCACCAGAGCATGTTGCGCTCCAGCGGCGGCCGGGCCGGCCAGTCGGTCCACAGCGCCCGGGCGGCCCGGTTGGCCGCCAGCACGTCCCAGCGCCGGCCCGTGACGTAGGTCGGGCACGGGTCGAGCCGGTCCACCAGGGCGACCACCTCGGGGGAGAGCGACTCGGCCGCGGCCGGGGCCACGGGCGGTGCGCCGTGCACGAGTTCGTGCAGGTGGGCGCGTTCGACCGGGCTCAGCCGCAGCGCCGCCGCGAGCGCGTCGAGCACCTGCCGCGAGGGACGCACGTCGCGACCCTGCTCCAGGAAGGTGTAGTAGGTCGAGGAGATGGCCGCCAGCTGCGCCACCTCCTCGCGTCGCAGTCCCCGGGTGCGGCGCCTGGCCCCGCTGGGCAGGCCGACGTCGGCGGGCTGCAGGCGCTCACGGCGCGAGCGCAGCAGGTCGGCCAACTCCTGTGCCCGGCTTGCTGACTGGGACATCCTGGCACTTCCGTTACTAGGAAAGACATGCGGTGGATACCAGTCTAGGACGTGGCTACCGTGGTGCCATGAAGACCAGAGGGATGAGCGGGGGTTTCGCGGTGCGGGGTTCCATGGTGCGGATCCCGGTCGGCGACGGGCCGCCGATGGGCGGGTACCTGGCCCGGCCGGCCGGGCCGGGGCCGTTCCCCGGGGTGCTGGTGGGGATGGAGCTCTTCGGGGTGGACGGGCACGTCCGGGAGGTCTGCGACCGGCTGGCCGGGCTCGGACACCTGGCGCTGGCACCGGACTTCCACCACCGCACGGCCCCCGGCGCCGAGTTGCCGCGCGAGGCGGCCGGGCGCGAACGCGGCTTCGAGCTGCTGCACCTGATGACCCGTGCGCAGGTACTGGACGACGTGCGCGCCGCCCTGGCGTATCTGGGGACGGCCGGGCACGGGCCGTTCGGCATGGTCGGCCTCAGCCTCGGCGGCCACCTCGCCTACCTGGCGGCCACCGAGTTCGACCTCGCGGCGGTGGCCGTCCTCTACGGTGGCTGGCTGCCGACCACTGACATCCCGGTCAGCCGGCCCGAACCGACCCTCTCGCTGACGCCCGGGATCCGTGGCCGGCTGCTCTACCTGGTCGGCGAGCAGGACCACGTGATCCCGCCCGAGCAGCAGCGGCAGATCGCCGGGGCGCTGCACGAGGCAGGAGTGGAGCACGAGTTCATCGCCTACCCGGACACCGGACACGGCTTCCTGGGCGGCGGCGGGCCCGCGGCGGCGGACGCCTGGCGGCGGATCGAGGCGTTGCTGGCGGGGGCGCTGGGCGGGTAGTCGGCGGGTGGGAGCGCCGGCGGGCGCCGGTCGGGGACCGGGCAGGGCGATGCGGCGGAGGTTCCTGGCGGAGCTGTACACCTACCGGGGCGCGGAGGGGGTGTGACGGGGGCGGCTGAGGGCTCCCCGTCCGGTCGTCAGGTCAGAGGGCGCGCATCTCGCTTCGGGTCAGGGCGTAGCTGAAGGCCGCGACCAGCGACAAGCCGGTGACGACGAAGACCCCGCGGCTGCCGAAGGCGGTGACGGCCGCGCCGACGGCGACCACCGAGAGCGGGAAGACGCCGAGCGCGCAGAAGGTGACCGCCGCCATCACCCGGGCCAGCAGCGCGGGCGGGGTGTTGCGCTGCACCCCGGTGACGATCAGGACGTTGGTGACGGTGCTGGCGCCGCCCGCGAGGACCAGCATGACCAGCGCGCCGGCCAGGCCGGTGAACGGGACGAAGCCGACCGCCACGCCCATCAGCAGGCCGGAGACCATCGCGGTGCGACCGCGCGAGCGCAGGTCGGTGAGGCCGGCCGCGACGAGTCCGCCCACCAGCGCGCCGCCGGTGAACGCGGCGAGCAGCGCGCCGAAGCCGATCGCACCGGCTGCGAAGTCCCCGGTGGCCAGGGCGGGCAGCGCGACCCGGGTCATGCCGCCCATGGTGAGGTTGGCGATCACCGTGACGGTCAGCACGTTGCGCAGCAGCCGCGACTCGCCGAGCAGGGCGAATAAGTTCCTGGGGATGGAGGCCCGCGCGGCGATGTCCGGGGCGGGTGCGACGAACGGTCCGCGGCCGATCAGCAGCAGGGTCGCCGCCGACACGGCGAAGGTGAGCGCGTCGACGGTGAGCGCGATCGCCGGGTTCAGCCAGGCCACGACCAGTCCGGCCACCCCCGGGCCGACCAGGCCCGCACCGAAGGTGACGGTGCTGCTCAGGGCGTTCCCCGCGTGCAACTGCTCGGCGGGCAGCAGCCGGGGGGCGATGGCCCAGGCGGCCGGCAGGAAGAGGCCCGCGCCCAGGCCCACCAGGCAGGTGAGCGTGCCGATCAGGTAGTAGTTCTCGATCCGGCGCAGCGCGACCACCGCGAGCGCCGCGGTGACGAGCAGTCGGCCCAGGTCGGCGGTCATCATGACGCGCCAGGCCCCCCAGCGGTCGGCGCAGATGCCGCCGAGCGGGGTGGCGGCCAGCCGGCCCGCGCCGTAGGCGGCCACCACCAGGCTCAACTGCCGGGCGCCGCCGCCGAAGGCGTAGACCAGCAGGGGCAGGGTGACCACCTGGAAGGCGTTGCCGAACTCCGAGGTGCCCTGTCCGATGACCAGCAGGCGGAAGCCGCGTGCGCGCAGCGGCAGCAGGCTGAGCCGCGGGCGGAACCGGCTCAGTGGTCCCAGTGGTCCCGGCGGTCCCGGCTTCGCGGTCTGCGGCGTCGGGCCGCCGGTGCGGGGCGGGCTAGCCATGGGCGGCACTGCCCGTCCCGGTCACCGCGACGGGCAGTGACTCCAGGCCGCGCAGCATGAAGGTGTTGCGCCAGGGCAGCGTCTCCTCGTCCGCCGCGAGTTCGATCGCGGGGAAGCGCTCCAGCAGCCCGCCGAGCGCGACCTCGCCCTCCAGCTTGCCGAGGAACGAGCCGAGGCAGCGGTGCAGGCCCTGCCCGAACGCCAGGTGGCCGGGGTCGTCGCGGTCCAGGATCAGCCGGTCGGGGTCGGTGAACCGGGCCGGATCGCGGTTGGCGGCGCCCAGCGAGACCAGGACCAGCTCCCCGGCCGGGACCTCCACCCCGCTGACCTCCACCGGTTCGGTGGTGAACCGCAGGGTGGCCATGCTGACCGGTGACTCGTAGCGCAGGAACTCGTCGACGGCCATGCCCATCGCCTGCGGGTTGGCCCGCAGCCAGGCGTGCTGGTCGGGGTGGTGCAGCAGGGCCAGGGTCGCGGTGCCCAGCAGGTTGACCGTCGTCTCATGGCCGCCGATCAGCAGCAGGAAGACCATCGAGAAGACCTCCTGCTCGTCCAGGTCGCCGGCGTCGCAGGCCCGGACCAGGTCGGTGAGGATGTCCTCGCGCGGGTCGGCCCGCCGAGCCGTCATCAACTCGCGGAGATAGGAGTTCAGTTCAGTGGTCGCCTGCTCGAAGGACATCTCGCTGCCGCGGGTGAGGATCGCGGTGGACCAGGTGCGGTAGGCGTGCAGGTCCTCCGGGGGGAATCCCAGCAGCTCACAGATGATCATGATGGGCAGGGGGAAGGCGAAGTCCTTCACCACGTCGATCGTCTCCCGCTCGCGCAGGCCGTCCAGCAGGCCGCCCGCGATCCGCTCGACCATCGGGCGCATCAGGTCCACCCGCTTGCGGGTGAACACCCCCTGGATCAGGCGGCGCAGCCGGGTGTGGTCCGGCGGGTCGCTGTTGAGCATGTGGACGACGTCGGAGCCGAGCGTGATGCCGGCCCCGCGCCCGTTGGCGATGGCCTGGCTGCGCCGGACGTCCTGCCCGAAGCGCGGGTCGACCAGGGCGGCCCGGACGTCCTGATAGCGGGTCAGCATCCAGACGGGCAGCCCCTCCCCGTACTCCACGACGGAGACCGGGGACGCCTCGCGGATCCGGGCGAGGGTGGGGTACGGGTCGCGGATGAACGCGGACATCCGGGCCTCGGTGTCGTCGGCCGTGGTGGTCATGGGCGGGCTTCTCCTAAACGGTCAGGGACGGGAACGGCCAGCGGCGGACACGCATGGGCAACCACCAGGCGAGGCCGGCCTGTTCGGTGATCAGGCCGGCCTCGGCGAAGTCCCGGCGGACGGCCGCGGGGAGGCGGCCGGCGGGCGTCCCCTCGGTCAGTGCCCCGATCTGGGCGAGGTGCTCCGGCTCGTCGATGGTGAACAGCTCCAGCGTGCCGAACCGCCGGTCGCGCACCTCCACGAAGCCGGGGCCGCGCCGGAAGACGCACCGGCTGGGGAAGTACCCGGCCCGCCAGTCGGCGGTGATCGGGGCAGCCGTGCCGAGCACCTGCTCGGGCGGGTAGAGGTGGTGGAAGAGGCCGTCCGCCGCGCAGCCGTCCTCGCAGCGGGCGGTCCAGAGCACGGCCAGCCCCTGGCTGGTGGCCTCCCGGACGAGCAGCAGCGCGTACGCGGCCGTCTCGGGGGCGTCGCGGCAGAGGGTGACCGGCTCCAACAGCCGCAGGCAGCGCACGCCCGAGCGGTGCAGGGCGGTGACGTCGTCCCGGGCCGGCCCGTGCAGGGTGCGCGGGCCGAGGGCGATGCCCGGCAGTCGCTGGACGGCCGGGTCGTAGTCGAGCCACAACTCGACGTCCAGGGCGGGGCGCTGACGTTCAGCCGACGGGGACGACACGACGTGCCTCCTCGCTCGTGTCACTGCCCGGGTCCGGCTGGACGGCGGTCGGCCCGTGCCGGTGCTCCACGCGCATCAGCACCTGGTTGTCGGACTCGACGGCGACCTGTAGCCAGCTGTCGCCGTCGTGGAAGAGCAGTCCCAGCGCATCCCAGCGCCGCAGCAGCGGCTCCACGGCCCCGGCGCCGCCCGGGAGGCGGGCGGCCAGGGTGGCCGGCGAGCGCGGCTGGTCCAGCAGCCGGAAGAGCGCGAGTTCCACCGGATCGGTCAGTTCCAGCACCTGCCAGCCGTAGCCGGGGCGGGAGTTGGCCAGCACGATCCGCCCGTCGGCGTCCCGGTAGCTGAGCCTGCTGTCCGGGTACTTCGAGCGCCAGGTGTCCACCGCGGCGGTCAGGGCGTCCGCCAGCCCGTTGTCGATGCCGCGCTGCGGCGCGGTGAAGACATAGGCCAGGTCGGCGAGTTCACCCTCGGGCAGCCGGTAGGTCGCCCGGTACTGGTAGGCCGGGCGGGTGAGGTCGAAGCCCAGCTCCGGCCGGTTGAAGTAGGGGCTGAACCGCTCGATCACGATGCGCCCCGCACCGGTCGGCGGATCCAGGTGGTGCAGGGCCGGCAGCTGCCGCAGGACCGACTCGTAGTCCGCGGGCTGCTCCCCGGGGAACCCGTACAGGTAGTTCCAGGTCACCGAGACGCCGGCGCTCTGCGCGTCCCGCAGCGCGCGGACGTTCTGACACCCCGTCACACCCTTGTCCATGATCCTCAGGACCCGTGTGCTCAGACTCTCGATACCGGGCTGCACCTGCACCGCGCCCGCGTCGCCCAGCAGTTGGAACTGATGGCGGCGCAGATTGGCCTTGATCTCGAAGTGCAGCCGCAGATCCACCGGCAGCTCGGCCAGCGGCCGCAGGACGGTGTCGAAGTACCCCATGTCCAGGATGTTGTCGACCACGTAGACGTCCAGCAGCTGATGGCGTTCGGCCAGGGAGAGCACCTCGTCGAGAAAGTCCTCCGGCCGCTTGGAGCGGAACTCCATGGAGGAGCCGTTGAGTCCGCAGAAGGTGCAGTGGTGCTTCTCGCCCCACCAGCAGCCGCGCGAACCCTCCAGGACCAGCTTCGGCTCGACCCAGCGCGCCGCGGCCGAGGCGTCGAGCCGCTCGAAGAAGCCGTCGTAGCGTGGGGTCGGGATCGCGGCGGGCGGCAGTGGCCGGGCGGCCATCGGGTTGGCGCGCGAGGCACCGCGCTCGTCGCGCCAGCACAGACCGGGGATGGCGGCCAACGCGGGCTCGGGTGGGGAGGGTTGGCCCGGTGCTTGTGCTGGTGCCTGTGCCGGTGCTGGTGTCGCTGCTGGCGTCGCTGCTTCGAGGAGGTCGAGCAGGGCGGGGAAGGCGACCTCGCCCTCGCCGCGTACGACGTAGTCCAGGAACGGGAAGTTGCGGTGCAGTGCGGCGCCCTGCGGCCCGTCGCAGTTCGCCCCGCCGAACACGGTCCGCACCTGCGGGGCGGCCTGCTTGAGCAGTCTGGCCGCGGCGAGGCCGGCCGCGTTCTGCTGGAAGGTCGTGCTGAATCCGACCAGGTCGGGCGCGTCCGCGGCGAGTTCGGCGACCAGCCACGCGACGAAGGCGGGGGCGGTGGCGCGGGTGGCCCGGGCCAGTTCTATCTCGCGGGTGCTCGCGCCGTTGGCCGTCAGGAACTGGAAGTACTGCTCGAAGTCGGGCCCGTCGTGGCCTGCGTCGTTCGGCGGGCCTTCGCCGTTCGCCGGGCCTTCGCCGTTCGCCGGGCCTTCCTCGTTCGCCGGGCGGTCGTCGCCGTAGAGTGCTCCGGCGAACGCCCAGTCCCCGGCGCCCTGGAAGTAGGACTTCTCGGCGAAGTAGGTGTAGTCCTCCAGGTCGAAGCCGGCGGCCTCGGCCGCCCAGTCCGCGTAGTCCAGGTTGGCGTAGCGCACCTCGACCTGATGGCCGGCCCGTGCGGCGGCGGCGTGCAGGATCCCGAGTGCCAGCGACGGCATGTCGAGCGCGCCCCAAGGCATCTGCACCAGAACGATACGCATGGACTCACTTCCGTCGTAGGGCGCTGACCGGGGGCGGTGCTCCGGTGGTGCCGCTCCGGGGTTCCGGTACAACCCCGGAGCGGCGAAGCTCACTTGCTCTGGGCTGCCGGCTTCGGCTGTCCCTTGAGGGCGGGCTTGACGGGAGCGGCCTTGGTGATGTCGAGCGCGAAGCTGTTCACGATGACCGCGCCCCGGTCGCGCTCGGGAGCGCTGATCGGGTCATTCTGGACGCTGCGTCGCTTCATGGGTGTTCACCTCCCTTCTCGGCTCGTCGGTCACTCCGGGCGGGTCGCGCCGGAGCGGTCAGGGGGGAGGAGGTGTCGGCCAGGAGCGCGCGGTGAAGCGCAGCATCGCGGCGAACACCACGTCGTGGTCGGCGGCCCGGCGGCTGCGGTGCCCGCCGTCCACCCAGAGCAGTTCGTGCGGCACCGCCGACCGGTCCAACTCCTTCGCGTACCGCGCCACTTGCTCGGCGGGGCAGCGCTCGTCGGCTGGGGAGGCGATCAGCAGCACGGGGGAGCGCACCTGGTGGACGTAGGTCAGCGGGCTGGCGGCGTGGTACCGCTCGGGGACCTGCTGCGGGGTGCCGCCGAACAGCTCCTGGTCGATGGCGCGCAACGCGGGCGTGGTGGCCCGGTAGGCGGCCGGGTAGTCCGCGATCGGATACGCCGCCATCCCCAGTGACCACAGCCTCGGCTGCGCGCCCATCGCCAGCAGGGCCAGATAGCCGCCCCAGGAGAAGCCGCACAGACCGGTGCGCCCGGCGGCCGCGACACCGTCGGCGACCAGTGCGGCCCGGACGGCGGCCAGGTCCTCGATCTGGGCGAGTCCGACCCGGTGGTCGAACTCGTGCTGCCAGCGGGCGCCGTAGCCGGTGGAGCCGCGGTAGTTGGTGCGCACGACGGCGTATCCGCGGCGGGTGAAGGCGTCTGCGGACGGCTCGTAGGAGTCCCGGTCGTGGGTGGCCGGACCGCCGTGCACCAGGAAGAGCGTCGGCCAAGGCCCTTCCCCGGGAGGGGTGCTGACGAAGCTGTGGATCCGCCCGTACCGGGTGGGCGTCCACCGCCGGCCCCGGCGCGCCGGGTCGGCGGCCGTCGGCGCCGGGTCCACGGCCTGGCCGCCGGGCGGGATCAGCAGCGCGCGCGGGGGTACCGCCTCCCGGCTCCACAGGCAGTGCAGGGTGCCGTCCGGCGCGCAGGACAGGTCGTGGATCGTGCCGCCGGGCGTCCGGACGCTCCGCAGCCGCCCGCTGTCGAGGTCGGCGGCGAAGAGGTGGCTGCGGCCGGCGCGTTCCTGCTGGACCAGGATGCCGCGGGCATCGCGCTTGTCGCGCTCGTCGCGGTACCAGCCGACCGAGATCTCGGAGCCGAACGACAGCCCTGGGAAGAGTCGCAGGCCGTGCCCCGCCCGCCAGGTGGCCACGGTGTACCGCTCGTCCTGCTCGGCCACCAGCAGGAGTTCCGGATCCGGGCCGCCCGCCGGGTCGAACTCGATCGGCCACAGCCGGCGCCGGCGGCTGCCGGGGAGCCGGACGGGCGGCTGCGTCCTCCGTAGTCGGGCCGGCTCCGTCGGCCAGAGCAGGACCGCGTCCTCGCCGTCCGGCCGGCCGCCGAGGGCCAGCAGCCGCCCGTCCGGTGACAGGTCCGCCAGGCTCACGTACCCCGCCGCCGAGCCGACCAGCCGGGCCTCGCCGCCGGGTACCCCGACGTAGCAGCGCGATTCGCCGCCGACCCCGAGGCCGACCGCCGCGAGTGAGCCCGCGCGGTCGAACGCGATCCCGTACGCCCGTCCGCGCGGCAGGCCGGGTAACGCCTCGGCCGGGCCACCGCTCGCGAACGGCTGGCGCTGCCAGCTGCCTTCGCCGCTGGTGTCGGCGTCGAACCACCACACCTGGGCGCCGTCCGGTTCGATCTCGCTCAGGTCCACGCCGTCCGGCCGGTCGGTGAGCACCCGCCGCCGCCCTGTCCCGAGGTCCCAGGCGACCGCCTGCCACCGGCCCTCGACCAGCCGCGTCTCCACCGCGCGGTCGGGGGCCAGCCCGGCGAAGCCGGGAGCCTGGAGCGCTTGGTCCATGAACGTCGCCCTCCGCTTGGACACCGGCGGCCCGCGTGCGGGTGCCGTCGCTGACGGGATCGGCTGCGCTGAACGATGGTCGGCGACCCATGGCGGACCGCCGAAACTCCAAGGGGTGCTTGCCAGTTGTGAGGCAACTCGTTGCATCACCGTGACTGCCGCGAGATGCGGGACCGGTAATCGGTGACCACTGTAGGGATTGATGGCGAACAGTCATATGGGTAACGCGCAGATGGCCGAAACGCGCCACCGTCGGCCGCCGGCGAGCGGGCTGGTGTTCCTGGTGCGCTGTGCGGTGCTGGTGGGAAGGGGAGGTCTTTCCTGGGCGGCCGTCGTTACGATGTTCCTCGCGGAAGCCCGTTCACCGGCCCGGAGGTGCCATGTCCTTGCAGCTGAAGTTGGTGGCGATCACCCTCGACTGCCCCGACCCGTTGGCCCTGGCGGCGTTCTACCAGCAGGCCACCGGCTTCGAGCCCCATCCGAAGTCGGACGCCTCCTTCGCGGGCCTCAACCGCGACGACCAGCTCTTCCTCGGCTTCCAACGGGTCGACGACTACCGGCCGCCGCGCTGGCCCGGCCAGACCGTCCCCCAGCAGATGCACCTCTGCTTCGACGTCGCGGATCTGGACGAGGCCGAGGCCCTGCTGCTGGAGCTGGGCGCGGGCAAGCCGGACCACCAGCCGCACGACGCCGCCAACGCCCGGGTCCTCACCGATCCCGCCGGCCATCCGTTCTGCATCTGCCAGGGTTGACGGGCGGACTTCGGTCCGGGTGCGATGTCAGCGCGCGGCCACCCGGCTCCGTTCTGGAGCCGGGTGGCCGGACGGGGGCGGTCCTGTGCTTACTGGCGGCAGGCCGCGTTGGTGGGCGGTTCGGCGGCGGTGTGGGCGATGATCAGTGCGGTCATGCCCGCGGTGTTGTCCTTGGCGTAGGAGATGTTGTTGCCGGGGACGGTGTAGCTGTACCCGGCGAGGTTGATCTGCCAGTACCCGATGGTCTCGCGGGCCAGTGGTGCGTACTCCAGCCAGCCGAACTTGCCGGGCGGCACGGTGATGGACGCCGTCTTCGCGGTGCTGTCCTGCTCGATCCAGGTGTGGGTGGTGGTGAACTGGGCCGCGAAGAGGTCCGAGAACTTGATGGTCAGGGCGCCGGCGACCGACCACTGGGAACCGACCCAGTGCGTCCAGCTGATGGAGTAGGTCGCGCTGGTGTCGGGGCTCTGGTTGTACAGGACGTCCCCGGTCACGCAGCCGGGTGCGTTGTAGGGCGCCGGGGTGCTGGTGTCCTGGAAGGTGCAGGTGTTGTTGGTCCGGTCCGCGGCGCACGCGGCGGCGGCGTGCGCCAGGGCGAGGTCGAGCACGCCCGGTGCGGTGTCGCCGTGCCGGCCGAGGCTCCAGATCTGCTTGTGGTTGGCGTCGCCGTCACCGCAGTCGACCCGCTCCACCTGGGTGGGGTCGTGTGCGAACTCGCCGTACTGCAGGGCGGTGAGGCAGTAGTTCTGGCCGGGGCTCCGGCCGGCCTGGTGGATGCGGTAGAGCGTCGGCTTCTCGGTGTTGCTGGTGGTCACCGCTTCGAGGAACCACGTGGTGAGGTAGCCGTCGGTGGCGCAGTCGCCCAGCCGCAGGTGCCAGGGGCCGGGGCTCTCGGTCTGCTCGGCCATGCACTCGCCGTTCTTGTTGGCGATCATGAACGTGCCGTCGGTGGTTCCGGCCATGGGTCGCAGCGACCAGCGCTGGGTGGCGGACTTGGGGTCGGGCGTGGCGCGGGTGAGCCGGGTCGCCGGGTCCGTCGGGGCCTCCAGGTCGAGGGCCAGGTTCAGGTCCGCGTTGATGATGTTGACGCAGGCCAGCGAGCCGGGACCGGCGCAGGGACCGGAGCCGATCTTGGCGAGGTCGTGCCAGGGGAGCCAGATGCCCGGCGGCGACTTCTCGGTGCCGGCCGCGAGTTGGTCGCGGGCGTAGAGCTTCGCGGTGTCCGACTGGACGGCGAGGACGGTGAACGCGCCGGTGGCGGCGCGGGTGACGGCGAATGCCTGGGCGGCGAGGTCTGCGAGCGGGGTCTTCTCGCCGTTCCAGAGGCCGGTGGGGTTGGTGCCCGGGGTGAGGGTGTTGGTCTGCGAGCGGACGACGACGGTGTGACCGGCGTTGACGCCGAAGACCGAGAGGCGCCCGTCGTTGCCGCCGACGACCTGGGGCGGGCCGGCCAGGTTCAGGCCGAGGTCGTAGGGGTGGTTGGTGTCCCAGAGCCCGGCCGGGTCGGCGGTGGTGCCGGGCGCGGACTGGGCGAGCGTCCACGGGTGGTTGTCGGCGCGGTTGGCGAAGGCCTGCAGCAGGGTGCCGGTGCCGCGGGCGGCGGGCTGCTGCCGGGGGACGGCGCTGTACGTGTTGGCGGCCAGGGCGGGATCGCTGGTGTAACCGGCGCCGAGGTCGGTCCAGTTGGCCCAGTTGCGGGCCGGCAGCGGGGTCAGCTGGGTGCCGGGCTTCACCTGGGCGGTCGCGTTCAGGTGTCCGTCCTGGGTGCGGGCGACCAGCGCGATGCGGCCGGTGCCGGTGACGACGGCCGCGGGGTTGCCGGCCCACGGACCACCGCCCAGCTTCTCCCAGCCGCTCCAGGACTGGCCGTTGGGCTCCTGCTGGGCGCGGTGCCAGATCGCGTTGTCCGCGCCGCGGACGAAGAGCTCCAGCCGGCCGTCGGTGTTGCCCTGGAGCTGGCCGCCGGCGTCGGCCGAGGCCGAGGTGTTGTCGTCGCTCACGACGACCGGTGTGCCCGCCACGGTGGTGCCCGGCGGGGCGCCCAGGTCGTTCCAGGCGCCCTTGCCCTGGATCTGGTGCCACAGGTTGCCGTTGCCGCGGTGGGCGAAGACCTCCAGCTGGCCGTCCAGCCGACGGCCGACGGCCGGGTCACCGTTGGTCGAGCCGCCGGTGCTGGTCCAGTCGCCCCACGCGCCGGTGCCGGGGTCGCGGTCACGCCGGAACAGGACGTTGGTGTCGGCGCGGACGAACACCGTCGTGGTGCCGTTCCCGGCGGTGGCCGCGACCGGGGATCCCGGTGCGGCGGCGGCGGCTGGCGTCAGCGCTGGCGCCAGCGCCTGGGCGGTGGGCGCGAGGACGAGGGGCGTCAGCCCTGCGGCGGCCAGCGCCGCGGCGAGCAGCGTTCGCACGCCCCGCCGGCCCGTTCGGTGCCGGCGCCGGCGTCTGGGGTGGTCGGGTTGAGGGTCGAGGAGTCCAGGCATGATGGGACCTCCCAAGGAGGACGGGACGGCGGGGGAATCATGGATCAGGCCGTGCATCGTAGGCATGCTGACTGATCGTATGAGACCGAATTCCGTCCCGCACCGGCGTGCAGACGCGCGCCACCAGCGCCCGCACCATGCGAGGGGCGCGCCGCCACCCGCCCCCGCTCTCTGGGATGTGCCGAGGCGTCAGATCGGCGCTGCGGGGCGACCGGCGATCTGAGGGGTTGTCAGGTCGCGGTGCTGCCGGGCTGCGCGACGCCGGGAGGGCGCACGCCGGGCGGGCGCACGGCGGGCGCAGCGCGAGCACACCGCGAGGCGTAGCGGCCTCGGACACAGACCGCCCGAGGCCGCACAGGTCGTGCTCGTGTGTTCTCCTGTCGAGCGGGTGAACCATCGGGCCGGCTCACCCGCGGGTGCGGTTGATTCAGTCGTGCGTCGGCGCCTGGGTGGTGCAGTTGAGGGTGACGCCGGTCGGGACCAGGCGCTCGACGGAGCCGGGGCGGCCCCCGCTGGCCGTCAGCTGGTCGGTGTCGAGGTACCCGATGAAGAGCTGCTTGCCCGCGGGCATCGCCGACGGGGTGAACACCAGGTCGACCTGGCCGTTGCCCTGCCGCTCGCCGTTCATGACCTGCGTGACCCCCGGGCCCTGACCGTGGCTCAGGCTCGCGTCGTCGCCGGGGCCACCACGAAACCCGCGTGTTGAACGCGGTCCGCACCACCCAGGCACGAGGCGCGGGGTGCCGCCGCACCACGTGCCACGACGTCCAGGCACGGGTGAACGCCTCGGCGACCAGATCCTCGGCCAACTGCCGATCACCCACCCCGGCCAGCACCGCCCGCAGGCAGACGTCCCGGTTCGCCTCGTAGAACTCGCTGAACTCCATCTGCTTCACACCCCTTGAACGCTTCGGAGCCGCGATCCGCTTACCTGCGGCGGTGACTGGCACAACGGCGGTCGCTCGGCAGGCAGTTGTGGGGGGACGGAGGAGGCACGTGGTTCTGCCCATGCGGACTGACGCCAGTACTCAGGCGGTGTTTGCCCGGCCGGTGGCGTTGCCGATGCCAACTCCTTCTGCTACGAGGGAGTCTCGTACATCGGAATGTCTGCGATCGTGAACACCCTCGGCTTCACCCTCAACACCTGAACCGGAGGTCGGCCCCGTGGTACGTCGCGTTCTCCTTGCCGGACTGGCTTTGATTGCCTTGGCCGGTTGTGGGAGCAGCCGCGGGGCCCGACCGTTCGTGGCTCCTTCGCCCACCGACACCGAGGGGCGCATCATGTCCACCACCGGTGCTGGCTTCACGATCTGCGGTGTCACTGACATGGGTCCAAAGCGGTACCTAGTGACGGTCTGTGGTGACCTTGCCAAGGCCGGTGCCGTGCTGGAGGCGCAGTTCCCAGGGGACACGACAGCCATCCCCTACCAGGCCGGCGAGGGCGGAGCGCACCCGGCAGAGGAACTCGTCGCCCAGTTCTGGATCAACCGCATCGGCGGGAATGGGTTCAAGATCGCATCGACCCGAATTACCGGCTCTGGCAGCATAGATGTAGGAGTCGACGGCGACCTCGCCAAAGCCCGCTCAGCACTGGATCATCAGTTCCCCGGCTGGACGACCGTCCACGCCGAGATGGGGTACACAGCCCTCTAGGGATCACCGCGCTGGATCACAAGCAGTCGTTGCGTGAGGCTAACCTGGCTTCGTGACGGAGCGAGTGAGCACGGTGGTGCTGATGTGTGGTCTTCCCGGGGCGGGCAAGACGACTTACGCGATGGGGCTGGTGCGGCGTGGGTTCGCCCGGCTGTCGATCGATGAAGTGGTTTGGCGACGAATCGGGCAGCGGGACGCCGGGCTGGTGCTGGGAGTTGAGGAGTTCGACCGGCTCAAGGAAGTGATCCGCCGTGAGCAACGGCGGGAGCTGGTCGAGTTGATGTTGGCCGGGCGTGATGTGGTGGTGGACTACAGCTTCTGGAGTCGGGCCGCCCGCGAGGACTACAAGGCGCTGGTCGAGAGCCATGGTTGCCGCTGGGAACTGGTTCACCTCAAGGCTGACCGGGCGACGCTGGAGCGCCGCCTCAGCGTACGGAGCCGTGTCGAGGGTGCCAATGCCGTCACTGTGGACGAGACGCTGTTCAACCGCTACCTGGCCAACTTCGAGGAACCGGAGGGAGAGGGTGAGCAGGTCGTCATGCAGCCCTCGAACTGAGGAGCCGAAGGCAAGTCAGGCCGCTCTTGACCGCTGCGGTGGTGGTGCCCAGGATCTGCGTGGTTTCGGCTGCGGAGGAGGAGCCGGTAGGCGCCGCGCGGGAAGATCGTGGCCCGCGGGTTCTCCGTGGGGTCCGCGAGGGTGTGGCCGGCGTGTTCGGGGGCGCCCGTAGGATCGCGGGAGGGGGTCGAGGGCCTCTGGCGGGTTTTGGAGAGGGAGAGTTGATGACGGATCAGACCGTGCTCGTGGCGGCCTTGCACGAGGCTGAAGAGCGGTTGCAGGTGGCTGTGCGGGCGGGGGATGTCGGGGGGCTGGACCGGTTGCTCGATGACCGGGTTGTCTACACGGGGCCGGACGGACGGTCGCTCACCAAGGGGGAGGATCTGGAGGCCCACCGGTCGCGGGCGCTTGCCGTGGAGGTCTTCGAGCAGGAGGAGCTGCACGTGACGGTGGTCGGCACGACGGGGGTGACGCGGGTGCTGGCGCGGCTGGTGGGTACGGCGGCGGGGGAGCCGTTCGGGGTGCGCTTTCGGTACACGCGGACCTGGGTGCACGGTGACGGTGGCTGGCGGGTGCTGGCCGCGCACGCCAGTCAGGTCTGACGGCGCGGGGACGCCGTGACGGGCGTGCGGGGTGGGGTGCGCGCGGGAGTGCGACAGCCCTCGCGCCGGGCGGGCGGTCGAGGGCTGTCGGAACTGGCCAGGCGTCAGGCTGCGGGCACTCAGGCCCTGGTGGGGAGTTCGCCGGTGCGGACGGCCGTGACGAAGGTCTGCCAGGAGTCGGCGGGGAAGAGCAGCGCGGGGCCGTCGGGGTTCTTGCTGTCCCGGACCGGGAGCAGGCCGGGGCAGCCGTCGGCGACCTCGACGCAGTCGCTCTGGGCCCCGGAGTAGGAGGACTTGCGCCAGGTCAGCCCGGTGGCGGCGGCGGACGGGAGGAAGGTGCTCACCATGATCAGATCATTCCCTTTGCGATGCGCTCGATGAGCGCGACGGATTCCGTACGCGGCAGAGACTCCGCGAGGGCGCGGCGGAACAGGTCGGAGTACTTGAAGACTTCCTCCGGCTCCTCGATGTAGAGCGTGCTCAGCAGGCTGTCGACATAGACGACATCGGTCTCCGTCGACTCCGGAAAGCTGAGGATGGACACGGGGCCGAAGAGCGCCGCGTGCACGTCGGAGGTCTCGGGCAGCACCTGGATGTTGATGTTCGGCTGCTCGGCGGCCGCGCACAGGAAGTCGAGCTGCTCGCGCATCACGGCCCGGCCGCCGATCCGGTGCTTGAGCGCGGATTCGGAGATCACCACCCACATCCGCAGGGGAGTCGCGCGGTTCAGAACCGAACGCCGTTCCTGACGCACCTTCGTCAGCGTCTCGACCTGTTCGGGCGTCGCATCCTGTATCTGGGCGCGGACCACGGCACGCGTGTAGTCCTCGGTCTGCAACAGGCCCGGGACCAGGAACGTCTGGATGCTGTACACGTCCGACGCGTCCGCTTCGAGTGCGATGTAGTCGGCGTAGATGGGCGACAGCGCGTCCGAGTAGCGGTCCCACCACCCGCGCAGCCGGCCTTCGCGCGACAAGGCTTCGAGCCGGGTGCGGACTTCGGGGTCCGGAACTCCGTAGAGATCGAGCAGCAGCCGAAGGTCGACGAGTCTGATGCCCGACTGGGCCGCCTCGATCCGGCTGATCTTGCTCTCCGCGCAGGCGAGGTGCTGTGCGGACTGAGCGAGCGTCAGACGCGCCGCTCCTCGAAGCTCCTTGAGCGTTCGGGCGAGCCGACGCTGTCGGACCGTCGGATTCCTGTTCACCGGCATGATCGGGACCTCCCCTCTGGTGTGAGCTGTAAGTCTGCCCTCCCGGAGGCCGCGACAACAATCCTTGATTGTTTTCCAGAGTAGGGACTTGCATGGTGGAAAGCCGGGGGAGCACACTAACGGAGTGTGGTCCGTCACTTCACATGGAGTGATCTTGACGGTCCGTCACCGGGCATCCCCGTGCCCTCCTCCGGCGGTCGCCGGGGCCGTCGGTCGGCCCGGACCGCGTCTTCAATCCCTACGTCTGGAAGGCTGCTTCGCCATGTCCGAAACGCACAATCGGCCGCCCGTTGTCGCGGGAGAGAACACCTGCTGGCTGCCGCGCAGCCCGCGCTCGCCCGGCATCGCGCGAGGGTTGCTCCGCGAGCTGCTCGGGGAGGTCGCGGGCGGCCACCGGTTCGCCGACGCCGGGCTGTTGGTGGTCAGCGAGCTGGTCACCAACGCGGTGGCGCACGGGACGCCCAGGGAGCGACTGGTCTGGCTGTCGCTGGCCGTCGACGCCGCCCGGCTGCGGATCGAGGTCCACGA
>FTKT01000109.1_pt1 | contig 27245 bp, 29 predicted proteins | sample 1658271 | NCBI WGS metagenome assembly FTKT01 (sample SAMEA3914811, study PRJEB12502) | metagenome | biome: forest; material: soil | place: Canada | collected 2011-08-04 | depth 0.3 m | reverse complement strand
CCCGCGCCCGCCCCGGCCGCCTCGGCGCCCGCCGCGCCGGTCGGGGTGACCGCCCCGGGCACCCTCTCCTTCGACTACCCGACCGGCCACGACGACGACCCGGTCGACCTGCTCACCTCGGGCCTGTGCCCGCACCCGGCGGCCGACTACCTGACGGTCCGGATCAACGGCGCCGGCTTCCCCGCCGAGGGAGCACCGCTGAACGGCACGGCGGCCGCCTCCATCTACCGGGTCGCGGGCAACGGCGGCTACGTGCTGCCGCTGGCCACCACCCTGCGCACGGTGGCCACCGGACACGGCGTCACCGAACTGCACGGCGCCTACACGCTGACCGCCAGCTGCCGGGGCCGGGTCAACCCGACCTCGGTGCAGGACTTCACCGGTGTGCTGACCTTCACCGCGCCGACCACCTGGCAGGCCGCCACGGTCGCCCCCGAGGGCCTGATCCACGCGGCGAACAGCGACCCGGCGGGCCCGGTCGCGGCCCCCGCCAAGGCCGCTCCGGTGGCCGCCCGGCCCGCCCCCGCGCCGGGCACCCCGTTCGCCGCCTGGCTGGCGATGGGGCTCGGCGTGCTGCTGCTCGGCTGGATCGGCGTGCCGTACCTGCGGCGGCGCCAGGCACGCGCGGAGGCGCAGGCGTGACCTCGACCATGCTGCCGCCCGGGCCCGCCTCGCCGCAGCCGCCACTGGCACCGGCCACGCCCGCCCCGTCCGCTGGGCGCCGGCCCGTCCCGGCCGGCCCCGCCCGGGCCCGACTGCGGCCGGACGCCGGTCAGTTGGTGGGTGCCGGGCTGACCATCCTGGCCACCCTGCTGCTCGGCCTGGTCCTCGACCTCGGCCCGATCGGCGCCATCCAGCACCTGCGCGACCACGACACCGGCTACGCGGCGCTGCGCGAGACCCTCGCCAAGGGCACCACCCCGATCGGCCAGCGCGACAACAACGGCCACCCGGTCCAGCCGGGCACCCCGATCGCCCTGCTGGAGATCCCGCAACTGGGCCTGCGCGAGGTGGTGCGCGAGGGCAGCAGCGGCGAGGTGCTGGCGGCCGGCCCGGGCCACCGGCGCGACACCCCGATGCCCGGCCAGGCCGGCACCAGCATCCTGATGGGCCGTCAGGCGGGCTTCGGCGGCCCGTTCGGCTCCATCGACCAGCTGCGGCCCAGCGAGACCTTCAAGGTGACCACCGGTCAGGGTGTGCAGAACTTCCGGGTGCTGGACGTGCGCCACGCCGGCGACCCGGTGCCGGACCAGCCCAAGTCCGGCGCGGGCCGGCTCATCCTGGTCACCGGCGACGGCCCGGCCTTCGAGCCGTCCGGGGTCCTGCTGGTCGACGCCGACCTGGTCTCCGACGTGCAGGACGCCGACCCGCGCCCGTTCTCCACCGCCGCGCTGCCCGCCGCCGAACGCGCGATGGGCACCGACCCGGGCGCCTGGGTGCCGCTGGTGCTCTGGGGCGAGGGCCTGCTGCTGGCGGTGGTCGCCCTCACCCTGCTCCGGGCCCGCTGGGGCCGGGCGCAGAGCTGGGCGGTCGGTGTCCCGGTGCTGGCCGCACTCGGCCTCGCGGTGGCCGACCAGGTCGCCTGCCTGCTGCCCAACCTGATCTGACCGTCCGCCCTGTCCGCCCTGTCCATCCCGTCCATCCCGTCCACCGAAGAGGACCCCGAATGACCACCCTGCCGGACATCGCCCCGCCCACCGCCCCCGGCGCCCCGACCCGGGCCGGCACGCTGGACGCGCTCGCCGTCTCCGCCTGGTTCGGCAGCCGCAAGGTCCTGGAGCAGGTCTCGCTCACCATGCCGGCCGGCCGGGTCACCGCGCTGATCGGCCCGTCCGGCTGCGGCAAGTCGACCTTCCTGCGCACCCTCAACCGGATGCACGAGCTGATCCCGGGCGCCTCGCTGGCCGGCGAGGTCCTGCTGGACGGCACCGACGTCTACGACCCGGCCCGCCGGCTCACCGACGCCCGGCGCGACATCGGCATGGTCTTCCAGAAGCCGAACCCCTTCCCCGCCATGTCGATCTACGACAACGTGCTGGCCGGCCTCAAGCTCACCGGCACCAAGGTCGGCCGGGCCGACAAGGACCGGCTGGTCGAGGAGTGCCTGAGCAAGGCCGGACTCTGGCGCGAGGTCGCCGACCGGCTCCGCCAGCCCGGTGGCGCCCTCTCCGGCGGCCAGCAGCAACGCCTCTGCATCGCCCGCTCGTTGGCGATCCGCCCGCGGGTCCTGCTGATGGACGAACCCTGCTCGGCCCTGGACCCCACCTCCACCCGCCGGATCGAGCAGACCATCCGCGAACTGGCGCACGAGGTGACGATCGTGATCGTCACCCACAACATGCAGCAGGCCGCCCGGGTCTCCGACCAGTGCGCCTTCTTCCTCGCCGAACACGGCACCCCCGGCGCCATCGTCGAACACGGCCCCACCGCGGCCATGTTCGGCGCCCCCGCCGACCCCCGCACCGCCGACTACGTCAACGGCCGCTTCGGCTGAGCCGCCCCGGCCGACCTAGTCCTCTTCCTTGATCAGGTCGAACTCCTGGAGCAGCTCGCCGACTTCGGTGGCCTCCAGGCGGTGCAGCAGCCGGGAGCGGACGAACTTGGGCCCCGGGAGGTCGAGTTCGGCGCCGTCGCGCAGGCAGCTCGCGGCGGCCAGCAGCTTGCGGACGTCGTAGGTGGAGTTGAAGACCTCCGGTACGCCGCGCTCGACGCCCAGCAGCTGGTAGGCGGCCTCCATGCCGGTGCGGACCGAGTACTCGGTGGTGAAGATGCAGTCCCGGCCGGTCTCGGCGAACTGTCCGATGAAGGCGAAGTTCACCGCGCCCTGCGGCACCACGGCGGGGCGGTCGCCGGCCCGGCGGGGCAGGAAGAAGGAGGTGATGTAGGGCATCATCACCGGCACGCACCGGGCGGCCTCGGCCGCCAGGCCCGGGATGTCGGCCTCCGGTACGCCGAGGTGGTGGAGCCACTCCTGGGTGATCTCCTCGCCGGTGCACTCCTGCATCGGCTTCTTCACGTAGTCGCCGGGCCGGTCCACGAAGAGCCCGTACAGCCAGACCACGATCTGGTCCGCCGGCTGCTGCTTGAAGTGCGGCTGGCGGTTGACGGTCCAGCTCAGCAGCCAGCTGGAGTCGCGGGCGGTGACGATGCCGCCGGTGACCACCCGGCCGCTGAACGGGTCCCGCTTGGCGATCTTCTGGATGTAGCGGGGGATCCGCTCGTCCAGGGTGGTGACGGTGGCCGACTCCCACTTGCTCTTCGGGATGTCGCCGCAGAACACCTCGGGACGACCGAACGAGGGGTCCTTGGCGGCGATCCGGCGCCACAGGTCCCAGGCCGGCGCCGGCCCTTCGTTCAGCCGGGCCGCGGTGTGCTGGTCGCCGTTCTCGGAGTTCTCGGTGAGCGAGCCGATGGTGGTGAACACCAGGTCGTCCTCGCCCAGGTCGACGCCGCCGGCCTGCCCGTCCTGCGACCAGTGGATGCGGGTCGCCTGCTTGCGCTGCGCGCCGAGGTCGAAGTCGATGTCGGTGACCTCGGTCTCGAAGCGGAAGACCACGCCCTGGTCGATCAACCAGCGGGTCAGCGGCAGCACCATCGACTCGTACTGGTTGTACTTGGTGAACTTCAGCGCCGACAGGTCCGGCAGGCCGCCGACGTGGTGGATGAATCGGTGCAGGTACAGCTTCATCTCCAGAGCGCTGTGCCACTCCTCGAAGGCGAACATGGTGCGCCAGTACAGCCAGAAGTTGCTGTCCAGGAAGTCGCGCCCGAACACCTCGTCGATCCGCTTGCCCTCCATCTCCTCGCGGGTGGCGAGGAAGATCTTGACCAGGTCCTTCTGGGCGCGGTCGTTCAGCGCGAACCGGCCGTCGGTCCCGGCGTCCTGGCCCTGGCGCTCGGTGACCCGCTGCAGCGAGGAGTTCGGGTCGTCCTTGTTCAGCCAGTAGAACTCGTCCAGCACCGACGCCCCGTCGACCTCCAGGGAGGGCACCGAGCGGAAGAGGTCCCACAGGCACTCCATGTGGTCCTCCAGCTCGCGGCCGCCGCGGATCACGAAGCCCTTCTTCGGCTCCTTGATCCCGTCCAGCGCGCCGCCGGGCAGCTTGAGGCGCTCCAGGATCGTGATCCGCTCCCCGGGGACCTGCGCGTCCCGGACCAGGAACGCCGCTCCGGCCAGCGAGGCCAGCCCCGCGCCGACGAACCAGGCGCGCACCCGGTCCGCCCGCTCCGGCTTGCGGGGCCGGGCGAACGCCTCGTAGTTGCCACTGCTGTAGTACACGCCTGTCTCCCTGGTTCTCGTGGAGGTGAACTGCCCCCGGCCGCACGGCTGCTGCGGCTCCCGGCCGTGTTGTGGGGTCGTCGCCGTCAGGTGAGCGCGGCGACGGCGTCGCCGACGTACTTGGCGCCGAGCACGGTGAGCAGGACGATCATGATGGCCGCGTTGTGCACTGCCATCCAGGCCTTCCAACTGCCCAGGATCCGTGCGGAGTTGTCGCCACCCAGGAAGTAGACGGCCAGTGGCAGCAGCGCGCACAGCGAGCCGATCAGCACCATCAGCGCGCCGGCGCCGATCTTGCCGCCGGTCGAGGCTCCGCTGGTGGCGATCGAGACCGCGCCGCCGACCGCCAGCACCAGGTTCTTCGGGTTGGCGGCGACCAGTACGGCGGCCAGGCCCGCGGCCTTGGCCGGGGTGAAACGGTCGATGGCCGCCATCCACTTGGGCGGCTCCGAGGCCCGCCCCTCCCGCGGGCGGCCGTGCCACTGCTGGGCGGCGAGCAGCAGGAAGAGCAGTCCCAGCGCCAGCTTGAGCCAGTACGACCAGGTCGGCTTGGCGCTGCCGGTGTCCAGGCCGGACCCCAGGGCGACCACGGCCGCGGTCACGGCGGCCAGGGCGACCACCCAGCCGAGCGTGAACGCCGTGCCGTTCACCTTGCCCTTGGGGGTGGCCAGCATCAGTACCACGGCGATCAGCGGGAGGGGGCTGATGGCGATGCCGACCGCGGACGCCAGCATCTGTCCGAACGCCTGACCCAATGCGATCACCCTCCTCCGCTCCCGTGCCGGCCACGGGAGTCTCCTTATCTCCTCGGGATCCTGACGGGCCGGCATCCCGGGTGGGCCAGTCGGGCGAACGGGCGGCACCGGGGGCGGCGTGTCCTACCCGATCGGCCCAGTTCTGGGTGCGGAGCCGCCTTCCGGTTGCCGAGGGTGGGGTCTGGTGGCAGGGGCCACCGTCGGGCGGACCCTGGAGGCCACGCGGATGAGTGCCATGGACGTACCCGCTGACGATCGCAGTACCGCCGAACAGCGGGCGCCCGCCCGGAAGATGGTGGCCGCGCCGAAGATGACGTGGCTGACGCTGGCGCTGATGACCACCAGTTCGGTCGCCAGCCTGCGCGCCTCGCCCACCATGGCGGTCTACGGTCTGGCCTGCGTCTTCCTGTACATCCTGCCCGCGCTGGTCTTCCTGCTGCCGACCGCGCTGGTCTCGGCGGAGCTGGCCTCGGGCTGGGACGGCGGCGTCTACAACTGGGTGGCCCAGGGGCTGTCGAAGCCGCTGGGCTTCCTGGCCGTCTGGTGCCAGTTCGCCATGACGATCTTCTACTACCCGAGCCTGCTCGCCTATGTCGCCAGCACGGTCGCCTACGTGGTCGACCCACGCCTGGCGAACAACGGCGTCTACACCGCGATCGTGATCATGGTGCTGTACTGGGCCGGGGTCTGGGTCTCCTCGCGCGGGACCAGCGCGGTGGCGGGGCTGGCCTCCTGGGGCCTGGTGATCGGGACGCTGATCCCCGGCGCGCTGCTGGTGCTGCTGGGCTTCGTCTTCCTCGGCCAGGGCAACGCCTCGGCCGCGCCGATGGACGCGCACCACCTCTTCCCCGCCTGGACCGGCCTGGCCAGCCTGGTCCTGATCGTCAACAACTTCCTGAGCTACTCCGGCATGGAGATGAACGCGGTCCACGTCTCCTCGCTGAAGAACCCCGGCAAGGAGTTCCCCAAGGCGATGTTCCTGGCCATGGGCATGGTGCTGCTGATCTTCATCCTGCCCGCGCTGGCCATCAGCTGGGTGGTGCCCGCCGACCAACTGAGCCTGACGGCAGGGGTGATGCAGGCGTTCGACGCCTTCTTCGCGCACTTCCACATCAGCTGGCTCACCCCGGTGATCGCGGTGGGCCTGATCGCCGCCTCGCTCGGCGGCATGCTGACCTGGCTGGCCGGCCCGTCCAAGGGACTGCTGATGATCTCGCGTCAGGAGGGCTACCTGCCGCCCTTCCTGCAGCGGCTCAACAAGGCGGGCATCCAGCAGAACATCCTGGTCAGCCAGGGCCTGGTCACCACCGCCATCGCGCTGCTCTACGCGCTGATCCCGGACGTCTCCAGCGCCTACTGGATCTTCTCGGTGATCACCACGCAGGTGTACCTCATCGTCTACCTGCTGATGTTCGCGGCGGCGATGCGGCTGCGGAAACTGCAGCCGGACCATCCGCGCGGCTACCGCGCCCCGGCGCTGAACGTGCTGTGCGTGGTGGGACTGGTGGCCTCGGTGGCGGCGATGGGGATCGGCTTCGTGCCCTCCTCCCAGTTCGGCGGCGGCAGCGTCTGGGTCTACGTCGGCATCGTCGGGGGCGGCCTGTTGCTGCTCGGCCTGGTGATCCCCTGGCTCTTCCTCAAGCTCCGCAAGCCCGGTTGGCGGACGGCCGCGGCCGCCGAGGAGGTGTCCGGATGAGCCCGACCATGATGGCCAGCCGGCACCGGTGGATCTACCTCGGCGCGATCGGCGTGCTCGTGGCGATGCTGGTGGTGGGCCTGCTCACCTTCTCCTCGGTGCACCAGAGCAACGCGTCGGCCAGGAAGGCCCAGCAGCTCAACGAACAGCTGACCGCCCACGGCTACCCGGCCGTGGACCAGGGGCAGGTCGCCCGGGCGCTCGGCACCGACGGCGGCCCGGTCTGCACCGACCCCAACGGCGCCCTCAAGCAGGCACTGTGGCTGATCAACCAGTCCAACGGGGCCGGCGGGCCCGGCCAGCGCCCGGTGATCGCGGACCAGCGCATCCTGGACGCCGGCGCGCTGGTCGTGCAGGTCTACTGCCCCGACCAGGCGCAGGCGTACCAGGACAGGATCGACGACCTCAAGACCGGGAAGACGGTGGAGTGACCATGCCCGACGACGACCTCGCCGCCCGCGTTGCCGCGCTGATGCCCAGGGCCAAGCGGGACTTGGCCGAACTGGTGGCGATCCCCTCGGTTGCCGACCCGCGCCAGTACCCGGCCGAGGAGTGCCGCAAGGCCGCCGAGTGGGTGGCCCGCGCCTTCACCGAGGCGGGACTGCGGGACGTGAAGCTGGCCCCGACGCCGGACGGCAGCCATGCCGTGATCGGCCGCCGCCCCGCCCCGCCCGGCGCGCCGACCGTACTGCTCTACTGCCACTACGACGTGCAGCCGCCGCTGGACGACCAGGCCTGGACCACCCCGCCGTTCGAGCTGACCGAACGCGACGGCCGCTGGTACGGGCGCGGCTCGGCGGACTGCAAGGGCAACATCGTCATGCACCTCACCGCGCTGCGGGCGCTGGGCGAGGACATCCCGGTCGGCCTCACCTTCGTCGCCGAGGGCTCGGAGGAGCAGGGCACCGGCGGGCTGGAGGCCTACGTTCCCGAGCACGCCGAGGAACTGCGCGCCGACGCGCTGCTGGTCTGCGACACCGGCAACGCGGCGGTCGGCGTCCCCACCGCCACCACCACCCTGCGGGGGCTGGCCAACCTGGTGGTCACCGTGGAGAGCCTGCGCGGTGACGTGCACTCGGGGATGTTCGGCGGCCCGGCCCCCGACGCGCTCGCCGCGCTGATCCGGATCCTGGACTCGCTGCGCGACAAGGACGGCGGCACCCGCGTCCAGGGCCTGGACTGCGACGGGACCTGGAGCGGCGCCGGCTACGACGAGCAGCAGTTCCGCACCGACGCCGGCGTCCTGGACGGGGTCGAGCTGACCGGCTCCGGGTCGGTGGCCGACCGGCTCTGGGCGCGCCCTGCGGTCACCGTCCTCGGGATCGACTGCGCGCCCGTGGTCGGCTCCGCCGCCGCGATCCCGGCCCGCGCCCGCGCCCGGGTCAGCCTGCGGGTGCCGCCCGACATGGACGCGAAGGCGGCCCGCGAGGCGCTGACCGCCCACCTCAAGGAGGCCGCCCCCTGGGGCGTGCACGTCCAGGTGGAGACCGAGAGCAGCGGCTCACCCTTCCGCGCCGCCACCGACGGCCCCGCCTACGCCGCGCTCGACCGGGCGATGCGCGAGGTCTACGGCAAGCCGATGGCCTTCCTCGGCCAGGGCGGATCGATCCCGCTGTGCAACGTCCTCGCCCAGACCTACCCGGACGCGGAGATCGTGCTGATGGGCGTCGAGGAGCCGCTGTGCGCCATCCACGCGCCCAACGAGAGCGTCGACCCGAGCGAGATCGAGCACATGGCGCTGGTCGAGGCCCGCTTCCTGCGGCACTACGCGAAGCGGGGGCGCTGATGTCCGCGCCCGCGTCCTTCACCGCCGAGGACTACACCGCTCGGATGGGGCGCGCCGCGAAGGCGGCGGACACCGCCGGACTCTCCGGCCTGGTGATCACCCCGGGCCCGGACCTGGTCTACCTGACGGGCTATCAGCCCGTCGCCATCACCGAGCGGCTGACCGCGCTGGTCCTGGCGCCGGGACGCGAACCGGCGATGATCGTGCCGCGCCTGGAGCGGCCCGACGCCCAGGGCAGCCCAGCCGCCTCGTCCCTGGACCTCAGCGACTGGTCCGACGGCGAGGACCCGTACACGAGCATGGCCGCCCTGCTGGACCCGCAGGGCCGCTACGGCATCTCCGACGCGGCCTGGGCGATGCACCTGCTCGGCTTCCAGGAGGCGCTGCCGGCCACCCGCTACCGCTCGCTGACCAGCGCGCTGCCGATGCTGCGGGCCGTCAAGGACGCGGCCGAACTGCGGCGCCTGGCCGCCGCGGGAGCTGCGGCGGACGCCGCCTACCGCGCGATCCTCACCGTCCGCTTCGCCGGCCGGCGGGAGACCGAGGTCGCCGCCGACCTGGCGGCGCTGCTCACCGAACACGGCCACAGCCAGGTCGACTTCACCGTCGTCGGCTCCGGCGCCAACGGCGCCAACCCGCACCACGAGGCCGGGCGGCGGACCATCGAGGCGGGCGACACCGTGGTGCTCGACTTCGGCGGCCTCAAGGACGGCTACGGCTCCGATACCACCCGGACCGTCCACGTCGGCGCCGAGATCCCGGCCGAGGTCCGCGAGGTGCACGAGGTCGTGCGCACCGCTCAGCAGGCGGCCTTCGAGGCGGTACGCCCCGGCATCGCCTGCCAGGAGGTCGACCGGGTCGCCCGCCGGGTGATCACCGACGCCGGATACGGCGAGTACTTCATCCACCGCACCGGCCACGGCATCGGCATCACCACCCACGAACCGCCCTACATGGTCGAAGGCGAGACACAGCGACTGGTCCCGGGCATGTGCTTCTCCATCGAGCCCGGCGTCTACCTGCCCGGCCGCTTCGGAGTGCGCATCGAGGACATCGTCACCGTCACCGAGGACGGCGGCCTCCGCTTCAACAACACCCCGCACGACCTCGCCGTGGTGCACTGAGCACACCCGAACCGACGCTGATCCGACCTTGAGGAGAACACCGTGATCGACGTACTGCCCGGGATGCCCGACGGCGTCGTCGGAGTCGAGACCCGCGGCAAACTCTCCGCCGAGGACTACCGCGACGTCCTGATGCCCGCACTCGCGCAAGCCGCACAGTCGGGCGAACTGCGCTGTGTGCTGGTCATCGACGACTTCGACGGCATGACCGCCGGGGCCATGTGGGACGACGTCAAACTCGGCGTCGAGCACCTGCGAAAGTGGCGCCGCCTGGCCGTCGTCACCGACCTGGAGTGGATGCGCCACCTGGTGGGCCTCTTCACCTGGACCATCCCGGGCCAGGTCAAAGTCTTCCCCCGCGCCGCCCAGTCCGAGGCCGTGACCTGGGCGGCGGCCTCCGACTGACCGGGTGTGCCGGGGCGGCCCGGATCAGCTCGTGCTGAGGTCGATCTCCACGGTGGGTCGAGGACGTGGGTGTACACGAGGGGGCGCCGGTGGCGGACTGCTCGATTCGCCAGGAGAAGGCGATGCCGGTGGTGATTCCGAGGCTGCCCTTGAATGTTCCTCGCCCACCAGAGGGGGCGCGGCCAGGTCTCACACCCTCTGGCTCACTCGTTCACCTCGGGCACTGGGAGTGGCCCGAGGTCGTCGTCGGGCTCGCGAGCGTCACTTCCTGAGAGAATATCCACCAAGTTCATTGCGACGACGGGCGACTCATGGGCGATCATCGCCCTTTTCGCTGCCGCCGCACGGTCAGTGCGGTCAGCTTCCAGAACCCCATTACGTCCGCAATCCCCTGATTTGATCCGTAGGCTTGGGCAGGTGAATCGCCATGCGACCGGTTGCCGAGTGCGGGCACGAGTAGGAGCAGGACTGCGAATGTTCCGACCCCGGCCAGGACAAAGGTGGCGCGGGCGCCTACCAGGCCGACCAGGAAGCTTCCGAGCGTGTAGGCGAAAGCGGCCCCCAGCTGCGCAGCGGTACCGATGGTGCCGAACACTCGGCCGAGGTACGGGCGCGGCACGAGATCCTGGACGACGGTGTCGTAGCCGATGTTCTCTACGGCGTTTCCCGCGCCGGCCATGAGCTGTGCGGCGATGACGACCGCGAGAACCGGTGCCAGGCCGTTGATGACGGTGCCCACACCGGTGGCCACGACGGCGACGATCAGCAGCGCGATCGGTGAGCGTCCGCGCGCCAGTCGAGCGCAGGCGAGCGAGGCCAGCAGCATTCCGACGCCGAACGCGCTGGCTGCCAGGCCGTACCCGGCCGAGTCGGCGTGGAGCGCGTCGCTGGTGAGGAACACCAGCGCCACGTTGTCCACCGCGGCGAAGGCGACGAGCAGGAAGAGGCTGAGAACCATGATCAGAATCTGCCGGTTCGCTGCGATGTAGCGCAGCCCGTCGGTCGCTTCGGTCCACACTCCGGTGGCCGCCGCGGGGTCGCGTACAGGCGCGATGGCGGGGAGCCCGGTGAGCAGCAGGGCCGACACGGCGAAGGTGGCCGCATCGACGGCCAATGCGGTGTGGGCACCTCCGGCAGTAGCTCCCAGAAGGCCGCCCAGTCCCGGACCGACGGTGAGAGTGAGGGTTCGAGCCAGCCCGAACAGGGCGTTGGCCGGCGCTCGGTCGGCTGGGTCGACCAGGACCGGGACCAGGCTGCGGCCGGCCGGGTTCCGAATGGTCGCCAGGACCCCGGCGACAGCGACGAGTGTGATCAGGACCGGCAAAGGCGGCAGGGTGACCGCGAGCAGTCCGATGACCAGTGCCGAAGCCAGTTCGCACCGCATCATCAGCCGTCGGGTCTGGACGCGGTCGCAGAGCACTCCGGCCAGCGGTCCTCCGAGTCGGGGCAGCGCGTTCGCGAAGAGGAGCAGACCCACACCCGTGGGACCATCTCGTGGGGCGACGAGCAGCACGAGGGCTGTCGTGGTGATCCCGTCTCCGATGAAAGACACCGCCCGGGACGCGCACAGTGACCGGAATGCGGGGTTGCCGCGCAGAAGGCGAGTCCGGGGAGCAGGACCGGCGGGTGACAGCGGTGGTGGTTCGGCCATGGGCATCAGGGTGCGGCCAACAGATCACGAGCTGCTGCGATTCGGCGCAGGCCGAATCCCACGGTAGGTTCTCCACGATATGACACTGGTGTTGAGATTCGGACGCGGGGACGTGTCCCGGTGCCGGTTCGCGGTCTCGCCGCTACAGGAGACGATGTCGGCGTTTCTGGTGCTCAAGAGTCCGGGCCGCCACGGCTGGTACCTGACGTGGCTCCGCGAGGTCCAGGACGTCGTTGCCGGACTCGACCTCGGTCTGCTGGGTGTTGCCACACCGAGCAACGGACACGGGCCGGACTTCCTGTGGCCGAGCCCGACCGGTCCGCTCACCACCATCGAGGACGACCTCGCCCAGGTCCAGAGCACCGATCTCGACATCGTCGCCGCCGAACTCGCCGAGCAGGCTCGTCGCCTCGACCCCCGCACCGTGCCCGACAGTCTCTATCGCACACTCATCGGCGACCCGCTCACCGCCCGGGACACACTGGTCGCGCAACAGCGGCTGGCCTGGCACGCGCTGGTCGCGCCGCTCTGGGAGCGGATGCGCGGGTTGCTCGACGCAGACATCACCACCCGGTCTCGGCAACTGGCCGACGGTGGTCTGGAGGGGCTGTTCGCGGATCTGCACCAGCGAGCGACCTGGAAGAACGATGAGCTGCACCTCACCGGCTTGCGGCACGGAGCCGTCGATCTGCGCGGCCGCGGCCTCGTTCTTGTCCCGACCGCCTTCGGGTGGCCGAACCTGGGGATCGGGCCCACGGACAGCACTTCCCCAACGCCCCCGGCGCTTGTGTACCCGATGCTCGGCGCAGCGAGGCTCTGGGAGCCCGCCACACAGTCGCCGGCGATTGCCCGCCTCCTCGGTGCCGGGCGGGCATCCGTGCTGGCCGAGACGTTGATCCCCAGTACCACCAGCAGCCTCGCCCGCCGGCTCGACCTCGCCCCGGCAACCGTCTCCCAGCACCTCTCCGTTCTTCGTGACGCCGGCCTCGTCACCGCGAGCCGACGCGGGCGTGAAGTGCTCTACCGTCAGACACCCCTCGCCGCAGCACTCCTGAGCACCGACAGGTGGCGAGGAGAGAGCGGCGGGTCCTGAGCCGCGTGCGCTGCAGATCGCGGCGACCGCAGCGGCGGCGCCGGCGAGACCTACCCCCTCGACCTGGACGAGTTGTCCCGGCCTGAGGCAGAAGCCCGCTGACCGCAGCGGCTCGCTCATGTCCGGCTTGCCGAGATCGTCCGAGCCGCGCATCGGGCGCTGGGGGAATGAGGGGGTCCTGGGGGTGCCGCCCTGGCGAGGAGCGTGTCGTTGGGGGAGTTCTGCCGGCCTTCGTCGCCGAAGTCGAGGAGAAGGTCGACGAGTTGGTTCGCGCTGCGGAGCCCTGGCTGTGCGCCGTGCTACGACGTGACCGGCGTGGGTCGGGAGGCGTGGTCGATGTTCTCCTCGACCCAGGTGCGGAGTGCGTTGAGCGGGGTTGCGGCGCTGTGGCCGAGTGGGGTGAGGGAGTACTCGACGTGCAGCGGGACGGCGGGGTAGACCGTGCGGTCGAGGATGCCGAAGTCCTCCAGTCGGCGCAGTGCCTGGGTGAGGACCTTGGGGCTGACGCCCTGGAGCTTGCGCTGGAGTTCGCCGAAGCGCTGGGGGCCGTCTTCGAGGGCGCCGATGACGAGTGCCGACCACTTGTTGGCGAGCAGGTCGAGCAGGGTGCGGCAGGGGCACTGGGCGGCGTAGACGTCGTGGTGCGAGTGCTGGCCGCTGGGGCAGATGGTCGTCATGCTTACCTTCCTCACCAGGTCACTTCCCAATGGGAAGTACTAGACCTTGAAGGTAACCATACCCGTGGGGATAGCGTCGCCGGTGTCGAGGGAGGGGCGTCAACGGCCTTCCGCAGAACGCTGTTTCAGGAGATGGCGGATGTCCGCAGACATGATGCGCGCGGTGGTCCAGGACACCTTCGGTGGTCCGGAGGTGCTGACGGTCCGGCAGGTGCCGCGCCCGGTGCCGCTGCCGACCGAGGTGCTGGTGCGGGTGCACGCGGCCGGGATCAACCCGGTGGACTGGAAGACCCGTGGCGGCACCGGCATGGCCGGCGTGCTGGGTGAGCCGCCGTTCACCCTCGGCTGGGACGTGTCCGGGGTAGTGGCGGAGGTCGGCTTCGGGGTGACCACGCTGAAGGTCGGCGACGAGGTGTACGGGATGCCGTGGTTCCCGCGCGTCGCGAACGCCTATGCCGAGTACGTGACCGCGCCAGCCCGGCAGTGGGCGCGTAAGCCCGCCACCGTCGACCACGCGCACGCGGCCGCCGTGCCGCTGGCGGCGCTGACCGCGTGGCAGGCCCTCGTCGACACCGCCCACGTGCGGGCCGGCCAGCGGGTCCTGATCACGGCCGCCGCGGGTGGGGTGGGCCACTTCGCGGTCCAGTTCGCCCGCCACCTGGGTGCCGAGGTGATCGCCACCGCCGGCGCCGGCCGCCACGGCTGGCTCAAGGAACTCGGTGCGAACGAGACCGTCGACTACACCACCACCCGCTTCGAGGACGCCGTCAAGGACGTCGACGTCGTCATCGACCTGGTGGGCGACGCCCACGACATGACCAGCACGCGCTCGCTGGAGGTCCTGCGCCCGGACGGCCTGCTGGTCGCCGTCCCGGCCGGCGTCTCACCCGAGCTGGCCCGGGCGGCCCAGGCGCGCGGGGTGCGGGTCACCCCCTTCCTGGTGGAGCCGGACGGCGCCGCGCTGACGCGGATCGCCGGCCTCATCGACGCCGGCGAGGTGGCGGTGGAGGTCGAGCAGGTCTTCCCGCTGGAGCAGGTCGCCCAGGCCCACACCCAGGGCGAGAACGGCCGCACCCGCGGCAAGCTCGTCCTCCGCGTCGCCGCCTGACCAGACGAACTGACCAACCGAAAGATCGGAGCAGCCCCGTGTTCTACGAGATCCGCCGGGGAGACCTGGTCGCACAGCCGGAGCGTGGAGGCGTCAACAGCCGTTTGCTCAGGCGGTGTTCAACGGCGGTTGCGGCGGTCGCGCACCTGGCGGACAACGTAGACGGGAACGCCGATGATGGCGCCGATGACGAGGGCCCAAAGCGCGAAGAAGGCGAGGCCGGGGTGGAAGCCGGTGGTGGTGGCGGCCAGGGCGGCGGTGAGTGGGTGGTTGGGCATCTGCTGGTCCTTCGGTGTCGGCGGGGGGCGGGGTCAGACGGTGCGGAGGTCGGAGCGTTCAGAAGTGGGGGTGTGCATCAGGGCGATGTAGCCGTCCTCGACGGTGGCGCTGACGCGCTCCGCGTCCGGGGTGGGCGCACCGGAACTGATGACCCGGTAGGTGGTGCCGGTCATGCCGGGGGTGACGTTGACGGTGGGCAGGTCGGGCGGCGGGGCGGTGGCCGGCTGGGTGAGGTGCCACACCATGCCCTCGGCGCGGGTGGCGAGGTCGCCGATGGCGCCCTGGAAGGCGACGTGCCCGCGCTCCATCACCACGACGTTCGGGCAGGTCTGCACGATGTCGTCGACGATGTGGGTGGAGAGCAGCACCGTCCGGTCGCCGGCCAGCCTGGCGAGCAGGCTGCGGAACCGCAGCCGCTCCTCGGGGTCCAGTCCCACGGTGGGTTCGTCGACGATCAGCAGCCGGGGGTCGTTCAGGATGGCCTGGGCGATGCCCACCCGGCGCTTCATGCCGCCCGAGTAGCCCTTCAGCTTCCGGTTGGCGAAATCGCTGAGTGAGACCAGTTCGAGGACCTCCTCGACGCGGGCGCGGCGGGCGCGCCGGTCGGTGATGCCCTTGAGCAGCGCCATGTAGTCGAGGAACTGGCGACCCGTCAAGTCCGGGTACAGGCCGAGCTCCTGGGGGAGGTAGCCGGTGGTGGCCTTGACCTCTCGGCGTTGGCTGCGTGACACCAGGTCGGTGCCGTCCACCGCGACGGTGCCCGAGGTCGGCAGCAGCACCCCGGTCAGGACCCGCATGAAAGTGGTCTTGCCGGCTCCGTTGGGGCCGAGCAGACCGACCATGCCGACGGGCAGGCGCAGGCGGATGGCGTCGAGGGCGCGTACCTGTCCGCGCCGGAAGGTGACGGTCAGATCGGTGATGGTCACGTTGGGCGCGGTCACGACGGGCTCCTCCTGGTGAGCACGGACTGGGTAATCACGAGGGCGGCGATCGCCACGAGCAGCAGGAAGGCGATGCTGAGGACGGCCTCGCCGCCGGTCGGGGTGATTCCCCGCTGCCTGGCGTCGAACAGGGTGCCGTGGAACCAGGCACCGGCCGGGTACTCGCCGTTGGCTTCGCAGGGCGTGCCGGCGGGGGTGGGGATCCCGAAGCGCGGGCCGACCATGTTTCCCCAGACCCAGTAGCCGAACAGACCCAGCCGGTACAGCACGGGCTCGGTCAGGTACGGGACGGTGACCGAGCAGGCCGCGACGAAGATCAGCGCGGGCAGGATGATGGCGGCGAACGCCGCGAGGCCGACCGGGATCACCCCGGCCCCGCGCTGGGCGGTCAGGTAGCCGAGCAGGCCCGCCCAGGCGACGGCGACCGGTGTGATGGTCGCCGCGCCGGCGCCGATGGCCTTGCCCCACAGGCGCGGGCCGATGCCGGTGGGCGTCGAGGTCAGCAGGTCGCTCAGCCCCAGCCGGGACTCCCGCCGGACGCGGTCGGCGAGGACGGCGCCGACGCCGATCGGGCACAGGAAGACGAAGTTGAACGCCCAGTCCGCGAGCAGCGTGGCGTTGTCCGTGGTGCTGGTGAAATCCAGTGGGAAGGGCGATGCGCAGCGCAGCCCGATCAGCGCGAGCACGACCACCCAGACCGCCGGGCGGCGCACCTGCATCAGGTACTCGTAGCGGGCGGCCGCGACGGTCTTCGCCCACCAGCCGCGGGCTGCCGTCGGCGGGGCGGTTCGCTGAAGGACGGCGGTCATGCGGTATCGCTCCCCACGAATCGTTCGGGACGCCCCAGCAGCAGGCCGGCCGCGACGACGGCGACGATGCCGACGATGGGCAGGGCGATTCGGTTGACGGTCCATTCGTGCGCCGGGACCTTGGCGTCGACGCCCATGAACATGTACTGCGCCCGCAGCACCGTGTTGTCCAGGACGGCCCTGCGCATCAGGTACTGAGCCAGCCAGATGCCCCCGATCAGGCCGCTTGCGGCGCCCGGGCTGCGCAGGCCGATCGCGATGAGCATCGCCAGTGCGACCAGCCAGAGCATCGGCGGGGCCCACGCCAGGACGTAACCGTCCGTGCCCTGCCCCACGGGCCAGGCGTTCAAGGCGCGGAACACGACGGCGTCCACCAGCGTGACCAGGGCCGCTGGTACCACCACCAGGCCGACCCGCAGGAACAGCACCCGGCGGTAGTCCGTGGTGGTCATGACCAGCTCGGCGCCGGTATCACGCCCCACGATCGAGGAGGCCGCGACGGCGGTGCCGAGCGGGGCGAAGCCCGCCAGGACCGCGCCGGCGGCGAGGTCGAGGTGCTCCGCGCCGGCCCCGGTGGCATGCATGACGATCACCAGGATCGCGCCGCCCAGCGTTGCCGCCAGCGCCGTCAACGGCGCGGCGATGCCGATGACCCGCAGCTCCAGATGGAGGCGGGTCCAGGTGGACCGGTTCACGTCCACCTGCCGGCTCGTGCGGGCCCCGCGTCGGCGCGGGGTGTGTCAAGGTCTCGTTGCATGCCGTCAAGCCTGCTCACGCCGAGCGGCACCCGTACCGGCCGAAAGTACTGATCGGGCGGATCGGAGCGGTCCTTTTGGCCGGTGCGGCGGCCACGACCGGTTCCGTAGCCTGAGCACCGTGAGGGTGACGGAACGGCTGGCCGCACTGGCCGCCAGGCGAATCGACGTGCTGCTCGGGCTTGCCTTCGCGGCGGTGCTGGCGGCGACGGCCTACTGGCATGCCGTCCACCCGGGCGGCCGGGGCTGGTTGCTCGACTGCGCGGCCGGTGCGCTGGTGTGCGTCGCGGCGCTGCTCCGGGAGCGCGACCGGCTGGTCGCCGCGGCGGTCGGCCTGTCCGTCTCGGCTGCCGGCGTCCTCGCCACTGCCACGGGGTACCTGACGGGCCAGTCCGGTCTCGCCGCGTCGCTGGCGCTGACCGTGCTGGCCGGCTCCGCCGTCCGGGCACTGCCGCCCCGGCGAGCGGCCGCCGTCGCCGCGGCCGGGCTCGTGGTCACCGGACTCGGCCGGCTGGTGATCGTTTCGCAGGCCGCCGGTCAGATCCACTTGGGCCTCCAGTGCTGGTTGGCCGGCCTCGGCGCGGGGCTCGTGCTGCGGCTGTCGGAGCAGCGCCGCCGGGCCGCCGTCGAGGCCGTGCGGCGTGAGGAACGCCTGGCCCTGGCACGGGAGTTGCACGACGTCGTCGCCCACCACGTGTCCGGCATCGTGATGCACACCCACGCCGCCCAGATCATGCTCCGCAAGCAGCCGGACCAACTCGGCGACGCCCTGGCGGACATCAAACGCTCGGGCACCGACGCGATGGACGCGATGCGACGGGTGGTCGCCCTGCTCCGCGACGTGGAGGACGGCGCCGCCGTCACCGCGGGACCGGAGCAACTCGTCGACCTGGTCCGCCGCTTCGAGGAGCACGGACCGGCCGTCGACCTCCGGCTGCCCACCAGGGCGCCGAGCTGGCCACCCGTGGTCACCACCACCGTGTACCGGGTCGTCCAGGAATCGCTGACCAACATCGCCCGCCACGCCCGTGGCGCCCGCGCGGCCACCGTCACCGTCTCCCAGGACAGCACGGACATCACCGTCGAGATCGGCGACGACGCTCCGCCGCACCCCCCGATCCGCGCCTCCCCGCGCGGCGGTTACGGCCTGGTCGGCATGCGCGAGCGCGTCGAGGCACTGGGCGGTACGCTCGACGCCGGTCCGCGGTCCGGCACCGGCTGGTCGGTACGGGCCACCCTGCCATCGGACGCCGGAGACCGTCCGTGAGCATCAGCGTGCTGGTCGCCGACGACCAGGCCATGATCCGCACCAGCCTGCGCCTGATCCTGGAGGACGAGCCCGACATCACCGTCGTCGCGGAAGCCCGCGACGGTGCCGAGGCCGTCGCCCTCGCCCGCCAACTGCGGCCCGACGTCTGCCTCATCGACATCCGGATGCCCCGCCTCGACGGCATCGACGTCACCCGCGCACTCGCCGGCCCGGGCATCGCCGACCCGCTCCGGGTCGTCATCGTCACCACCTTCGGACTCGACGAATACGTCCACGGCGCCCTCCAGGCCGGAGCCCTCGGATTCGTCCTCAAGGACGGCGACCCCACCCTGTTCACCGCCGCCGTGCGGGCCGCCAGCATCGGGGACGCCCTGATCTCCCCGTCCATCACCCTGCGCCTGCTCCGCAACCTCGCCCCCCTCAGAACCTCCCCCGCCCGCCAGCCCAACCCCCCGCTCACCGACCGGGAAACCGACGTCACCCGCGCCGTCGCCCGCGGCCGCACCAACCAGGAGATCGCCGCCACCCTCTTCATCTCCGTCAGCACCGTGAAGGGCCACCTCACCGCGATCCAGAACAAACTAGGAGCCCGCAACCGCAGCGAGATCACCGCCTGGGCCTGGGAATCCCACCTCATGCCGGGCCCCGCGGATGAACGGAGCGGCAGCGGATAGGAGCAGCGCTGGTGGGCCCGGTCAGGCGGGGGACTGGGGGGATCCCCGTCCACCACGTGATGGCGCATGAGGGCGAATCAGCCAAGCGGGTGGCGGCGCGCGGGTTCCGCCGTCGGGGTCGGGGCGCGGTGAGAGGCTGGGGCGCATGACCGGTTGGCCGGTGTGACCTCGCCTTGTCTGCTTGCGGCACGCTGACGATCCGGTCGATCGGTGGCCTGGGGGCCGGAGGCTTTCAAGGAAGCGTGGCGGAGTGATGTGCCTGTTCTGCTGTCGGTTGGCTGTGCGGCTTGCCACTGGTGTCAGTGAATGTGCACAACCGGGTAGTCATGAGCTGTGATGTTTCCGGAGGGTGTTGCTGGAGACGCCTGGGCGGTGTCTGCACGTTGGTACAGGAGGCGACCGTGGGGGCGGAGGCATGTCACCTGCTGTAGGGGAGCGGCAGGGCCGGAGCCCTGTAGCGTGGTACTGGCCCACCTGCATGGAGGAGACGTGACCGCACAGCCGGAGCACCACGCTGAAGAGCTGATTCCGCGCCCTGAGCGGACCACCACGGCTCTCAAGGGCGCCCTCGCCGTCGTGGCTTCGGACCGCTTGCTGGAGATGCAGACCGAGCAGGCTGAAGCGATCACCAAGGCCATCGACTCCGATACCCTCGATCCACTCCGTGGATTCCTCCTGCGGTGGGCCGTCGTGGTCGAGATCGAACGGTACCCGGAGACGGCCTTGAAGCTGCGCCGAGCCGAGTACCTCATGCAGGTCGCGGACGATCCCGACGACTCCCGGCGTCATGCCCTCACCGCCGCCGAGATCGTCCGAGCCGCATACCGGGCGCTGGGCGTATGACGTGGTCCTGGGAGTATCTCCCCAGCGAGGAACACGTGATCGACGGAGCACCGCCGGCCTTCGTCGCCGAAGTCGAGAAGAAGGCCGACGAGTTGATCCGAGCCGCAGAAGCGCTCTACCTCGACGGGACCTCGTATCGGGGCGAGAACCCCAAGAGCAAGACCGCCGACGTCCGGGGCGGAATGTTCGAGTACCTCACCGTCGTCCGGCATGAACAGATCTATGTCGTCCAAGTCACTTACTTCTAGGCCCGCCTCGGTAGTCATCATCTGGCGTTGCAGTGCTGGTGCCCATGGCGGAGGTGACGTCCGGCCTCGACGGGCAGCGGACAGCGGACTCCCTGGCCATACAGGTCAAGGGCGGGGTCTCGACGCGGACCAGGAGGGGACACCGCGTCCAATCGTCAAGCCGTTCAAGAACGATTGTGGCGAGCCCATGGTCTTCTGGCAGAAGCGAGGGGAGCCGTTCGCCGTGTTGCTTCATCACGATCTCGATTGGGAGCCTGTACGCATCCAGGAACGGATGCTCCGCTTGGGCCTCATACCGTCGATCGGTGACCTCGTCCTCAACGAGGCGGAAGCGTATTGGCTCATGGGGCGCTTCAAAGCCACCGAGTGGTGGCGTCGCCCGGCTGGAATCGAGCCGCACGGTCTGACCCCTGGAGGTTCCGCGCGTCGTCGAGTGATGCGTGCGGCTATCCCATGACTGGATGACAGACTGTCAAGCATGAACCGGTTGGCCGACGCCACGTCCCCCTACCTCCTCCAGCACGCCGAGAACCCCGTCGACTGGTGGCCCTGGGGCCCCGAGGCCTTCGCGGAGGCGGAGCGGCGGGGGGTGCCGGTGCTGCTGAGTGTCGGGTATGCGGCTTGCCACTGGTGCCAATGACTTAACACAACCAGGTAGTCCTGACTTGGGGTGTTGTCAGGGGGTAGTCGCGTGGACACGTACGATGAGGAACTTGGTAAGTGGCTGTTGTCTTTCCGGTCTTGAGGGCTGCGTTTCCGCTGGTCGGGAGTAGGGGCGGTGGTCTCGGGGAGTGGTGACGTGTCGTGTCGTCGCTCTGGTGGAGGTCGGGATGCCGTCTGTCGTTGGGCTTTTGGAAGAGCGCGAGCTCAGCGCTCGCCGTCGTGTGGACGGGCTGCGGGAGGAGGCCGACCGCATCCAGGCCGAGCTGGCCGTTGCCGAGCAGGAGTGGAACGAGTGGGTCATCGCCCGCTCGCGCGTCGGTGAGGTGCTGGCCCCGGGCGGCGGCGATGACGACAGTCCCGATGCCGCGGAGGACCTGGCGGACGACGGTGGACTGCCGGTGCCAGCGGGGTCTTCGGGATCGGCGAGGCCGAAGTCGGTGGTCCCGGTATGGCGTGCGGGCCTGGCCCGGTCGGCCTTGTCGGCGGACTACCAGCGCATCGTGCAGGCCCTCGCGGACCGGGGCCGGCTCGGGCAGGGGGCGTTGACGTGCCAGGAGATGGCCGCTTTGTTCGGCCTGGATCCGGTGCCGGGGACGGTGGAGGGGCTGCGGGCGAAGGCGAAGCGGCTGGTGGCCCGGGGCTGGCTGGTGGAGTCGGCGCCGGGCCGGTTCACGCTCGCGAAGTCCGTGGCCGGGCAAGGCGGCGGGTCATGAGCATCGTCGCCGACCAGTAGACCATCGCCTCGGCGCTGCCGGTGGACCGCTCGAAGTCGCGCACGAGGCGGCGGCTTCGCATCAGGTGGGCGAAGAACCGCTCGACGATCCAACGTTTGGGCAGCACGACGAAGCCCCGCATGTCGTCGCTTCGCTTGACGATGGCCAGGACCAGGGCGAGGGCTGCGAGGCAGTGCTCGATGAGGCTGCCGGTGTAGCCGCCGTCGGCCCAGACCAGGGCCAGCAGGTGGTGCGCGGCCGCGACTTAGGCGAGCAGGAGCTGGGCGGCGGTGCGGTCGCTGACATCGGCGGCGGTGACCATCACCGCGAGCATCAGGCCGAGGGTGTCGACGACGACGTGGCGCTTTCGGCCGTTGATCAGTTTGCCGCCGTCGAAGCTGCGGCTGTCGGCTCCGACGACGGCGTCCGCCTTGACCGACTGGGAGTCGATCACGCCCGCGCTCGGCTCCGGATCCCGGCCGGCCCGCTCGCGAACCCGCCCGCGCAGCCGGTCGTGGAACTCGCGGACCAGGCCGTGGTCGCGCCAGCGGCGGAAGAACGCGTAGACCCGGTCCCACGGCGGGAAGTCGGCCGGCATCGCCCGCCACTTGGTTCCGTTGTCGACGATGTAGCGGATCGCATCCAGCATCGTGCGGTGGCAGTAGCCCTCCGGCTGGCCGCCCCGGCCCCGGAGCCAGCCCGGTACCGGCAGCAGTGGCCGCACCGCCGCCCACTCGGCGTCCGACATGTCCGCCGGGTAGCGGGAAGCGCGTGTCCCGTGGTCGCCGGCGTTCCCGAACTGGTGTGCCAGGCAGTCACACGCAAGGGTGACCGAAGTGGACCCCGCCTGCGCGATGCCGTAAAACGGTGTCAACAGGGCCTCCTGGAAAGCTTGTTGGCGTAGACACCCTTCCAGCTACCAAGAGGCCCTGCTTTCATGCCCGGCACCGGCCACGATCACCCGATCGAGACTCCCGTTCGACCGGCATACCTCAAGATCGGAACAACAACAGCCACTAAGCTTGATTTTTAAGCCGCCGCTGCGATCTTGGCGAGGTGAGCTTCGAGCGTGAGTTCGCGTTTGACGGTCTTTCCGACGTCGTAGCGGGGCGCCGGCCTTCGGTTCTTCGTGCCGGGTGGGCGTCCTGGGCCTGGCCGTGTCGGTTGTGGCACAACTCCTGACCCCCAGCTGTCAAGTGCTGGTCTTGGCCTTCAGCCCGAAGATCTTGTTTATGTTGTGCACAGCGCCGAGGAGTTTGATCTCGGTGTCCACTGCATCGCGTCCCCGGTAGTGGAGTTGGCGCCCAAATCGTTGGAAGAGCTGGGCGAATCCAGGCTCGACCAAAGCACTGCGCCGTTTGTAGAGGGCGCGACCCGTCGGGGTGGCCAGCTGGGCGGCCATCTGACGGTGGCCGGCAGGTAGATCTTCGACGGCTGGCGGTTCTGTTCCGTCGGGGCCGGGGTTACTGGCCACCGCGACCAGCAAGGGCAGCTCGGCCAGCGCCTCGAAGCTCGCCGTCGAGGCATAGCCGTTGTCCGCGAGCCAGGCACGGACCTCTTGCGTTATTCCGGCGGCCTGGCAGTTGTGCTGGGCGGTTCTCACCATCGGGATCAGGGCCGTCATGTCCGCGGGGTTGTCGTGCAGCTCGATCGCCAACAGGAGTTGGCTCCGCGCGCAGACGATCTGCAGGTTGTAGCCCTGGAGGAAGCCGCCGCGCTTGCTCAGCATGAGTCGGGAGTCGGGGTCGCTGAGGGAGGCTCGGGCCGCAGCGGTCGGCACCGGGGTGGGGTTGCGTGCGCGCTCCAGCCGCATGAGTGCCTCTGCCAGCCGCGCGCGCTGTCGAATGATGACCGTCTTCGTTTCCAGCGGGACTGGAGGGCGGCCGTTCGCAGCGCGTCGCCCTGCAGTCTGGTCCTGGCTGGTCCGCGCCGCGTAGTGGTCCAACTTCGTCTGGTGGGCAGTGGTCTCGGCCGCCAGCCGCTTCTCGGCTCGGGCGACGATACGTTCGGTGGCCTCCACCTTGATCTTGATCTCGCCGGCCGAGGGCAGTGCCCGTGCGAGGAGCCTGTCCCTGGCCGAGCGCGCCCGAACGAGTTGGTCGGACAGTCGTGACAGGCAAGCCGCTGACCGGTCGGGCTCGGGTGGCTCGCCCGCGGCGAGGAGGTCGCCTGCCTCGGCTGCCCGAGCATAGGCGGCTGCCGACCGCATCATCTCGGCGATGTCGGCCTCGCGCTGGGCAACGATCGTCTCCAGCCGTTCCAATGAGCGATTCGACGAGCGGCCCGCGTTGGCGTCCATCGGGGAGTCGTCCACCGCCACGGCGGCGAGGTCCACGAGGCCGTGCTGGTCGCACAGGGCGAGGGCTTGGAGGAACAGCGATCTCAAGGGTTGGCGGTGGCGGCGAATGAAGCGTGCGATCGTCGAGTGGTCGATTCTGCGGTTCGCGGTGATGACCCGGCAGCCCACATCGTCGAGGCACGCCTGTTCGATCCGACGCGTGGAGCGGATGCCCTTGCTGTAGCAGTACAGCAGCAGAGCCAGCAGCACTGTCGGCGGGTAGGCCGCGCGGCCCTGCCCGTCGGCACGGTATCCAGCTACGAACCTCGACAGGTCCAGCCTCCCGACGAACTCCACTACCTTCCAACACAGATGCTCGGGCGGAAGCCACTCCCGGACGTCCTGCGAGACCACCAAGGCTCGATCACGATTGCACGAGATGAAGTTGAAACCCACGCAGCAAAGGCTTCGCACACCCACGCACCGGAAACTCGAACATCACCAGCACTTGACGACTGGGGGTCAGGAGTTGTGCGACAGCCTCGGCGCCTTCGCGCGGATGTGGCGGAACCCGCGTCGGACCCGGGCAGGTGTGAGCCTGTTCGGTGGCGCGGGTTTCTCCCAGGGGCGACGTAGGTCCTCTGCGAGGGGTCGGGCAAGGCGGAGTTGGGTGTGCGCGACGATGATCAGCCAGGTCCAGAGGTCTGCGGTGTCGGGGCGGCGGATCTTCGGGGCGGTCCATCCGAGTGTCTGCTTGATCAGCCTGAAGGTGTGTTCAAGGTCGAATCTGCGCAGGAACGTGCGCCAGATCCGGTCCAGGTGCCCGGTGTCGATGCCGACGGCGGAGGACCACAGCCACAGTGGCTTCGCGTCCCTATCGCCTGGCAGGTGGTCGACCTTGAGACGGATCAACGTGCCGTGGATCAGCGGGATTTCGCCTTGGTGGTCCAGCCACGGGCCGCGCTTTTGCAGCCGCTGGTGCATCCGGTCCCACGCGCGGGCCTCGGCCTTCCCGTAGCGGGTGGTGTCTGTTGCTGTGGTGACCTCGGGCTCGTGCCAGCTGTCGGGCCTGGCGAAGGTCAGGGCTCCGCCGTGCTTGCGCGGTCGGCCACCCTTCGGGCCGGAGCGGGCGGGACCGGCGTCGCGAAGCATGACGCGGTCCGAGCGCAGGCGCCCGACGAGGACGACGGGCAGGTCGGCCAGGGCGTGGGTGAGATAGGCGATGTCGTAGCCGGCGTCCATGACGATCCAGATCTGCGGATCACCGGCCTGCCACTGCCCGGCCCGCACCAACCGCTCGACGACGTCTCGCAGTTGGGTGGCATTGACGGTGGTCGCGTCGTCGGCCGGCCCGAGGCGCACGGCGTCCAGGAAGGCGACCCAGGAGGTCCGGCCGGTCTCCAGAGCGGCGACGAAGGAGTACGGCCAGCCCGGTACGAGCTGGTCCGTCTTGCGGCCGCCGCGCCCGTAGACGTGGCAGAACAGCCGCTCGTCGCTGGTCGGGGCGTCCGGGCCGAGCCAGTTGCTGACATCGACGGCCAGCACGATCCGCCCGTCGGCCGCCCGCGGCAGCGGCAGGCCGGCCAGAGTGCGGCGCACCCGTGCGGGCTCCAGCCAGCCGCGGTCCAGCGCGGCATACAGGGCCCCGTGGCCGCGCCGGTGCTCGACCGCCAGCGACAGCTCGACCAGGGTCTTCACCGGCCCGTCCGTGCACAGGATCGCATCGGTGAGCTCGAAGAGGACATCGGCGCGGCTGTACAGGCACTCGTAGAACTCGACCCGAAAGTGGGACAAGACCCGCAAGGCCTCGCCTGCGGGCGTGCCGACGTGGAGACTCATACGCAGCGGCCGTTCTCTCGTGCTTCATGACTCGACATCTCGAAGCGTGGAGAACGGCCGCCTCACGTGCCGCCGGTTCCCGGGAATCTCAGCAGGTCGAGTGACCTGCGAGGTTAAACGCCAAGCTAAGAACATAGACGCTTGGGTGGAGGTCGAACTGGCCGCTTCGCCCGAGTGGGGGCCCGAGAAGTACGCCAGCATCCGCCAGCGCTTGGAGGGCAACCCACCCGCTGTCGCCGTTGAGGAGTAGGGGGCGCGGAGCCGCAGGATGCGGCCCACGTGACAGTGCCGTGCGCGGCGGACCGACCGGCCCACCCCACACGGCACCTTCCCCCTGACACTTTTCGTGGTTGCCCCCGTGTGAATCCGCGGCGCCATATGCTGAAGAGCGACGGGAAGGAGCTGTTGATGAGCGTCGACACGGTCATGCACACCGAGTTCCCTGCGGGGTACGTGGTCTTCTTCGGCACCGATGGGAAGGTGGTCATGACCCCGCAGAGCGAGGAGCACTCCAGCACCATCAGGTCGATGCAGATCGACTCCCTCGCCCTCGGCCGGCACGCGAAGGTCATCTCCGACGTGTACATCGACTTCCCGGCCGACGAGAACTCCGCCCCTGACTTCGCGATCATGCGGGAGGACGCGCAGCGGCAGGGCAAGCGCTACGGCTTCGAGGACGTGCTGCTGATCGCCGAGGTGGTGTCGGTCTCCTCTGCGCGCAAGGACTACGACGACTGCACCGCGAAGTACGGCCGCTACGGCATCCCGGTCTACGTGGTGGTGGACCCGTACGCCGCTGAGGCCGTCGTCCACACCCAGCCCACCGGCTCCGGCTACATCGCGGCCCACACACACAAGTACGGCTCGGGCAAGCTGCCCATCGAGCTAGCCGACGGGCGGACATACACCCTCGACCTGGACGAACTGCCCCGGCCCGACGACGAGGCCAGCTGACTGGTGTGCCGTGCTCGCACCGCTACGGAGGTCGTCCGACCTGATTCCTCGGCGATGGCGGTGGCTGTGTAGTTCGGGTGCAATTGTCGGTGGCACTGAGTATCCGGTACGCCGCCCATTGCCGGTGGCCAGCAGCTGCACTCAGAGGGCGGAACGTGAGCTGATGTCCGTTTCGCCGTAGCGGAGGAAGTGGCCGCGCCGGACGGCTACGTTCGTGGCAGGGTGAACAGGCCCGGTTCGGTCTCGGTCAGGATGTTGCGCCCGGTCAGGCGCTTGAGCTTCATCCGGACGTTGTTGATGTTGTTCGGCGACAGGTCCAGGTCCAGCTCATGGCACACGCCCCGTGCCCGTAGTGGACCGTCTGCCTGGGCGAACACCACCATGATTTCCTGGTAGGCCGCCCCG
>FTKT01005720.1_pt1 | contig 27255 bp, 25 predicted proteins | sample 1658271 | NCBI WGS metagenome assembly FTKT01 (sample SAMEA3914811, study PRJEB12502) | metagenome | biome: forest; material: soil | place: Canada | collected 2011-08-04 | depth 0.3 m | reverse complement strand
TGCCGCCGGTGCCGTTCTGGCGAGGAACCAGACCGAGGAATGACGCAAACTCGCGCCCTGACTTGAATGTCTTTGCATCGCCGATCGTTGCAACGAGCGCCGTGGCGGTGAGGCGACCGATCCCCGGCACGTCGGAGATTGCGCGGCAGGCAGATTCCTTCTTCTGCCAGATCGACATATGCCGCTCGAGCTGGTCGATCTCCTTTTGCAGCTCGTCGATCCGCTTGAGCTGGTCTTTGAGGCAGTACATCAGCGAGCCTGGCACTGCCTCTTCGATCTCTGCCATCCTTGACCGAATCTCGGCCAAGCCAGCGCTCCGACCCGCTCTGAAGCTGACACCGAATTCGTACAGCAGCCCTCGCAGCTGGTTCACCTGCATCGTCCTGAACTTCACCAACAGAGAGCGAATCCGATGTTGGCCCAGCATGGCTTGCTGCTCCGCGCTCTTGGCCGCGACCGTACGCATTCCGGGCTGCTGTACCGCCGTCCAGATCGCGCGCGCGTCCGCTGCGTCGGTCTTGTTGGTCTGCACAAACGGCCGGATGAATTTCGCGTGCAGCAGGACCACATCGTGACCGAGAGCCTTGATATTACGTGCCCACCAATGAGCGCTTCCGCATGCCTCTAGTGCGACTCGGCCGGCGGGGCGACGGCTCAGGTACTGAATCAGATCGTCACGCCCGAACTTTCGATTCACGATCTCGCCGGTCTCAGCGTCGACCCAGAACATCTGGAACACGCGCTTCGCAACATCCAGTCCGTACGTTGTGGCATTCATCGCAGAACTCCTTCGTGATTAGTGATGGCTGTCGAGCCGTCACTCTGGCACGCGGCTGGCGTTCGACACCTCGCATGCCCTGCCGACAGAAGGGGCGGTGTCCATGCCATCTCGCTGCATACCGGAAGCTCGACGCAGGCCGCCTACTGGGCGGGAGACAGCCTGACAGGCGTCGGGCTGCTATGGCTCCATCGGTACGCCATGCGTGACCTCCGCGAAACGAGGATGCTGACGCACTTGAGGGCTCTAACTGTTCTCTCCACGCGCGCACCGCTATGCTGCATTTCTGAGCGTGAACCACGCGATGCCGTGCGTGCTTGACCTCGTCGTCGGACTGAGCCTGACTATGTCTGACACCGCCGCTTTGCGTGACTGCCCATTCTCGGAATGGCACGCTGGCTACGCCCTTGAGATGACTCCTTGGGCAGCACCACCACTCTACAATTCGTGGCCTCAATCTCGATACGTGGATCACGATGCCAGCAATCGGACGAAGGACGGGGATTACCTACCAGGAGCCGCAAATCCTGAACAAGACGCTCCATCAGGAAATGAGCGAGCAAGCTCTGTTTCGGGTGGAGGGCGAGGAGGAGACGGACACACAGGTCAGACCTGTTCGCAATGAGAAAAGCCCGAACTTTCGCAAGGTTCGGGATTCGATCTTCAGAAATTCCGTCGAGCGACGTGAAAACGACCCGACACACAACCGCTGCGTTGCTAACCTGGTTCAGCTGTTCGCTCAGTCCCCGCTTCGCATTTGGAGCAACACATTCGAGGAGGATCGGACACCCACGCCGTTCGGAACGACTCTGTTCTCCCAGGGACCTGCGGACTACCAATGGTGGCAAGACGGTGGACACTGTCGGATGGCTGCTGGCCCGGACAACTACATTCAACCAGACATCTGCGGACGATCTACCGAGGTCTTCTATCCTTCGGGCCGGCAGCCGAACGTCATTGTTGAAGTGATCAACACTCATCCTCCTGAACTCGACACGTTCTTCGCTCTTCTGGACTATTCGCTGTACAACCATCTAGTCGCGTTCTACTACGTTGCACCAGAGTCAGACGGGAGTCAATATTCGAGCTACCGCCTGAGCAACGGGGTGCTATCGCTGCGCGTCGCTCATTACCTTATTGGCGGCAAGGCGTACATGAACGGCAAGGAAGCCGAAAGGCGGCCGCAGGAGACCAATGCTGCGTGGTACGAATACCTCCATAGGACGTACTTCGGAACACCGGTGCGAGACAAGCGACCGTGGAATTCTGGCACTCAAGCGCCGGAATGACACGTTGCACCGGGATTTCTCGCGAACAGCGCTGGTACCGCCACCAGGCGGTCAGCGAAACACGTAGTCGCCTTCGGGCTCCGGACGAAATGTCCGGAAGACATCTAGGAACTCACCATACGGAGCGAGGACGCGCCGAAGCGACTCGAGCGCTGCGTCTGCATACTCGGGCTCAACTTGCCTCGCATAGAGCATCACACCCTGGATGTGGCTGAGGTAGCCGATCGGGTCCTTCGAGCGCTTGCGCTCCATGTGGCTAAGCAGACCGTGCTTCTCAATATGAAAAAGAGCGTTCTCGATTTCGTCTTTGATTGAACGAGGCAGGCGCGGCTTGGCGTCGTTGATCGTGAGGCCGGTAACCACTTTGCGCGCACCAGGGCCCCGCACGTGAGTCTTCTTGCGGTTGATCCGAAAGCCAGCCCTCGTCACTACCTCACCCACAGCCTGGAGCAGCGACGTCGCAGTCGCGCGAGTGCTTTCGCTCAGGGTCAATACCATGTCGTCGGCATACCTGGTGTAGGTCGCGCCAGCAGCGGACGCGATCTTGCTGATGTCCTCGTCCATCTCATGGACGACAAGATTCGCGAGCATCGGGCTGGTGGGTGCCCCTTGAGGAAGGTGACCGACTTGGAATGGCTTCTCGTACGGTACGTCCTGGCCTGGATCGGCAGCATTCCAGCGCCAACGCCCCTGCCTGAGTGACCGTGGATTGCCCCAACTGGCTTCATGGAAGCGCGTCGAAAGCCTAGCCAGTTCGAACGAGAGCAACGCCGGATAGCCAAGACGTCGGTAGACGCGATAGACCTGACGCTCCGAGATCGACTCGAAGAAGTCCTTGATATCGAGCTTGACCATCCAGGATGCACCCGCGTGGACGGCAGCGTTTTTGAGCGCCGAGCAATTGGCGCCGTATGCAGTGGACGCGCTATGGATCAAGGCACGAGCGCCTGGCGAGCAAAGAATGTTCTCGTGGATCCAGGCTTGCGTTCGTTTCAAGAAGGGAGCCGGAACGCAGATTCTGCGGTTGCCGCCCGACTTCTTTCTCACCTCAAACGTGCTGTAGGGATCACGAGTTCTCTTCACGCACTGGTGGAGACGCTCCCAGGGGCTGCCCGCGAGCCGCGCAAGATGCATGAGCGTAAAGACGACTGGCGTCTTAGCGCCCATCATCGCCGCCCTCCTCAGCTTCAGCTCCTGAACGTACTTGGCGTTCAGGTTGTCGGCGAGCGCGTCTTTTTGAATGTTGTGGAGAGAGGGACCAAGCATTACTTCAATGCCCGCAAACCCGCGGCGAGCGGAGTTTCTGCCTTCCCCAGAGGTAAAGGCGCTTTTTCGAAGCTCTGGGGAAGTCAGTAACCTTCGATAAAGACTAGAGAGTCACAAGAACAGAGGACTCCTCTGTCCACTACACCAAGAAATCCTGGCGTGTACAAGGTGGTCTTAGCACCCTGCTTGGCTAATGCTTGGCCCACGCTCCACAGGAGTCAGGATAGTGCATGTCGGTGAGCTTGGGAAGCGGCCGGCGTAGTTTGAGCATGGCTGGTTGGACTTTGTCCGACCTTCGCAAGCGCACGAGCAGCTCGCGCCCAAACGGCGTCAGTTCGTGCGTAGATGTGTCAATGAGGTGCAGTCGGTAGGCAATTACTCGTAGCTCGCCGATCGCTGCCTCAGACATTCTCATGCGCTGCGAAAGCCAAGCGTCATCCCACGACGAATGACGTGCACTCAGTCCCAAGGCAATGACCAGCTCCCATTGCCGTAGCCTTGGGGCGCCGTTCTTGACGTCGTCAAGCAATTTGAGCGCGATGAGGTACTGGCGTTCGTTCCACAACAGCTCCGCGCGCTCGAGGGGCTGCGGTGTTCCGAAGTACTGCTGGAGTGAGGCGGGAATGCCCCTATCCGGAAAGAGTGGACGGAATCGCTTGGCACCCTCCCAGAGAACCAGCGGGGCGTTGTTTGGGCATCCGTGCTGGAAGATGATGTTGCACCCACCCTCGCCAAAGCCAAGTCCGCCGGCATTGCTCTGTGCTGCGGCGCCGTAGCGAGAAAACACCTCACGCATAGGTCGAGTCAGCCCATAGCGTGTGCTTGCCGGATCGAGGACAGATAAAAGCTGAGCGCGCTTGAGCCCGCCAATGTGCCGCATTGACATGCGTAATCCCTCGTCGAACGCAGCGTATGTGACGAGCCACGGCTTCGTCCACCTGCGAGATATCCAGCTTTTGACGGACGGCGACATCAGCTGCTTCCAAAACTCGGTGATGCGCCGGCCGGAGCCGATGAAATCCTCAACCAAGACCACGTTGCGGATACGCTGGGCTCGCATCGATTCGACCGTCGGATTCGCCGAGACTCGTGCGCCGTGTACGCGCAGCACGTTCTCGATGAGGTGCCTGATTCGATCGGCGCTCGAACCCGCTGTGCGACGATTTCCGTCTATGGCGAACTGGTTGGGCGGTTCTGTGACCGAGAAAAGAGCAAAGTTCTCGCCTGGACGACTTGCCAGAAGAGCATCCAACTTGAGCTGCATCTCCCGTTCGAACTCACTTTCCGACACCAGTTTCAAGGTGCGTAGGAACTGCCTCGCCACCTCGCGATCGATCGCGGAGAACTGGCGCAACCACGCGCACGCCGCTGGCGACTCCTCGAGCGGAACAACATGTAAAGCCATCCTGCCAGTCTCCACACACCTTTTAGTTCGTAAGGCTCTGCGCACAATCCGAACGGCGCACGCCCGACGGTATCACTCAAGCGGCTCGGATGGGTGTCAGTCGGGTCACGCCGCGCAGGTAGCTTTGCAGTGCGCTCGATGCCGTCTGCTTGGCAATTTCCGCAATCGAGCTGTGGAACTTGTTCCGAAGCCAGCAACCCACCAGCGGCGAGGCCTTCAACAGCTTGAACTCAAACGGGCTGAATTCGAGCGCAGGCAAATTCCCTTGCTTCGCTCGTTCCTCCAGGCGATCAATGACCTTCATACGCGCTGCACTCAGCTGCTCTTCGAACACGAAGTCGGCGTCGATGTTGATCAGCTCGCGCGGTGCCATGGCTTGGTCATAGCTGCACCTGTCACGGTCGAGACGCTCATTGGGCCGGAACGTCATGAAATAGTACTCGCCCCAGAAGTCATGCGCGGTCTGCGTGCAAGTGGTGACAAGATAGCACTCGCCGAACACCCCTGGCGCCAAGCCAGAGAGCTCATGGAAGCGGTATTCATTCGTCAATGAATTTGACATTTTTGTAAGGCTCGACTTCGGATGCTCAATATTACCAATAGGGGCTGCCTTCGCTGGGCCTTGCGCCATTGCTGCCTCGGCCGCAGCTCATGCGGCTGTCGCTACGTCACCATCAGTGAGCATGCAACGCATGTCGACTTTGCAGTGCGACACCAGCCGCTCGCGGCGACCGTCGCGCCGACGGCTTGCGCTGCATTTCGGCCCTCCCGCGTTGCGCCTGCTATGTCCGGTCTGGAGTTCCACGAGGGACCGGTTATGTGCGGGACAACACGCGCCGTCGAAGTCGGCTCCAGGTGCGCTCCCGTCGTGCATGGCGCCTGGCCGCCCGAAACGGCCTTCGGGGTTTCGGTTGAAGGCGCTTGAACGCCGCGCCGCGCGCCTTCGAACGCCCGCTGCCGACGGGCTGTATGTCGCAGCAGAACGGCCCAGAGCTGTCTATGGATATTGAAGATTCAACGCTCCGCGACGGACACTCGCGCAAGCGGCGAGAGAAACGACGACTACGCTGCAACGGTTGGGCGGTTGGCCGCGATCAAAGCTGCAGCGAACATTGAGAACTCCTTATCTGCCGCACCCTCCTCATCGAGCGCGGCTAGTAGCGTTGCTCGAACAATGTCGCTCGTTGTCCGATAGCACGCGTCCAAAGCATTCTGCAACTGAGACAGACGAATGGACCGCCTTTCGATAAGTTCGGCACGGTTTAGATCGGTGATGGCGATGGTGATTGCACCGCGCTCACTTCCCGCCTTGTGCCGGACGGACGCCCCGAATGCGAGAAGGTGAACATCAGGGTCTTCGCTGTAAGGGTCGACTGGTGGACAGGTGGCGTCAAACTGATCCTTTTTTGCGTTGTTGCAACGCGCACAGCAATAGCCAAGGTTCGTCCATTCGAACTCGAGTTCGGAATACTTCCCCGCCGCCTTAGGTCGGATATGTTCCACATCTCCAAAATAGACATGCGAGACTTGGCTCTCGCAATACATGCACTTACCATGCGAAGCGCGTAGGAGAGCCTCCTTGTTGTCAGGATGCTTGTAGTTTGTCTTCAGTGCCGCAGGGTTGGGACACGGTGGTCTGTGGAGGCGTCTCACTGGCGCGCTCCTGCGATCCTTCCCACAGCGTCGGGGAAAAGCCTGCCGAGGCCGGCGGTGCCAAGCTCAGTTCGCAATGCCGCCAACGACTCAGAAGTCGGGTCGAGTGCCGCATGCTTTTCGAGAATGCTTGAAAGCCGACCGACGGCCCACGCTGGCAAGGTCGTAGATACACCGAGAACCTCATCCAAGACATCTACAGCGTTCTTGACCTCACCTTTCAAGTTCAACAGGTTGGAACGCACCTTCTTTGAAGGGTCGTAGCGCAGGACATAGACGTACGAATCTTCAACCGAGGTCACAATTAAGGGGCTGTGGGTCGTGACGATGAACCTTGCGTGCGGAAAGGCCAACAAGAGGCTCGGCAGCAATGTTCGCTGCATGCTCGGGTGTAGATGATTTTCAACCTCATCAATCACAACAGAAAACGGTTCTTTCGCGTCGGTGTCGAACATATAGATCTGCCACGCTATATCGATCAACGCTGAGATGCCTCCGGATGCTGTCTCCAAGAGGAACTCATCCGCACCTCCATTGCAGGAGAACACAATCTCGTAGTCTCTGACTTCGAGGTCCTCAAAACCAAGTGACTCTGGTAATACGCGCTTGAGCACGTCACGGAACCCTTCGAAGTTCCTTACCTGCTGTGGATCTGGAGGCATGATGGTCTTAGTCGGACTGCGCACCCCGTAGCCGTTTATCATCCATCCGAGAAGAGTGCCCTTCATGAGGAAACTGCTGGGCTCCACGCCGTTGCCTGCGTGCCTACTGATCTGGTTGTTTTGAATCTCGTCGAATGCTGCTTGCCGCTCCTTGCGAGTCGTGTTGATCTGACCTACACGCCTATAGGAGAAAGTTTGACGATGAGATGGGATATAGAAGAATCGCGCAGGCTGCTGGTTCGAGATCTCTACTTGATACTGCGCCGAACCTGCCTCAGGCGCCAAGAGCGTAGCGGACGTCCCGTTGCTGTAAGTCAACGTACCGATCGAACGATCGCTGTTGGCATCCTTGCCGAAGTTCCTTAATAGGGAGACGTACTGGAGAGTCTTGGTGATCAAGTTACTCTTAGGCGTGGCAAGTGAAAACTGTTGCCAGCCTCGGTGCTTCGCCAACAGGGAGAGGATCGTAGTCTTGCCGCTTCCATTTGCCCCGGTGAGTATGGTTGCTCGATGATGGAACGAAATGTCTATTTCGGCGAACTGCTGCCAGCCCTTTAAAGTCAGCCTTGCAAAATCCACGAAGAGTTCCTTTGAGTCTTAGTCTGCACAGTTGGAGGTTCAAGAAGCCCGCATAGACACCGGCTCCCGCGTCTACAGTCCTAGGCTCCGCGCAAAACGCTGAATTCGCGGAACAATCGCGCAGGTAACGTCGTCTCGAGCTTCCACACGATACTCATTGGACGGTCACCATCGGCGGACTCCAGCAGCACGCGTCCACAGGCTCGGTAAGCGTCACCCTTGCGCGGCCGCACGAACAGCTGGAATTGCCATTCGTTGCCCGGGCTTTCAAGGTAGCGGCGTCCGCCCGGTGTGTCCGGGCCCGCACTGTTCTGCGTCTGCCAATGAAAGCGTTCGGTGCTGATCGCATAGTCATGGTACGAAATGCGATCGTGGTATCCCTCGCTCTTGTCGAGCGTCACGAACAACAATTCGATCTTGCGGTTGGACAGGGGAAGCACGCCCGCCTGGAATGGTGCCCGGCGCGTCGCGGTCAGCCAACCGACAGCCGTCAGCACCTCGCGTACGCCGTAAGCTGCGTGCATGCAAAGTGGCGTGTCCTCCAGGCCTGGCACTGGCGTGTTGACCAAGCTCGTGCGTGCTTGCAGCAGGTCCGACAACTCGACGAGCTCACTACAAATGGCGGGGCAGCGTGCGAGTCGGTCAGCGAATGCCTCGGGGCCGGCCGCTTGCTCGTGGCGGCCATCGATCTGATACGCGAGCAATTGCACGCCACGAGTCCCCGTCGAGTCCAGCGACGTTAGGACGCCATGGCTTGCGCCGACGCTGGCCATCGTGTCTAGCCTCCGCGGATCGTCCACGTGCAGCAGGTCGCCGAAGCGGCGGCTGAAGTAGTCCTCCTCCGGGCCGGGCTCAGCGGCGATGAGACCTGCATCGCGTTTGAGCGCCGTCCAGCCACTACGCCCCTGACCCGTGCCGGCCCGGTACACGTCCTCCAGTTCCAGCGCCTGGTCGTGAAGGAAATCGGCCAGGCGAACGGATGACCGGCCCTTCAAGGCCGCGTAGCTTTGAAGCTCGATCCGCATCCGACGCCAGTTCTGCGTCGTCAACGCGCGCAACCCTTGGAGGACTTGCTCGCGCGTTTGCTTCTGGAGGTGGATATGGCAGCCTGGAGGCAGGCTGCCGAAGCCCTTCTCAACACCCTCGACAAGCTCACGCCGAGATAGCCCTGTCAGGCCAGAAAGCAATCTGTCGAAGCGGAACTCACTGCGATGCTGGCCAACGAAGTCCAGCACTAGGCAACTCTCCTTGCCTGGCGAGAGCCGCAAGCCCCGACCGATCTGCTGCTGGAACAACACGGGACTCTGCGTGGGGCGCAGCAGCAACAGTGTGTCGACCATTGGCAGGTCGATGCCTTCGTTGTAGAGATCGACGGTCACGAGCGCACATAGCTCACCACTGAGCAGCCGCTGCGGCGCGCGGCGACGTTCCTCGGTTGGCGTCGTCCCGACCACGCAGGCGGCCGGCAGGCCGGCGCGATTCAGCCACGCGGTCATGAACTCGGCGTGCGCCACAGAGACGCAGAAGACCAGCGCGCGCGACTGCTTCGCGTCGGACGCCAACCTGCGCCACTCGTTGACCACCAGTTTCGCGCGCACGTCGTTGCCGGTGACCAGGTTGTCGACCGCTTCGCGTTCGCCAGGCTTGTCCCACGGCACTTCGGAGAAGTCGGTGGCGTCGTCGCAAGCGTAGTACTCGAACGAGGCAAGCAACTGCAAGTCGAGGGCGTGCCACAAGCGCAGTTCAACCGCCGGGCTACCGTCAGGTCTTGGATCGAAGTAGTGTGCGATGGGTTGCCCATCACTGCGCTCAGGCGTCGCGGTCAGTCCCAACAGGACGCGCGGCTTGACTGCGGTGGCGAAGACATCAAAACGGTCCGCAGCAATTCGATGGCACTCATCGATGACAACCGTGTGCCAGTGATCTGCGCCCGCCGCGCCCACCAGGCCGCGGCTTGTGACGCTGTCGATGGTGGCGAAGAGATGGTCGTGGCGCTCTGGTTCGTGGCCGCCGGTGAGCAGATCGCCGAATTCCGAGTCACGCAGCACTTCGCGATAGGTCCGCAATGCCTGGCGCAAGATCTCCTCGCGATGGGCGACGAAAAGTAGTCTAGGGCGCCCGCCCTCGAGGCGGCAGGTGTTCTTGTAGTCGAACGCGGCGACGACGGTCTTGCCGGTGCCCGTGGCCGCCACGACAAGATTCCTCCAGCGACCATGGGCGCGCTCGGCGCTGAGTTGCTCCAGCATCTCTTGCTGGTAGGTCTTGGGCTGGAGATCGAAGAAGCTGACCGTCGCGGTTGACTCACCGCCGAACGACTCACGACCGAGGGCTGACGCCAGCGCCTGACGATGCTCGACGTTGTCCGGGTCGTAGCGCTGAAACTCGTTGTCAGCCCACAGCGTCTCGAAATGCGCTGTGGCGCGCGCGAACAGCGACTCTTGGGCGCGTTGAGTGAGCTTGACCGTCCACTCCAGTCCGCCTGTCAGCGCCGCGCCCGACAGGTTCGCGCTGCCCACGTAGGCCGAACCGAAGCCCGTCTTGCGATGGAACATCCAGGCCTTCGCGTGCAGGCGCGTACGCCTGCCATCGAGCGACACGCGCACCTCGCAGCCGGGCAGGCGTGCGAGCTCGTCGAGAGCGCGAGCCTCGGTTGCGCCGGTGTAGGTCGTCGTCAGTATGCGGAGACGTGTGGCGCCCTCGCTGCTCGCGCCCTTGGCCGTGATTTGCTGAAGCACGTCCTGGAGCTTGCGGACACCGGAAACCGTGATGAAGCTGACCAGGATGTCGACCTGGTCGGCCGACGACAACTCGCGCCGGATCTCTTGCAGCAACGACGGTGATCCCTTGCCGGCGGTGAACAACCAAGGTGCGGCGAGTCCGATCTCGGGAGCGACGACAAATTGGCGGTCGCGTTGTACGGCCTTTAACAACCGAAGCGGCGTCGACACGAGATCGATGATCTCCGCGGAGGCAGCTGGTCGGGCGTCTGCTGCGAGGCGTTGCCTCAGCGAGACGAGCAGCGCGTTGACGAGCTCCAACTGGTGATGCACCTTCTCGGCGTCATCACCAGCGACGTCGTCGAGGATGGCAGCCAGCTGCCGGGTCAGTGTATCTGCCAGGACTTCAGCAGCGCCGCCCTTCAGTGCAAACACGTCCGAGCGGTCGAGATCCAATCGCGACGCCAAGCCCTCGGTGACCAGCAGATCGTAGAGACCGTCGGGGAGCGTCATCGGAAGTCAACCTACTTGCCGGGTGCCGCGACACGCGGGGTAGGCAACGCAGCCCCAAAACGCGACGCCTGCATTTGCACCGCGCTTTGCCGTACGACGCACCATTTCTTTTTGACAGACGGGGCAGGGCGGTGCGAGTGCTGACGACGCCTTGGGGACTGAGTTCGAAGCCGGGACAGTGGACGACTGCGCCGCGCGGCTGGCTGCGGCCGACGAGGCCTGCCTGAGCATCGCGTGAAGTGCCGGGCCGTCAATCAGCCTGACGTTTCGACCTCTCGCGAATTTGATCGCATCATCCGTGAAACGTCCGGAAGTGACGGCGAAGCCACCGGTTGCACCCCGAGCGGCCATCACGCCGTACAGTTCCCGCACCACGTCGACGCCGACCTTGAGCGCACGCCATTGCTTGCACTGAACCAGGAACTTCTCGCCGCCCTTCGCGAGCGTCAGATCGACCCCCCCATCGGGGCCGCCGCCGCCCGATTCGGTGACCTGGTAGCCCTGCAGACGAAAGCCTTCGCCGACAAGAATCTCAAACTTCTGCCAGCTCATCCCGTCCAGTGCACTGGATGCCTGTTTCTGCGCCACGTCGACGACCAAGTCCTTTCGGACCTTGCGGCGCCATACGGAAATTGCTGATCCGACGAGACAAATCAAGGGGAGGAGGTATTGGCCAACCTTCGCAAGCGACTGCCACATCACGTGGGTCACCATCGTGCCAATTTGGTCGGGTTGGCTCGCAGGTGCAACCGCTTGGGTCGCAACGCGGTGCAGAAGGAGGTAGAAAACAATGGCCATCGTTGCACCCACCCACCAGGGGAGGACGGCGAACAACCCGATCAGTGATTCAGCGGGGGTGGTCTTACGCTTATTCATTCAACCATTTTCATTGCCGCGCCATCTCTGACGGGGACTTGCGTGGGCAATAGTGCCGAATTCGAGTGACTATTTCACTGAGCCAGGAATACATTCACCCGTATTTGTTGCGCACCGGGCTTTGGGTGCCGAGCGACCAAATGGTTGATCGAATCATTTCTCTGCATCAAGCACAGTGAGAAGCTCACCGACGACCGTCAACCCATCCTCGCCATCTCGAAGGTGAAGAACAATGGGTTCGAATCCAGCCTGGTCGGAATCTGGGCGCAGGGTGATTCGTTCGTGGACCCAACCACCATCGTCCGCGGCGACCTTCTCGCTCGCGTATACCTTGACGGTATATCGGCCTCCCGTATCGGGGTCGGCGATGCTGCGGTGCTGCACCACGACGACCTTGCCCTGGCGCGTGCCCCCGGGGTTCCCGCGGAAGAGACACCAGGCCCCGTTCGGGATCCGGCGATTCATCGATTCGCCCACCACCTGGGCAACGAAGAGACCAGGCTGAGGACGGATCCAGTCGGGCAAAGCAACCCAAGCTGTCGCGCGCTCTTCGATGGTTTGAACGTCCGAAAACGATCCTGCGGCGAAGCGCAAGTCGACGACAGGCGCGGCGGCGACCCCGGCGGCTCGTTCGGTCGCCGACACGCGGCGCAACGGGATCACGTTGGACGGCGTGGCGGCCACCAGCTGGGCGGGCGAGTCCTTCTCCTGGGCGCTCTCGACGGCCTGGATCGATTGCAATCGGCTGCGAAGGTACGCTGCCAGAGGGGCATCCGTGCAGTACACGTAGCATCCCTTCATGCCGCGTGTCATGAGCGTCCGATACGTGTTCTTGACGATGGTGTCGGCAAGTGCACTGGCGCCCTCGGCATCGGCAAGCATCATCTTCTTGAGGCCCTTGACCGATTGGTCCGAGGATGCCCGCTTGGTCGCGTCCGTCACGATGCGCCCATCGCGGTACGCCAGGTCCGGTCCGATGATGACGCCGACGTAGTCCAGTTCCAGTCCCTGGCAGGTGTGAATGCAGCCGACTTGGTCGACCGACCCGGGCTTGACGATCCACAGGCTCCCGTCGGTATCGAGGTTCCAGCGCCGCTGGTAGTCGAACTCCGGGAGCTCGATGTCCCATGCCTCGGGATCCTTCTTGCTTGGCCATTTCCAACAGTAGCCGGCGACCACGCGTGAGCGGTTGTTCGACGAATTCTTCAGCGCGATGAGACGGTGCAGGTCCGCCGGGTTGTCGAACACGCGGAAGTCGTACTCGCCCGTATCGAGGGTCGGGTTCGCGGTCTCACGGATATCGAGCGTGTCGTCGAGCCAAGCGAGGTAGCCGTCGGAACCGTTGCATCGGAATTGCGACGACAGTTCCAGTTCGGTGATCTCGGCGCCCAGGTCGAGCGCATGCCGACGGAGCTCCTCGGTGTGCCCGATGTCGAGGAGGGTGACGCGCTGGTCGTCGTCGACGAAGAACACGGTGCAGCGGGCAGACCGGATCAACTCCTTGACCTGGTTGTCGCCGAGGTTGCGATAGAGGCCGCTCTTCTCGTTGAGACGATGCGCCTCGTCGACGATCAGGGTGTCGTACGTGTCTGGGGCAAGATCCACGAACGCGCCGGAGCCGCTGAACAGGTTGCTGATGCGTGTCTTCGTGAACGTGCCGGCCAGCTTGGCCTCGTAGACCGCGCGAGGCGCCGCGTTCTTGGAGACATATCGCGCATTGCGCTGGCGCGCGATGAAGGCGCCAAGCAGGTTGATCGCGATCACCGACTTGCCGGTGCCCGGGCCGCCCTGGACAATCACGACCTGCTTGCGCCCGGCGGCGCGTGCGTCCACCGCCAGGATGGTCTCGTGGACGACCTTCTGGTCGTCGATCAGCACGAACTCGGCCTTGCCCTGCAGCAGGCCAGCTACGCTGTCGATGAGCATCTTCGACGGCCGGATGCGTCCGTTCTCGATGGCGTACAGCGCGCCCTTGCGGTCGCCGTAGCGCACGTGTTCGCGGATGAAGGCCTGCAGCTTCGCGCGTTCGCGCGCCAGGAACAGCGGCGCCCGTGCCAGGTGGTCGCGGTAGTGCGGGTGGTCGATCTCGCCGTCGCGAGGATGGTTGTGCAGGTAGGCGCAGGGCTGCACGGACATGGCACCGTCCTGCACCGCGGCGTTGAAGTCCTCGAGGTAGGCGGCATACGACCAGGCCTGGTAGGACGGATGCGTCCCTTCGACCTCACCCGACCGACCCCCGCGTCGAGCCCAGACGATGCCGTCCTTCTCGCTGCGGCGGGACTCCGACCATTGCTTGAGCTCGACGATGATGACCTTTGAGCGCGCCGCGGCGTCCTCCCCAGTGATCACGAAGTCGATCCGCTTCGACGTCTGCGGTAGCTGGTACTCGATCGCGACGCCGGCCTCCGCGGGGATCTCCTCGTCCTGAAGCACCTTCGCCATCTCGAGCAGCGAATGCTTCCAGGAGTTGATCTCCGAGCGGCCTACCCCGTGACCCGTGGCACTACGGAAGTGGCGCGAAACGACTTCCTCGATGTCGTCGCGCGTCGCGTGATGGAGAAACTGAGTCTTGGTTGCCTGATAGATGATCACCGTGGGCGTCGCCGTCAGAGTTCGTCGTACTTCTTGCTGGTGCCGCGAGCGCGGGCTACCGGGTACTTCAGCGCGTTGACCTGCAGCTTGGCCTGCGCCGCTGCAATGGGGTCGATGCCCAGGGCGGTCGAGAGCTGAATCAGGTACAGCAGCACGTCGGCCACCTCGGCGCCAACGGCTTCGCGCTTTTCCGGGGTGAGCTCGCGACTCTGGGCCTCCGTCATCCACTGGAAATGCTCGAGCAGCTCGCCCGCCTCCACGACCAGCGCGGACGCGAGGTTCTTCGGCGAATGGAACTGCTGCCAATCGCGCTCCTTCGCAAACTGGTCGAGTTGCTGGGCGAGTTCAGTTAACGAGTCGGGCATGCGGCTGCTGGTCAGGTTCGAGGAGGATCGTGCGGCACTGCCAACGCTCAGGGCGTCTCAGGCCGTTCGCCAACGTCTCAGATGGGTTCGAGTCGTCTTCGTGGCGAAGCATAAACCTGACTGGCGTCGAGCGACTTTCGAGCCGACCTCGCTTGCAATCAGGCAACGTTGAGAAGATGATGGTCTCAGGCGGTCTCGCAGCTTGCGATCCCCGCCGAAAGTGCTTAATATTTAAGCGCGCTGGATCCCACACCGCGGCCGACTTTTCGAGCGACGGGAATTTAGCCAGCAACCCCCACGCCTCCATAACGCTGCATTCAAGCGTCGCAAAGTCTAACCGCTGTCTTCAGCGAGAGCCCCAGGCAGCGTCGCTTTGTTCCAGGCGGTTCCGAAAGCCGGCTCCGGCCGTTCGGTTTATTTTCATGTCGGCCGTGTAAGGGTCGATGCGGGTCGCGGCGGCCGGCCGAAGATGCACAGTCGTTCCAACAATGTTGGCTTTGACACGTTCGACGCCTCCACGGAAATATGCTCCAACGAGTCGGTGCGAGCTCCAGCCCCATTGCGCAGTTGCAACTTGCATCAGCGAGATCGGGCTCGTAGGAGCGCGGAATACCGTGGCCGCGCTCGCCTTCAGCCAGTTCAGCCCATGCTCGCAATGAGCGCGCTTCCGACTCATCATCGTGAAGCCGCTGCCGAGGGATGGTGGCGCTCGATGGCTCGGTCAGAGCTGCGACCAACCCCCATCGACCGGGAGCTCGACGCCTGTCGTAAAGGTCGCGTCGAATGCGAGGAAGAGGACAGCCTTGGCGATTTCTTCCGATGTCCCGAAGCGCTTCATCGGGATGATCCCGAGCGTGTGGCCTTTGACGTGGGCCCGCATCTCCTCCGTGGCGAACACTTTTTCCAGGATGCCGGTGTCGATGGGCCCCGGCGACACCGCGTTGACGCGAATCTCCAGCGGGAGCAGTTCCGCAGCGAGCACGCGGGCGAATGACCGCAGCGCCGCCTTCGCGGCGCCGTAGGTGGCTTGGCCAGCGAGCCCTTTGACGTTGGCAACGGAGGTCGTCAGCACGACGGAGCCTCCCCGGTTGATCAGCGGCGCGAGCTTCTGAACGGCGAAGAAGGGGCCCTTGGCGTTCAGGTTGAACATCTCGTCGTAGATATCCTCCGTCACGTTCGCGAGCGGCGTTGGAATGCTGAACCCGGCGTTGACGAAAAGCAGATCGAGGGTGTCGAACTCGGCCTTCACCCGCGAAGCGAGGGCGTCGATGTCCGGCAACGACCTCGCGTCGCTCGACACCACGATGGCGTCGTTGCCCAGCTCTTCCTGGGCCGATTCCAAGCCGGCTTGCGATCGCCCCGTGACCAAGACGCGCGCGCCGCCGTCCATGAGCATCTTCGCCGTTGCCAGGCCCATGCCGCTGGTGCCGCCGATGATCACCACTCGCTTCGACTCGTATCGCTTCATGCGTTTTCTCCTTGCGACCTTTGGGTCGCATCGCTGTTTATGAACTGGTTAGTAAACAAATAGACGCAGCAATCGCGACCGTTGAATTCACGAACCATCTATTTCAAGAGCCCACCTGACCGTGCGCGGTCTCGTCGCGCTCAATCTGGTGTGGAGGCGAAATCGAGGGCGGAGACCTTGGTGACCGCCTCCCACGCCGCTTCTTGGCTGGCGCGATCAAGAAGATGGGGCTGGCGCTGTGACTCGATCGGGCCTGTGAACTTGCCCTTGGCAGAGGCGAAGAATTGCCCGGAGACGTCGGTTCCGAAGTGCGACGCCTGGAGGTACCGGCGGGCCGCCGTCTCCGGCGTCTGGTTCATGCCGGGGATGTGGCTCACGATCGGGATCATCAGGTACTTCACCAACAGGCCGGCGTTGCGCCCGACCTCGGTGGCGGTGGCCGCGCCGGGCGAGACAGCGTACGCGGCCATGCCGGCGGGTAGCCGGCGCGCCAGCGCCGCCGTCCACCAGGCGACGATCAGCTTCGCGTCGGCGTACGCATTGTTGGCCACGTACTTGACGGTCGGCCCGCTGCGCAGCAGGGCTTCCACGGCGGCTGCTCGGTCACCGTGGTGGGACTTGGCCGCGAAGGCTGGCAGGTCGGTGTACTTGAACAAGGGCACGCCGCCTCGGGCCGGTTCCGCGCTGGCGATGACGATCCGTGCGTTGGGGCTTAGCAGGCCGGCTTCGAGCAATCCGTCCGTCAGTTGATGGTGGCCGATGAGCGGCGCCTGGGACGCCTCGATGCCCGCTGCGGTGATCACGCGCTTCTTGCCCGGCACCATGCCGGCGTTGAGCAGCAGCAGATCGATCGGCTGACCCCGCTTGCTCAATTCGCCGAGGGCTTTCCAGACGTTGGACGGGTCGTCCAGTTCCAACTCCAGCGGCGTGAAGATCTGCGATGTCGTCTCAGTCGCGAGGCGATCGGCAGCTTCACGGGCTCGAGCCAGGCTGCGCCCAGTGACGAAGACCTCGCGGTAGCCCTCGGCGGCGAGCAGGCGGGCTGCCGCATAGCCGACACCGCCGGTGGCGCCGGTTATAAGAGCGATCGAATGTTTCATGGACGGCTTCGTGGTGATGGGAAAGTCGGAGCAAGGCGCCCTCGATGTCCGGGTATCCCTTGCCAATTTAGAACTGCTTGGTAATAATATCGACGTGCACCGCAATCGGTCAAGGATTTTTGAACTAAATGTTTCAGAACACAGCCAAGCCTCGCGGACGCCCGCGCAACTTCGATGAGCTGGAAGCGCTGGAGAAGGCGATCCAGGTCTTCTGGTCGAAGAGCTACGACGGCGTGACGATCGACGATCTCGTCGCGGGGATGGGCGTTGGAAAGCCGAGCCTGTATGCCGTCTTTGGGGACAAGCGGACGCTATTCGTGCGTGCGCTCAAGGCCTACGCAGAGGCCAAAGGCGCTCGCGCTGCGAAGGCGCTCTTCTCGCCGCCCACGCTTCGCGACGCGTTGTCTGCTTTTCTGCGGCACGCGGTCGAGAGTGCGACTGAAGAGGGATCGGCTGCAGGATGTCTGATGGTGTGCGTTGCGCCTCTCGTCGACGATGCGGAGGTTCGGCAATTTCTGAAGGACGCCGTCGCTGCCGGAGCGGCGCTCGTGGAACGCCGGTTCCGCGACGGGGTTGCCGCCGGAGAGATCCCGGCCGACTTTCCAGTCGTCGCGCGGGCTATCCAAGTGGGCGACCTGGCCCGCGGCTTGACCATGCGTGCACAGATGGGCGCACCTCGCACGACGCTGCTGAGGGATGCTCAGGAGGCGGCTGACCTGGTACTCCTCCCGCGCGGTGGAAACGTGGCGCCAGATACGCAACGCCGCGACTAAGGGCGTTGCGCGGGCGAGAGCTTGGAGAGTTGAGCTCCGCGCACTCTCGAGCCAGATATGTCACTCCCCGCTGGGAAGAGGAAGGTTGCCCGTCGCGGAATTGAATCGTAAGGCCCCGGTGATCCCATCTTGAATCGTGCGCCCGGACCGGCAAGGATCGTGTCCACGTAAAAATAGGTGGACGCGATGGGAAGCGAGAAGACTGCGACCAGGCGCCGATATGGCGCGGGTGCGAAGGCTCAGGTTCTGGCGGAGTGCGACGTGCCGGGAGCGTCGGTAGCGAAGGTGGCGATGGCTCATGGCATCAACGCCAACGTCGTGCACCGCTGGCGACAACTGGCTCGCGAGAGCGACGTGGCGGCCAAGGCCGGGAATACGGAGTTCGTACCGGTGGCGCTGCCAGCGCAGGCCGACCCCACGCCGGTCGGCGACATCCGGGTTGAATTGCGGCGAGGCGCCGTAGCCATGACGGTCGTCTGGCCGGTGTCGGCCGCGACAGAGTTCGCCGTCTGGATGCGTGAGTTGCTGCGGTGATCCGCGTCGAGGCGGTCTGGCTGTCCGTCGAACCGCTGGACATGCGTGCCGGCACGGAGTCCGCGTTGGCGCGTGTCGTTGCCGTGTTCGGCGCCGCGCGACCGCACACGGCCTACCTCTTCGTCAATCGTCGCGCCAATCGCATGAAGGTGCTGGTGCACGATGGCATTGGCGTCTGGCTGGCGGCGCGTCGCCTGAACACGGGCAAGTTCGCGTGGCCACGCGACGTCACAGGGACGGTGACGCTCAGTCGCGAGCAGCTCGACGCGCTCGTCCTGGGCTTGCCCTGGCAGCGACTCGGCGAGGCTGGCGTCATCCGCATCCTGTGAGGCAATTGCGGCATCTGCCTATGGACCGGCGCGGGCCGTCCGTGCATGATCGACCTCGTGATCAGCGACGCCGAACTCGCCTCTGTCGACAAGCCCGAACTGCTGGCGCTCGTGCAGTCGTTGCGCGACGAGCTCGCCTTCAAGCAGAAGGTAATCGACAAGATCACGCACGAGATGGCAGTGCTCAAGCGGCTGAAGTTCGCCGCGACGTCCGAGCACTTCTCGCCCGAGCAGCGAAGCTTCCTCGAGGAGACGATCGACACCGACCTCGCCGCCGCGCAGGCTGAGCTCGACAAGGCCCGGGCGGCCGCGAAGGCTGCGGCGCCTGCGGACAAGGAAACGCCCAAGCGCAAGCCGCTGCCTCCGGAACTTCCGCGCACCGAACACCGGCATGAGCCCGAGAGCACGACCTGCACCTGCGGCTGCTCGATGAAGCGCATCGGCGAGGATGTCTCTGAGAAGCTCGACTACGCGCCGGGTGTCTTCACGGTCGAACGACACGTGCGAGGTAAGTGGGTCTGCGCAGACTGCGAGACCCTCGTGCAGGCGCCGGTGCCGCCGCACGTGATCGACAAGGGCATCCCGACCTGCGGCCTGCTGGCGCACGTGATGATCGCCAAGTTCATCGACCATCTGCCGCTGTATCGCCAGGAGAAGATATTTGGACGCGCCGGCCTGGCGATCCCGCAGTCGACGTTGGCCGACTGGGTCGGCACCTGCGGCGTACAGCTGCAGGCGCTCGTCGACGCGCTGCGCAAAGAACTGCGTACCCATCGCATCCTGCACGCCGACGAGACGCCGGTGGCCATGCTCAAGCCTGGCAAGGGCAAGACGCATCGCGCCTACATCTGGAGCTACTGCACGACGAGCTTCGATCCAGTGAAGGCGGTCGTCTTCGACTTCACTGAGAGCCGCGGCGGCGAGCACGCACGCGACTTCCTCGGTATCGACACCGACGTCGCGGGCAGCGGCTGGCACGGTACGCTCGTCTGCGACGACTACTCGGGCTACAAGGCCGCCTTCGCGCATGGACTCCTCGAAGCCGGCTGCCTTGCGCACGCGCGACGCAAGTTCTATGACCTTTGGGTCACGAACCGTAGTGCGATAGCCGAGGAAGCTCTTGAGTTCTTCCGGCTGCTGTACGACGTCGAGCGCGATGCCCAGAACCTGACGTCGGACGAGCGACGACGACTACGGCAGGAAATGGCCGTGCCGATCGTGAAGACCTTGAAGGATTGGCTAGAAGCACAACGGGCACGCGTACCCGACGGCTCGGCGATCGCAAAGGCTATCGACTACAGCCGCGGGCGGTGGCCGGCGTTGACGCGCTATCTGGACGACGGCGACCTGCCGTGTGATAACAACTGGGTCGAGAACCAGATCAGACCAATTGCGCTCGGCCGCTCGAACTGGCTCTTCGCGGGAAGCCTGCGCGCTGGGAAGCGCGCTGCGGCGATCATGAGCCTGGTGCATTCGGCCCGGATCAACGGACACGACCCGCACGCCTACCTCAAGGACGTGCTGGAACGGTTACCGACGCAGCCGGCGTCGCGGATCGCCGAGCTGCTACCGCATCGCTGGCACACTGCTGCGTTGACGTAGCCAAAAGCCAGTCGTCAAATGATGACTGGCGCATCAACCAGCGCGAGCGCGCAAGCAGAGAATGAATCGGATGAAGAGCTTCGCCCTCGCCGTGCTGACGGCATCGCTGTCGGGATGCTGCATGTTTATCCCCTGTCATCCTGGGCTGTGGGCCCACGGCATGGTCACCCGGGCAGGCACCTCGGAGCCAATCGTTGGTGCAAATGTCACGGTCTTCGGAAATACCGTCCGCACCGGCTCTGATGGCTGCTTCAAGGTCGATCTCGCGGATGCATTGCCATTTGAGTTCACCGTCACGAGTGCAGGGTATAGGCCGGCCATTTCGACTCCGCCGCGAGGCTACTTTAAGGTCAATGTTGACCTTGCCCGCGAGAACTCGAGCGAAGCCAGCACTGTGACCTGGAAGATTTCGAGCTCGCAGGAGTTTGCTGCCTCACCCAACTGCAAGTAGGCCAGCCCTGCTCCGTCAGAATGGGATCGCCGGGCCCTTACATTGAATCTGGGGTTCCCTGGACTGTGGCTTCCATTTAGCGGCTTGTAGTCGAGAGGTTGCAGGCTCGCACCTAACCCGGGCCACCTGATTCCGCAAGGCTGCGACGGCTATGCAGGGCGGAAGCCGTCGTCGCGACAAGCGCCGTGGCCGGCTGCTGTCGCTGCAAAGCAGGCGCGGTCGGTACTCGCAGGCCCCGACCTCTAACCTATAACGGGTACAGTGCTCGCAGCCTTCTGGCAATCTCATCAGTTTGAGCTATCGGAAGCTCAGGAACTTGCCCCCAGTCAGTACCGCCGCTGTCCAGTGTCCCTGCGACATGAAAATGAACATGACTTATTGCTTGTCCAGCGGAGACTCCATTGTTCTGCCAGACCGCGATTCCCGGCCTCGCATAAGCAGAGTCGATCAAGCGCGCGGCCTCTCGAACAGCGATGGAAACCGACGAAGCCTCAGCATCCGTCAATTCCATTACTGTGGACGTGTGCCGCAACGGGACTACCAGCAGGTGCGGCTTACCACGCTGCTCTCGCGTCACCAATGTCGCAGTAGTCGCTGAGCGAGACAGGATGGTGTAAGGCCTGCGACCGTCCAGATATGCGCAGAATGCGCACTCACCGTCGTTAGGCAAGACGATGTTCATGACGCACGGAGAGATGAGAGAAATGATTGAAGTTCGAGCCGATCGAGCTTCGCGTAGTCTTCTGCCCGAACGACGATTCTTAGCTCATCGCAGACCTTTTGCTTCCGAGAAGCAATCATGAACGAGAGCGCGGTGAACCGGATGGCGTCCTGCGCCGGTAAAAGGCTGGACAACCTGGCCAAGCCGCCACCGAACACTGGCACTGACACTGATGCACCATTCCCGCGTTTTGTCACTTCATCCCAAAGCGCTAGCAAACTTTTCCACAGCGCGTCGGGCGTCGACTCCGCCTTATTGTGCACGTTGAGCTCGGTGTACGCCAAGAAGAAGAGCAAACGGGGGCCGTGCTTGAGCGTCGCGGTTGCACCGAGTCCGTAACGATTCTGCTTACCCGGCTTCATCACGGTACCAACAGAGTGGATAGGAGCAAGAGCGACATCCAATTGCCTATCCAGTTCTTTGAGATCGCCGCCGAACAGGCGATCAAGCGCTTGACCCTGCAAGCTCGTTCTCGCGATGATGTTGGGGGTCTCGGTATCGAATGTGTCGTTCGTGCCGATGACGAGGTGGCCGTCCTGACTGAGTAGGTCCCCTTTGAGGACGCTGATCTTTGTCTTTGGCGCGCTGAATTCTTCAGCGATTGGCCTGGGCCATGACCATAGCAATCCGCCCACCAGGGACGCCGCCCCAACGATGGCTAGCACACCGAAGCCTTGAAATGCCGTCACCGACGGATTGATGACGTTGCTGGTCTGGAGGCAGGTTGATATGCCTCCAAACACCGCGAATGAGTGCGTCAAAAAATGGCGCCAGAAGCGCCATGTCTTCATGTCTTGAATGATGAGCATTACAAGCCAAGATCTGTATAGACACTCGCGGGGTATTCATGCGGGCCTACTGTATCGCTCGTGTCGAACCCCGCCACGTATTTGTCGAGTGCGTGCATGATGATCTTCGGCTGAAACGAGACGGAGACGGAGTAATAGTCCGCTAGTGGTGATGGAATAACGTCTCTGTTGACCTTGCGACCTCCGTCGAGATTGGCGATGACGACTGGAAGCTTGAACTCTCGAATGACCTCAATTTCGTGCGCAAGGAAGGATTTGCCATCTCCGCCCTTTCGTTTTCCGTCCTTGCTGCCCAGAAGCACGATCTGCTTTGCATTCTTTAGGCGCTCGCGAAGGTTGCGCTTGATCGTCTCTGGCTTGCTGTCGTCCCGTGATACGTACAGATCGTGGGCGTCGTAGAAGTCGAAGTCGATGTGCTCGTTTTCGCGCCACGCCTCCATCAGACGGTACTTGCTGATGTCCTCGCTGGCGAAAGCGACGTAGGTCTTGTTTCGATAGGCCATGCCGTTCTCCCTGAAATATTCACGCTGTCGAGCAGGCGATTCTGAACCTTCTCTATTCCAACGCTCGCATCAGTTAGGGAAAACGACAGGTGATCTGACAGCTTTGCAGCGGTTGCGGTAATCAAGCGTGAGCACGGCAACGTCAGCTCTCCTACGAAAAGCTGACAAGAGCAAGGCCTTTGCCTTGATCTGGTTCTGCAAGGCGTCGCGACTCTGGCCGAAGCGTTCGCCGGCTTGCAGGTAGTACACGCGCTGCGCCGCTCTTGCGGTGCGGGCCTGCGGGTTAACGTGGTGGCTACGGGAATCCGATGACCAGTTCTGTCACAGCCTGTGAAAGTTTTGCTAAGGATGCCACGGTGAGGCGTTTGTTTAGCCTCGCACCAGACGCCATTTCTCGCACAGGCTGTGCGAGAAAGTCGGAGATACCGCTCGCGCTGGGGAGAGCGCGCTTCAAGCGACGCGCGAGCCGCTCGACGGGCCGCCGCTGCAAGTGGTCGACTTGATGTGAAGCCAAACAGAAGGGCGCTCGCGGTCTCGTCTTCCTCGAGGCTTTCAGGGATCGTGGTCGCGTGGCCTGCAACTCAGACCCAGCGCATCAAATCAGCCCGCCAAGTGGCCGTCGCCTGAGTCTTGGCGGTGGCCACCTGCGTTGGAGGCCACAGCAAGTCGTTGAGGAGTCCTACGGTCTCGCCGAGGGTGCCTGCATCGATGTGGTTCTTGTTCAGGAAGGCCTGCCACTGGCGCAGCTTGTCCGGGTGTTCGCTGAAGTCCTTCGTCAGGGCCAGCGGCCGCTCGGTCGGCAGCGTTGTCTGGCGACGCGCAAAGGTGGCGGCGATCGCGGCGGCCAGGGTGGCGCCATTCAGTTCCGAGCGCTGCGCGATCGTCGCGAGATCGAAGAAGTCCTTCATGCGGGTGTTCGCTTGCCCGAGCGTCACCATGGCGTGGTACTTCTCGGCGATCACTGTGTAGACCGGATAGACCCGCAGCGTGGGCGGCAGGAAATCGGGTAACAAGGTGGGATAGACCACGGTCTCCGGCACCGGCGTGACGGCATCCCCGAATCCCACATCGATCTGCAGTGCACAGCGCGCGGACCCTATGCGTGCCGTCAGCGTGAGACGGGTGCCACCGTAGGTCGTGTCCTCGCGAATGGGCTGCGCCTTGATGGATTCGGAGTCGAAGACGATGCCGTCTCCGAGATCGATCGCCGCAATCTCGCGGAAGGTGGCGAGCAGGTGCGCCGCATCGTCAGGGCCGAAGCCCAGCAGGTCCGCGTCCCGGGTGGGCCTGTGCGGCGCGTCGTACCAGAGCGCGAAGAGCAGGGCGCCCTTGAGCAGAAAGCTCCCGGCGTGCGCAGACGTGCTGACGCGCGCCAGCAGGCGCTCCATCGCGAATCGGTTCAGCAGCAGGTTGTAGTCGTCGCCGCGTCGCTTGGCGAGCGTCAGCAAACGGGCCAGGATGGAGGCCGACAGGTTGCCGGTCATTGCGTCACGGCCTCCAGGTAAGGCTGCATCACCCGTTCGACCCGATTGATCCTGGCGAAGTGGGACAGCTCGGTCATGGTCACCTTGCGGCTGCGCCAGGCGTCCTTCAGCGCCTCGAGCGCCACGTCCAGCCCGATCTTGTTGCGAAACTTGAAGCAGTCGGTCACCGTCTTCGCCGCGCTGTAAACCCGGATCGGGGTGCCGTGCTCGGTCACGGTCTGGATGCCCTCGCTGTACGCGGCGCCGCGCAGACGTGTAACCCGCAGCGTCGGGTAACCCGGCGCGGGGGTCTGCGTCGCCTCGGGCAGGGCGATCCAGACCTCGTGAGGGAGCTGGGTCCCGATCTCGTGGAACTGCAGCGCGCTCAGCAGGCACAGCACGGCCTTGGGCACCCGCTGGCACACCTCGATCAGGGTTTGGTGCTCGGTGACTTCGCCATCGGGCAGTCCGTACAGGCCGCGTGCGAACCGCTGCAGCTTGCCCGCCTGGTGCAGCCGGATCAGCATTTGCGGCGAGCAGCCGTGCTCGCGCACGTCCGCGGCCCGCAGCACGCGCCGGTGCCGGGCTAGTTCGAGGATGTGGTCGGACTGGGACATTTGGACTAGTTTAATATCCGCATTACTTATGTTCAAGTAATGCGGATATCAACGGTCGAAGCAGGGGTGGATGCCCGGTTCGAAGGCCTGGCGCGCGGCCCTTGACGTGGCGCCTATGTATGACGGTAGTGTTGCAGTCAACGTGGCCTGACCGGCCTGGCGCGCGGCACCCGAAACCGTCGACCCTCCGGTGCGGGAGCCGGAGCGGGCGTCGCGCGGTGCGTCACTTCACGCCGCAGCACTTCCAGCGCCTCCCGCTTCTCCCGCATGTAGTCGTGACCGTCGTAGTGCCGGGCCTGCACACCGGTTAGACCATGAGACTGCACGTGACCGCGGATCTCGCGATTGATGCGGTTGGCAGCGAGCAGGGTCTCGACGCCTGAGCGAACGCGTTTGAGCTGGAATCCTTCGATGGCGCTACCGACGACTTGCCTGGACCAGCTCGACAAGGTCGTGCCCGCGATCGGCCGGACGCCTTCGGTCGTCGAGAAGACGTACTCGCCGGCTCGTTGGAATGCCGCCAGGTCGCGCGCCGCGGCGTCGACGAGGGGCAGCGTGTGCGTGCGCGGGCCGCCTTGGCCGGGCCGACCCTTGATGTCGTAGATGGTGATCTGGTCCGCGCGGACGTCGCTCCAGCGCAGCCGCACGAGTTGCTCGATGCGCTGTCCCCCGGTGAGCAAATGCAGCCGCAGGCAGCGTCCGGCCAGGTCAGGAAGCTTTTCGATCAGCCGCCAGTAGATGCGCAGTTCGTCGGTGGTGAGCGGATGCTTGTCCGCGCGGTCGAAGCTCGCGTCGCGGCGCGTGTTGGCCACGGGGTTGAATCGGACGTTGTACTTCTTGAACGAGAGCGGGATCGCGGCGGTCACCCAGACGTCGACCGCGCATTGGTAGGCGGCGCGCAGGTAGGTGCGCAGCTTGTTGGACGTGCGCCCCTTGCTCTGCTCGACGACCAGCCGCAGCATGTCGACCACCTGATCCTGGGTCAGGTCCGCAGCGGGAGCCTGGGCGATCTCTGGCCAAGCGGTGACGACGTGGCGCTGGAAGACCGAGTCCGCCTCGCGCACGGTGATGCGGCCCTTGCTGGTCTGCAACGCCACGTAGTCATTGAGCAGCGCCGCGAGCGTGTGCCTGGCGCGCTCCTCGGCTTCCGTGGCGGCTTGCGCTGCCGCGAGCCTGCGTTCCTCGGCGGCGCGCAGCTTGGCTTCGCGTGCGAGAGTCCTGGCGCCGCGCAGTCCGCCCTCTTCGCTGTGCGACGCGTGCTCGCGCGCCAACTCGCGGCAGCGCTCGCGTGCCGCGGCAACGCTGAACCCGCGCGCCGACGGTTCCAGCTTCTTCGGAGGCGACGTGGGATCGTAGGCGCCGATCGGCTCGCGAAAGGTTCGCTCGCCTTGCGAATAGCGCCAATAGAACTGCACCGCGTCGGTCGACAACAGGCGCGCCTGCAGCGAGCCACCATGCTCGATCTTCTCGATCGTGACGTACGTGCCGACGGGCGCGTATTTGAGAAGCGGCGGGACGTTGCGTGCCTTGCCTCGGGTCTGTTCCGTTGATCGCATGGGGGCTCCGATGAGGCAGCCTGCGCGGAGCATTTAAGTCCCTGCAGTGCCAGAAATTGCCGTTCGGCTGGTGCCAGTCTGGTGCCAGTTTTCGACCGGATGCTAGGGAAGATCTGCAAAACCCGGGCGGCTACGAATGGCGCGAGCGCTGACGGTCGGAGAAGATATCGGGCATGGATCAGATCACACTCGGCCTTGACCCGCTGCCCAAGAAGACTCGCAAAGAAGTCTTCCTCGACGAGATGAACCAGGTCGTACCTTGGGCCGAGCTGGTGGCGCTGATCCAGCCGCATGCACGCGGGGCGCATCAGGCGCTGGGTGGTCGCCCGCCGTTTCCCGTCGAGACGATGCTTCGTATTCACTGCCTACAACTGTGGTGGAACTTGAGCGATCCGGCCATGGAGGAGGAGTTGCACGAACGTCCGCTGTATCGCCGGTTTGCCGGGCTGGACGGCGCTCCGCGCGTGCCCGACGAGACCACGATCCTGCGCTTTCGGCATCTGCTGGAGAAGCACGAGTTGGCCCCTCAGGTGATGGCCATCATCAACCACGGTTTGGCTCGCCAGGGGCTGATGCTCAAGACCGGCACCGTGGTTGACGCCACCATCATTTCCGCGCCGAGTTCGACCAAGAA
>FTKT01000384.1_pt3 | contig 27372 bp, 31 predicted proteins | sample 1658271 | NCBI WGS metagenome assembly FTKT01 (sample SAMEA3914811, study PRJEB12502) | metagenome | biome: forest; material: soil | place: Canada | collected 2011-08-04 | depth 0.3 m | reverse complement strand
GGGGCCGGTCGAACTCGGCCATGCGCAGATGTATCTGCAGCAGGATTTCGTAGACATATTCCGCTGCCAGTTGGGTGACGAACGGCGCGATGAACGCCTCCCGGGCGGCCGTGATACGGCAGAGGGCGGCCTCGCGGACGAAACCGTTGTGGTGGCGGCTGAGCAGGCAGAAGAACATCAGGGTTTGCCGCTCGCTCAGGTCCCGCCCGTGCAGCAATTCGGCAAAGGCGTCGAAGAGGTGTTCCGCCGCCACGTGCGGCAATCCCTCGTCGTCATACAGGCGGTAGGGGATGGCCAGGGGCCAGCCGTCAACCGCGACGTGGATGAAGAAGGGCTCTTTTTCTTCGGGCAGGAACCGAAAGGGCTCGATGCGGCGCAACAATAGCCGGACGGGCGCTTCGGCTTCGGGCCACATGGGCTCGGGAAAGGCGTGGATCAGGTCGTCGGCGACGCTGCCCACTCACGCCCCCTAGAGCATCGCCGGGATGACGCGGTCGGGCGGCCGGTGGCCGTCCTGGAAGGTCTTGATATTGAGGATGACGCGGTCGCCCATGTCGGTGCGCGCCTCGACCGTCGACGACGCCATGTGCGGCAGCAGGATGGCGTTGCGCAGGCCGGTCAGTTCTGGATTGATCGCCGGTTCGCGTTCATAGACGTCGAGCCCGACCCCGGCGATGGTCTTGTCGCGCAGCATGGCGGCCAACGCCTGTTCGTCGACGATCTGGCCGCGCGCCGTATTGACCAGGATGGCGTGCGGCTGCAGCTTGGCCAGGCGTTCGGCGTTCAGCAGATGGTGCGTGCCGGTGCCGCCGGGCGCATTGATCGACACGACGTCGACGCGCGACAGCATCTGGTCGAGATCGTCCCAATAGGTGGCGCCCAGGTCGTCGGCGATACGCGCCGAGACCGGCTTGCGGTTGTGATAGTGGACGCTCATGCCGAAGGCGCGGGCGCGTCGCGCCAGGGCCTGGCCGATGCGGCCCATGCCGACGATGCCCAGGCGCTTGCCGTAGATGCGGCGGCCCAGCATGAAGGTCGGCGACCAGGCGGAGAATTCACCCTTTTGCACCAGTTCGGCGCCTTCGACGAAGCGGCGCGACACGGCCAGGATCAGGCCCATCGTCATTTCGGCGGTGTCCTCGGTCAGGACGCCCGGGGTATTGGTGATGACGATGCCCTTGTCGACACCGGCCTGGACGTCGATATGGTCGTAGCCGACGCCGAAATTGGCGATCATCTTGAGCTGGTCGCCGGCATTGGCCAGGAAATCGGCGTCGACGCGGTCGTTGATCGACGTGACCAGCACTTCGGCGGTCTGGGCGGCGGCCAGCATCTTTTCGCGCGGCATCGGCGACATGTCGTACCACAGCGTGGTGTCGAACAGCTCGCGCATCCGGGTTTCGACTGCCTCGGGCAGTTTCACCGTCAAAAAGACTTTCAATCGGGGTGCGCTCATGGCTGGCCTTTGCTGTAAAGGGCAACAAGGCGCGCTTTCCCGTCGCGCCGGACTGCCCTTTCCTCCGTTCGCATTTGCGTGAGAACCGAGGAAATTATGATCTTGTTAACCAAATCTGAACCGTTTGCAACGGAATGATCACCGCCAGATTATTGTGCGCCGGACGGTGATTTCCCGTCCGATTTTGTTGTTAGACCATGCCCGCCCGTCGTTTTTCACCCAACGCTCGATCCGAGACAGCTTCCGCGCACGCCACACCTGCCGTGGCGGTCGTTCTAATGCGTGTGGTGCGGCGGTTTCAAGCTTTTACGGCGATCTCGGCGAGTTTCCTGATGGCGGCGACGGCCTATGCCGGTCCGGCCCCCGATTTCGACACCCCGTCCAAGGCGCCGGTGCCGCGCTGGGCCATGCTGCGCAAGAACGAAGTCTATGCGCGCAATGGGCCCAGCAAGGACAATCCCAAGGTCTGGACCTATCGCGTCGCCGACCTGCCGGTGCAGATCATTTCCGAAACCAAGGACTGGCGGCTGATCTGCGACCCGGGACACGGCGTCGCCTGGGTCAGCAAAACCATGCTGCAGGCCCAGAAGACGGTGATGTCGACCGGCCGGCTGGAGCTGCGCTCGGGTCCCAATGCCGCATCCCCGGTGAAGGCCTATCTGCGCCCTTCATCGCTGGCGCAATTGAACAAGTGCGCCAAGGATTGGTGCAAGATCTCGGTCGCCGGCGTCGACGGCTGGGCGCCGGCCGCCAGTCTCTGGGGCACCCAGGCCGCCGCCGTCTGCACGCGGCCCGATCCCTTCTCCGGAGTGCCGGTAACGCCGCCTCCGCCGCCCCCGCCGCCCGCGGAACACCCGTCGATGCAGCCGGTGGCCCTTTTTTCAGCCCATTGACCACCGCAGCGCACATCTTTTCAACGCGGCGCCTGAGCCTTAAATGCTGCGTTGCCGAGAATAAATAAGCGGTAAAAACGGTTGAGCCGGGGCCCGGCTTCGTGTAACGCCTCAGCTTCTTTAAAGACCGGCCCGTGTGCCCGCGCCCAGAGATAAGGCGCAAAACCGGGCGCAGCGGAGCGTTGAGTACATGACCGAGCGTCCTTCGTCCCTCGATTACGAAGCCCTTCTGGCCTGCGGGCGCGGCGAGATGTTCGGCCCCGGCAACGCGCAACTGCCGGCGCCGCCGATGCTGATGTTCGACCGTATCGTCAGCATCACCGAAGACGGTGGCGCGCATGCCAAGGGCTATATCGAAGCCGAGCTCGACATCAATCCGGACCTCTGGTTCTTCGCCTGCCACTTCATCGGCGATCCGGTCATGCCGGGCTGCCTGGGCCTGGACGCCATGTGGCAACTGGTTGGTTTTTACCTCGGGTGGCGCGGCAATCCGGGCCGCGGCCGCGCGCTCGGCGTCGGCGACGTCAAGTTCACCGGCCAGGTCACGACGGCTGTCAAAAAGGTCGTGTACAAGATCGACATGAAGCGCGTCATGAGCGGCAAATTGATCATGGGCATCGCCGACGGGGTTGTTGAGGCCGACGGCAAGCTTATCTATCAAGCGTCGGGCCTGCGCGTCGGTCTTTTCGACGCCAAGGATCTTGTTTGAAAAGAATCTGGGCTAATCGGCTCAGCTTCCGGGGCATGTCCGGGGATGTACCTTATGGGATTTATCCATGCGTAGAGTTGTGATCTCAGGCCTTGGCATCGTGTCGTCGATCGGCACTGGCGCGCAGGAGGTCACCGAATCGTTGCGGCAAGCCAAGTCCGGCGTCGTGACGGCCGAGGACTATCAGCGCCTGGGCTTCAAGTGCCAGGTGCACGCGGCGCCGACGATCGGCGACTGGTCGCAACGGGTCGATCGCCGCGCGGCGCGCTTCCTGGCCGACGGGCTGGCCTACGGCCACGTCTCCATGGAGCAGGCCATCGCGGATGCCGGCCTTGACAAGTCCGACGTTTCGAACGACCGCACCGGCATCATCTTCGGCGCCGGCGGGCCGTCGACCCGGACGATCGTCGCGGCCGCCGACGTCACCCGCGAAAAGAATTCGCCGAAGCGCGTCGGCCCGTTCGCCGTGCCCAAGGCCATGTGCTCGGGCCCGTCGGCAACGCTGGCGACCTGGTTCGAGATTCGCGGCGTCAACTATTCGATCAGCTCGGCCTGCGCGACCTCGGTGCACTGCATCGGCGCGGCGGCCGAACAGATCATGCTGGGCAAGCAGGACCTGGTCTTTGCCGGCGGCACCGAGGAGCTCGACTGGACGCTGTCGAACCTATTCGACGCCATGGGCGCCATGTCGACCAATTTCAACGACACCCCGTCGGTGGCGTCGCGCGCCTATGACCGCGACCGCGACGGCTTTGTCATCGCCGGCGGCGCCGGCATGGTCGTCGTCGAGGATTACGAACGCGCCAAGGCGCGCGGGGCCAAGATCTACGCGGAGATCGTCGGTTACGGCGCCAATTCGGACGGCTACGACATGGTCGCGCCGTCGGGTGAGGGCGCCGAGCGCTGCATGAAGATCGCCATGGCCCAGTCCGGCGGCCGCAAGATCGACTATCTCAACCCGCACGGCACCTCGACGCCGGTGGGCGACGAGAAGGAAATGGGCGCCGTGCGCAACGTCTTCGGCGACGACATGCCGCTGATCTCGTCGACAAAGTCGCTGACCGGCCACTCGCTGGGCGCGGCCGGCGCGCAGGAAGCCATCTACTGCCTGCTGATGATGCAGAACGGCTTCGCGGCCGAATCGGCGCACATCGAAAACCTCGACCCGGCCTTCGAAGGCATGCCGATCCTGCGTCACCGCTACGACGGCCCGCTGGGCACGGTGATGTCGAATTCCTTCGGTTTCGGCGGTACCAACGGGACGCTGATCCTGTCCCAGGAAGACCTGTAAAGGCCAAATATCTTGCCATTCGCATCGTTAAGTGCTCTAGACCGGGCAAATTAATGATGAGGATGTGACGATGGCTGAAGACGGTTGGGCGTTCCCCAAGGGCGAGCTGATGAAGGGCAAGAAGGGTCTTGTCATGGGCGTCGCCAATGACAAGTCCATTGCCTGGGGCATTGCCTCGCAGTTGGCGGCGCAGGGCGCCGACATGGCCTTTTCCTATCTGGGCGAATCCCTTCTGCGCCGCGTCGAGCCGCTGGCTCAGTCGATCGGCGTCAAGCACCTGATCGAATGCGACGTGTCTTCGGACGAGTCCATGGACGCCGCCTTCGCCAAGCTGAAAGAGATTTACGGCGAGATCGATTTCGTCATCCATTCGGTGGCCTTCGCCAACAAGAACGAGCTGCAGGGCTCGTTCACCGAAAATACGACGCGCGAAGGCTTCCTGCTGGCGATGAACATCTCGGCCTTCTCGTTTGTCGACGTGTCGCGCCGCGCCTCGGCGATGATGAACAAGGGCGGCTCGCTGGTAACGCTGACCTATCTCGGCGCCGAGCGCGTCATTCCGAACTACAACACGATGGGGGTGGCCAAGGCGGCCCTGGAAGCCGCGACGCGCTACATCGCTCGCGACCTGGGCCCGCAAGGCATCCGCGTCAACGCCATCTCGGCCGGCGCCATGCGCACGCTGTCGCTGGCCGGCATTTCCGGTGGCCGCGGCCTGCACGCCAAGAGTGGCCAGTTCTCGCTGATGAAGGAAGAGACGTCGATGGAAGGCGTCGCCGGCGCTGCCCTGTGGCTGGCTTCCGACCTTGGCCGGTCGACGACCGGTGAAGTGGTCCACGTCGACGCGGGCTTCCATGTGGTCGGCCTGCCGGACGGTATGGAATAGGCACGCGTCATGCCGCGCTGTTTGATCATTGCGGGACCAAACGGCGCGGGCAAGACGACGTTCGCGTTGAAATACCTGTTGGGTAAAGCCGGCATTGGGCGCTTTTTGAACGCCGATATGATCGCCTCGGGCCTATCGCCGTTTGCGCCGGAGGATAAGGCGGCGTTGGCGGGGCGGCTGTTCCTGGAAGAGGTCGAATCCGCTATCCAGGCGAAGGAAGATTTCGCCTTCGAGACGACTCTATCCGGACGCGGTTACCTCAAGCTCATCGACCGTCTGCGGGGCGAAGGTTGGCAGGTAGACCTTCATTATGTCGCCTTGCCGAATGTCAGCATGTCCAAATCACGCGTAGCTGAGCGTGTTCGACATGGCGGGCACAACATTCCGGAAAGCGATATAGAACGCCGTTTCCCGAAGAGTTTGAGCAATCTGTTGAATTATTATAGAATGCGCGTGGATGCTTGCATGTGCTATATGTGGGTGGACGGTAACGTACACATCGTCTTCCATCAGGCCGGTGACGCTTGCGTCGTTTTGAATGAAGACATTTTTGAGCAGCTCAAGACCTTGGTCGCAAAATGATGACGGATAAAGATCTTTCCGTATATGCCGAGCAGGCGCGTGAAGCGATGCAACAAGCCGGCGATGAGGCCATCGACCGAAAGCGCCGGCTTGGCCAGTACTGGGTTGTCTGGGACGGTGAAAAGCCGGTCAAGGTCTATCCCGAGAATGCGATCGACACCGCGGCCGAATGAGCCGTGTTTTCGGCATGGCGCCGACCCTCGACGATATCGAAACCATCGCGCTTGAAGCGCTGGACCGGCTGCCCGAGCCGTTTGCCGGGCACCTGCAGGGTGTGCTGCTGCGCGTCGAGGATTTTGCCTCGGAAGACCTGCTCGAGCAGATGGGGATCGAGGATCCGTTCGAGCTGACGGGGCTGTACAGCGGTCGTCCGGCCGAGCTGGAGGCCATGACCGGTGACCTGCCGCCGATGATCCACCTGTTCCGCCGGCCGATCCTCGATGAATGGGCCGATGGCGGGGTCGCGTTGGAAGACCTGGTCATCCATGTCGTCATCCACGAGGCCGGGCATCATTTCGGCCTGTCGGACGACGACATGGAATGGCTCGAGGACGAGCTGAAAAAACCTATCTAGTCCGCGCGACGATCCAGTCGCCGATCGTCTTCAGCGCTGTGGGTGACACGGTTTCCTCTATCGTACCGTATTCGCTGAGCGCGCCCGTTCTGGCATCCTGGAACAGATGGTTGAGGCCGGGGAGTTCCGTCACGGTGACGTCCTTGTCGGCCTTCAGTGCCGCCTTGATGGCCGCCAGGTTTTCCTTGGGTTCGACCTGCAGGTCCAGCGATCCGCCCAATGCCAGCATGGGCACGCGGACCTGTTGCAGCGCCGGCACCGGATCATAGCGCAGGAAGCTGTACATCCAGGGGCTGGTCAATTCGGCGATGCTGCGGTCGGCGACGTCGGGCTTTAGCTGGCCGGCAGCGACGGCCTTGGCGGTAACGGCCGCAAGCTGGGTCTTGGCATCGGCGGCATCTTTCGAAGCTTCGACGATGGCGAAGGCTTGGCTGCGTTGGGCATGGCCAAGGGCGATCACGGTTTCCGGCGCGCCATCGGCCCGGGCGAGCAGGTCGCCTTGCGTCAACAGAATACGGTCGCCGCGTACGCCCGGCCCGGACATCAGGACGATGAAGCCGACCCCCGGATCGGCCGCGGCGACGGCGGGCGCGATCAGGCCGCCTTCGGAATGGCCGACCAGCCCGACATGCCTGGTATCGACGTCCTTGCGTGTCCTCAGATAGGCGACGGCTGCTTCGGCGTCGGAAATGAAGTCGGCCGAGGTGGCCGCCGCGTAATTGCCCGTCGATTCGCCGACGCCACGCTTGTCGTAACGCAGGACGGCGAGGCCCTGGCGGTTGAGATAATCGGCCAGGACCACGAAGATCTTGTGATTGAAGACGTTCTCGTCGCGGGTATTGGGGCCTGATCTGGCAATCAGCACGACAGTCGCAAAGGGGCCGGCGCCGACCGGCTTGGCGAAGGTGCCTTTCAGGGTCACGCCGGCGGCGGGATTGACGAAGGCGACGGCGTCGTCGGTGTAGGGCAGGGGGCCTTTGGCAATGGCTTCTTCCTGCGGGCGTTTTTGCGGCTGGGCCTCGGCGGTCGTGCCGCGGTGCAGGACCAGTGGCAGGTTGGCCCCTTGTGACCAGGTGCCGGTCCATTCCTTCCGGCTGTCGTCCCACGTGGCGTCATAGGTGCCGTGGATGGCCGGGACGGTGAATTTCAGGTGATCGGATGTGGCCTCGACATCGCTCACCGGGATTTTGGTCGGGCCCTGGTCGGGGCTTTGCAGTGTGCCGCTCCACTTGCCGTCGCTGCTCTTTTCCAGGTGGATAATGACGTGCAGTTGCCCCATCAACACACCGGCCCAGTCACCCGCGGCGTCTTCGGCGTGCGCAGTTCCGCCCGTCAGCAAGGCGATGGCGGCGGCCGCGACTATCAGCTTTTTCATAATGATCCCCTCGGCATTAATTTGCTATTTTGCGAAATAACAAATGGAGGGGCGCCTGTCAAGCGCTCAGGTTGTAGTCGCCTCGCGCCCCTTCACGCCCTTGACGGCGAAGACCAGGCTGAGGCGCGCTAGCGCCGCGTCGACGACAACCAGCAGAACCAACACCAAGTAGACCCCGTTGCCAAGCACATCGTGCATGCCGGCGTGGTTCGTCATGCCCAGGACGACGCCATTCGGCCCCGACCACAGGCCGACGAGGCCGGGCTTGACCAGCTTGACCAGGATGCAGACGACGGCTGCCAGCATGGTCGCCGAAAAGATGACGAAGCCGACCAGGCCCAGCATGGCGACCAGGCTGCGGCCGGCGAAGTCGAACAGGACGCGGGCCATGGCCAGGCTGCGGCGGCTGTCGAGCGCCTGGGTCAGGGCATAGTCGTCGAGAAAGGCGCGGGCATAGGCTTCGGCGCGGCCAAACCCGGCCAGCGCCGAGGTCGAGGTCAGGCCGGCATCCAGCCGCTCCTCCAGGTGGCCACGGGTCTCGCCGATGATGTCGGCGCGTTCGTCGTGGGGCAAGGGTTGCAGGGCTTGGTCGAGCCGGTCCAGCCAGGCTTCGATATCCGTGTAGTCGGTCATTTTGCTCCCCTCCGCAGAAAGGCGTTCAGCCGCCCCGTCATGTCGAGCCAGATCTCGCTTTGCGCCCTGAGCTCGGCCGCGCCCTCGGGCGTCAGCCGGTAATATTTTCGTGGATGGCTGGCCTCGGCCTCATGGCGCCATTCGGCGACAATCAGGCCGCCCTTTTCAAGCCGGTGCAGCAGCGGGTAAAGCGTGCCTTCGGCCAGGTCGAGCCCGGCCTGGGTGCGCAGGCCGTCCAGGATGCGCAGGCCGTATTCGGCGCGATCCTCGAGCAGGCTCATCAGGGCCAGCTCGATCACCCCCTTGTACATCTGGGTGCGGCGCGTATCCGGCGACTTGTCCGCAGCTGGCGGCATGACGTCCTTTCAAGACCATATACTTTGTAATGCAAGATATGCCGAGGGCCGCCGCGATGCAACCCCCTTATGCGGGGCAACAGGCTTAACAAAAAATTATGAGGATTGGCGCACAAATGCTCATAACAACTGTAAATTGTGGGGCGCGATGTCGTCAATGACGGATATATCCGGTCGTCCAGACGTGCCGGGATCTGGCGCGGGCATATCCGTGCGGGTCGTTGCCGCCTATGCGATCGGCGTCGCCTTGCTGCTGGGGCTGGTCGAGTTGCAACCCCGGACCGGCGCCGATGTCGCGGTCCTGGCGCCGCCCTGGTCGTCGCCGTCTTCGGCGGCCGCGATCGTCGCCGGCGCGGATGGCGATATCGTCGGTGGTACGCGCTGGCCCTTCGTTATCGTCGCGCACGCGCGAACGTCCCAATTCGTTGCCGCCGCCTATGCCAAGGGCGCGTGGTTTGTTTTTGATGCCGGCGTGCTCGCCGGCTGCCGCCAGCCGAAGGCTGGGGCGGCACCCCAGTAAAGGAGTATATCCATGGACGCCTTGATGACCTTACGCGGCCGCTTCGGCCTGGCCCTGGTCGCCTTTCTCTGGTTCAATGTCGGGCTGTTGCCGGTCATTGGCCTGGCGATGAGCGGGCGCGTCGACGGGTTGCTGACATTGGCCGGCGTAGCGATCGCCGGCGGGGCGACCGCCGTATGGTCGCGCGACCGGACGGGGCGGGCGAGCCGCGTCGTGACCTCGATGGCTTTGGCCGGGTTGATCTGTCTGATGGTCTATGCGTTGCGCGACAGTACCTATCAGGTCGATGTCCATATGTATTTCTTCGCCGGCCTGGCCCTGATCGCCGGCTGGTGCGATTGGCGCGCCTTGCTGGCCTATTCGGGCCTGGTGGCGGTCCATCACCTGGCGCTCGATGTCGCCATGCCGACCGCCGTCTTTCCGTCGGCGCACCTGGACCTGGGCCGGGTCGCCCTGCATGCGGTGATCATCGTCCTGCAGACCGCTCTGCTGTACTGGTTGGTGCAGCGGCTGGAGGCCATGTTCCTGGCGTCCGATCACGCCGTGTCGACGGCACGCAGCGCCGAGGCCCAGGCGCAAAGCCTGTTGGCCTTGCAGCAGGCCCAAAAGACCGAGGAGCTGTCGAAGCTGGCGCGCCGCGACGCCCTGGCCGAAGGGTTTATCGCCCGCATGTCGGCCGTGGCGCATCGCTTCCGGGAGTTTTCCGGCGACGTATCGGCCGCGGCCAAGGGTTTGGCCAGCAGCGTCAACGAGACGGGCGCACGCACGCGGTCGGCCGGCGCCGCCGTCGAGGAAGCTTCGAACAATGTCTCAACGGTTGCCGCGGGGGCGGAAGAATTGTCGGCGTCGATCGACGAAATCAACTCCCGCGTCGCCCATTCCGTGCAGGTGGCGACGAGCGCGACCGAAGAGGCGACGGCGACCCAGGCCAGCGTCACCCGGCTGGAAGACGCGGCGCGGAAGATCGGCGATGTCATCGAACTGATCCGGGCCATTGCCGCCCAGACCAATCTCCTGGCCCTCAACGCGACGATCGAAGCGGCGCGCGCCGGCGACGCCGGGCGCGGTTTTGCGATCGTGGCTTCGGAAGTCAAGCAACTGGCATCGCAGACCTCGCGCGCCACGGATGAAATCGCGGCGGCGATCGGCGACATCCAGGCCTCGACGCGTGGCACGGTCGAATCGATCGAACGGATTACGTCGACGCTCGACGTCGTTCGCGAGACGACCCAGGCGATTGCCGGGGCCATGGATCAGCAAAGCAACGCCACGCGCGAGATTGCGGCCAATACCCAGAACGTCGCCGCCGGCACCCAGGACGTATCGCGCACGATTGCCTATGTCTCGGAAACGGCCGGACTCACCGGTGCGGCCTCCGACCGTCTGATGGCCTTGTCCGACGATCTGTCGCACAAGTCACTGGACCTGCAGAAAGAGGTCGAGGCCTTTATCGGTGAATTGCGCGCCGCTTAATCGGCGGGATTGTTGCGGAAAAGGCGGCCCTTTTCGCCGAAGGCGACGAAGCCCAGCGAGACCAGGCCGCAGACCCCGGCCGTCACCGGCAACAGGCCGACGTGGCCGGTCCAGAACTGTCCCATGATCGAGGCGACGACGGTACCGATCAGGGTGCTGCCGACGGCCTGGATCGAGGCCGCGGTGCCGGCGACGTGGCCGACCTTCTCCATGGCGATGGCCGAGAAGTTGGACGAGGTCAGGCTCATGCAGCCCATGGTCAGGGCTTGCAGGATCACGAAGCTGGCGACGCTTTCGTGTACGAGGATCGCCCACAGCAGATGGACGATCGAGATGGCGATAAAGGCGCTGAGCGCGGTGTGCGAGATGCGCTTCAGGCCCAGGCGTTCGACGAGGCCGGCATTGAGCATCGAGCCCAGCCCCATGGCCGCGGCGCAGGCGGCGAAGATCGGCGCCATCAGCGTCGGCTTGTGGAAGACGTCCTGGAAAATCTGCGGCATCAGCGAGACATAGGTCATCAGCGAGCCGAACAGGAGGCCCATGGCGATGGTGTAGAACAGCGACGACGGTTCGGTGACCACGAAAAAGGCGACGCGGCGCAGGTGGCCGATATCGGGCTTGAAGCGCAGGGCCTCGGGGTGGGTTTCCGGCAGGCGCAGCGCCACCCAGGTGCCGACCACGGCGGCGTAGCCGGCCAGGCACAGGAAGATCGCCGGCCAGGGCAGGGCGATCAGGATCAATTGCCCGATCGACGGAGCGACGATCGGCGCGATCAGGAAGATGACGTAGCTGATCGAAATCACCTTGGCCATGCGTGGCCCGGCATAGCGGTCGCGCACGATCGAGCGGGTGATGACGTTGGAGGTGGCGGCCGCGCCGCCCTGGAAAACGCGGACCAGCAGCAGCAGGGCGAAGCTGGGCGTGGCCGCGGCGACCAGGCTGAACACCAGGTAGAGCGCGACGCCGGCCAGCAGGACGCGCTTGCGCCCCAGCCAGTCCGACAAGGTGCCGACGATCAACTGGCCGGCGCCCATGCCCAGGAAATAGGCTGAGATGATCCATTGGAGGTGATTGGTCACCCGCACATGCAGATCCGTGCCGATGGTCGGCAGGGCGGGCAGCATCGTGTCGATACCGAGCGCGCCGACAGCCATCAACGCGGCGATCATGGCGATGAATTCGGCGAAGCTAGGGCCGGATTTTACATAGGGTTCGGACGGGGCCAGCATGGGGGCGGCTATAGGCCGTTTCGTTTGCGGAGGCGAGATAAAACGATCCGACAATAGGGGAAGTGATCCGACTCCCGGTTTTCGAAGATGTCGGAAATAATCCGTGTCAGGCGGTCTGGATCAGGCTGTTTGGGGCGCCCTGGCGCGGCGGTCTTCGATCAGCTGGCCGGCGCCCAGGATATCGGTCTCGTGCACCGGATCGCGTTCGATCTCGGCCACCGCGTCGCGATCCCAGGCCTGCATGGCGGCCAGGGCCAGCAGGCGATCGACATAGGCGCGCGACGTTTCGGACAGGTCGAAACCCAGGCCGTAGGTCTGGACGCGGAAGGCGATGGGACAGAAAAAGGCGTCGACCGCGGTGAAGGCGTCGCCGGCCAGGAAGGGGCCGCCGAAATTGGCGAAGCCCTGGGTCCACAGGTCGTCGAGCCGCGCCAGGTCGCGCATCAGGGCAGGCGGCGTATCGTTCAGCTTGATGCGGACGCCGACGCTCATCGAACAGGCGGAGCGCAGGGCCGTGAAACCCGAATGCATTTCCGCGGCGGCGGACCGGGCATAGGCGCGGGCCGAGCGTAGCGCCGGCCAGACGGCGGGGTGGTCTTCGAAGACGTATTCGGCAATGGCCAGCGAATCCCAGACCGTCGTCTGGCCATCGACCAGGCACGGGACGAGGGCTGACGGCGAGAAGGTCTTGAAGGCGGTATTATCGGTGCCGAAGACGTGCTTGTGCTCGGTGAACGGAATGCCGAGCTGCGTCAGCAGCACCCACGGCCGCAGCGACCACGAAGAATAGTTCTTGTTGGCGATATGCAGGTCGTACATGTCCGGTCTCCGCGGTCAAAAGCTGCGCACCTCATCGTACAACCGGCGTAAAATCACCAGACGGAATCTTGCCAAAGGTCAGCGTGGATCAGCCAAAATGAAAGGCGCTGACGGCGATGCCGGTCGGGCCCAGGCTGTCTTCGTGATAGGGCATGGAGAAGGCGTCGTCCCCGGCGGCGCCGGCCGCCACCATCAGCGGCAGCAGGTGTTCCTCGCGCGGATGGCAGATGCGGGCATTGGGCGCCGTCTCCCATTCGGTCAGGCGGTTGCGATCGCCCTGCGACACCTCTTGCAGCCAGGCGTCGAAATCGTGCGACACGTGGCGGATTTCGCCGCCCGTTTCGCGTTGCATCAGGCGGCGCAGGTTATGAAAGCTCAGGCCGCTGCCGATGATCAACACGCCTTCGTCGCGCAGGGGGGCGAGGGCACGACCCAGGGCCAGGTGTTCGTCCGGATCGAGTCCCTGTTTCAGGGAAAGCTGAATCGTCGGGATGCCGGCATCGGGAAAGGCCAGCAGCATCGGGATGAAGACGCCGTGATCGTAGTCGCGCGCGGAGTCGCCGGCCGTCGCAATACCGGCCTCGCCGGCCAGCGCCCGGACGCGGGCGGCCAGGTCGGGCGATCCGGGCGCCGGCCACTTCAGCTGGTAGGTGTGCTCCGGAAAGCCGTAATAGTCGAAAAGCAGGGCAGGCGCCGGCTTGGTCTGGACCGTGAAGACCGGTTCTTCCCAGTGCGCCGAAATGATCAGCAAGGCCTTGGGGCGCGCGGGTAGAAGTTCCGGAATTTGCGACAGGTAAGCGCCCATCGGGTCCCACATGCCACGCGGGTTCCAATCCATGAAGAAGCAGGGACCGCCCCCGTGCGGCAGGTAGATGGCGGGCATACGGGCGGCTTCGGTCATGTTTAAACTCCGAAATCGGCTTGCCGGTTTCGGCAAGCGCAAGTGCGCGCCCGAGTCGTTGCGAGGTAAGCCCGCGCGACGCTTGAGCGCAAATCAAGGATAGAGTTCGGCGCCGATCTCTAGCTGGATGTCGTCGCCGATAAAGGGTTCGTATTTCGCCACGCCAAAATCGCCGCGGCCGATATGGGTTGTCGCCGCGAAGCCGTAGCCTGTCTTGAAGATCGCCGGGTTGAAGGCTTTCTTGGTAAAGGTCACGGCCAGGACGACGCTTTTGGTCACGCCGTGGATCGTCAGCTCGCCGGTGACGTTGGCGGTGGCGTCACCCGTCATTTCGACCTTTGTCGATTTGAACGTCGCCTTGGGAAACTGGGCGGTGTCGAAATAGGCTGCGCCCTTGAGCTGGGTGTCGAAATCCGGCAGCCCGGTCGTCAGCGTGTTCATGTCGAGCGCGATATCGACCACGTCCCTTGTCGGATCGTCGCTATCGAGCACCAGCGTGCCCGAGGCGCCCATGATCTTGCCGGGCGGTTGCGACATGCCGAAATGGTTGTAGCGGAACAGGACGTAGGTGTGGTCGGGCTCGAATTTCAGCGTGTCGGCGGCGAAGGCCGGCGCGGCAATGAGGCTGAGAACGGCGGCGAAACAGGTGGATGTCCACATGGGTAACTCCCGGCGAGGGTACAGAGCTTAGTCTATCCCCCGCCGGAGGCCATAGGGTTTAAATTACGGATGGGCTTCCGCTTCGATGGACAGCTCGATCTCGTCCGACACGGCCGGCACATAGGCGCCGATGCCGAATTCCGAGCGCTTGATCGTGCCCTTGGCGGTGAAGCCGACGGTGTCCTTGCCCATTTCCTTGCCGACCTGGTTCAGCTTGACGTCAAGCGTGACCGGCTTGGTGACGCCGTGGATGGTCAGGTCGCCGGTTACCTTGGCGGTGTCCTTGCCGGTCACGTCGACCTTGGTCGACTTGAAGGTGGCGTTCGGGTACTTGGCGGCGTCGAACCAGTTGGCTTCCTGGAATTCCTTGTCGAGCGCCGGCACGCCGGTATTGACGCCGGCGATGGCGAAGGAGACGTCGACCGAGCTCTTGGCCGGAGCGGCCTGGTCGAGCGTCACCGAGCCTTCGGCGTTCATGAACTTGCCCGACGGATGCGAGAAGCCGAAGTGGGTCCACTGGAAGGTCACCGAGGTGTGGCTGGGCTCCAGCTTGTAGGTGTCGGCGGCGAAAGCCGGGGCGGCAGCGCCCAGGGCCAGGGCAACCGCGGTGGCGGCGAGGAAGGAACGAATCATGAGAAAGTCTCCCGGTTGAAAGGTAATCGTAACAATAGCGATTACAAATCCGATTTCAAGATCGTGCCCCGCAATTTTGTACAATTTCGTGGCGCAAACTTGGCGATGTCGGAACGTATAAGGCGCAAGAATCCCCTGCTCTGTAACTTATAAAGATGCAATTGGCCCTTGCGGTATGACGGCGCGCATCCGATATGCCGCACGTCTTCACGACATCCGTTAAGAGCCCGGCCGGGCCTTGGTGGTTCGATCCAGACGACAATTTCAGACAAGCCCACTTCGACACAGAGAGGTTTCCCCATGTCCACCGAAACGCTGACCCGTTACGACATGTATCATGCCGCCATCCCCGGCAGCCTGCGCACCCTGACCAACCTGCGCGGCCTGATCGAAAAGGCCGAAGCCTGGGCCAAGGAAAAGAACGTCGATGAATCGGTGGTGCTGAACGCCCGCCTGGCGCTCGACATGTTCCCCTTCGTCCGCCAGGTACAGATCGCCACCGACACCGCCAAGGGCATGGCCGCGCGCCTGGCCGGCGCCGAGGTGCCGAGCTATGAAGATACGGAAAAGAGCTTCGCCGAACTCTATGCGCGCATCGACAAGACGATCGCTTTCATCGAAGGCTTCAAGCCCGAGCAGTTCGACGGCGCCGAAGGCCGTGAAATCGTGCTGACCTTCCGCGGCAACTCGACTCACCTGACCGGCCTGACCTTCCTGACCGTGCGGGCGTTGCCGAACCTCTATTTCCACACCACGGCCGCCTACGCCATCCTGCGCCACTCGGGCGTGCCGGTCGGCAAGAACGACTTCCTGGGCCCGAACCCCCAGTAGGTCCTGACAGGCCCGATACGGAAAAGACCCCGGCCGAAAAGCCGGGGTCTTTTTATGCCTGAAGAGGCCTTATACTCCGTATGGCAATTTGTCGGGAGTGGCGGTATGCCCTGACGACCACATACGGAGGACGGCCATGATCATTCTGCATACCTGGGGCACCCCGAACGGCCGCAAGGCCTCCATCATGCTCGAGGAACTGGGCGTACCCTATGCGGTCAGGCCGGTGAATATCGGCAAGGACGAGCAGTTCGAAGCCGACTATCTGAAGATTTCGCCGAACAACAAGATCCCCGCCATTACCGATGAGGACGGTCCCAGTGGCCCGCTCAGCCTGTTCGAATCGGGCGCCATCCTGATCTACCTCGCCGACAAGTACGGCCGGTTCCTCGCGAAAGAGGGCAATGACCGCTACACGGCGATCCAGTGGCTGATGTGGCAGATGGGCGGCTTGGGGCCCATGTTCGGGCAACTGGGCTGGTTCGCCGTCTCGGCGCCGCACAAGGACGACCTGGCGCTGAACCGCTATCAGAAGGAATGCGAGCGCCTGCTCAACGTCATGGAAACGCGGCTGGGCGAGGTCTCACACCTGGCCGGCGATTATTCGATCGCCGACATCGCCGTCTATCCGTGGATCGCGCAGTATCGCGTCCGGGTGAAGGACTATATCGAGCCGATGCTGGCGGTGCGGCCGAACGTGACGCGCTGGCTGAACCACGTCGGTGACCGCGAGGGCGTCAAGCGCGGCATGACCATTCCTCAGGTCTAATTCAGTTTTTCATAGCCGCTTTTGCGATCGTAAGCGTCGCCGTTCGCCTTGTCCTTGGCGGACGGCTCGGTGGCTGTCGAGACTACGGCGCTTTCGCCATAAGGCTTGAAAGTCGCCTTTGGCATAGGCTTTTGCGTGGTTTCGTCTGCGGCGGAAATGTCTTCCAGCCGCCAGGCCTGTCCCAGATGTTTAACGATGGCCAGGGTCGCGTGCGTCGTCGTCCCTTCACGCGAACAAATCACCTGCAAAACGTTCGCGCTCTTCCATTTGATCGGTTCGCAGGGAGATTTGAAATCGGCGGTCGTGCGGTGGCCGGGGCTGGACCAATCGATGATCGACAGGTACCCGTCGCTCTCGCCTTCCGTTTCGCCCACGGCTGCATAGCGGCCGTTCGCAGAGGCCTTGGGGTAATCTTGCAATGTTGTGATCGAGCCGTCGGCGGCGATCAGCCTGAAATCACCGCCTTCACCGATGAAGTGATGGACCTCGACATAGGGTTCAGGCTTCCCGGGCGCGGTCAGCAAGGTGACTTCGCCGGCAAAACGCCAGACGCTACAGGTCTCAAAGCCTTCGCAATGCCCGATATATTTGTCAGTGAAGCGCGCTACCGGATGGCCGTTCCGCGACACGGTCAGCGCATTGCCATGACGTAACGCGACGCCGGGAAAGCCGCGCATCGTACCGGCCTCATCATGGCGGCCTTGCCTAACGCCGGCAATCGAGTCGGGATTGTCGGGATCCGTTTGAGCCGAGGCGTGCGTAGCCCCCAGGGCCAGAATAGCGAGGCAGGTCAATACGGTTTTCATGGCGATCCCCCCAAAGGATACGCCAGTCTATCACATTGCTGGCGTTTTTTCAGGCCTTTTGGCATCCTTGCGGCGAATATAGATCACCTTATGCACGCGGGCGACGACCAGGCCGTCCGTATCGATGATATCGACGTCGTACGCCGGTTCGTACTTGCCCTGCGCGTCGGTCTGCGCCTTGACGCGCGCGATCTCGTCCGACGACAGCTGGAAGATCGCGCGCACCGCCTTGCGGCCGGGTTTGAGGAACTGGATCGTCGCCGCCTTGTCCCAGACGATGTAATCCTTGCCGAGATTGGTCATCAGGATGGCGACGAAGAACGGGTCGCACATCATGTAGAGCGCGCCGCCGAACTGGGTGCCGAAGACATTCTTGTTCCACCAGCGCAGCTTCATCTCGACGACGATGCGCGTGAAGTCCGAAGCGATATGCTTGACGCGGATGCCGGCGCCGATCATCGGCGGATAAAAATTGATCAGCTTGAAACGGGTGGTCGCATTCATGATCTTGCACTGCACCGGTTCCGTACCGGAAAGGCAAGACGGAATGATATCCGGATCGCGTGTAACCTTTTCTGGCGTCACAGCGTAAGTCTGGTAGGCTGGTTGAAAAGGGGAGGCGCGCATGACGGCAGAAAGTCCCGCAATCGAAGCGTCGGTAGGCGCGCCGGTCGATGACCGGCGTTCGGTCCATCCCCTGTGGCTGCGGCTGATGCACTGGACCAATGCCCTGGCCGTCATCCTGATGATCATGTCGGGCTGGCAGATCTATGACGCCACCAACTTCCTGCACCTGAACACGCCTGTCTGGACCGACCATGGCCTGGTCTGGGCAACGGGCATCGCCAGGCGGTATACGCTGGGCGGCTGGCTGGGCGGCGGGTTGCAATGGCACTTCATGGCCATGTGGATCCTGGTCACCAATGCTGTACTGTATGTCGTCATCAGCGTCGTGACGCGACGCTTCCTGCCGCAATTCCTGCCCGTTTCGATCCCCGGCATTTTCAGGGACCTGAAGGCGGCTTTGACCGGCCACCTCAGCCATGCCGACATCCGCCATTACAACTACGTGCAAAAGGCAGCCTACCTGTTCGCGATGGCCGATATCGTCGTGCTGGTCATATCGGGCTGCGCACTATGGAAGTCGGTGCAGTTTGCCTGGGCCCGTGTCCTGACCTTCGGCTACGAGCCGGCGCGCTATATCCATTTCACCGCCATGGCGCTGTTGTGCGCCTTTATCGTCGTCCACGTCGTCATGGCGCTTCTGGTGCCGAAGACGATCCGCGCCATGATCTGGGGACGTTGAGCATGGACAAGGTGCCCGATGACATCAAGAAAGACCAGGACGCCATTCTCCACGAGGCCAACGGCCTTTTGAAGGATCCGGCCAGGCGGCGGCTGTTCGGCAATATCCTGACCCTGGGGGGCCTGTCGATCGCGACCGGCGTCCTGATCAAGGACCACAACAGCATCCAGCGCATCCTGGATAGCGTGTCGCGGTTCAATGACGGCGTCCAGGGTGCGATTTTCAGCGAGGGCAGCCGGGCGCCGGTCTATGCCAAGTCGATGATCAACAATCCGTTCCGCTTCAACGCCTTCTATCCGCTGGCCCAGGCGCCGAAGGTCGACGGCTCGACCTATAAGCTTATGCTGTCGGGCAAGATCGGCGACAAGCGGCCGTGGACCCTGCCGCAGCTATACGCCCTGCCAGGCCAGGTCTCGGAAGTGACGCGCCATATCTGCGTCGAGGGCTGGAGCGAGATCGGCGAATGGGGCGGGCCGAGGCTATCGACCTTCCTGAAAGCGGTCGGCGCCGACCTGACCTGCAAATATGTCGGCTTCAAATGCGCCGACGGCTATTACGAATCGATCGACATGCCGACGGCTTTGCATCCGCAGACCCTGATGGCTTTCACGTTCCGCGAGCACACGATCCCGACCTATTACGGCTACCCGTTCAAGATCCGCATGCCGACCAAGCTGGGTTACAAAAACGCCAAGCACGTCACCGAGATCTTCGTGACCAATGACTTCCCCGGCGGCTACTGGGTCGACAAGGGCTATAACTGGTTCGGCGGCAGTTGAGGCTGTCAGGCCATCAGGTCGACAAACCCGGCATTCAGCACCCGCGCCGCATCGTCGGGTGACATCGACAGCAGCAATCCGCGCTGGCCGGCATTGATATAGATCTTGTCGAACAGTTGCGCCGTCTCGTCGATCGCCGTCGGCACGACCTTGCGCGGGCCGAAAGGCGAAATGCCGCCGACCTTGTAGCCGGTCAGGCGCTCGGCGTCGGGCACCTTCATCATGTGCGCCGCCTTGGCGCCGAAATGCGCCGACAGCTTCTTCATGCTGACCTCTTCCGGCGAGGGCACGACGACGCAGACCGGCTTGCCATCCGCCTCGGCCATCAGGGTCTTGAAGGTCTGGGCCGGATCGACATTCAGGGCTTCCGCCGCCTGCAGGCCGACGCGTGGCGCGTGGGGATCGTAGTCGTACGGATGCAGGTCGAAGGCGATGCCTGCCTTGATCAGAAACAGTGTGCCGGGCGTGGTCTTGGACATGGCGATACGCTATATCGGCGGCAACAGGAGAGGGCAAGATGACGACGATCAACCTTATCGGGCCGGGGGCGATCGGCTTGTGTGCCGGGGCGGCTCTGACGGATAGGGGGCATGCCGTCACCTTCGTTGGCCGCCAGCGCTTCGACCTCGTCACCATCAAGACGGAAGAAGGCGTTTTTCGTCGCCATATGGCGAAATCAATTGTTGATATCACTGTGCCGGCGGCCGATTGGCTGCTGGTCTGCACCAAGGCGCACCAGACCGCCGGTGCTGCCCTGGCGATCCGTGGCGCGATAGGGGCGGGGACTCGCGTGGCGGTCCTGCAAAACGGCGTCGAGCATGCGGAGCGCCTGGCGTCGATCATACCCGCCGGCACGCCCGTCGTACCGGTGGTGGTCGACATTCCCGCCGGCCGGCTCGGCCGGGGCGAAGTGCTGTGGCGTGGCCGGGCGGGGTTGCTGGTCCAGGATACCGAGGATGGCCGCGCTTTTTGTGAGCTGTTTGCCGGGACCCTCGTCACGGCGCAAACGGTGGGCGACCTGAAAACGCGGATGTGGCGCAAGCTGTGCGTCAATGCCCCGTCCGGCGCCATCCTCTGCCTGACCGGCCGGCCGATGGAGGTCTTTCACGCGCCGGGTATAGCCGATCTGGCGCGGGCGATCCTCCGTGAATGTGTCGCGGTGGGCCGGGCCGAAGGCGCCGATCTCGATGACGACGTCGTCGAAGCCCAGATGCAAAATTTCCTGGCCGCGGCGCCGGACGAGACCAATTCGATGTTCGACGACTACCTGGCCGGACGCGAGACCGAATGGGATGCCCGTAACGGCGTCATCGTCCGCAAGGGCGATGTCCACGGCATCGGCGTGCCGGTCAGCCGAAGCCTGGCGCCGTTACTTTCGGCGTTGCGATTGCCGGTTATGAAAGCCGTATAAGGCGCTGATATTGATGCCTTATCGGTGATTCTGTGAATCTTGTGGCCTCAGGTGAGAAGCTCGTCAGGCGTTCACGCAATCGCTGAGGAAGGTTTCGACATCCGCCTGGGTCGTCATGTAGCTGGTGACCAGGCGATAGGCGTCATCGCCTTCGTTGGGCCAGGGGTAGAAGCGGTGCCCCTTGGCGAGGACGGCGTCGGCCTTTGCCTTGGGCAGGGTGACGAACACTTCGTTGGCCTCGACCGGATAGAGCAGGCCGATGCCGTCCATCGCCAGCAGGCCGTCGCGCAGCGCCTGGGCCATGGCATTGGCCTGGGCCCCCAGGGCAATCCACAAATCGTCGGTCAGCAGGGCCAGCAATTGCGCGGAGACGTAGCGCGCTTTTGACGGCAATTGCCCGGCGCGTTTGTGGATATAGGCGAAGTCGTCGATCAGGGCCGGATTGAGGATGACCGCCGCTTCGGCCAGCATGGCGCCGTTCTTGGTGCCGCCGAAGCTCAGGATGTCGATGCCGCGCACGACCTCGGCCGGATCGGCGCCCAAAGAGGCTACCGCATTGGCGATGCGCGCGCCGTCCATGTGCATGAACATGCCGAAGCGGTCGGCGATGGCGCGCAGGGCTCGCAACTCTTCCAGCTTGTAGGTCGTGCCCAGTTCGGTCGACTGGGTGACGCTGATCACCCGCGGCCGCGACGTATGCGGGCTGTGGCCCAGGGACGATTCGATCAGCCGCGCGATGCCGTCCGGATCGATCTTGGCGCCCTGGCCCGCCAGCGGCACCAGCTTGCCGCCGGTAAAGAACTCCGGCAGCCCGCATTCGTCATTGTTGATGTGCGCCTGTTGGTGGGCCAGCACCGATTCGTACGGACGGGCCATCCGTGACAGGGCCAGGCCGTTGCAGGCCGAGCCATTGAAAACCGGAAAGGCGCGCAGCTCCGGATTGCCGAAGACCGCCTGCAGGCGAATATTCAGCGCCTGGGTCGTTTCATCATGGCCATAGGCCGCGGCATTGCCGGTGTTGACGTTGGCCAGCGCCGTCATGACGGCGGGGTGGACGGCGGCGGTGTTGTCGCTGGCGAAATTGGCCATGGGCTCTCACGTCTGACAGGCTGGAAAGAACCGTGCCGGTATAGGCAATCGGCCCGGGGCTGTCGACGCTTGATCGCAATCGATACGAACGCCGCCGGTGCCGTCGCGCCACGAATATTACAGCCTGGATACACGAATACCGCCGTAATCGTTTCTTGCCGCACTGCAAAGGAGGTCGAAAACAATAGGCTGAATGGCTTAAAGTGCTTCAGGGCAGACCAAATATTACCGTTACGCGAGCCTTTATGCTGCGGTGCAAAGCACACGGTTGCTGCGTCTGCGTGTTTAACCATGTTTTAGGTCTGGCGTGTTAGGGCAATACTATGAAAAAATCTGCGCACGAGACGGAGACGGGCATGACACGGTTTTCCTGCATGCTCGCGGCCATAGCGGTGACGGCCGCCATGGGCGCGTTTTCCGTTGCGAATGCTGGGAATTTGAGTGTCCAGGTCGTCGACGCGAGCGGTAAACCCGTACGCGATGCGGTCGTCACCTTCATGCCCGCCGGTGGCGGGGCGGCGCCCGTGAAAAGCGGCGCGTACGTCATGGCGCAAAAAAATATCAAGTTCGCGCCGTTCGTTTTGGCCGTGCCGCAGGGCGCGACGGTCAGCTTTCCGAACCAGGACCGCGTCAATCATCACGTCTATTCGTTCTCGCCGGCCCAACCGTTCCAATTGCCGCTGTATGGCACCGGCCAGACGCGCTCGGTCAAGTTCGACCATGCCGGCACGATCGCCCTGGGCTGCAACATCCACGATTCGATGAGCGCCTATATCCGCGTCGTCGATGCGCCGTATTTCGCCACCACCGGCGACGACGGCAGGGCCGTCCTCAAGGATGTAGCCGCCGGCGCCGGGACGCTGGGCGTCTGGCAGCCGATGATGGATACGGCCAATCACGTCGTGGCGCAAAATTTCGCCATGGGGGCCGGCGATGCGGCGCAGACCGTCGCCGTCAAGGTCCATGCCATGGCGCCCATGGCTGGGACGTACTAGCCGCCCATGGTTTTCAAACGTCTAAGCACCAAGCTGACGGTGATGTTCGGGGGGCTGTTCTCGCTGGCCCTCCTGTGCATTTCGATCGCCTGTTACCTGGCGATCCTCAGCTATGCCCAGGCGTCCGTGCAACGCGAAATGGTGGCATCGAGCTCGGTATTCTGTCACCTGTGGGAGCTCAAGTCCGACTCGCAAAGGACCTCGGCGGTCTTGCTGTCGCGCGACTTCGGTTTCAAGTCGGCCCTGGCGACCCAGGATATCGCCACCGTCGAATCGGCTTTCGATAATCTTCAGGCGCGCCTGAATTCGGATGGTGGCCTGGTCATCGGGCCCCAGGGCGCGCCGCTGGTCGGCGACCAGAGCGCCTTCGGCCAGCGGGTCGCTTCCGCCTTGCGCGGCAAGGACGGCTTCGTCGCCACCGGCGGTATCATCAGCGTCGACGGCAAGCCCTATCAGACAGTGGCCGCGCCGGTCATGGCGCCCGATCTTCTGGGGTGGGTCGTCTTCGCCTCGCGCCTCGACGACAAGGAAATGCACGCCCTGCAGGGCATGTCGTCGATCCCGCTCGACGCGACGATCATCACGCGCACCGCTGCCGGCCGCTGGACCGGGGGCAGCGATGTCGCCGCAAGCTTCACACCCGATCAGTTGAGCGGGTTCATCGACCACCACCTGTCCAAGCCCGAGGCGGCCCTGGTGCCGATCAAGTCGGGCAGTGTCATCGCCACGGCGACCCCGCTGCCCAGCCTGGACAACGGCCAGACCTCGGTCCTGCTGCTGACCTATCCGCTGCGTACGGCGATGAAGGCCTATCACCCCCTGTTGTCGGCGCTGATGATCATCGGCGCCCTGGGCCTGGGCTTCGTCGTCCTGGCCGGTCTTTACCTGGCGCGCTCGCTGACCCGTCCGATCCTGGCGCTCAAGGAAGCCGCCGAGGCGCTGAAGGACGGCACGGGCGCCGACTTCGCCGAGGTCATCATCAAGACCGAAGACGAAATGGCCGACCTGTCGCGGGCCTTCAACACCATGGCCGTGGCGATCAAGGACCGTGAGCGTGAAATCATGCACATGGCCCGCCACGACGAATCGACGGGCCTGCCCAACCGGTCGGCCTTCGAAGACCATATCGCCATGATGCGCGAGCGGGGCGGCGAGGACGGCATGGTGGTCGTGTGCATCGGCATCGACCGCTATGTCCATATCCGCGCCGTCTGGGGTGTCAGCTACGCCCACACCCTGGTCGGGCGATTGCGGGACATATTGGTCAAGATTTTCGACCAGGCCTATATCGCCCGGCTGTCCGCCGACAGCCTGGGCCTTGTGCTGTCGCCATGCGCCGCCGACCAGGCCCTGCCGCTGGCCCGGGCTATTTCGGCGCGCCTCGACAAGCGTATCCGCATCAGCGAGGAACAGAGCCTCGACGTGCCGGTTTCGATCGGCGTCTATCATGACGGCACCGGCCGGCCGTCGGCCAATGAAATGGTCGAACGCGCCCAGATCGCGCTGGACCAGGCGCGCGCCGGCAAGATCAAGGTTGCCCAGTTCGATCCGCGCACCTATTCGGAACTGGCCGACACCCTGCTGTTGACCGACCAGCTTCATGCGGCCTTGCAGGCCAAGGTGCTGACCGTCCATTACCAGCCCAAGTTCAGCTATCGCGACGGCCGTATTACCTCGGTGGAAGCCCTGGTGCGCTGGAACCATCCCGAACGCGGCATGGTCAGCCCGCAACGCTTCGTCGCCATCGCCGAAGAGTCGGGCTATATCCGCGACCTGACGACCCAGGTTTTCGCAACCTGTATCCATGACCAGGCGGCCTTGGCGGCAGCGGGTTTCCCGCTCGACTTCAGCATCAACTATTCCGGCCGCCTGCTCAGCGACGAGGCGTTCAATACCCGCACCCTGAGCGTGTTGGCCGCGGCCAAGGGGCGGATCTGCCTGGAAATCACCGAGACGGCGGTTATCGAAGACCCACGCATCGGCCTGGCGGCGATCGCCCGCTTTATCGAGAACGACATCGAAATCTCGCTCGACGACTTCGGCACCGGCCTCTCGTCGCTGGCCTATCTCAAGCAGATCCCGGCGCACGAGCTCAAGATCGACCGCGCCTTCATCATGGAAATCGAACAGGGCCAGCGCGACGCGCTGCTGGTGCGTTCGACCATCGACCTGGCCCACGGCCTGGGCATGAAGGTCACGGCCGAAGGCGTCGAAACCGAGGTGTCGTTCAAGCTGCTCCAGGCCATGGGCTGCGACATGGCCCAGGGGTACGGCATCGCCAAGCCCATGGCCTTCGACAATCTGCTGTTGTTCCTGCGTGACTTCGCCGCGGCGCCACAAGGTGTGGCCGCCGAAAAGGCGCCGAAACGGAAAACCTCATGAAACGGATAGGCTGCGCGAGTACCCTGGTGTTCGTAGCGGCTTTGGCGGGGCAGGTCCCAGCCGGTAAGGCGTGGGCGGGCGCCGACCTTTTCGGCCTCGACACCGTCCAGGCCTGGGCCGATGCGCGCCTGGTCTCAGCCAATGGCGAAAAGAGTTGGCTCGATGGCGGTTTCGGCAAGCTGCGCTATGGTGACGAGACCAAGCTCGACCTGGCCCAGGTGGCCGTGCAGTGGCGGCCGCACCTGACCGATACGCTGTCGGCCAATATCGTCGTCCAGGACGTGCCGGGCCTCGATCATCCCGCCGGCGTCGAAGAGGCCTACCTCAAATGGCGGCCCTTGCCCACGATCACACCAGTGGGCGTCTATCACTTCACCTTCCGCGCCGGCCAGATGTTCCCGCCGATATCGATGGAACACGATGGCACGGGGTGGACGCCGTCGCGGACGCTGACACCGTCGGCGATCAACAGCTGGGTCGGGGAAGAATTGCTGGTCGATGGCGCGGAGGCCTCGGTCATTACGCAAGCCGGTGATCATAGCCTGGGCGCCACGATCGGCGTCTTCAGCAAGGACGATACGGCCGGGACGATCCTGGCCTGGCGCGGTTGGTCGCTGCACGACATTTCGTCGGACGAAAATACGACGCTGCCCCTGCCGTCGGGTCCCCAGGGTTACAAGACGATCTTCGGGCCTTACCAAGCGTATGACAGCCGGCCTTACGACGAGGTCGACCATCGCCTGGGCTATTACGCCCGGCTCGATTGGCGCCCGCCGGCGGCGGTGGCCTTCAATCTCGAATTTTACGACAATCTCGGCGATCCGTCGGCGGTGCGTAATGCCCAATGGGGCTGGGCGACGCGGTTCTGGAACCTGGGCACGCAATACCGGCTGAGCGACCGCGACGTCGTGCTGTCGCAGGTCATGACCGGCAGCACCCATATGGGTTTCACGATCAATGCCGACGATCTCTATGCGATCGACGCCAGGTTCTCATCCGCCTACCTGATGCTCAGCCACGACCTGGGGCAGGGCGCCAGGCTTACCGGTCGTCTCGACTATTTCGACGTCAAGGATTTGTCGCTGCGCAAGGTCGACGACAATGCCGACCGTGGCTATGCCTTGACGGTGGCGTGGCTGCGGCCGTTGACCGCACATCTCGATTTCGCGCTGGAAGGTGTGCAGGTGGTGAGCGACCACCCGGCGCGGATGACCCAGATGTTGGATCCCGAACAGGCTCAGACCCAGGTGCAGATGGCGTTCAAGCTGCATTTGTGACCGGTTAAGAATCGGCGGCTAGACTGCCCCCAGGGGCGCATTGCGACGCTGCCGAGAACAGGAAAGTAGCGTGCCGCAGGGATTTCAGGTCACAGGCCGGGTCGAGCCGGAAACGCACCGCATCGTGTTCAGCGTCCGTGGCGAGATCGACAGCCACGCCCTGATCGACCGCTATATCGAAATCTATGCCGGTATCGACGCGCCGTGGACCTATGACCGCGTCTTCGATTATCGCCGCTCGGACGGTCTTGTCGAACTGGCCGATGTCGATCGCATCGCCGAATGGTGGGCGGCCCATGTGCCCGCCGACGCACCGCGCACCAGGGTCGCGGTCATCGTCAACAATCCACTCGACCTGCTGCGTGCCCGCAGCGTCGGCGATCAGTTCCCGAACGAGGAGCGCCAGACCTTCCTGTCGCTGGATGACGCCTTGTCGTGGCTGGGCCAGGGAAAATAAAAAGGCGCCGATCGGGTAACCGGCGCCTCTATCATCAGAAGTTTTTGCTCAGGCCGACGAAGACGCCGCGGCGCGGGCCCCATTGCGGGGCGCCGACGCCGATGCCGCCGCCGTCGCGAATCTCGTAGGCGCGATCGGCCAGGTTGATGACGTCCAGCCGGACATCGGCGCCGCCGGCCCAGTCGATATGTTGGCTGATACTGGCATTGACCTGGACGTAGTCGGGCAGGCGGGCGCCGTTGGGGATATCGCTGTCGGTGCGCAGGCCCGAGCCGTAGAT
>FTKT01000997.1_pt2 | contig 27382 bp, 25 predicted proteins | sample 1658271 | NCBI WGS metagenome assembly FTKT01 (sample SAMEA3914811, study PRJEB12502) | metagenome | biome: forest; material: soil | place: Canada | collected 2011-08-04 | depth 0.3 m | reverse complement strand
GGGGGGACCTGCGGTGGGGCGCGGGCTCGCGGACCCGGTGTGGGCCGGGACAGCGGCCGACCGTCCGACCTGGCGCGGCTGGACCGGAGGGGGTGGTGGACCGTGGGGACTTCTGCCGGCGACTCAAGCGCCGGGGCCGAGAGAGCGCTCCCTGGGGGTGAAGTCTCGGGTCGTTTCTTCGCGGGTGTCAAGACCTCGGACCGGAGTTTCCGCGCCGCCCCCGCCGCCCCCGGCGCCCCGCCGCACCCCCCTGACGGCCCATCACCGCAGCTCGGAGCCGACGGTTCGTCAGCGCAGCGCCCGCACCGTGCGCGTCCGCTCGCGCGCCTCCCCACCGGAGTCCAGAAAGCGGGCCAGCGGCAGCGTGGCGGCGCCGAGGGTGACCGCGTCCGGGCCCAGCCGGCCGAGTTCGATCGAGGTCTGGGCGCGCGGGAAGCTCAGCGCGTAGGCAGTCGCGGCCAGCCGGATCGCGGGCAGCAGGCGCGGCCCGAGCAGCAGCCCGGCCCAGCCGCCGATCACGATCCGCTCCGGGTTGAAGAGGTTGATCAGGTCCGCGATGCTCGCGCCCAGGTACTCGGCCGCCTCCGCGAGCAGCCCCACGGCGTCCGCCTCGGCCGACTCGGCGGCGACCAGCAGCGCGGCCAGCCCCGCCTTCTCACTGGAACCCTCCGGCGCCCGGCCCCAGCGCTCCACCAGCGCCTCGGCGCCGACGTACGCCTCCAGGCAGCCGCGCGAGCCGCAGCGGCAGAGCCGCCCGCCGACGTGCACCTTGGTGTGCCCCCACTCCCCCGCGCTGCTGGTCGCGCCCCGGTACGGCGAGCCGTCGGCGATCACGCAGGCCCCGACACCCGAGCCGAAGAGCGCGACCACCGCGTTGCGCGCGCCCTGCCCGGCGCCGAACCACATCTCGGCCTGGCCGAGCGTCTTGGCACCGTTGTCGATGTGCAGCGGCAGGTCGGTGCCGGCCCGCAGCAGGCGCCCGAGCGGGACCGCGTCCCAGTCGATGGTCTGCCCGTGCACCACCGCGCCGACGCCGCCCGGGTCGCCCGGGAACGCCGCCGGGTCGCCCTGCTCGACGATGCCGGGCACCCCGATGCCCACCCCGAGCACCCGCTCCGGGTCCACCCCGGTGCTCGCCAGCACCTCGGCCAGGCCCTGCAGGATCAGCCGGACCACATGCGCCACGTCGTGCCCGTGATCGGACAACGGGTGGTCGCTGGCGGCCAGTTCGGTCAGCATCAGGTCGAAGAGCGCCACCCGGACCTGGGTCTCCCCGACGTCCACCCCGGCCAGGTAGCAGCGGTCGGCGGCCACCTGCAGCAGCACCCGCGGGCGCCCGCCGTCGGAGTCCACCGAGCCGGCCTCCTCGATCAGCCCGTCCGTGATCAGCTCGCCCACCACATTGCTGATCGTCCCGGCGCTCAGTCCGGTGTCCTGGCCCAACTCGTGACGGCTGAGCCGACCTTCGAAGTACAGGTGGCGCAGCAGTACCGATCTGCTGCCCCGCCGCAGGTCACGGACGGTCTGCTTGCTTCGGCCTGCCATTCGGCTTCCCTCCCGAGATGTATCAACTAGGACTCGAACACTTGACGTCCGGTTTTCTCACACGTTAAATCACGGCTTGAAGGAAGCCAAGGGGCAACCGAAAGCCCCCCGGCCGACAGCTTCGCCCACCCTCGGATCCGCAGCGCACTCCTCACCCACCCCACGCCCCTGAGAGGGGACCGGTCATGCGTACCCACCGGATTGCAGCCGCCACCACCCTGGTAGTCGCCCTCACTCTCACCGCCACCGCCTGCGGCGGGGGTTCCACCACCTCCAGTGGTGGAAGCAACGCCAGCCCCAAGACTCTGACCTACTGGGCGAGCAACCAGGGCACCAGCCTGGACAACGACAAGCAGGTCCTGGAGCCGGAGCTCAGAAAGTTCGAGCAGCAGACCGGGATCAAGGTCAACCTGGAGGTCGTCCCCTGGTCCGACCTGCTCAACCGTATCCTCGCCGCCACCGCCTCCGGCCAGGGCCCGGACGTGCTCAACATCGGCAACACCTGGTCCGCCTCGCTGCAGGCCACCGGCGCACTGATGCCCTTCGACCCGGCGACCTTCGACAAGATCGGCGGCAAGGACCGCTTCCTGCCCGCCACCATCGCCTCGGCCGGCGCGGCCGGCAAGGACCCGGCGGCCGTCCCGCTCTACTCGATGGCCTACGGCCTCTACTACAACAAGAAGCTCTTCGCCGCCGCCGGCATCAGCAACCCGCCCACCACCTGGGACGAGCTGGTCGCCGACGGCCAGAAGCTCACCACCGGCGGCAACTACGGCCTGGCGATCGAGGGCGGCAACGTCTCGGAGAACGTCCACAACGTCTTCACCCTCGGCCAGCAGCACGGCACCGGCTTCTACGACGCCTCCGGCAAGCCCACCTTCGACAGCCCCGAGGCCGTCGCCGCCGTCAAGCAGTACGTGGACTTCATCGCCGCGGACAAGATCGCCGCGCCGGGCAACGCCGAGTACGCGGCCAACCAGTCGGTCACCGACTTCGCCACCGGCAAGGCCGCCATGCTGATGTGGCAGTCGGCCGGCGCCAACCTCAAGTCGCACGGCATGAACCCCGACGACATCGGCGTGGTCCCGGTCCCGGCGCCGGCCGGCGCCACCGGTGCCAAGGCCACCACCTCGATGGTGGCCGGCATCAACCTCGCGGTCTTCAAGAACACCAAGAACACCGACGGTGCGCTGAAGTTCGTGAAGTTCATGACCAGCACCGAGGAGTCCACCCTCCTCAACAAGACCTACGGCTCGATCCCGCCGGTCAAGGACGCGCAGAGCGACCCGGCCTTCGGCACCCCCGAGCTCAAGACCATCTCCGGCGTGCTGGCGAGCAGCGCCGCGCCGCTGCCCCAGGTGGCCAGCGAGAGCCAGTTCGAGACGCTGATCGGCACCGCGGTGAAGAACCTGCTGGCGGCCGCCGCGGCCGGCAAGCCGACCACCGACGACAGCGTCAAGGCCGAGCTCACCAAGGCCCAGCAGCAGATGCCGGCGTCCTGACGTGAGGGCACGCCTGCGCCGACTGCGCACCTCCCAAGCCGCTCTGCCGTACCTGCTGCTGCTTCCCGCGATCCTGCTGGAGCTGCTGATCCACCTGGTCCCGATGGTGGTCGGCGTGCTGGCGAGCTTCAAACAGCTCACCCAGTTCTTCATCCGGGACTGGTCGGCCGCACCGTCGGCCGGCCTCGGGAACTACCGCATGGCGGTCGACTTCAGCGCGCCGGTCGGCCAGGCGCTGCTCAAGTCCTTCTGGACCACCTGCCAGTTCACCGTCCTGTCGGTCGGCATCTCCTGGCTGCTCGGCACCGCGGCGGCGATCTTCCTCCAGGAGTCCTTCCGAGGACGAGGGCTGCTACGCGCCATCTTCCTGATCCCGTACGCCCTGCCGGTCTACGCGGCCGTGATCACCTGGTCGTTCATGTTCCAGCACGACACCGGGCTGATCAACCACGTCCTGCACGACCAGTTGCACCTGGTGAAGGACAAGCCGTTCTGGCTGATCGGTGACAACAGCTTCACCGCCCTGGTCGTCGTCTCGGTCTGGAAGTCCTGGCCGTTCGCCTTCCTGACCCTGATGGCCGGACTGCAGAACATCCCGCGCGACCTCTACGAGGCCGCCGCGATGGACGGGGCGGGCATCTGGCAGCAGATCCGCAAGATCACCCTGCCCTCGCTGCGCCCGGTCAACCAAGTGCTGGTCCTGGTCCTGTTCCTGTGGACCTTCAACGACTTCAACACCCCCTACGTGCTGTTCGGCAAGTCCGCCCCCGAGGCGGCCGACCTGATCTCCATTCACATCTACCAATCCTCCTTCGTCACCTGGAACTTCGGCTCCGGATCGGCCATGTCGGTGCTGCTGCTGCTCTTCCTCCTGCTGGTGACGGCCGTCTACCTGTTCTTCACCTCACGGCGGAGGGACGCCGATGCCTAAGACCGACCGGCCTAAGGCCCCCGCCTCCCCGATGGCCGCGCCCTCCTCCTTCCGGTGGGCCCGGCGGATCTTCCTCACCCTGCTCACGGTCTTCAGCCTCACCCCGCTGTTCGTGATGCTCAGCTCCTCGCTGAAGCCGCTGCAGGACGTCCAGGGACCCTTCCAGTGGATCCCCTCCCACCTCACCCTGCGGCCGTACATCGACATCTGGAAGACCGTCCCGCTCTGGGACTACTTCACCAACTCGGTGATCGTCTCGGTCAGCGCGACGGCGGCCTCGGTGCTGATCGCGATCTTCGCGGCCTACGCGGTGAGCCGCTACCGCTTCCACGGCCGCAAGGTCTTCACGGTGACGGTGCTCTCCACCCAGATGTTCCCGGGCATCCTCTTCCTGCTGCCGCTCTTCCTGATCTTCGTCAGCATCGGCAACTCCACCGGCGTCGCGCTGCTCGGCAGCCGCGCCGCACTGATCCTCACCTACCTCACCTTCTCGCTCCCCTTCTCCATCTGGATGCTCGTCGGCTACTTCGACTCCATCCCGCGCGACCTGGACGAGGCCGCCTCGGTCGACGGCTGCGGCCCGATCCGCACCCTGTTCCAGATCATCATCCCGGCGGCCGTACCCGGCATCATCGCGGTCAGCGTCTACGCCTTCATGACCGCCTGGGGCGAGGTCCTCTTCGCCTCGGTGATGACCAACGACACCACCCGCACCCTGGCGATCGGGCTGCAGGGCTACGCCACCCAGACCGACGTGTACTGGAACCAGGTGATGGCCGCCTCGCTGGTGGTCAGCGTGCCCGTGGTCGCCGGCTTCCTCCTGCTGCAGCGCTACCTCGTCGCCGGGCTCACCGCCGGGGCAGTCAAGTGACCATCTTTGAAAGGCATGTCGTGAACGACCTGAACGCTCTCCCGGAGGGCTTCCGCTGGGGCGCCGCCACCGCGGCCTACCAGATCGAGGGCGCTGTCGACGAGGACGGGCGGGCCCCCTCCATCTGGGACACCTTCTCGCACACCCCCGGGACCGTCGACAACGGCGACACCGGCGACGTGGCCTGCGACCACTACCACCGCTGGCCCGAGGACCTCGCGCTGGCCGGCGGGCTGGGCCTGGACTCCTACCGGTTCTCCGTCGCCTGGCCCCGGGTGGTGCCGCAGGCCGACGGCCGGGTCAACGAGGCGGGCCTGGCCTTCTACGACCGGCTCACCGACAAGCTGCTCGAAGCCGGGCTCACCCCCTTCCCCACGCTCTACCACTGGGACCTCCCGCAGGCCCAGCAGGACCGCGGCGGCTGGCCCGAGCGGGAGACGGCGGAGCGCTTCGGCGAGTACGCGGCCGTGGTCGCCGAGCGCCTCGGCGACCGGGTCACCCACTGGGCCACCCTCAACGAGCCGCTCTGCTCGGCCTGGATCGGCCACCTGGACGGCAAGATGGCGCCGGGTCTGACCGACCTGACCGCCGCCGTCCGCGCCTCCTACCACCTGCACCTCGGCCACGGCCTGGCCGTGCAGGCGCTGCGCGCCGCGATCCCGAACGCCCAGATCGGCATCGTCAACAACCTCAGCCCGATCCAGCCGGCCGGCGACAGCGAGGCCGACCGGGCCGCCGCCCGCCGCGCCGACGGCCACATCAACCGCTGGTGGCTGGACCCGATCATGGGCCGGGGCTACCCCGAGGACATGGTCAAGCTCTACGGCGTCGACCTCCCCGTGCGGGACGGCGACCTGGAGCTGATCTCCGCGCCGCTGGACTGGCTGGGCCTCAACTACTACTTCCGCCAGATCGTCACCGACGACCCCACCGGTCCCGCCCCGTTCATCCGCCAGCTCCGCGGCCCCAACCAGGAGCACACCGCGATGGACTGGGAGGTGCACGCCCCCGGGCTGGAGCAGCTGCTGCTGCGGCTGACCGAGGAGTACGGCGCGCGGAAGATCTACGTGACCGAGAACGGCTCGGCCTACCAGGACACCGTCGGCGCCGACGGCGCGGTGCACGACCCCGAGCGGACCGCCTACCTGGAGGGCCACCTGGCCGCCTGCGCCCGCGCGGTGGCCCAGGGCGCCCCGCTGGCCGGGTACTTCGCCTGGTCGCTGCTGGACAACTTCGAGTGGGCGTACGGCTACGACAAGCGGTTCGGCCTGATCCACGTCGACTACCCGACCCAGCGGCGCACCGTCAAGACCAGCGGCCGGCGCTACGCGGAGATCATCGCGGCGCACCGCAACCGCTGATCGTTCGTCGCTGATCGTTGGCTTCGGCCGGCAGGGCGGCCACCCCTTTCGGGGTGGCCGCCCTGCCGCGTTCCCGCGTGTCCCGGGGCTCAGCGGCGCCGGGCGTCCCCCAATGGATTGGAATGTCCATATTTATAGCCCTATGAGGGAGTCATCCGGCTTTCCGCTGGGAACAGAGAGGGGGATGCCGTCGTCGAAAGGGTCACCCATGCTCTCTGCCCTCAGCCCCGCCGTCCTCGCCGAGCTGCGCCGGCCGCGTCGCTACCCGGCCGTCTCCGTCGTGATGCCGACCCACCGGCGCGAACCGGAGAACGCCCAGGACCCGGTACGCCTGCGCAACCTGCTGGCCGAGGCGAAGAAGCGGGTCGAGGCCGACCCGGCCGTCTCGCGCGCCGACCGCCTGGACGTGGTCGCGCAGCTGGACCAGGCGCTGGCCGAGGTCGACCTGGTGCACGCCGAGGACGGCCTGGTGATCCTCGCCGCCCCCGGTGAGCACCAGGTGTGGTCGCTGGCCCGCAGCGTGCCCGAGCGCGTGGTGATCGCGGAGACCTTCCTGACCCGCAACCTGGTCTCCGCCCAGGCCTCCGAGCAGCCGTTCTGGGTGCTGGCACTGGACGCGGACCACGCCACGCTCTGGGGCGGCACCGAGCAGCGCCTGGTGGAGGAGCGCGACGGGGGCTTCCCGCGGGTGCGCGAACCGCTGGAGAACGACGTCCAGCGCAAGGAGCGCAAGGGCGACACGCCCAGCACCTTCACCGACGAGGAGACCCGCGGCTTCCTGCGCGAGGTGGACGGCGCGCTCGCCGCCGTGCTGGCCGTCACGCCCCGGCCGCTCTACCTGGTCGGCGAGGCGGCCGCCCTCTCCCTGCTGGACGACGTCGGCACCGCCGTGAAGTCCGCCACCGCCCGGGTCACCCAGGGCGGCCTGGCCCAGGGTCCGGCCGAGCCGCTGCTGCGGGCCGTCTGGCCGGCGGTCGCGGCCCAGGCCGAGCGGGAGGTGGCCGAGGTGCTCAAGGAGCTGGAGAAGGCGCGCGGCAAGAAGGCGTTCGTGGGCGGGGTGGACGAGGTCTGGCAGAAGGTCTCCACCGGCCGGGTCGCCCTGGTGGCCGTCGAGGAGAACTACCAGGTGACGGTCCGCGACGACGGCGAGCACCTGGTGCCCGCCGAGGCCGGCCGGCCCGGCGCCCGCGAGGACATGGTCGACGAGACGGTCGAGCACGCGCTCGACACCGGCGCCCGGGTGCGCTTCGTCCCGGACGGGACGCTCGCCGAGGTCGGCCACCTCGCCGCGGTCCTGCGGTACTGACGGAGTGCGGATGTCCTCACACGGCGCGCTGATGGTGCTGGACCGGCTCGGCGCGGTGGTGGAGTGGAGCCGGGCGGCCGAGGAACTCCTCGGCCGCCCGGCCGAGTCCGCGCTCGGCAGCCCGGCCGGCCCGCTGCTGGCCGGCCTGGCCGACCAGGTCCCGCACACCCCCACCGGCCTGCGGATCGGCCCGCTGCCGCAGGCCGGCGCCGACCCCCGGTGGGGGGTGTGGACCGCCGGGCCGAGGCCCAACGGCGAGCGCGTCAAGGCCGCCCGGGTCCGCGCCCGGCTCGACCTGCTGCACACCGCCCGCGCCCGCGTCGGCCAGAGCCTGGACCTGCTGCGGACGGCCCAGGAGCTGGTCGACGTCATCGTGCCGGCGTTCGCCGACAGCGCCGTGGTCGCGCTCTCGGACACCGTGCTGCGCGGCGAGGACCCGCAGACCGCGCGGATCGACGGCCCGCCGCTGCTGCGCTGCGCCGCCACCGGCCGGGTGGACGAGGAGGACCCCGCCCCGGAGGTCGGCGCGATCCTGCTGCCCGGCCTCTTCGGTGACGACCTGTACGGATCGGCCTCCCTGCGCGCCCACTCCCACTCCACCCTGGTGGCCCCGCTGACCGTGCGCGGCACCGTGCTCGGGGCGGTCGCCTTCCACCGCTCGCAGCGCCCCGAACCCTTCGAGGACGCCGATCTCGCGCTCGCCGAGAGCCTGGCCGGACGCACCGCGCTGTCCCTGGACAACGCCCTGCGCTACACCCGCGAGCACACCGTGACCCTCGCCCTGCAGGGCCGCCGGGCCGTGCCGTCCTCGCTGACCCAGAGCGCCGCCGAGATCGCCTACCGCCAGCAGGACGCCGACCGGGGCGGCGCGGCCTGGTTCGACGTCATATCGCTCTCCGGCGCCCGGATCGCCCTGGTGGCCGGGCGGGTGCGCAGCCCGGGGATCCGGGCGCTGGCCGCGATGAGCCAGCTGCGGACCGCCGTGCACACCCTGGCCGACCTGGACCTGGACCCGCACGACCTGCTCGCCCGGCTGCACGACACCGCCGAACGGCTGGCCGCCGAACAGCAGCCCCGCGCCGGGCAACCGGAGCTGGAGGCCAGCTGCACCTACGCGGTCTACGACCCGGTCGGCGGACGCTGCACCGTCGCGCAGGCCGGCGAGCAACTGCTGCTCGCGATCCGCCCGGACGGCACGGTGGACCCGGCGCCGGTCGCCGCCGGACCGCTGCTTGCCAGCGGCGGACCGCCGTTCGCCAGCGCGGAGTTCGAGCTGACCCCCGGCAGCACCCTCTGCCTGGCCTCGCACCGGCCCGCGGACGACGGCCCGGGGCTGGGCCGGCTGGTGGTGGCGGTCTGCCGGCCGGACCGACCGGTCCAGGAGGTGGCCGACGGCCTGAGCACGGCGCTGCCGCAGGACGCGGTGGTAGTGGTCGCCCGGACCCGCACGCTGACGGACAGTCAGGTCGCCGAATGGCCGCTGCCCGCCGAACTCTCCGCCGTCTCGCAGGCCCGCCGACTGGCCCGCGACCAACTGGCTCACTGGGAGCCGGACGCGGACCCGTTCGCGCTGGAACTGGTGGTCAGCGAGCTGGTCACCAACGCGATCCGCTACGGCGCGGCCCCGATCGCCCTGCGGCTGGTCCGCGAGCGGACGCTGACCTGCGAGGTCGCCGACGGCGCACTCACCGCCCCGCACCTGCGACACGCCAAGGCCGGGGACGAGGGCGGGCGCGGGCTGCTGATCACGGCGAGCCTGGCCGAGAACTGGGGCGTGCGCTACACGGACTCGGGCAAGACGGTCTGGGCTTCGCTCCCGCCTGCGCCGGAGGGCTGAGGCTTCACCGCCCCCGACCGGGGACGGACCGTCAGGCGGCCTCGCCCGGGGACGGACCGTCGGGCGGCCTCGCCGGATCAGGCCGGTCCGTCCTCGGTGCCGAGCATGGCCTCCCGCCTGAGGCGGTACCGGGCGACGAGCAGGCCGACCGGTGCCGCCATGGCTGCGCCGATCAGGACCGGTACGAGCAGACGGCTGCCGCCGAAGCCCAGCGCCAGGGTGACCGCCGTCCCCGAGAGAACCGCGGCGGCCAGGAACTGCCACAGCTTGCCCCGGTAGGTGCGACTGAGGAAGAGCTGCCGGTCCGGCGCCGCCTCCAGCTCCTCAAGCCCGGCCGCGGGACCGGCACTTGCCGCCTTCGGGCGCTTGAAGTACAGGAAGTACATCCACTGGCCGCACGGCTCCCAGCCCTCCGGGGCGAGCCCGGCCGCGACCGCCTCGCGCTCCTTCGCGCTGCCGGCGCCCTCGCGCCGGTACTCCCATCGCATCGCATCGTCCGGTCGGCGGCGGCAGACGAAGCGGCCGAGCCGGTCCAGGCCCTCGACCTCCCAGCCCTGGTCGCCGTAGTGGTTGAGGTACCGGCGGTCGGCGTAGATGTCGGCGGTCCACTTCCAGGTCTCCGCCCCCGCCTCCGGCTGCTCGGGCGCGCGCCCTTCGAGCAGTTGGGCGGCGAAGACCTCCGGCGCGCCGAACTCCTCCTCGGCGTCCGGCGATCCGGCCTCCGCCAGGTAGCCGGTGAGGTCGGCGACGGTGGTCGCCACCTGCTCCTCCGGCAGGCCGGCCGCGCGCAGGCGCGCGGCGAGATCGGCGAAGTAACCGTTGCTGCTGGTCATCAGGCTCCCCCTGGATGTGCGGTGCTCAGCATGGTCTTGACCACGGTGTGGAACTCCAGCCAGGACTCGCTCTGCTCGGCGAGGGCGCGGCGGCCCTCGCCGGTGAGCAGGTAGTAGCGGCGCCCCGGTCCACGCTCGGCGGGCCTGAACTCCCCGACCACCAGGCCGGCTTCCTCCAGCCGGTTGAGCACCGGATAGAGCGTTCCGCCCTTGATCTCGCCGAGCCCGGCCCCGGCCAGCGCCTTGGAGATCTCGTAGCCGTAGCTCTCGCCTTCGGCGAGGCAGGCGAGGACGAGGAGGTCAAGGACGCCCTTGAGCCAGCTGGATCTGCGGTCTGTGGCCATGCAGGTATTCCATCACTACCTAGATAGCAATGCAACCTAGTTAGGGGTTCGATCTAGATAGGACGGCCGAGACCACCGACGCTGCGGTCTGATCCGGCACCCGGCATGGGAGGCGGTGAACAGCACTGCCGCAGCGGCGTGTTCAGGATCACGTTCGGCCCGGACAGCAGAACGGGCCGTCACCGGTGCTTTGGTGACGGCCCGTTGCGATCGGGGTGTTCACGCGGTCAGGTCGGTCAGGGCCTGGTGTGCGTGGCGGATGATGCGTTCGGCGCGTTCCCGCAGTCGCATCGCGTGGGCGAGTCGGTACTTCTCGGCCTCGCGCAGACGCTGGTCCATCACTGCGCGTGCGACGTCGAGTTGGTAGGTCATGGTGGGCTCCGCCCTGGGTTGTGGATGGCCGGTCGGCAGCGTTGCGGCGCCGACCGGAGAGGTCGCCCTCGTGTTTCAGATTCTACACCCGGATGCGCCCAACACCTTGCATTTTTCCTTCTGTTCGGATGATTGCCTACTGATCGAAGGCTGTACGCCGGTTCGACTCGCGGTCGCCTCCAAGAGCGTCCGCCAACGGGCCACCGACCAGGAGCGGGCGTCCACGATCGGCTCGGCGACGAGACCCGTGCCCGCGCCGCGTCCACCCCGTCCCGTCGCCCGGGCAGCGGCTGCAACTGCCGGTCGGTCTACCATGGCCCGGTGCGAAGGCGACCTTCCGCCGTACCGGGTCCAGGTGCACTCACCGGGCCCGTCCGCCGCGCGGCACGGGAGTACCTCGCCGCCCTCGTAGAGGAAACCCGGCCCCGCACGTAACGGCACGCCACCACCCTCTCGCCTCAAAGGACGGACCCATGCTGCCTCCGACGCCGGCCACCACGCCGACCGCCACGCAAGCCACCGCGGTCGACGAGCGGTTGGCGGACCCGACGTTCCTGGTGACCGCGGACCCGGAGCGGGTGATCGCGCTGCTCGACGCGGCGTCGAGCCCGGCCGCGCGGGTGGGGGCGGCGGTGTACCGGGTATCGGCGGAGCTGCATCGCGCGGCTGCTGCGGGCGTGCGGCGGCAGTTGCTGGCGCTGGACGCAGCCCGTTACGGGGAGCGGGAGTTGTCCGCGCGGATCACCGCGGTAGCGGTGGAGGGCGAGCCCGCCGGGCAGTGGGGCGTCGAGTGGTCCACCGGCTCCCAACTCGATCCGCGGTACCGGCCGGTCCCGAGCGACTACCCGGATCAGACGACGGCGATGGCGACGCTCGTCGTGGACGGTCGCACCCTGGTCGTCACGGGCCACTACAGCGGAAAGGTGGCGGCACGGGAGCCGCTGACCGGCCGGCAGGTCGGCCGGTCACCCATGAAGGGCCACACCCACAAGGTGTCGGCGATCGCGACGGCGTTGCTGGACGGCCGTCCGGTCGCGGTCACCGGCGCGGACGACGGAACCGTCCGGGTCTGGGACCTCACGACCGGCGAGCGGGTCGGCGCACCCCTCACCGGCCACACCCGGGCGATCTGGGAGGTGGTGACAACGGTGCTCGACGGTCGCCCGGTGGCCGTCACGGTCAGCACCGATCTGACCGTACGCGTATGGGACTTGACGGACCGTCGGCAGCTGGCCCGGTGGGTCGGCGGCAACGACGGTCCGGTGACTTCACTGGCACCGTCCGTGCTCGACGGCCGCCCCGTGGTGCTGGCCTGCAGCCACGGGCTGGTACAGGTGTGGGACCTCGCAGCAGGTGAGCAGGTCGGCCGGCTTCGCACCGGCGCGGTGTCCGCGGTGGCGGCGGCGGTGCTGGACGGCCGCCCGGTGGCCCTGACCGACAACGGGGACTGGACGGCGGTGCAAGCCTGGGACCTGACCACTGGTCAGCAGGTCGGCAAGCCCCCCGCCGCTCCGGTGGCGGCCGTCTCGACGGCGGTCCTGGACGGCCGCCCGGTGACCGTCACTGGCAGCAGGGACGGGACGGTCCAGGTGCGGGACCTGGCCACCGGTCAGCACCTCGGCGGGTTCCAGGTCGGCGGCCTGCGGGCGACGGCCGTCCTCGACGGCCGCCCCGTGGCGTTGACCAGCAGCGACAAAACGGTGCGGGTGTGCGACCTGGCCACCGGCGAGCAGATCGGCGAACCCCTGACCGGCCACACCGGCGAGGTGTGCGCGGTGGCGACGGCCGTGGTCGACGGCCGCCCGATGGCTGTCACCGGCGGCGACGACGCCACCGTGCGGGTGTGGGACCTGACGACCGGACAACAGGCCGGCGAACCCCTGACCGGCCACGACGAACCGGTCTCGGCCGTGGCGACGGTGGAGATCGACGGTCGCTGGCACGTGGTCAGCGGAAGTTACGATCGGACGATGCGGGTATGGGACCTGGCCGCCGGGCGGCAGGTCGCCGAATTCCTGCCCAGCTTCGACTTCCCGGTCCCGGCGGTGGCGACGGTGACGGTACACGGCCGCGCCCACGCCATCACCAGCAGTTGGGACGCGGTGCGGCTGTGGGACCTGACCACAGGTCAGGAAGCCGACGAACCCTTGATCGAACGCATCCAGGAGCCGATCGTGGCGACGGCCGTGGTCGACGGCCGCCCGATGGCCTTCGTCGGCGGCAGCGGCGACGGGACGGTGTGCGCCTGGGATCTGGCCGGCGGGAGGCAGCTCGGCCCACCGCTGGTGTTCCCGCTGCCGGTGTGCGCGCTGACCGCGACGTCGAGTGGTCGGCTGGTGGTGGGCTACGGCCACGAGGTCGCGACGCTGGCCCGCCGCGAGGACCCGGTGCCGACCCGCGGCCGGGCTTAAGGGGCGGGCTGACGGGCGCTCAGCACGGTGTGGTGTCCGCGAGGCCGTCGACGGCGGTGACCTTCGTGCCGTTGAACTCCACCAGCACCCCGAGTTCGGTCAGGCCCGAGGCGTCGCAGTCGGCGAAGCGGACCGTCCACCGGCGGCCGCTGCCGAAGGTCAGCTCCGGGCCGCCCAGCGCCGTGTCGGCGGGCAGGGCAAGCCTGTCCAGGGCGGTGTCGCGCGCCAGTGCGCCGAGTTCGGCCCAGCGTCGCAGTGTTCGGGCGACAGAGGAGAATTCGGGCGGCAACTCACCCGAGGCCACCATCAGACTGACCGTCAACGATTCGTCGGTCCCAGCCGGTCGCCAACCGCTGATCGTCCAGCAACGGTGCCGCTCGGGAGCCGGGACCTCGACGAAGGTACCGACCTTGGGGACGGTGAGTTCCGCGGGCAGCTCGGCGAGCATCCGGCCGAGACGGCAGGCCACCTCGCTCTCCGCCCAGCTCGTCACCATGCGTTCCGGGGTGGTGTGGTAGAGCTCGGCGAGCGCGAGCAGCCCGCGCCAGGTGGGGTCGTCCAGACTGATCCGCAGGTCGGGTCGGCTCATCACCCCATACTGGCAGAGCGCTGCCGCCCGCGCCCTCGCGCTCCGTCCGCCCCCGATGCCGATGCCGACCTGCCTCCGCACGGCTTGAGGCACCCGGGCCTGACGCTCGCCACGTGCGCGCGAGCGTCAGGCCCGGGTGGTGCTGGTCCGTCAGGGTGCTACGGCAGCTTCCACTGCTGGTTGGTGTTGCCGCTGCAGTCCCAGATGATCAGCTGGGTGCCGTTGGCGGTGCTTGCGCCCGGGTCGTCCAGGCACAGGCCGGCGGGGTGGGAGGCCGACTGCAGTCCGCTTCTGAGGGTGCCGTTCGCCTGGGGGGTCCACTGCTGGTTGGCTCCGCCGTTGCAGTCCCACAGCTCGACCAGGGTGCCCGGGACGGCGGCGGCGCCGGTGACGTCCATGCACTTGCCGTTGATCTGCAGTGCGCCGTTGGCCGAGGTCCAGCTCTGGGCGGCGGTGCCGTTGCAGTCGTACAGGTCCACCTTCGCGGAGTTCGCAGCGGAGTTGCCGAAGTCGTCGGCGCACTTGCCCGCCAGCGCGGAGGTGATCGGGCCGATGTGCAGCGGCGAGACGGTGCCCGGGGTGAGCGAGAAGTTGTCGAACTGCTCGGTCAGGTAGGGGTTGCCCAGCGGGGTGAAGTCCGGGTTGACGGTTCCGATCACGCCGAGACCGGCCTGGCCGCCGGCGTAGGAGTAGTCGGTGACACTACCCGCGTTCACCCCGTCCACCGAGGCGGTCAGCGTCGCGTCCTGCATGGTCAGCGCGATCGTGTGCCACTTGTTCAGACCCAGGGCGCTGACGGTACCGCCGGCCAGGGCCGTGACGGACTGGTTGGAGTCGTCGGTGCTCTTGAGGATCTGCCACGCTCCGGTGTCGGAGACGCGGAAGACATACGCGTTCACGCCGTTGTTGTTCCGTCCCTGCTGGTTGATCCGGCCCAGGACCTCGACGCTTCCGGGCTGTTCGAGCATCGAGTCGGTGCTGACCGTGTAGTTGGTCCACGAGCCGTCGCCCATGATGGTGTAGGGCTCGTAGTGGTGCTGGTCGGTCCAGTTGATCGGCCTGGCGGTGGCCATCTGGCGCAGGCAGGTACCGGCCCGGCCGGCGCCGCACGGCACGGTCTGGAAGGCGCCCTCCATGTCGGAGAAGTACTTCGGCGAGGTGCTGGCCGCGGGGGTCTCGAAGGTGTCGGAGTACGGCAGGGCCATCGGCGCGGCCGCCGGGGAGGTCGCCGTGCCCTTTCCGCCGGTCGCCAGCGTCGTCAACGTGTAGACGTAGCCGGGCTGCAGGGTCACCGTGTAGTGGCCCGCGGTCGGCGTGACGTCCTGGGTGTGGACGAAGTAGTCGGCGGAGTTGGCGGAGTTCACGTTGGTCGCCCAGACGTGCACGGTGCCGGTCGACAGTCCGCCGGCCACCGCGAGGTTCAGGGTCTGGGCAGCGGTGGCGTCCATGGTCTCGATGACCGTGCTGTAGTCGGAATTGTTCGTCGACTTCAGCGACACGTAGCTGCCGTTGCTGTTGCTGCCGCCCAGGTAGCCGCTCGCGGAGTCGATGTAGTGCCAGCCGGGCTGGGTGAACTGGGTGGTCTGGGCCGTGACCCAGGTCGTCTTGCCGATGTGGTAGTTCCCGGACCAGGGCTGGTTGGCGATGGACATGCCCTGGTCGCTGAAGAACAGGTTCGGGTAGAGCGCCGCGATGGCCGGCCAGTTGATGAAGGAGGTCATCCGGCCGTCGATGTAGTCACGGTTGATGCCGCGCGCCACGGACGGCGCGCCGAAGGTCGAGGTTCCGTCGGTGGACTCCGAGCCGTTCTCACTGGCCCACAGCGGCTTGCCCAGACTCCTGGCGTTGGCGGTGCTCTGGCAGGAGGTGAAGCTGCCGCCGTAGCCGCAGGGGTAGTGCACGCCGATGATGTCGACCGCGTTCCTGAGGGTGGGATCGGTCACCATGTCGTCGGCCACCGCCCAACTGTCGTCCGAGCCAACGATCTTCGTCGCCCCGTAGCCGTGCGAGGCGAGGGCGCTCTTCAGGCCGGCGTACCAGGTCGCCTGGGTGCTCCACGGCGCGGTGTAACTGCGCTCGTTCCAGCCGCCGATGTAGTCGATGGCGAGGTTGTGCTGCGTGGCGCAGCCGAACCAGTCCGTCAGGTAGTTGATCGTGTCCGTGGTCCAGAACGGTGCGGCAACGCCCGGGTTGTCGGCGGTGATCCATCCCGGGGCGCCCCAGGCCAGGCCGTAGAGCTTGATGTTGGGATTGCGGGCCTTGGCCTGGGCGGCCAGCCACCACTCGTAGCCCTGGTTGCAGTCGACGACGCCCTTGGCGCGCTCGTGACTGGCTTCGGCGCCGTCGGTGGAGTTGGTGTCCCCACCGATCTCGATCTTCAGGACCTGCAGCGAGGCTCCGTAGCCGGGCTTGAACAGGTAGTCGAGGAGTTGGCTGCGCTGCGGCTCCGGGTAGTCGATCAACAGCCGCGAGTTCCCTCCGCCCCCGGAGATCGCTCCGACGCCGTCGAACGTCAGGCCCGGCTGCGACCCGTCGACGGTGATCGAGGTGGACGTGCCGGCGGCCTGCGCGACCGCCGGCACGTAGAGGCCGGCCCAACCGGCCAGCAGCGCGAGGAGAGATGTCAGGACAGCTGTTCGCCTGCCACGGCCCGTACCGGGGGGAAGAGTTGGACCGGTGCCGGTGCCTGTGCCGGTGCCGGCATCGGCACCGGCACCGGTTCGCGCCGCCGGCGCGGTGCCGGAGTGCGCCGCGAACAGCGCGGCGAGCATGAGCAGGAAGGCCGGTATCGCGCCGCGCGGTCTGCGCTCACGCGCAGGCGGGAATCGTGTCGACATGTGGGCGACTCCATCTCGTCGAATCAGTAGGTCATACCTCGGGCCCCGCCGTTCGAGCGCCTCGCGATCCGGAGCACCGGTGACGGCGTCGTGGAACGGCCCTCCCGTTCTCGGCCCGTGCTGCATTCCGCGGCCTGCTGCGAAGTGCAGCCTGCTGCGCGGCAAAGTCGGATGACCGTCCCAGGGGTGGTTGGGAACGGCGTCCGCCCAGGGGTGTCCTCCCCGGCCCCGCCACATCACCGGGCCGCGAGCGGAGGGGTGGCTCCTGCGGCTCTCAGGTATGAGCCCCGCAGCCCGGAGCACGGCTGGCCCTTGCCACGGATCCAACAAGATGGGACGGAATCAAACAGATTCATATCGAACGGTGGGGGAAAGTAAACAGATTCCAATGGACACGGTCAAGGGATTCGCCCGGATCCAGCCCCACCAGACATCCGACTACTGCGCCCGCAATGACTGCCACTCGCTATGGGGGCTCGGTGGTCGGGATGCGCCCACTGCGCCCATGTCCACCAACACGCCGATCAATAAGCGTAGTTAGAGAGCCCGTGCGAACTTCGACCTGCTACCGCCGACGGGAGATCCACTGCCGGAGGGACAGGATCCGACCGTGGATTCATCGGCTGTCTTGGTCCAGGCCAACGGGCAACGACCAACGGGCAACGGGCAGCCTGAACGCGACTGTGCGTCAGTTGCGCTGCTGCTCCTGCTCGGTCGGCTCGGCGTGGACGCGGCTCTCGGCCAGGCCGCGAGTGCACGCCCAGGTCGTACGCTCCGGTCACCATGGAGACGGTCAGTCCGCGCGGCCGACTTCGAGCAGCGGCAGACGAAGACCGGCGTTCACCGCGCCGAGCGCCTGTCGGATACGGCGCGACTGGTACTCAAGGGCGTGGTCGTCCAACTCCTCGACCGGGACCCACTTGACGCGCTCCACCTCGTGCAGCGCCTCGGGCGCCACAACCACGGCGGCGGCGTCCTCGTCGCTCAGCACCCCGCCGTCGCACACCACGTTGAACCCCTCGACCGGGTTCTCCTCCGCGATGACCGCGGTGCGGTCCAACGCCAGGAAGTGCGTGAAGGCCAGGGTGAGCCCCAGCTCCTCCAACACCTCCCGGGCGACCGCGTCCGCCACCGACTCGTCCTGGTGCGCCGCGCCGCCCGGCAGGATCCACCCGGCCTTGTACACCGGCTTCACCATCAGCACATCACCGGCGATGTTGCGGATCAGGGCCACGGCCCCGATCCGGCGGGACGGCTGGTCGTCGGGCGCGATGTCACTGTGCATGTGCACTCCTCAATGTCAGGATGGTGCGTGGAACCCGTCCGGCCGCTCGTACTGTCCAGGTCCGCCGGACGGACGGGGGCCTGGGCCTTCGGGCCGCAGGATCGCGCACCCAAGTCGATGCATCACCGAGTCGCGGGTACCCGCAGGGCCCTCAGGCCGGTATCCCGTCCACCTGATCGACCTGCCGGCGGGCGCATCGCCGACACCGGCACTTCGGCCACTGGCCGGTGATGGGCGTCGCCGGTTGGTCCTCGGTCACGTCGTGCTGTGCGAGTTCGATCCGCTGCCCCGTGGCCGTGATCCGGTATGTCCGGATGGTCATGGTGCTCCTGCGTCTACTCATGGGCTGCTCAATTCCTGGCACACAGTGGGCAGTTCGGCCAACCGAGCGGACAGGGTCCGGCCCGGTACGACGCGCCCCGTGCAACGCGTGTGATCAGCGAGGTAGTCGGCGATCGCTTGAAGGGTCCGCACGTTGCACCCGCCGATCTCGACGTGCACTCCTGCTGACATGACGGTGATCCGGCAGGCTTCAAGGCCCGGCAGAGGAGGTAGGCCGGCCAGCGCCAGGACGTCGACAAGGGTTTCGACAGCTCGCTGGGCGGCCTCTCGCTGCTCCCGGATGCTCCGGTCTTCGGGTGACTCAATCCTGGTGCTGGTCACGGTCGTTCAGCCCATCCAGGATCAACCCGGCAATCTCGGCCACGCCGTCGACGGGGGCGCGACCAAGCTCGACCGGCACAACCCGGCCCTCATACTTGACGGCCGACGCGCCGTCCCGGCGCGCCTCCGTGAACTTGGGATAAGTGTTCACGACCCACTCCCTTCCTCTTCTGACTACTAAGAGGTTGCACCCGGTGACGGAATGCGGGAGTAGCCAAGGGAGGTGGCCAAATCTGCCACCTCCCTTGTTCGATCAGGTGACTGACTGAACCTCAGCCATGAGCATTCGCAGGGTCAGGCTGTGCCGCTCAGGCGGAAGAGCATCGAGCGCGGCACGTGCGTACGCAGTTCCACCCGCCCTGTCACCAGCTTGCGCGAGCATGAGGCCCCGGTGCATCTCAAGATGCGTAGCAAACCTCGGCAGCGTGGCGGGGAGCAGCCTACGGGCCGTGACCTGCGCGTCCACCGCTCGGCGTTCGTCGCCGAGTCGGGCCAGCAGTAGAGAGGCGAAGACATTCATGCGCCACTCGGGTACGGCGTAGTCGGAGGACTCATTCGCGGGTGACGCAACGCGCTCGAAAGTCCGCCAGCCCTCGTCCAGCAGCGAGAGCGCGCCCCGGCGGTCTCCGCGAATGGCCGCAACATGCGCTTTGCCCATGACAGCGTTGAGCCGGCCGAGCGATGGCCGCGACGTCAGTCCCAACGCCTGGTCGGCCATCAGATCCGCGACCGCCAGTGAAGCCCCCTCGTATCCCAGTGCGATGGCCGCCCGCCCTCGTACCCACACCCGGGACTGGACGTCGCCGGACCGGTCGGCGGTCTCGGCAGCTGTCCGGTACCAGTTCGCGGCTCGCGCACCGTCAGAACCCGGGAACGTCTTCGCGTACAGCGTGGCCAACTTTGCTGCCACGTCCCACATGCCGGGACTTTCGAGTTGCTGCTGAAGGATCACCAGGTCAGAGGCCAGGCGACGCTGGATCTCCTCGGCCCCGGCGGACATGTAGTCCCGACCGTAGGTGATCAACCTGTCTTGCCAGTCGTCTACAGTCGGGGGTCGCCTGAGGGTCGAAGCGAACCCGTGGTGAAGTAGGTCGGCTGCCACGCCCGGCGCTATCGCCGTTGCGGCAATGTCGGTGAGAAACGATCGTCTGTCCACGTCGGCACTCTCAAGGGCAATCAGCGGGACCTGCAAGCCAGTAGCCAGATGCCGTAGCCAAAATCCGCCGGGGGCGCGGCCCTGGTAGCCATTCTCCCATCGACTGATTTCGTTCCGGGTCAGCGACTCCCCCGACAGGTCGGACAAGATCACTGCCAGCCTGGACTGAGACAGGCCAAGCCCCGTACGTAGATCACGAATTAGGGTCCCGATGGAGGTCGCTGGCATGTAAGCAGGTTACGCCTGCCCCGGATCCACTGTACGGATGTGCTCTGGGCGCGGGGCTTGCGCGCCGGGCGTGCGCCGGGCGGGACCTGTTGCCGAAGGCGGGGGGGTAGGGGCGGCTGCGATGTGTGGCGCTGCGACTACGGTGGCTCGTGGTCTCAGGGGGTGGCAGGGTCGCCTGCTGTTCCTGACCGTGGGTCGGCGATGGGACACCAGAGCCCTCCCCCTCGCCAGGACTTCCGGAGACCTCCCGCTGGCCGCACACGTCGCGGCGAGCAGCAGCCACCTCGCCTTACAAGTCGGCGATCTTCACCAGGCAGCACACTGGGCATTGGTCGGCATAGACCTTGCTCGAAGCGGGCCACACCTTCCTGGTCTCATGGCGCGACTGCACACCATGCACGCTCGGGCGCTCGCGGCGATGAAGCAAGCGGGTCACGCAACAAGGGCGCTGGATCAGGCGGGAAGCGCCTTGACTGCTGCGGCCGACGACGCGCACCCGTGGCTGAGCCCTTTCGATCACGCAACTCTCGCAAGCGAGTCAGCGCTCGCCTACGGGGACTTGGGGCGCTACGCCGACGCACTCGGCCATGCCGAGCAGGCTCTCACTCTGCGCGAGGACACCCGGGCGCGGTCACTCGCGCTGAGCCGGATCACGCTCGCAACGGTGCACGTCCGGCGCCGAGACCTTGACGCCGCGGTGGCGGTGGGTACTGATCTCCTCGCAACAAGCCCGAGCCTCGGGTCCGTCCGTGTCGTGCACCAGCTGGACATCCTGCGAGACCTTCTCGGCGAGCACGGCGAGTACCGTCCTGTGGGTGAGTACCTGGCACGATTCGATGAAGGACGCAGGGCACGAGCCCTGTTGCTCGCCGACATCATGCCTGCGCAGCGGGAAGGGATCAACCGTGACAACGCCGCCAACACCTGACGACCCGGCAGCGTGGAATGCCTACCTGGCCGAGGGGAACGCCAAACAGGCGAGGAAACGGGTTGCGGCAGATGTGATCATCAGGGACCCGGACGGCCGGGTGCTGATCGTGAACCCTGTCTACAAGCAAGGTTGGGACCTGCCCGGCGGCATGGTCGAGGCGAACGAACCGCCGGAGGACGCGGCACGGCGAGAGCTTCGGGAAGAACTCGGGATTGATATCGTGCTGCGGGGCCTGCTCGTGGTGGATTGGGTTCCGCCGCACGGCCCTTGGGATGATCAGGTGGCGTTCATCTTCGACGGCGGGCAGCTCGGCGAGGACGAGATCTCCGCGCTCAGACCGCACGACGCCGAGTTGTCCGAGGCAGCTGTGCTCCCCGCCGCGGACGCGGGAAACCTTCTGCGCCCTCGCCTCCAACCCCGTTACCACGCTGCGCTTCTGGCGCTGTCCGACGGTCGGACGCGGTACCTCAACAACGGTCTCCCCAGCTGGTGACAGAACTCCCAGCCTCCACAGACCTGTCGGCCATTGCCCAAGACGTGCACAATCGGCCGCATGACGATCACCGCAGGCGCGCCGGCCAGGCACCGCACGGCTGCCGGCCTTGCTGTGGGGTTTCTGCGCAACATGTTGCAGCGCAGCGGCGGTTGACCGGATCGGTAGGAGGAGGGGTGCATGGGGTGGGATGGGTTTCTGATGCTGTGGTGTGCCGTGTGGGGTGTGGCGGCGCTCGTCGGGTACGCCATGGCGCTGGCCGGAGTGACCAAGGCGCAGCGCACGGTCCAGCTCACCGGGCGGATCGAGCGGGTGCGGGAGTCCCGGCATGGCGGGTCCCGCAAGGGCGGGATATCGGTGGTGGTCTCCTACCGCGATCCGGCCTCGGGTGAGGAGGTCACCGTGACGAACGACGGTGAGCGGGGCGAGATGATCACCTCCGCGTGGGAGGGCCGGGAGATCGGGCTCAGCCACCCGCGAGGCAGACCGCACGCCTACCAATTCTCGAACACTCCGCAGGCGCCCGGTCGTGGGCTGGGTTGGCCGAGTTTCGCGGTCTTCCTGGTGTACGCGGGGCTGGTGGTCCTCGCCGCAGTCGACCGGGGGTGGCCGTGGGCGCTGATCGGCTTCGGCGGGCCGTGGGCGGTCTCCGGCATCCTTCATCTGCCCGGGGCGGTACGCGACAGGAACCGCCGCATCGAGAGACTGGCCGCGATGGACACCGCGCAGGGACAGGTCGTCGCGGTCCTGAAGGATGTCAGTGTCGACGATGACGACGGCCACACCTTGACCACCATCACCCCGGTCCTGTCGTTCACCACCCGCAAGGGTACGGCCGTCACGGCCCACTGCACGTCGAACCTCCCGAACCCGGCCGGCGCGTACGGCCGTGACGTCACGGTGCACTACACGTCCGCCGACCCGGCCGAGTTCACGCTGGACCGCACGGCCGACCGCCGCTCGGAGGGTCGGGACGTGACGCTCCACGTCCTGGCGGTCGTCGTGCTCGTGGCGACGGCCGTGGTGGGAGTGGTGATTCGCTGACTGGAGGTCCGATCCATGGCGGACAGCCGCCAGGCGCGAGGCGGAGCCGACGGCCTGCGTGACCGGCCCCCAGAGCGTCAAGCCCCCGCCACCTCCTCTCAGTCCAGGAAGAGCGCCGCGAGGCGGGGAAGGTGGAGCCGCATGGCGTCGTCGTCCTGCGGATCCCAGGTGTCACCACTCGGCCGTTCGGGACGCGTCATACCCTTGACCGCCGCCTCCTCCGCCGCCTCAAGTGTCTCGGTCTCGCCTCGGACCTTCTGATACGCCGCCGTGATCGGGTGACTCAGCGACTCGAAACCGATCCAGCCACCCTTGTCGCGGCTCATCCTGACGACCACCGACAGCTCGGCGAGGGAGTCGGGATCGGCCACGGCACGGCTGAACGTCTCCTGTCCGAGCAGGATCAGTCCGTCACGGAAGTCCATGAAACCATCGCTCGAGAAGCTGCCCTCGATCAGGAAGGCGGCCCACTGCAACGCATATCGCTCCGCGGAGTCGGTCACCTCGATGTATTTCACGTAGAAGTCGATGATGTCGGCCGGCTCCAGGGCGGCGAGTACGTCGACCAGCGCGTCGGGCAACGGGTCATCGGGCGGTTCCCTGTCGTCGGCCCGGTCGCCGACCGCGGCGCGCGCCTGCTCGATGACGCCCCACCAGGTGTTGATCTCCATGACCCGGGATCATAGAAGCCGACTCTGACAGGGCATTTGAGGTGAGTGGATTGCCCTCTGCGTCCCAGAGGAGTCATTCTGAATGATCGTCAGTGGTCATGGGCGATCAGCGATCGCGTGCCGGGCCGACCGGTCTCGTGGTCGTGCCGGCGCCGTCCTGCGGGTGGTAGAGCTCTTGAGCGCGCTGCGGGTGGTAGAGCTCTTGAGCGCGGGCCAGGTCGACAGGCCCGTCCTGGTGCAGGTGCAGGAAGAAGTCCAGCTGCCACGCCTGCGCACTGCCGGCCTGGCGGTTGGTGGTGGCCACCCAGGGCGGGTAGACGCGGAAGGCTCGTTTCCCACCGGAACCGCTTGCCGAGACGACGCCGTGTTGGCGGAGCGCGTCCATGGGAAAGACGAACTGGCCGAAGTGGTGACGGTCGCGGGTGCTGATGACAAAGAGGTCGACGGGGTCCGTGGCGTCGAAGGGCTGGATGGGCCCGGCCGGGGACCTCTTCCAGACGGTGACGAACTGGCCGACCTTGGTGGGGGTCGTCTTGGCTGCGCGGAACCGGATCGAGAGGCCGTTGACGGTGAACTCGTGGGCGGCGTAGGCGGCGCCCTCGGCTTCGGGTACTGGCTGCGAGCAGGTGAACCCGCAGGAATCGTAGACGAGCATCTTCGCCGCAAGGAGATCTCCGTGGGCCGGGGCGGTGTCCAGCCACGGTTCGGGGTGGAGATCGGATGAGTGCTCGCGGTTCGTCGTCATTCGTCCACCCTGTCACGGGTGCTCGGCCTCAGTCGGCTCGAATCGCGACGCCCTTCGGGAGCCAGGAAGTCGCGTAGGTGGGTGTGCTTTTCGCGGACCTGGGGGTTCGGGTGATGCTCTGCAGCCCGCAAAAGGGGCTCGGCGTCGGCGGCGTCGATCTGGCCGCGGAGCAGCAGTTGGTCGAGGACGCCGATGCCCCAGGTCTGGATGGCCGGATCGGCGTCGGCGAGGAACTCGCCGACCAGGGGGAGGTCATCGGCCGTGGCGACGACGCGCAGCAACTCGACTGCGAGGTAACGACGTTCTGGGTCAGGGTCGGTGCGGTAGAGCTCCAGGCAGCGAGGTCGTGCGGCGTCGGGCTGCAGCAGGCGCAGGACCGCGCGCGCGTGTTCGGAGGCCGGGCGACCTTCGACGTACCAGTCCACCGCTCCACGGATCGCCTCATCACCCAGCAGAAAGGCGATGGCCCGCCGGGCGATGCGGTCTCCGCTGGAATCCGGACCGGCGCCGATGCCGTCGGCCAGTGCCTGCCAGTCGATCGGCTCGCTTCGGCCCGCCGCACGCGCGGCGGGGGCGGCGGCGAGGTGGAGCCGGCAGGCGCGGTCGAGGGCGTCCTCGGGGGTGCCGGTGGGGAGCGGGGAGTCTTCGTAGCGGTCGCTGCCGGCGTGGTGGAGGGCGAAGCCCCAGCTGCCGGCGGTGCCGTCGTAGCGCAGGCGCATCAGCTTGACCCGTTCGCCGTCGGCCAGTTCGGCTTCCGCGTAGGCGAAGGCGCCGCGGTGGCGGACGTGCAGGCGCGTCAGTTGCGGCCAAGCGGTGCGGGCGTGTTCACCGAGGCGCCGTTCGAGCGAGAGGCGGGTGGACTCCGAGGGTGTCGGCATGGCGGCCATCCTGCCGGACGGCCCGGGAGTGGGGTGGGCGGGATCCGGCCGACGAAGATGACGGCCGATGCGCGCGCGGGTGGTGCTGCACGCGGCGCGCGGATCCGTCGTCCGGGCCGATCATCGACGGACCGACGATCCGCCGCACCAACCGTCGATCAGGTCAGTACCGCTGGGCCTGCGCCGCGACGGGGACCAGGGCGAGGTCGGAGGCGAGGGTGCTGAAGGCGACCGGGGTGGCCTTCTTGCCGGGGTTGAGGTTCTCCGCTCCGACCACCGTGCTGTCCAGGACGGCGCCCGAGGCGTCCTTGAAGTTGATCCGGACCGCGTAGGAGGCCCGGGCGCCGGTGCTGTTGACGATGGTGACCATGGCCGCGTTCAGACCTCCGGTGGTGGACCGGGGCAGGCCGGTGACCGTGACGTCCGAGAGCGCGTTGCCGCTGCCGGAGACCGAGGCGAGAGCCGAGGTCGCGGCGGCCCGGGCGCGGGCGCTCTCGGCGGAGACGGAGGCCTGGAAGGAGGCCGCGGCGGCGGAGGCGGAGGACGCCGCGGCCGAGACCGAGGCCTGTGCGGAGGCGGCCAGCGAGGCGATCGAGGAGGGGGTCGACCCGGTGAAGGAGGAGGGGTTGGGGGTGAACCCGGAGGCGGCGGGCGTCGAGCCGGCGGTGCTGCCGGAGGTCCCGCCACACCCCGTCAGACTCACCAGGCCGACCAGTCCCGCCGCCACCGCCGCCGCTGCCCGCACCGGCGAGCGCCGGCCCGCGCCGGCTGAGCCCGCACCGGCTCCGACCGTGCCGACTCCGACCGCACCGGCTCCGACCGCTCCGACTCCGACTCCGACTCCGGCTCCGACCGTGCCGACTCCGACCGCGCCGGCTCCGACCGCTCCCGAGTGAGTACGCTTCACAGTTCCGCCCGAGTCCGTGGCGGGGATCGGCTCCCCGCCTCATACACCCACCCTCGTGCAGGTCGCGCGGCGACCGCGACCCGCACTGATCCGTTCGAGTCGCCGGCCGGGACCGCGCCCGGCGGCCCGACGCCGGGCGGGGCACGGCAGCTGACACCGTGCCAGGAGACCCACCAGGCGGCCCGCCGCTCCCCCGTCGGCGGGCGCTCTATGCTGACGGCGGCACGGCCTGATGGAGAGGTACTGGATGCGAGTCGGAATCACCGGATACCAGGGGCTCTCGGAGATCTCCGAGATGCTGGTCCGCGGCGCACTCTGGCAGCTGGTCACCACCTACGGGCCTTATGAACTGGTCGGCGTCACGCGACTGCGGCCCGGGCCGGAGACCTGGTTCGCCCAGGCGGTACGGGAGCACGGCGGCAAGGTCGAGATCGTGGTCCCGGCCTCCGGCGGCGCGCTGCCGCCCGGCGAACTCGTCCGGGAGGCCGTCGCGGTGCACCGGTTGGCACCGGTGGCCGGCGGCGGGCTCGGCGAGGACGTCGCCCGGGCGCTGGTGGGCATGGTGGACGAGGTGATCGCCGTCTGGGACGGTGCGCCGGACTGCGAACCCGCCGAGGTCGCGGAGCTGACCCGCCGGGCCGGCCTCTGGGTGCACGAGATCTGGCCGGAGGGCTGCGCCAGGCCCTGACAGTCCGACGCCTCGAAGCCCTACGGTCCCCCACCGTAGGGCTCAGCACCGGTCGGTCTAAGGTGTCCCGCGTGCACCTGTCACCCCTTCGCGCCCACCCTCGCTAGCCCGGCCGCCGACCGTGTCCTCGATACCCTCGGTCCTCACCGGCTTCGTCCCGCTCTGGGCGCTCACCGCGGTCGGCTACCTGGTCGCCCGCAGCGGCATCCTGGGCCCGCAGGCGGAGTCCGTGCTGGGGCGTTTCGTCTTCCAGGTCGCCATGCCGGCCGCGCTCTTCGTCATGATCGCCAAGGCGCCGCTGGGCTCCTTCGCGAACACCTCGATGCTGGCCTTCGCGGTCGGCACCCTCGTGGTCTCGGTGCTCGGCCACGCGGCCGGCGGCCGGCTCTTCCGGCGCGGGCCGGGCGAGCGGGCGATCAGCGGTATGACCGCCGGGTACGTGAACTCGGCCAACCTCGGTATCCCGGTGGCCGTCCAGATCCTGGGCGACGCCTCGTTCATCGCGCAGGTGCTGCTCTTCCAGGTGCTGCTGGTCACCCCCGTGGTGCTCACCCTGCTCGACGCCGACAGCCCCTCAGCGGGTGCCGAGCGACCGGAGGGCGCGGTCCGCCGGGCCCTGCGGATGCCGCTGCGCAACCCGGTGCTGCTGGCCTCGGCGCTCGGCGTGCTGGTCTCCGCCACCGGTCTGCGGCTGCCGACGGCCGTGGCCCACCCGTGCGAACTGCTCGGCGGCGCCGGGGTGCCGACCGCCCTGGTCACCCTCGGGATGTCGCTGCACGGACGGACGCCGGCGGGCGGCTCCGGCCGGCGGTCGGAGGTGGCCGTGGCGGTGGTCCTCAAGACCCTCGTCCAGCCGTTGACCGCGCTGGCCGTCGGCGGGCCGGTGCTGCACCTGCCACCGCACCAGCTGCTGGCGGTGGTGCTCTGCTCCGCCCTGCCCACCGCGCAGAACGT
>FTKT01000125.1_pt2 | contig 27409 bp, 24 predicted proteins | sample 1658271 | NCBI WGS metagenome assembly FTKT01 (sample SAMEA3914811, study PRJEB12502) | metagenome | biome: forest; material: soil | place: Canada | collected 2011-08-04 | depth 0.3 m | reverse complement strand
GCTGGTGCCGGCGCTGGTGCTGGTGGTCTTCTCCCCGGTGGTCTCGGGGGCGAAGACCGCGATGTTCCCGGGCGTCGACTTCCACTGGTTCCCGCTGGAGAACCCGGGGCTGATCTCCATTCCGCTCGGCTTCCTGCTCGGCTGGGTGGGCACCGTCAGCGGCGAGGAGAAGGCGGACCTGGACAAGTTCGCCGAGCTGGAGGTCCGTTCGCTGACCGGCGCCGGCGCGGTGTAGCCGCGCGCGAGGACGCCCGGGTGCGCTGAGGGGCGCGCGCCCGGGCGTCCGGTCCGGTGGGTCAGCCGTTGGCGTCGGCCGGGGTGGTGCTGGTGGTGAAGCCCTCGGTCTTGTTGGCCGCGAGGGCGAACTCGTTGGTGAAGGTCGGGCCCAGGTTCACCGAGTCGGTCTTCACGCCGACCAGCTTCTCGGTGGCCAGCACGGTCTTCGGACCACCGGCCGGCATGATGCCGTCCGGCAGGAACTGGCCCTTGTCCTGGGTCAGCGCGCTGATGTAGTCGTCCTTGCTGACGGTGCCGTTGGAGACGTACGACTGCGGCAGCGCGTTCGCGATGTCGCTGGCGGTGTGCGTGTCGATCCAGTGCATCGTGGCGACCAGCGCGTTGACCACCTTCTGCGCCGCGTCCTTGTGCGAGTTGACCCAGGAGGTCTGGGCGAGCACGCCGGCGGAGGGCCAGGTGCCGCCCATCGCCTGCTGGGCGCCGGCCGTGGTGGCCAGGTCGACCGCCGAGTAGCCGATGCCCTTCTTCTGGATCGCCGTCACGGTCGGCTGGGTGGTCATCACGCAGGCGGTCTTGCCGTTCTGCAGCGCGGCGACCGCGGTGGCGCCGGCGCCGACCCCGATCCGGCTGTACTGGCTGGTCTTGAGGTTGTTCTGCGCGGCCAGGAACTGGGTGAGGGTGTCGGTGCCCGACCCGAGGTCGGTGACGCCGACGGTCTTGCCGGCCCAGTCGGCGGCCGAGTGGACGCCGCTGTCGGTGGTGCACATCTCTCTCTCCCCGGGAGCCCCGGAGAGGTTGACGATGTCCTCGACCGCCTTGCCCTTCACCTGGAAGTCGATGGTGTGCACGTACCAGGCTCCGGCCATGTCGACCTGGCCCGAGGCCATCGCGTCCTCGGCGCCGACGCCGCCGTCGGACTCGGTGCTCAGCGCGACCTTCACGCCGTACTTCTGGTAGAAGCCGAGCTGCTGGGCGAGCTGGTAGGGCAGGTAGATCTGCTTGTCGATACCGCCGACCATGAGCTTCACGGTCGGCATGGATCCGCCGGCGTCGGAACCGCTCTTCGCGCTGGAGGAGCAGGCGGTCAGGCCGCCGCAGAGCGCGAGAACACCGATCAGTGAGCTGCTGAGAGTCCGCTTGAGCATGAGGGCAGTCCTATCGAGTGGTACTTCGGGTGGGGGAGTCCTACGGGGCGGACCGCGTGGGGGCGGGTCCGGGCTCAGATCGCGGCGGCCTCGGAGGGCGCCGGCGGGCGCCAGGAGAGCAGTCGCCGCTCCAGCTTGGTGATCAGCCACTCGGCGGTCAGCGCGATGATCGCGATCACGAACATGGTGGCGAACACCCCGTTGGGGTCGAAGCTGTTCTGGGCGGTCTTGATCACCAGTCCCAGCCCGCTCTGGGCGCCGAGCACCTCGCCGACCAGCGCGCCGACGATGGCGAAGCCGAAGGCGGTGTGCAGGCTCGCGATGATCCAGGTGAGTGCGGAGGGCACCACGACGTGGCGCACGATCTGCAGCGGTGAGGCGCCCAGCACCCGGGCGTTGGCCAGGATGTTGCGGTCGACCTCGCGGACGCCCTGGAAGGCGTTGAAGAAGACCACGAAGAAGACCAGCACCGCGGCCAGCAGCACCTTCGGCGTCTCGCCGATACCGAAGGCGACCACGAAGATCGACCCGAGCACGATCCGCGGAATGGCGTTCACGATCTTGATGTACGGCCCGAACACATCGGCCAGGAACCGGTTCTGACCGAGCGCCACCCCGATGACGATGCCCGCGACCGCGCCGAACACGAAGCCGAACAGTGCCTCTCTCAGCGTGGTCTCGATCTGCACCCAGAAGGAGCCGAACTCGGTGGCCTGATCGCCCTGGGTGAAGAACTCCACCAGCCGCCTGGCGATCCCGCTGGGCTGTCCGAAGAAGAACGGGTCGACCCACCCCCAGGTGGTGAAGGCCTGCCAGCCGCCGATCACGAAGGCGGCGACGCCGAGCCGGGCGGCCAGCACCAGCAGTTTGCGCTTGCGGACGGCGCGGACGCCGGCTCCGGAGGCTGCGGATTCGCTGGTCGGCGCCTTGACCAGGTCGGTGGGCGTGGCGGATGCGGTGCTCATGACTTCTCTCCCGTCGTGCGTGCGTAGGCGGTCTCGACCTCTTCGCGCAGCGAGGCCCAGATCTGGTGGTGGAGCTCCAGGAACCGGGGTTCGAAGCGGATCTCCTGGACCGAGCCGCGCGGACGCGGCAGGTCGATGTCGTAGACCGCCTTCACCGAGCCGGGGCCCGAGGTCATCACGACCACTTGGTCGGCCAGGGCGACGGCCTCCTCCAGGTCGTGGGTGATGAAGACGACCGAGGGGCGCAGCTGGTCCCAGAGGCCGAGCAGCTCGTTCTGCATGATCGCCTTGGTCTGCACGTCCAGGGCGCCGAAGGGCTCGTCCATCAGCAGGATCGACGGCTCGTTGATCAGCGCGGCGGCCATCGCCACCCGCTTGCGCATACCGCCGGAGAGCTGGTGCGGGTGGTGGTCCTCGAAGCCGGCCAGGCCCACCCGGCGCAGCCAGTCCCGGGCCGAGGCCTGGGCCTGCTTCTTGCCGACCCCGCGGAACACCGGCCCCATCGCGACGTTGCCGAGCACCGTCTTCCAGGGCAGCAGCGCGTCCGCCTGGAACATGAAGCTGATGCCGTCGGTGATCCCGTCCACCTCGCGGCCGCCCACCTTGACCGAGCCCTCGCTCGGCCGGTCAAGGCCCGAGACCAGGCTCAGCGTGGTCGACTTGCCGCAGCCGGTCGGCCCCACCACCGCGCAGAACTGGCCGGGTTCGACGGTGAACGTCACGTCCCGGGTCGCGGTGAAGGCCTCGCCGCTGGGGGTCAGGAACCGCTTGGTCACACCGGATATCTCGATCCGGGAGTCGGCCGCACCGGTTCGGCCGGGGGACCTGCTCGTCGCGACGTCGTTTCGCACAGCCATCGGATCCGTCTCCTTGCTCTGTCTCGGGTCGAGGTCGCCGCCTCGTGACCGAGGACGTCCGGCGCCCGGCGCCGGGTGGTGCCTGGTTCCACGCCTGGGTTTCCACGCCTGGGTTTTCAGGCCCGGGTTTTTGTGCCTGGTTTCCACCGCCACCCCCGGTGTGTTTCGGGGATGTTGCGTGGTGTCGAGAAGGTAGAGCCGGGCGGGCGGGCGGCGGGAGTCTTGCGAGCATTGCGCGGCTTCATCGCGTTGCGCCGCGTTCTGCTCGTTCTGCGCACGGTGACGGGGGTGGGCAAACCCGGATTCACCAGGCACAATCGCCGGAACGCAGACGCGGCATTAGGGGGCAGAGGCAGTACGGAGGTGGCGCGGATGCGCAGGCGAGGTCAGCGGCGAAGACTCTCCGCGCGGATCCTGACCGGGCAGCTGGCGATCCTCGCCATCACCAGTGCCATCGGCTTCGTCCTGCTGGCCTTCGCCCAGCGCACCGCGCTGGACCACGAGTACGAGCAGCGGGCGCTGGCCATCGCCAGGCTCACCGCCGCCGACCCGCAGATCAGCGCGGCGATGGAGGACGGCGACGGCGACGGGGCGGTGCAGCGGGCCGCCGCCCGGATCGAGCGGGCCTCGGGCGCCACCTACGTGGTGGTGATCGACCTGCACAAGATCCGGCACTCGCACCCGGAGGCCGACCTGGTCGGCAAGGCCGTGGACGAGCCGCTCGCGGTGCTGGACGGCCAGTCCGCCGTCGGGATCGACCACGGCGCCACCGGGACCTCGGCCAACGGCAAGGCGCCGCTGCGCGGACCGAGCGGCGCGATCGTCGGCGAGGTCTCGGTCGGGATCAAGGAGCGGGCCGTCCTGGTGCCGCTGCGTCATGAGCTCTCCACCTTCGGCCTGTACGCGGGCATCGCGCTGACCATCGGCGTGATCGCCTCCTACGTGCTGGCCAGCCGGCTCAAGCGGACCACCTTCGGCCTGGAGCTGGAGGAGATCGCCGGGCTGCTCCAGGACCGCGAGGCGATGCTGCACGGCATCCGCGAGGGCGTCCTCTCCTTCGACACCCAGGGTCGGATCACCGTGGTCAACGACGAGGCCCGCCGCCTGCTGGGCCTGGGCACCGCGCTCGGCTCGCGGCTGGACGAGCTGCTGCCGGACGGCCGGCTGCGCCGCGCGCTGGACGGCAGCCTGGAGGGCACCGACCTGACCGTGCTCACCGACAGCCACTGCCTGGCCGTCAACCGGATGCCGGTCACCCTGCGCGGGCGGGCGCTCGGCGCCGTGGTGACGGTCCGCGACCGCACCGAGATGGTCGGCCTGCTGCGCGAGCTGGACTCGGTGCGCGGCCTGACCGACGCGCTGCGCGCCCAGCAGCACGAGTTCGCCAACCGCCTGCACACCCTGGCCGGCCTGCTGGAACTCGGCGAGCACCAGGCCGCGCTGGACTACGCGGTGGAGCTGGGCCGGACCGACCCGCCGATGGCGGAGGAGGTCCGCGACCGGATCGCCAACCCGCTGATGGTGGGGCTGATCGTGGCCAAGACCACGGTGGCCGCCGAGCGCGGGGTGCGGATCGTGCTGGACCAGGACTCCCGGCTCGGCGAGCAGCCCGGCCACCTGCGCCGACTGCTGACCGTCACCGGCAACCTGCTGGACAACGCGGTCGAGGCGGCCCAGGACAGCGGCCCGGGCGAGGTGCGGCTGCGGCTGGAGGAGAGCGAGCGGGAGATCCTGCTGCGGGTCGAGGACAATGGGCCCGGCATCCCGCCCGGCGCGGGGGAGCGGATCTTCGAGGACGGCTGGTCCACCAGCCCCGACCGCGGCACCGCCCGCCGGGGCCTGGGCCTGGCGCTGGTCCACCGACTGGTCCAGCGGCACGGTGGGACCATTGAGGTCAGCGAGGGCCCGGGCGCCGTCTTCACCGTCCGCCTCCCGCTGCCCGACGACGAACCGGCCCCGCTCGGCGCCGTCTTCACCGTCGCCCCCGTCGTGCTGGAAGGTGCGCTGTGATCAGAACCCTGGTGGTGGACGACGACTTCCGGGTCAGCGCGATCCACTGCGCGTACGTGGGCCGGGTGCCGGGCTTCGAGGTGGCCGGACAGCAGGCCACGGTGGCCGGCGCCGTCGAGGCGGTCCACCAGCTGCGTCCGGATCTGCTGCTGCTGGACGTCTACCTGCCGGACGGCAGCGGGCTGGACGTGCTGCGCCGGCTGACCACCGACCCGCCCGGCGCCCGGCCCGACGCGCTGCTGATCACCGCGGCCCGCGACATCGCCTCGGTCCGCGCCGCCATGCAGCTGGGCGCGACCGGCTACCTGGTCAAGCCCTTCGGTTTCGCGGCGCTGGCCGAGCGCCTGGAGGGCTACCGCGAACTGCGCAGCCGGATGGCGGCGCTGGACCCGGCGGCCGAGAACGGCCAGGCCGAGGTGGACGCGCTGTTCAGCGCGGTGCGCCCGGCCGCGCTGCCGACCGTGCCGGCCAAGGGCCACTCGGCGCCGACCCTCTCGGTGGTGCTGGCCGCGGTGCGCGCCGAGCCCGCGGACCTGTCGGCCAGTCAGGTGGCCGAGCGGACCGGCGTCTCCCGGGCCACCGCCCAGCGCTACCTCTCCTACCTGGTCCGCGAGGGCCTGGTCCGGCTGGAGCTGCGCTACGGCACGACCGGCCGCCCCGAGCACCGCTACCGGGTGTCGTCGGGGGGCCGGTCGTAGCGCTGACGACGGGTCAGAGAGCCTGCTGCCCGTTCTCGAAGTAGGCGGCCAGGGTTGGGTCCAGCGGCGGTATGTCGTAGGGCATGCCGCCGTCGCGCAGCGACATGGTGGCCATGTAGCCGGCCGCCACGCTCATCCGGGCGGCGAGCGGCGAGGTGTCGGTGACGCCGCCCTCGCGCACGAAGCGGGCGAACTCCCGCATGATCGCCACATCGCTGCCGCCGTGCGTCCCCTCGGAGCGGGGGACCTGGTAGGCGATGTCGCAGTCCGCGCGGTAGCCCGACGGCCCGGTGTTCCACACCTTGACCACGGCGCCGGCCTCGTCACCGAAGTTCTCCAGCCGCCCCTCGGTGCCGATCACCGTGTAGTTGCGCACGTAGTCCGGGCTGAAGTGGCACTGCTGGTAGGAGGCGATGACGCCGTTGTCCAGGCGCATGTTCATCACCGAGACGTCCTCGACGTCGATCCGGTGGTGCAGGTTGCGGCGGGCGGTGGGCGGCCACTCGAACTCCTTCAGCCAGCCCTCGGGCCGCGGGGTGTCCGGTGCGCGCCGCGGCAGGTCGCCGTACATCATCAGGTCGCCGAAGGCGTTGACCCGCTCGGTGTAGCCGCCGGCCAGCCAGTGCACCACGTCGAGGTCGTGCGCGGCCTTCTGCAGCAGCAGGCCGGTGGTGCGGGTGCGGTCGGCGTGCCAGTCCTTGAAGTAGTAGTCGCCGCCGTAGGAGACGAAGTGCCTCACCCAGACGGTCCTGGGCTCGCCGATGTCGCCGCGCGCGATGATGTCGCGCATCGTGCGGACCACGCCCATGTGCCGCATGTTGTGCCCGACGTAGAGCCGGGTGCCGGTCTCGTAGGCGGTGCGCAGGATGTTGTCGCAGCCCTCCACCGTGATGTGCATCGGCTTTTCCAGGTAGACGGCCTTGCCGGCCCGCAGGCAGTCGACGGCGATCTGCTCGTGGGTGTCGTCGGGGGTGACGATCAGCACCGCGTCGATGTCCTGACGGACCAGCAGCTCCCGGTAGTCGCACACTCCGTCGTCGACGCCGAGTCTCTCCATGCCGCGCTTGAGGGCGGCGGGGTCGCTGTCGCAGAGGGCGGCCACCACCGTCCCGTCGCCGGGCCGGTGGGCGGCGAGGGGCAGGGAGATCCGCAGTCCCAGTCCGATGACGCCGAGGCGCACGTCTTCCATGGGGGTCCTTTCCTTGGGGCGGGTTCGCGCCGGGCCGTGCCGGCGGGCTCGCTTACTTGGAGCCGGTGAAGGCGATGCCCTCGGTGATCCGCCGCTGGGCGGCGAGGAACATGATGATCATCGGCAGGCTGGCCAGCAGGGATCCGGCCATCAGCACGGGGTAGTCGGTGAAGTGCTCGCCCTGCAGGGTGGCCAGGCCCACCGAGAGCGGCATCCGGTTGGCGTCGCTGGTGACCACCAGCGGCCAGAGCAGGTCGTTCCAGGACCAGAGCACGGTCAGCACGCCCAGCGAGATCAGGCCGGGCTTGGCCAGCGGCAGCATGACGGACCAGAAGACCCGCAGCGGTCCGGCGCCGTCCAGCCGGGCCGCCTCCTCGACGTCCCTGGGCAGCGACATGAAGAACTGGCGCAGCATGAAGGTGCCGAAGGCGCTGAACAGGCCGGGCAGCACGATGCCCGCGACGGTGTTCAGCAGGTGCAGGTGCATCACCAGCTGGTACTGCGGCAGCAGGAAGAGCTGTCCGGGCACCATCAGGACCGCGAGCAGGACCATGAACAGGGCGTTCCGGCCGGGGAACCGCAGCCGGGCGAAGGCGTAGGCGGCCATCGAGCAGAAGAGCAGCTGGGCCACCACCCGGACCACCGTGATGGTCACGGTGTTGAGGAACTGCTCCAGGAACGGGGTGGTCCGGAAGACCGCCGAGTAGTTCGACCAGTGCCAGCCGGGCAGGAAGTGCGGCGGCACGCTGGTCGCCTCACCGGAGGTCTGCAGCGAGGTGAGCAGCTGCCAGAAGAAGGGGGCGATCATCGCCGCCGCGCCGATCGCGAGCACGACGTGGACCGGCCACAGGCGCTGCCTACTCATAGTGGACCCACTTCTTCTGCAGGCGGAACTGAACGGCGGTCAGCAGCAGCAGGACCAGCATCAGCACCACCGCGATGGCGGACCCCATGCCCTGCTGGTTATTGAGGAAGGTGTACTCGTAGAAGAGGTATGCGATGGTCTTGCTGCCGGCCAGCGCCGGGTTGGACTTGCCGAGCATCATCAGCACGGTGTCGAACATCTGCAGGCCGCCGATCACCGACAGCACGGAGACGAAGAAGATGCTCGGGCTGAGCAGCGGCAGTGTGATGGAGAAGAACTGCCGGACCCGGCCGGCGCCGTCCATCGAGGCCGCCTCGTAGTAGTGCTGCGGGATGCCCTTGAGGCCGGCCGAGAAGATGATCATGTTGTAGCCCAGGCTGGCCCAGATCCCCACCACGGCCATCGCGTAGACGGTGAAGCGCGGGTCCGAGACCCAGTGCGGTCCGTGCACGCCGACCAGCGACAGCAGGTAGTTGATCAGGCCGTAGTCGCCGTTGTAGAGCCAGCGCCAGACCATCGCGACGGCCGCCGGCATGCTGACCACCGGGATGAAGTAGAGCGCCCGGTAGAGGCCGACCGAACGCCCGCGGACCTGGTTGAGCAGGGCGGCGAAGACGATCGAGAAGGGGATCGAGAGCAGGATCAGCGCCGAGTACTCGATCGTGTTCCAGGCCGCCCTGGGCAGCGCCGGGTCGGAGACGAAGGCCTGGTAGTTCTTCAGGCCCACCCACTGCTGCCCGCCGAAGACTCCCCATTCGGTGAAGCTGTAGTACACCGACTGGGCGATCGGCCAGAGGTAGAAGACGGCGAGGCCGAGGACGAGCGGGAGGATCATCAGGTAGCCCCAGACCCACTCCCGGGGGTGCCCGTACTCACCGCTGCGGCGCCGGGGGCGGACCCCCGCCGCCACGGGGGCGGCGACGGGAGTCGCTTCGGTGAGGGTCACGGCTACTCCTTGGCCAGCGTGGCGTTCATGGCGGCCGCCAGCTGCTGGGCGCCGGCCCCCAACTCCTGCTTGCCGGCCCAGATCTGGTCCAGCGTCGTCTGGGCGTCCTTGGACCAGACCGAGGTGTTCCGGGAGACCGGATAGGGAACGGCGCCGGCCGCCTGGTCGACGAAGACCTGCAGGTTGAACTGCGGCACCGCCTTCACCCAGGTGTCGGCCAGGCCCTGGTAGGCGGGGATCACCGCGCCGCTGGCGGCCTGGAGCTCGTTGGCCTGCTGTCCGCCCAGGAACTTGACGAACTCCCAGGCCGCGGCCGAGTGCTTGCTCTTGGCGTAGATGACGTTGGCCAGGCCGTTGATCACGCTCGCGCTGCCGGCCGGTCCGGCCGGCAGCGGGGCGACGTCGGCGCTCAGCCCCGGGGCGTTCTTGTAGGTCAGGGTGTCCCAGTCGCCGTCGGTGAACATCGCCACCTTGCCCGAGGCGAAGAGCTGGGAGGGGTCGGTGTCCGTCATCTGCTGAGCGGTGGGCGAGGTCTTGTACTTGGTGACGAAGTCGAGCGCGTACTGCAGGCCGGCGACGGTCTTCGGGTCGTCGAAGCCGGACTTCTTCCGGTCCTCGGAGATGACCTTGCCGCCGGACTGGGCGATCGTGTCGTAGAGGTTCTCCTGGGTCCACGCGGGGGAGGCGATGCCCCAGGTGCCCTTGGCGGGGTCGGTCAGCTTCTGGGAGGCGTCGATGACGCTCTGCCAGGTCCAGCTCTTGTCGGGGTACTTGACCCCGGCGGCGTCGAAGAGCTTCTTGTTGTACCAGAGGCCGACCGTGTCGTAGTCCTTCGGCATGCCGTACTGCTTGCCGTCCAGCGTGAAGATGGTGTTCAGGGCCTTGGAGAACGGGCTGTTGTCGAAGCCGCTCTTGCCGGTCAGCGACTGCAACTGCCCCTGGCCGGCGTAGAGGCCGATCCGGCTGCTGTTCATCCAGAAGACGTCGGGGGCGGTACCGGAGGCGGCCGCGGTCTGCAGCTTGGTCCAGTAGTCCGAGTTCGGGGTCAGCTGGATGTTGACCTTGATGTCGGGATGGGCGCCCTGGAAGGCGTCGACCATCTTCTGCATCGCCGGCATCTGGTTGGCGTCCCAGATCCCGTACGTGATCGTCACCGGGCCGGCGGCGGCACCGCTGTCGGCAGAGGTCGAGGCGGACGAACAGCCGGCGACCACGGTCACCAGTGCCGCGGCGCTGAGCAGCGCCGACACCTTTCTGATCATCTTCGGTCCAATCCCTGAGGGTTGCTTCGGTGGACCGGACACTAGCGAGCATTTATGTGCGGAACTAGCGTTAATCGAGCAGTAGTGAGCATCCGAGACGTGAACGCCATGCTCCTGAGACCGCTCCGTGATCGAAACGCTCAGATCTGGGGGTCATTTATACGATCCTCTGGCGAAAATCAGGGATGCCCGAGCTGTCCGAGCCTCAGGACGCGAAGAGCAACCGCTCCGCGTGGTTGAGCGTGTAGCGGACCGCGCCCAGGCAGACCGAGTCCGCGCCGAGTTCGGAGGGCAGTACCTCGGGCGGGCAGAGGCAGGCCCCGGCCAGGTACTCGCGGATCGGCCCGACCACCAGCTCGCCGGCCTGCGCGAGGCTGCCGCCGATCACCACCAGCTCGGGATCCAGCGGGGTCACCAGCGTCACCAGGCCCTCGGCCAGCCCGGTGGCGAATGAGGCCACCGCCTCGGCGGCCCGCTCGTCCCCGGCCCGGGCCAGCCGCAGCGCGAAGAGCGCGGCCTGCGAGGGCGCCCGCAGCTCGCCCGGGTCCACCGACATCGCGAAGTCCATCACGTGGTGGAAGGCCCGCCAGTTGCTGTTCGGATGCCCGCCCAGCTCGCCGGCCGCCGCGTGCGAGCCGCGGTGCGGCACTCCGCCGAAGAGCAGGCCGAGGCCGATCCGGCTGCCGGTGTGCAGGTAGATCACGTCCTGCCGCCCGCGGGCCGCGCCCCGCCAGTGCTCGGCCAGCACGGCCAGCCGCATGTCGTTCTCGACCAGCACCGGCACCGGCAGCAGCGCGGCCAGCTCGGCCTGCAGCGGCACGCCCGTCCAGTCGGCGAGCACGACGCTCTTCACCACCCGGCCCTCGCCGTCGATGACCCCGGTCGTCCCGATCCCGACGGCCGTCAGCTCCTCGGCGCCCAGGCCCGCCTCGGCGGCGGCCTGCCCGACCAGCCGGACGATCTCGGCCAGCCGCTCGCCCGAGGGCAGGTCCGCGGGAACGCTCACGCTCACCCGGGAGACCAGCTGCCCGTTCAGGTCCGCGACCATGGCGATCAGCCCGGACCCGCCGATGCTCACCCCGGCCACATGCCCGGCGGCGGCCCGGAAGGCGAACCGGCGGGCCGGTCGGCCGCGCTGCCCCTCCGAGGAGCCGGGCAGCACCTCCTCGGCCCAGCCGTCGCGCAGCAGTACCTCCATGATCCCCTCGGCGGTGGCCCGGGAGATCTGCGCGGACCGGGCCAGCTCGGCCAGCGTGGCGCTCGGCGCCTCGCGCAGGCCGCGCAGTATCGCGACGTGGTTGAGCCTGCGCAGGAAACTGCCGTCGCCGCTCTCCCGTCGCACCGATCCTCCTGAGGGTCGTTCACCTGCGGCCCTGTCCGCTCGGTGGACTCAAGGGGCTCGGCACCGGATGCCGCGCAGTGATCCTATGCGGCCCCGGCGACGGCTGTCACAAAGATCGCGGCGGCCCGCCCGCCGGTACGGCAGGCGGCCGGTCCGGGCAGCACGCGCTGCCGGGACCGGCCGGGTGGTCGGGGACGGAGGTCAGGGACGGCCGATGTGGGTCGGGAACCAGCCGCTGTTCAGCGTCCCGATCCGCACGCTGGCCCCCGGGTGCGGGGCCACCACGAACTGCTGGTTCCCGAGGTAGACGGCCGCGTGGTAGATCCCCCGGGAGCTGCCGCTGCTGGACCAGAAGAGCAGGTCGCCGCGCTGCAACTGGTCGGCGTCGACCGGGGTGGTGGCGGCGTACTGGTCGGCCGCGATCCGCGGCAGCGACACGCCGGCGTGCCGGTAGGCCTGCTGGATCAGGCCGGAGCAGTCGTAGCCGTCCGGGCCGTTGCCGCCCATCACGAAGGGCTTGCCGAGCTGGGCGAGCGCGAACTCGACGGCCGCCTCGTGGTCACTGCCCCGGCTGGGGGCGGCGGCCGGGGCCTCGGCGGAGCTCTCGGCGGCGGCCGCGCCGCGCGAGCCGGTCCGGCTCAGGTAGATGTCGCGGTGGCTGGTGTAGCGCCAGGCCCCGCTGCTGTTGCGGAACCAGTAGACCGAGCCGTCCCACCCCTGCTCGATGCCGTCGCCGCCGGTCGAGCCGGTGGCGGTGTCGTTCGCGCTGTCACCGTCGCCGGTGTTGTCGCCGGTGTTGTCGTCGGTGCCGGTCCGGTCCTGGTAGACCGCGTAGTGGCTGGTCCAGCGCCACTCGCCGGCGTCGTTGGTGAACCAGTACCGCGATCCGTCCCAGCCGCTCTGGCTGGGAGCCGGCTCCGCGACGGCCGTACCGACGCTGCTGCCGAGGCCGATGGCGCCGGCGCCGACCAGGACGGCGGTGGCGAGTCCGAGGCCGCGCCGCAGGCGGGCGGTCCGGGTCGGGCGGCGGGTGAGCGGGGCCGAGGGGGTCGCGGGACCGGTGATCTGGGCTGCTATGTCCATGGCGCCAAGCTAGGCAGGCGTGCGGTCCCACTGCCCCGTGATGTCCGCCGACGGGGGGTTCACGCTGGGTGACCGGCCTGGTCCGGCGTCACCGAACGGACCTCCATCCGGGCCGGGGTGCCCGGCGTCTTGCCGCAGCTCTCCGGCCGCGGCGGCAGGCTCAGGCCCTGCGCGACCGCGACCCGCCAGGCGCGCCCGTCCGTGTGGCGCACCAGGCACTCCCAGAGTCCGTCGCCCGCAGTGGACTGACTGATCGTCAGGGCCTCCGCCGCCGTCTCGCCGGTCAGTTCCCGGACCGCCTGCTCGGCCGCCTGGGCCGGCCGGTCCCAGTACGAGCGCCCGCGCGAGAAGCCCGGCACGACGTGGCCGGCGGCCGTCCGGGCCAGCACCTCCTTGGCGCTCGTCTCGGTCAGCCGCCCGTAGGCGTAGCCGTACGGCAGCACCAGCATGGTGGGGGAGAAGCGGTGGCCGCCCAGGTGGGTGACCTCCCAGACCTCGCTGTGTCCGGCGGCCGCCAGCTCGGCGGCCAGCGGGCGGCCGAGCAGGGCGCAGCAGCGGTCGCGGCGGCCGTTGGTGCACACCAGGGCCAGTGGGCCGCCGGTGTGCGCGGCGCCGAAACCGCCGTGCTCGCCCGCGCCGAGCGCCGCGTGGTCCAGCGTCAGCAGCTCGGCGGGGTCGGCGAGTTCGGCCCGTCGCAGCCAGGAGTTGCCGGGCGCGGTGTGAGCCAGCACGACCTGGTGGCGGGCGGCCGGCAGGCTGTCCGCGTGCCGGCCCGGGCGGCGGATCAGCGCGACCCGGACCCCGGTGCCCGCGCAGGCCGCGTCCAGCGCCCGGCCCAGCTCGGCGTCCAGGTGGCTCTCGGTGAGCGCCTTCGCGCCCCACGGGCCGGACTGCTCCAGGAGCAGCCAGGTGGTCGCGGTGGCGGCGGTGGCGGCGAGCGGCTCGGCCAGCTCGCCCGACAGAGTCGTACAGGTGATCACCCGGGCCACCCTACCCGCGGGCGCGGGCGGGACGGCCGGGGTGACTGGCCGGGCAGGCCCGGCCACCCGGGCGGGGCGGCCCGGTGACTGGTCAAGCGGGCCTGGCCATTCAGCTCGGGTGACTGGTCAAGCGGGCCCGGCCACCCAAGCTCGGGTGGCCGGCCAAGCGGGCCCGGCCGCGCGGCCCGCATGACCGGCCCCCGGCCCGCGTGCCAGGTCAGGCCGGCCCGGCCACCGCTGCGATCGGCTTGGCGATCGGCGTCCCCGAGCCGTCCCGGCGCGGGTCGCGCTCCGGCAGCTCCACCGGCGACCCGTTCGCCGCCGCCGCCCGGGCCGGCGCCGCGCCCGCCCAGGCGAACGCCAGTGCGTCCTCACCGCGCAGGAAGCGCTGGATCCGCACCCCGCCGGTGGCCCTGCCCTTGCGCGGGTACAGCTCGAACGGCGTCATCTTCCAACTGCTCTGCGCCTCGCCGGTCAGCGTCCCCGAGGCGCCGGCCACCGAGACCACCACCGCGTCCACCGCCGGATCGACCGCGGTGAAGGAGAGCACCCGGGCGCCGTCCGCCAGCTTGACGCCGGCCATTCCGCCGGCCGGGCGGCCCTGCGGGCGGACCTGGCCGGCCGGGTAGCGCAGCAGCTGCGCGTCGCTGGTGATGAAGACCAGGTCCTCCTCACCGGTGCGCAGCTCGACGGCGCCGACCACCTCGTCGCCGTCCTTGAGCGCGATCACCTCGAACTCGTCCTTGTTCGCCGGCCACTCCGGTACCACCCGCTTCACCACGCCCTGCGCGGTGCCCAGCGCGAGCCCCGGCGAGGACTCGTCCAGCGTGGTCAGCGCGACCAGCCGCTCGCCGGCCTCCAGCCGCAGGAACTCGCTCACCTGGGCGCCGCCCGCCAGCGAGAGGGCCGGCTGCGGCGGCAGCGAGGGCAGGTCGATCACCGGCAGCCGCAGCACCCGGCCGGCCGAGGTCACCGCGCCGATGTCGGCCCGCGCGGTGGCCGGCACCGCCGAGACGATCACGTCGTGCTTGGAGCGGCCCTCCGAGGCCTCCAGCGGCTCGCCGTCAGCGGTGCGGGCCAGCAGGCCGGTCGAGGAGAGCAGCACCCGGCACGGGTCGTCCGCCACCTCCAGCGGCACCGAGGGCGCCGCGGCCGAGGCGGCGCCCGCCTCCAGCAGCACCGTGCGGCGCTCGGTGCCGAACTGCTTGGAGACCGCGCCCAGCTCGTTCGAGACCACCGAGCGCAGCTTGCCGTCCGACTCCAGGATCTCGGTCAGCTCGGCGATCTCGGTGTTCAGCTTCTGCTGCTCCGCCTCCAGCTCCACCCGGTCGAAGCGGGTGAGCCGGCGCAGCGGGGTGTCCAGGATGTAGGCGGTCTGCGTCTCGGAGAGCGAGAAGTGCTCCATCAGACGGTCCTTGGCCTGCGAGGCGTTGTCGCTGGAGCGGATCAGCGCGATGACCTGGTCGATGTCGAGCAGCGCCACCAGCAGGCCCTCGACCAGGTGCAGCCGCTCCTGGCGCTTGCGGCGACGGAACTCGCTGCGCCGGCGGACCACCTCGAAGCGGTGGTCGACATAGACCTCCAGCAGCTCCTTGAGGCCCAGCGTCAACGGCTGGCCGTCCACCAGGGCCACGTTGTTGATGCCGAAGGTCTCCTCCATCGGCGTCAGCTTGTAGAGCTGCTCCAGCAGCGCCTCCGGCACGAAGCCGTTCTTGACCTCGATCACCAGCCGCAGGCCGTGCTCACGGTCCGTCAGGTCCTTGACGTCCGCGATGCCCTGCAGCTTCTTGGCGCCCACCAGATCCTTGATCTTGGCGATCACCTTCTCCGGGCCGACCGTGAACGGCAGTTCGGTGACCACGATGCCCTTGCGGCGGGGCGTGACGTTCTCGACCGTCACCGTGGAACGGATCTTGAACGTGCCGCGGCCCGACTCGTACGCGTCGCGGATCCCGGACAGGCCGACGATCCGGCCGCCGGTGGGCAGGTCCGGGCCCGGCACGAAACGCATCAGCGTTTCCAGGTCGGCGCTCGGATGCTTGATCAGGTGCCGGGCCGCCGCCACCACTTCGGTCAGGTTGTGCGGCGGCATGTTGGTCGCCATGCCGACCGCGATCCCGGAGGAACCGTTGACCAGCAGGTTCGGGAAGGCGGCCGGCAGCACGCCCGGCTCCTGCTCGCTGCCGTCGTAGTTCGGCGCGAAGTCGACGGTGTCCTCGTGGATCGACTCCACCAGCGCCATCGAGGCGGCGGTGAGCCGGCACTCGGTGTACCGCATCGCGGCCGGCGGGTCGTCGTTGCCCAGCGAACCGAAGTTGCCGTGCCCGTCGATCAGCGGGACCCGCATCGAGAACGGCTGTGCCATCCGGACGATCGAGTCGTAGATCGAGGCATCGCCGTGCGGATGCAGCCGGCCCATCACCTCGCCGACCAGCCGCGCGCACTTCACGTGCGCGCGCTCCGGCCGCAGGCCCATCTCGTTGGCCTGATACAGAATCCGGCGGTGCACCGGCTTGAGACCGTCCCGCGCGTCCGGCAGGGCACGCGAGTAGATCACCGAGTAGGCGTACTCCAGGAAGGAACCCTGCATCTCGTCCACGACGTCGACATCGAGAATGCGCTCCTCGAAGTCTCCGGGCGGCGGGGTCGGCGAACTGCGGCGGGCCATCGCGGCGGGGCTCCCTTACGTCTGTCAGCTGCTTCACGTGTCGTCATAGGGGTACGGCGCCCCCCATTGTGGACCCTTCCGATGACAGTCACCGCCAACGGCCGTCTCCGGGGCCGGTCCGCGCACCTTCCGCCGGTGGCGAACGCCCGACCCGCGCGGACACATCCCGGCGCCTCACGCGTTGCACCACAATGGGGGCCGTAGTCACCTCGCCCCACCTGTTGTCGCCCCCGACCCCTCCGACGGGAAGGACCCGAGCGCATGGCCAACCCGGCCCCCGCCTCCACCGCAGGCACTGGCTCTGCCATCGCCATCACCGAACACCGCCTGGCCAACGGCCTGCGAGTGGTGCTCTCCGAGGACCACCTCACCCCGGTGGCCGCCGTCTGCCTCTGGTACGACGTCGGCTCCCGCCACGAGGTGAAGGGCCGCACCGGTCTGGCGCACCTCTTCGAGCACCTGATGTTCCAGGGCTCCGCCAACGTCTCCAACAACGGCCACTTCGAACTCGTGCAGGGCGCGGGCGGGTCGCTGAACGGAACCACCAGTTTCGAACGCACCAACTACTTCGAGACCATGCCGACCCACCAGCTGGAGCTCGCGCTCTGGCTGGAGGCCGACCGGATGGGCTCGCTGCTCGCCGCCCTGGACGACGCGTCCATGGAGAACCAGCGCGACGTCGTCAAGAACGAGCGCCGCCAGCGGTACGACAACGTGCCCTACGGCACCGCGTTCGAGAAGCTCACCGCGCTCTCCTACCCCGAGGGCCACCCGTACCACCACACCCCGATCGGCTCGATGGCCGACCTGGACGCCGCCACCCTGGAAGACGCCCGCGCCTTCTTCCGCACCTACTACGCGCCCAACAACGCGGTCCTCTCGGTGGTCGGCGACATCGACGTCGAGCAGACCGTCGCCTGGGTCGAGAAGTACTTCGGCTCGATCCCCGCCCACGACGGCAAGCAGCCCCCGCGCGACGGCACGCTGCCCGAGGTGATCGGCCAGGAGATCCGCGAGCTGGTCGAGGAGGAGGTCCCCTCGCGCGCGCTGATGGCCGCCTACCGGCTGCCGCAGGACGGCACCCGCGAGGCCGACGCCGCGGACCTGGCGCTCACCGTGCTCGGCTCCGGCGAGTCCAGCCGCCTCTACAACCGCCTGGTCCGCCGCGACCGCACCGCCGTCTCGGCCGGCTTCGGGCTGCTCCGGCTGGCCGGCGCCCCCTCGCTCGGCTGGCTGGACGTCAAGACCTCGGGGGAGGCCACCCTCGACCAGATCGACGCCGCCGTGGACGAGGAGCTCGCCCGGTTTGCCGCCGAGGGCCCCACCGCCGCCGAACTCGAGCGCGCCCAGGCGCAGATCGAGCGCGAGTGGCTCGACCGGCTCACCACGGTCAGCGGCCGGGCCGACGAACTCTGCCGCTACGCCGTCCTGTTCGGCGACCCGAAGCTGGTCAACGGCGCCCTCGCCAAGGTGCTGGACGTCACCGCCGAGGAGGTCAGGGCGGTGGCCGCCGCCCGGTTGCGCCCGGACAACCGCGCCGTCCTCGCCTACGAGCCCCTGGCCGCCGCCGCTACTGATGAGGAGGACGCCGCATGAGCGTGTTCGTCCCGGAGATGACCTTCCACCCGCAGCCGCAGCCGGGGACCCCCACCCCGTGGGCCTTCCCCGCCCCCGAGCGCGGCGCGCTGGCCAACGGCCTGACGGTGCTGCACTGCGACCGCCCCGGCCAGCAGTTGGTCGCCGTCGAGGTACTGCTCGACGCCCCGCTGGCAGCCGAGCCCGAGGGTCTGGACGGCGTCGCCACCATCCTGGCCCGGGCCTTCAACGAGGGCACCGACACGCTCACCGCCGAGGAGTTCGCCGGTGAGCTGGAGCGGACCGGCGCCACCCTGGACGCGCACGCCGACCACCCCTGCATCCGGGTCGCCCTGGAGGTCCCCGCCTCCCGGCTGGAGCGCGGCCTGACCCTGCTCGCCGACGCGCTGCGCGCCCCCGCGCTGCCCGAGGACGAGATCGAGCGCCTGGTCGCCAACCGCCTGGACGAGATCGTCCACGAGCAGGCCAACCCGGCCCGCCGGGCCGCCAAGGCGCTCTACGCCGAGCTGTTCGAGGCCGCCGACCGGCTGTCGCGGCCGCGGGCCGGCAGCGCCGAGAGCGTCAAGCGGATCGACCGCGCCGCCGTCAAGGCCTTCTACGACGCGCACGTCCGCCCCGCCACCGCCACCGTCGTGGTGGTCGGCGACCTCACCGGGGTCGACCTGACCGCCCTGCTGGAGTCCACCCTCGGCAGCTGGACCGGCGACAAGGCCGAGCCCAGCACCGCGGACCCGGTCACCGCCGACGACAAGGGCCGGGTGGTCATCATCGACCGTCCCGGCTCGGTGCAGACCCAGCTGCTGATCGGCCGGATCGGCCCCGACCGCCACGACCCGCTCTGGGCCGCCCAGATCCTGGGCACCTACTGCCTGGGCGGCACCCTCACCTCCCGGCTCGACCGGGTGCTGCGCGAGGAGAAGGGCTACACCTACGGCGTGCGCGCCTTCGCCCAGCCGCTGCGCTCGGCCGCCGACGGCTCCGGCCGCGCGCTGCTCGCCATCAGCGGCTCGGTGGACACCGCCTCCACCGCCCCCGCGCTGGCCGACACCTGGACCATCCTGCGCACCCTGGCCGCCGAGGGCCTCACCGACGGTGAGCGCGAGGAGGCCGTGCAGTTCCTGGTCGGTGTCGCCCCGCTCAAGTACGAGACCGCGGGCTCGGTGGCCGGCACGCTGGCCGACCAGGTCGAGCAGTACCTGCCCGACGACTACCAGGCCGAGGTCTACCGCCGGCTCGCCGAACTCGGCACCCAGGCCGCCACCGACGCCGTGGTCGCCGCCTTCCCGCCCGAGCGGCTGGTCACCGTCCTGGTCGGCGACGCCTCGGTGATCGCGGACCAGGTGCGGGAGCTGGGCATCGGCGAGGTCACCGTGGTCACCGCCTGAGGCTGACGGAACGTCAGAAGGCCCGGCGGGAGCGTCCCGCCGGGCCTTCGGTATTTCCATTGCGCCACCGCCGCCGGCCGTGGGTAAATAGCCGCGCCGCGCACTTCGCGCGGCCCGGGCGCAGTGAAGGAGGCGGTCATCATGCGGGTCGAGCCAGAGCTCCGACGCTCCCCGAGACTGCCTGCCGCCCTGCGCCGCCGCGGCGCCTGAGCGCTCTCGCCAGGCCGTCCAAGCAGACTTCCCGAGCCACGCCGGACCCTTCGCGTGGCAGTCATACCCTGGTATTCGTCGACCTTTGGGGGTCATCTCACCATGTCGTACACCGAAGTCCCCGGCGCGCGGGTCCCGATCCGGATGTGGGCCGACCCGGCCACCGTCGAAGGCGCGGCCATGCAGCAGCTGCGCAACATCTCCACGCTGCCCTGGCTGCACGGCCTCGCCGTGATGCCGGACGTCCACCTCGGCAAGGGCGCCACGGTGGGCTCCGTCATCGCCATGCAGGGCGCCGTCTGCCCCGCCGCGGTCGGCGTCGACATCGGCTGCGGCATGAGCGCGGTCAAGACCTCCCTGACCGCCCGCGACCTCCCCGACGACCTCTCCCGGCTGCGCTCCAGGATCGAGCAGGTCATCCCGGTGGGCCGCGGCCTGCACGAGGACCCGGTCGACCCGGGCACGCTGCCCGGCCTGCGGGCGAGCGGGTGGGACGACTTCTGGGACCGGTTCGACGCGGTCGCGCCGGAGGTCAAGTGGCGGCAGGAACGGGCGCTGAAGCAGATGGGAACGCTCGGATCGGGCAACCACTTCGTGGAGTTCTGCCTCGACACGACGGGTTCGGTCTGGCTGATGCTGCACTCCGGCTCGCGCAACATCGGCAAGGAGCTGGCGGAGCATCACATGGGCGTCGCCCGCGGGCTCTCCCACAACGAGGGCCTGGTCGACCGCGACCTCGCCGTCTTCATGTCCGGCACCCCGGAGATGGACGCCTACCGGCAGGACCTCTTCTGGGCCCAGGAGTACGCGAAGCGCAACCGCGCGGTCATGATGGCGCTCTTCCAGGACGTCGTGCGCGGCGAGTTCCCCCGGGCCCAGGTCACCTTCGACCAGGTGATCAGCTGCCACCACAACTACGTCAGCGAGGAGCGCTACGACGGCGTCGACCTGCTGGTGACCCGCAAGGGCGCGATCCGGGCCGGCTCGGGCGACCTGGGCATCATCCCGGGCTCGATGGGCACCGGCTCGTACATCGTCCGCGGCCTGGGCAACGCCGCCTCCTTCAACTCCGCCTCGCACGGCGCCGGCCGCAAGATGAGCCGGACCGCCGCGAAGAAGCGCTTCACCACGCGGGACCTGGAGGAGCAGACCCGGGGCGTGGAGTGCCGCAAGGACAGCGGTGTGGTGGACGAGATCCCGGGCGCGTACAAGTCGATCGAGAAGGTGATGGACCAGCAGCGCGACCTGGTCGAGGTGGTCGCGCAGCTCAAGCAGGTCATCTGCGTCAAGGGCTGACGGCCGTTCGGCGGCGCGAGCACCCCACCTACGACCAGCCGGTGCTCACCAGGTCCCCCACGATGCCGTCGACGGGTTGCGGGATCTCGCCGTAGTCGCTGTCGGCGCTGTCGACGGGCAGCCGGCTGATCACGGCCTCCAGGGCGGCGGGCAGCGCGGGGTGGCGGCCGTCGCGGCACTGGCGCAGCAGGTCGCCGCGGACCTTCTCCGGCAGCAGGGCGCGCAGCTCGGCGCGGGTTCGGGTGCCGGGGCCGGACAGGTCGCGGCCCTGGGCGCGCCAGTGGGCGGCGTCCTTGAACTCGGCGCGCCGGCGGTGGGCGAGGAAGAGGCAGAAGGCGGCGTTGCGGTTGCCCGCTCCGGCGGCGAACTGCCACCAGAACGCGGCGGCTTCGCGGTAGCCGGCCAGGTGGAGCAGGGCCGCGAACACCAGCGCGCCGTCCGGTTCGATGTCCTGCTCGGCGGCCACCAGGCGTTCCAGGCTGGTGGCCGCCTGGGGGGTGCCGACGATGAGGGCGACGGCGAGGTCGAGGTCGTGTGCGGCCTGGTCGGCGGCGGCCGGGTAGCGGTTGCCCGCGGTGGGGCCGGCGGTGCGCTGCCGGCGGGTCTGCAGGGTGTGGGCGATGCGCCGGCGGGCGGCTTCGGCGTTGTAGTCGTCGTACTCGTCGGTGAGGACCTCGGCGTCCTCCAGCAGGGTGTCGATACAGCGGTGCTCGTTGGTCCGGCTCACGGCTGCTCTTCCGTCTCGGGGAGTTCCGGCAGGTTCAGCTCTCTGGTCAGCCGGCGTTTGGCGTGCCGCACGTGGGAGCGGACGGTGGCGGCCGTGATGCCCAGGTAGTGGGCCACCTCCTCGACCTCGTGGCCCAGCACGTAGCGCACCACGATCACGTCGTACTGCCGGTCGGGCAGTTCGGCGATGGCCTGGTAGAGGCCCAACTCGCTTTCCAGCACCGCGAACTCGTCGCGCATCTCGTGGACGAGGAGTTTGCGGATCGCGGCGTGGAAGGCGGCGGTCCCCACCAGCACGGGCTGCAGGCCGCGGCTGTCCAGCCACTTCCGCAAGTGCTCCTTGAGGAGGGTCCAGGCGAACTGGGGTACCGAGTCCTGCTCCAGCGCGTGGTCCCAGTGTTCCAGCAGGTCGGCGCAGGCGTCCTCGACCACGCTCTGGGCGGCGGCGCGGGTGCCGACCTGGGTGTGGGCGTAGCGCAGCCAGAGTTTGTGGTGGTACTCGTGGAAGGCGTCGAAGGTCACGGGCAGCCGCCGGGAGGGGTGGCCGGGCGGGCCCGGGGCACGGTGGTGTCCGTCGAGTTGCGGAGCGCCGCTGGGCGTGGTTCCCATCAGGCGCTCCGGTCGTGGACGCGGGTGTTCTCGCCGGCGCTTGGTATCTCGGCGGTGGGGATCCGGGGGGCGGTCCCCCAGACCGCCGGGGTTGCCAGATCGATGGTCACGGACGTCCCGTTCATCGGCACCGCACCGCTCCATGGTGGAGACGGCCGTCGGTGCGGGGCACGTGGTGCTCTTACTCGTAAGCCAATCGGATGAACCATCCCGATGTGCAGTCCCACCCCGAGGATTTTCACAGAGAGAAATAGTACGACTACTCACCGGGGTTGTTCCTAGTGGGGGGCCGGTCGCCGACGGCGGGCCCGCCACCCGGCCGACGGACGGCGGCCCCCGGGGGATTCCCCGCCCGGCGGGTGGGCAATGATGTGCCGTGACCCGGCCGGCGGGGCAGGAACGCCCGTCGGTCACGGGGGCGACGGGGCGGCGGAGAGGGAGCGCGATGACGGACGACGGCGTAGTGGACCTGGAGTTGGACCGCGCGCACTCGGCGCGCATGTACGACTTCTTCCTCGGCGGGACGACCAACTTCCCCGCCGACCGCGAAGTGGCCGAGCGCGCCATGACGATCTTCCCCTCGGTCCTGGCCGCCGCCCGGATCAACCGCCGTTTCATGCACCGCTCCACCCGCTTCCTGGCCCGCTCCGGGATGCGGCAGTTCCTGGACATCGGCACCGGCATCCCCACCTCGCCCAACCTGCACGAGATCGCCCAACTCCAGGTTCCCGAGGCGCGCGTGGTCTACACCGACAACGACCCGATCGTGCTGGCCCACGCCCGCGCGCTCCTGCAGAGCCACCCGGCCGGCCGCACCGCCTACGTCCAGGCCGACGTCACCGACCCCGAGGCGCTGCTGGCGGCCCCCGAGCTGCGGGGCACGCTCGACCTGACGAAGCCGGTCGCGCTGAGCCTCAACGCCCTGCTGCACTTCGTCACCGGCGAGCACGACGCACACCGGATCGTCGAGCACCTCAAGTCGGTGCTGGCGCCCGGCAGCACCCTGACCATCAGTCATGTCACGCCCGACTTCGACCCCGAGGGCATCGCCCGCCTCGCCTCGGCCTACCAGGCCGCCGGCACCCCGGGCCACCCGCGCACGCTCGGCGAGGTCACCCGCTTCTTCGACGGCTGGGAGCTGGTGGCCCCCGGCATCGTCCCCTCCCACCAGTGGCGCCCCGACCCCGAGGACCTGGCGGAGAACGCCAGTGCCGCGGACGCCGCCTGCTACGCGGCCATCGCCCGCAAGCCTCAGGGCTGACTCGTGCGGCGCAGCACCAGCGTGACGAAGCCGAAGGCGCCGCGATAGCCGCGCAGCCACTCCTCACGGTGGACGGCCGCGGCCTCCAGCGCCTGGGCGGCGTCGGGGTGGTCGGGGTGGTCCAGCGCCCAGCCGGCCAGTGAGCCGGTCCAGGACCACTCGTAGGTGTCCAGCTCCTCGGTCGTACTGGTGTGGCCGAACACCGGGGTCCAGCCCTCGGCCGTGACGCGGTCGACCAGGGTGGCGAGGTCGTCGAACTCGCCGAGGATCGCGGTGGCGGCCTCGCCGGGCGGGCGCTGCCAGTAGCCCTCGCCGATCAGCACCCGGCCGCCCGGGGCGAGGTGGCCGCGGGCGGCGGCCAGGGTCGGCAGCAGGCCGCCGAAGGCGTGGGTGGCGCCGACGCTGAGCACCAGGTCGTACGGGTGCGGGGCGGTGAACTCGGCGGCGGCGAGGTGGTGCAGGCCGAGCCGGCGGGCCACGCCCAGCTGTTCGGCCCCGGCCTGAGCCTTCGTCAGGGCGCCGGCGGCCAGGTCGACGCCGTCCGCCGTCACGCCGGGGTGCGAGGCCAGCACCCGCAGCAGCCAGGCGGCCTCGCCGCAGCCGAGGTCCAGCACCCGCTCGTCGCCACCGGTCACGGCGCGGTCGAGCAGCGCGGCCACCGAGGCGTCGCTCAGCGGTCCGGCGATGGGGTGGTGGGTGTGGGCGAGGCGGGAGAGTTCAGCGCGGTCCATCGCAGCAGGGTGTCAGCAAGGGCCGCCCGGCGCACGCCGATTTCAGCCCTCGACGTACGTGGCGGTCATGTCGCGCCGGCTCAGGCCGAGCCGCTCGTAGAGCCGGATCGCGGCGGGGTTGTCGTGGTCCACCATGAGCGCGGCGCGCTGGCAGCGGCGCAGCATCGCGTCCAGCAGCAGCCGGCAGGCGGCCTCGGCGTGGCCGCGGCCGCGACCGTGCGCGGGGTGGGCGGCGACGCCGGCCAGGTAGCCGACCTCGGGGGAGCTCCAGGCGTCGGCGGCCAGCGCGGTGAGCCGGCCGGCCTGGTCGCGCACGCCGGCCCAGCCGCGGCAGCCGGGCCGCAGCGGGTGGGCGTAGGAGGCGGGGTAGGCGGTGTCGAGCAGTTCGGCGGCCTCGGGCAGCTCGGCGGGGGTGAGCAGCCGGGCCGGCGGGCCGGCGTCGAGGCCGGTGCCGGTGAGCTCCATCCAGCGGAAGGGGCTGACCGGGCGCAGCGCGGGCAGCGCGCCGAGCAGTTCGCCCATCAGGGCGCTGTCGCCGAGCGGCCGGTAGCCGGGTCCGAGTTCGGCCAGCGCGTGCCGGACCAGGGCGGTGGCGGCGCGGGCCGGTCCCCGGACGGCGAGCCGGTCGCGGCGCGAGAGGCCCGGGGAGGCGACGGCGACCGCGCCGCCCGCGGTCCAGGCGCGGACGCCGGGGGCCAGGCCCTGGGCGGCCCAGAGGACGAGGGAGTCGTCCTCGGCGGCTTCGCGCAGGTCGGGGACGGTGTGCAGCTCACGCATCCGGCGAGTCTCGCACGGCGTCCGCACGGCAGGCCGAAGGGGTGCCCCGCGGCGTCGGGGCACCCCTTCGGAGCGGGGCGGATCAGGCCTCGGGCAGCTCGTCCAGGCCGTTCTGCACCATGGCGGCCAGGCGGTCCAGCGCGGCGTCCGCGTTCTGCGCGTCGGAGGCCAGCACGACCTCCTCGCCACCCTCGGCGCCGAGGGCCAGCAGGCCCAGCATGGAGGCGGCGTTGACGGGGTTGCCGCCGTTCTTGGCGATCGTCACGGGCACGCCGACGGCGGCGGCCGCGCGGACGAAGACCGAGGCGGGACGGGCGTGCAGGCCCTCGGGCCAACCGATGGTGACGCGGCGCTCAGCCATGAGACGTGCCTTTCAGGTGGTGCTGCTTGGAGCCATGTTGTCTAGACCATTCTGGCACGGGTGGGGCAAATCCGGCACCGGCGTGCAGCGGGCCCGGTCCTCCACCCTGCCCCGGCCGCAGGTCAGGCGCCATCCGGCTCGCCGGGCCGGGCCCCGGCCGGCGGATCCGGTCTTAGACCGACCGGCAAATGGTGGGCGGCGTCGCGTCGCCCGGACTCTCCCCTGAACGGCTTCTCCTCAGTCGCCGCAACTCCGTTGCTACTCCCTCGTCGGCACCGCCCAGACTCGGCCCGGACGCCGCTCCTTCATCCACCCACCATTTGCCGGTCGGTCTGAGCGGCGCCGGCCGTCGTGGGCCGGTCCGACCGGATCCACCGGGCAGGGCCTAACCTGGCGCTTGTGGACGACCCAACGGCTCCGCCGGCCCCCGCGGCATCGGACGACGCGCACGGCTACCCCCAGCACTGGGAGGCCGACATCCTGCTGCGCGACGGCGGCACGGCCCGGATCAGGCCGATCACCCCGGCCGACGCGGAGCGCCTGGTGGAGTTCTACGCGCTGGTCTCCGACCAGTCGAAGTACTTCCGCTTCTTCGCCCCCTACCCGCGCCTGTCCGACAAGGACGTCCGCCGCTTCACCCACCACGACTACGTCAACCGGGTCGGGCTGGCCGTCGTGGTGCGCGACCGGTTCATCGCCACCGTCCGCTACGACCGGATCGACGCCGCCGGCCGGCCCTCCGAGGCCGGCACCGACGCCGAGGTGGCCTTCCTGGTGCAGGACGCCCACCAGGGACGCGGGGTGGCCTCGGCGCTGCTGGAGCACATCGGCGCGGTCGCCCAGGAGCGCGGGATCCGCCGGTTCATCGCCGAGGTGCTGCCCGAGAACCGCAAGATGACGAAGGTCTTCACGGACGCCGGCTACACCCAGCAGCGCAGCTTCGCGGAGGGCGTGGTCCACCTCGAACTGGACCTGGAGCCGACCGCCGCCTCGCTCGCCGTGATGCGCGCCCGCGAGCACCGCGCGGAGGCCCGTTCGGTGCAGCGGCTGCTGACGCCCCGTTCGGTGGCGGTGGTCGGGGTGTCGCGCACCGAGCGGTCGGCCGGGCGGGCGCTGCTGCGGGACCTGACGGGCGGTGGGTTCCCGGGGGCGGTCTACGCGGTGAACAGCGCGGCGCCGCCCGGCACCGAGCTGGACGGCGTGCCGGTGCACCGCTCGGTACTGGAGATCCCGGGCCCGGTCGACCTCGCGGTGGTCGCCGTCCCGGTGCACGCGGTGCCGGCCGTGGTGGCCGAGTGCGGCGCGCACGGAGTGCAGGGGCTGGTGGTGGTCACCGCGGGGTACGCCGAGACCGGTTCCGAGGGCCGCGACCGGCAGCGCGCGCTGGTCCGCCAGGCCCGGGCGGCCGGTATGCGGGTGATCGGCCCGAACGCGTTCGGCCTGGTCAACACGGCCCCCGAGCACCCGCTCAACGCCTCGCTGGCGCCGGCGCTGCCGATGGCGGGCCGGTTCGGGATCTTCTGCCAGTCCGGTGCGATCGGGGTCGCGCTGCTGGAGGCCGCGCACCGGCGCGGGCTCGGCGTCTCCTCCTTCGCCTCGGTCGGCAACCGGGCCGACGTCTCCGGCAACGACCTGCTGCAGTACTGGGAGGAGGACCCGGCCACCGACGTGCTGCTGCTCTACCTGGAGTCCTTCGGCAACCCGCGCAAGTTCACCCGGATCGCCCGCCGGCTGGCCCAGGCCAAGCCGATCGTGGTGGTCAAGGGGGCCCGGCACACCGGCAGCCTGCCGCCCGGCCACGCGGTGCCGCCCACCGCCTCGGGGCTGCGCGACGTCACGGTGGACGCGCTCTTCCAGCAGGCCGGGGTGGTCCGGGTGGACACCATCACCGAGCTCTTCGACACCGGCGAGCTGCTGGCCGAGCAGCCGCTGCCGGCCGGCGACCGGGTCGCGGTGGTCGGCAACTCCGACTCGCTCGGCCTGCTCACCCACGACTCCTGCCTGAGCGTGGGCCTGCGCCCGCGCACCCCGGTGGACCTGACCACCGCCGCCACCGGCGAGAGCTTCCGGATCGCGCTGCACGCGGCGCTCGGCGATCCAGGGGTGGACGCGGTGATCGCGGTGGCCATCCCGCCGATCGCCACCTCGGTGCACAGCTTCCTGCGCGACGGCGACCAGCCGCTGCCGGACACCGACCCGGAGATCGCCGA
>FTKT01003142.1_pt5 | contig 27418 bp, 23 predicted proteins | sample 1658271 | NCBI WGS metagenome assembly FTKT01 (sample SAMEA3914811, study PRJEB12502) | metagenome | biome: forest; material: soil | place: Canada | collected 2011-08-04 | depth 0.3 m | reverse complement strand
AAGGTGCTGCGCACGCGCAAGGACATCGCCTGCGTGCTGGTCAACCCGCTTCAGGCGCTGCACCCGAACGCCGCGGCGCCGGGCGACTCGTCGTTGGTGGACAGCGCGCGCCGCGCGAAGTTCGACCGCGCGGCCTACACCGAGTGGCTGCAAGCTTTGCGCGAGGTCTGCACGGCCCGTGGCATCGTGCTCATCTTCGACGAGATCTTCATCGGCTTCCGCCTCGCCCCTGGCGGCGCTCAGGAGTACTTCGGCGTCCGGGCCGACATGGTCACCTACGGCAAGTCGCTGGGCGGCGGCCTGCCGGTGGGCGTGGTGTGCGGCAAGCGCGAGCTGATGAAGCGCTTCCGGGAGGATCGCCCCGCCGACATCTGCTTCGCCCGCGGCACCTTCAACTCGCACCCATACGTGATGGGCGCGATGAACGTGTTCCTCGAACGACTGGAGCGCCCCGACGTGAGGGCCATGTACGACGGTGTCGACCAGCGCTGGAACGATCGCACGGCCCGCTTCAACGAGCGCCTGGCCGCGGCCGGCGTGCCGGTGCGCGTGGCGAACATCCAGTCGATCTGGACCGTGCTGTACGACCAGCCGTCGCGCTACAACTGGATGCTGCAGTTCTACCTGCGCGCGCAGGGCCTGGCGCTCAGCTGGGTGGGTACGGGCCGCCTGATCTTCAGCCTGAACTACGACGACGCGGACTTCGACGCGGTGACCGCCCGTTTCGTCGCCGCGGCCACCGAGATGCAGGCGGACGGCTGGTGGTGGAACGACCCCGCGCAAAGCAACCGCACCATCCGGCGCGGCCTGCTGCGGGAGATGCTGCGTGAACGATTCAGCAGCTGAGAGTTGATGAAAAAACATTTCCGACGCCTGCTCGCGCAGGAAGACCTGAACTTCCTGCTCACCAATCGCGTGCCGCGCATCGCGCTCACGCATTTCATGGGCAAGTTCAGCAAGATCCGCAACCCGATCGTCAGCAAGGCCTCGATCGGCATGTGGAAGCTGTTCACCGACCTCGATCTCAGCGACGCCCGGCATCGCAAGTTCCGCTCTATGCACGACTGCTTCACGCGCGAGCTGATGCCCGGCGCGCGCGTGGTCGACCCCGATCCCGCCGTGCTCACCTCGCCCTGCGACGCCATCGTCGGCGCCTGCGGCAGCGTGGCCGGCACCACCGTCTTCCAGGCCAAGGGCTTCCCGTACCGCATGGAGGAACTGTTCGGGCCGGGCACCGACACGACCCCGTTCCGCGACGGCCGCTTCATCACGCTGCGCCTCACCTCGGCCATGTACCACCGCTTCCACGCGCCGCACGACTGCGACGTGAGCCACGTGAGCTACCTCAGCGGCGACACCTGGAACGTGAACCCGATCGCGTTGAAGCGCGTGGAGAAGCTCTTCTGCCGCAACGAGCGCGCGGTGCTCAGCGCGCGCCTGCGCCGCGGCAACCACCCGATCGCCATCGTGCCGGTGGCGGCCATCCTGGTGGCCAGCATCCGGCTGCGCTTCACCGACGTGCTGCTGCACCTCAAGTACCGCGGCCCGAACGAGATCCCGGTGCAGGCGCGCTTCGGCAAGGGCGAGGAGATGGGCGGCTTCCAGCACGGCTCCACCATCATCCTGTTCGTGCCCCCGGGCTTCGAGTTCGTCGACGGCATCCAGACGGGCGCGCGCATCCGCATGGGCCAGCCGCTGATGCACCTGCCGCCCCAACCGCAGGCGGACCATCCCGCGCAGGCGCTGGAACAGGTGCCCGCGTGACGCGTGCGGGCGCGGCCACGCTCGCGCGCCGCGCGGGCGTGGTGCTCGCGTGCGTGGCGGTGCTGGTGGCGCTGGACTTCGTGCTGCGCGACCTGAGCCTGGCCGAGCTGCGCGCGGCGCTGCTGCGCCAGCCGCCGGCGCGCCTCGCGGCGAGCCTCGCGCTCACCGCCGCCAGCTTCGCCTGCCTGGCGCTGTACGACGTGGTGGGCGTGCACGTGGCCGCGCCGGGCCGGGTGCGCGCGCGGCTGGCGCTGCTGGCCGGCGCGACCAGCGCGGCCGTCGCCAACACGGTGGGCTTCCACGCGGTATCGGGCTCGGCGGTGCGCGCGCACCTGTACCTGCCCGCGGGCCTGAGCGGCGGGGAGGTGGCGCGCGTGGTGTCCACGTCGTGGCTGTCGCTCGTGGCCGGCAACGCGGCGATGCTGGCCGGCGCCGAGCTGTTCCAGGCCGCGACGGGCGACGATCCGGCCTGGCACGCGGCGCTGGGCGTCGCGCTGGAGGGGCTGTTGATGGCGTGGCTTTGGTGGCTGTCGCGCGGCCCGCGCGAGATCGCGCTGGGGCGCTGGCACCTGCCGATGCCGTCGGCCTCGCTGGCCGTGATGCTGATGGCGCTGGGCGCCGTCGAGAGCGGCACCGCCGTCGGCGCGCTCCACGTGCTGCTCCCACCCGACCTCGCTCCGCCGTTCGACGTGTTCGCGGTCGGCTGCATCGCGGCCGTGCTGCTGGGCGTGGCGTCGCACGCGCCGGGCGGGCTGGGCGTGTTCGAGGCCGGCATGACGGCCTTCCTCGCCGGCCGCGGCCGGCCCGACCTGCTGGCCGCGCTGCTGCTCTACCGCCTGCTCTACAACCTGCTGCCGTTCACCTGCGCGGCGATCGTGCTGGGGCTGCGCTCGGGCTGGCGCGCCCTCGCCGGCGTCACAGGGGCAGCGGCGCGTAGCGGCTGAGGTTGGGCGCCCGCTCGCAGGCCGACCCGCCGTAGCGCCGCAGCAGGCCGTCGGCCAGCGTGGCGGCCGCGGGCGACAGCAGGAACGTGAAGCGCGAGGCCGAGCCGCGGTTGATGAACGCGGCGGCGCCCTGCGGCTCGCCCGCGTGGCGGAACGCCGAGCGCAGCTCGGTGACGAAATCGACCGCCCGCGCCGCGCGCGGCTCGCCGTCGACGATGATCACGCAGTACCAGGCCATGGGGCTCGTCAGGAGAGGCATTGCCCGTGATCTTGGGCGCCCTCGATGACCGTTGCGTGACGTTCCGGGCCAAAAAAGCGGCCCCGCGAACGGGGCCGAACAGGACTTACAGAAATTGCGTTCGACGGGGCGGGCGCGTGCCCCGGGTCGATGGAGGCACTGTAGGCAGCGGCGCGCCTCGCCACGAGCGGCGTGCGACGACGGGCGGGGAGCTTGCGACGAACTGCGCTCGGGCGCGACGAACGGAGGCCCGGGAAGCCGCTCCGCGCGCAACGGCCTGTTGCGCGCCGGAATGACGCGCGGTGGGGTTCGTGGCCGACGCCGCGCTGGAACCCGCGCCCGCCCGGCTGCAGAATGGCCGCATGACCGACACCCCCACCGTCCCCGAAGGCGTCTTCTCCCACGAAGAAGACGGTGTGCTGCGCTGCCAGTGGTGCCGCGCCAGCGCGGAATACCGGCGCTACCACGACGAGGAGTGGGGCTTTCCCGTCACCGACGAGCGCCGGCTGTTCGAGAAGATCTGCCTGGAGGGCTTCCAGGCCGGCCTGAGCTGGCTCACCATCCTCAACAAGCGCGAGGCCTTCCGCAAGGGCTTCGCCAACTTCGAGGCCGACAGGATCGTGCTCTTCGGCGAGCGCGACATCGAGCGCCTGCTGGCCGACGCGGGCATCGTGCGCCACCGCGGCAAGATAGCGTCCACCATCAACAACGCGAAGCGCGTGCTGGAACTGCGCGAGGAATTCGGCTCGCTCGCCGCCTACGCGTGGGGCTACGAACCGGCCGCCGACACCCGGCCCCACAAGCCGCAGACGGGCGTGGTGCTGGGGCCGTCGGCCGAAGCCGTGGCTATGTCCAAGGATCTGAAGAAGCGCGGCTGGAGCTTCGTCGGGCCCACCACGGTGTATGCGTTCATGCAGGCGATGGGGTTGGTCAACGATCACTACGAAGGCTGCCATGCGCGGGAGAAGGCGGCGAAGGCGCGGAAGAAGCTGAAGATGCCCACCTGAAACGCGTCGTGTCGTGACGGGCGCAACGACGGATGCGGCCGTTCCGGGCAGGATTCTTCAACGAATCACTGAGTCAGGAGCAGGCGATCCAGCAGCGCCGCCACGTGGACGGCCTCGCGCTTCGCGCCATCGGCGATCTGGTGGCGGCAACTCGTGCCGTCAGCCACGACGATCGCGTCCGGCGTCGCCCGAACCTTCGGCAGCAGGCTGTCCTCGGCCATCCTCATCGACACGTCGAAGTGCGAGGCCTCGTAGCCGAAGCTGCCGGCCATGCCGCAGCAACTGCTCTCGATCAGTTCGGCCTTCGCCCCGGGAATGAGCTGGAGCACCTCGAGGATGGGCGTGACCGCGGCGAACGCCTTCTGGTGGCAGTGGCCGTGGAGGAGGATGGGCTGGCCGGCCGGCTTCAGCCTGAGCTCGAAGCGACCCGCCTTGGCTTCCCGCGCGACGAACTCCTCGAACAGCAGCGCCTGTTCGGACACCTCGACGGCCTTGTCGCCGAGGCCCATCACCAGCGCCTCGTCGCGCAACGTGAGCAGGCACGACGGCTCGAGGCCGACGATCGCGATGCCGCGCCGGGCGAACGGCAGCAGGGCGTCGATCAGCGCCTCGGCCTTCTCCCTGGCCCGCGCGACCTGGCCGCCGGCAAGGAACGTGCGGCCGCAGCAGTGGTGCCCGCCACCTTTCTCGACCGTGTGCAGCGTATAGCCGGCGGCCTTCAGCACGCGTGCCGCGGCCTGCGCGTTCCCGCTCTCGAAGAGTCCGTTGAACGTGTCGACGAACAGGATCGCGGCGCGGCCGCCGGCCTGCGCGACGGCCAGCGTCTCGTTGCGCGACGAGAACAGCGCCGGATCGACTCGGCGCCAGAAGGTGTCGCTGCGCCACGTCGGCAGCGAGCGCTTCGCGGACAGCCCGAGCAGTTTCTCCCCGAGCCATGCCGCGCCGGGCAGCGTGTCGCGCAGGTTGGCCAGCCACGCCACGCGGCTCACGGCGTGCGCGTAGTCGGGCAGGTGAGCGATCAGCCTGTCCTTCAGCGAGCGCCCGTTCTTCGCCGTGTAGTGGGCAAGGAACTCGATCTTCATCCTGGCCATGTCGACGCCCGTCGGGCACTCGCGGCGGCAGCCCTTGCAGCCCACGCACAGATCCATCGTGGCGTGCATGGCCGGACTCGTGAAGGCGTCGGGGCCGAGTTGGCCCGAGATCGCCAGCCGCAAGGTGTTCGCGCGGCCGCGCGTCAGGTGCTGCTCGTCGCGCGTGACCCGGTAGCTCGGGCACATCGTGCCGGCGTCGAACTTGCGGCAGTGGCCGTTGTTGTTGCACATCTCGACGGCCTTGGCGAAGCCGCCGGTCACGTCCCCGCCGGTGCCGGGCGCCGTCGTGACTTCGGTCACCGGGTCGGCCTGCACGTTCCACGCCGACCAGTTGAGCGCCGGAACGAGCGGGATGCGCCTGTACGGCGCCGGCGTGCCGGCCGGCGCGAAGCGGAACAGCGCGCCGTCGTCCATGCGCGGCGGGTCGACGATCTTGCCGGGGTTGAGCAGGTTCAGCGGGTCGAGCTCGTTCTTGATGGCGCGGAAGGCGTCGTTGAGCGCCGGGCCGAACTGCCACGCTATCCATTCGCCGCGGCACAGGCCGTCGCCATGCTCGCCGCTGAAGGCGCCCTTGTACTTGCGCACCAGCGCCGAGGCCTCCTCGGCGATCGAGCGCATCTTCGCGGCGCCGCCGCCGGGGCCGGAGACGCGCATGTCGAGGATCGGGCGCACGTGCAGCGTCCCCACCGACGCGTGCGCATACCAGGTGCCGCGGCTGCCGTGGCGCGCGAACACCTCGGTCAGCGCATCGGTGTACTCGGCCAGGCGGTCCAGCGGGACGGCGCAGTCCTCGATGAAGCTCACCGGCTTGCCGTCGCCCTTCAGGCTCATCATGATGTTCAGGCCGGCCTTGCGCACCTCCCAGAGATTCTTCTGCATCGCGTCGTCGCCCATGCGCACGACGCTGCCGGGCATGCCGAGGTCGCCCATCAACTCGTCGAGGCGGCCCAGCCTGGTCAGCAGCGCGCCCTTGTCGTCGCCCGCGAATTCGACCAGCAGGATGGCGGCCGGCCGGCCGATCAGCGCTGTCTCCATCGTCGCGTGGAACGCCGGATTGCCCAGCGCCAGTTCGACCATCGTGCGATCGACCAGCTCGACCGCCGACGGGCCCAGCTTGACGATGTGCTGCGCGGCGTCCATCGCCGCATGGAAGCTCGTGAAGTTGACGATGCCCAGCACCTTGGCCCGAGGCAGTTCGGCAAGCTGCAGCGTGAGGCTCTTCGTGTAGGCGAGCGTGCCTTCCGAGCCGATCAGCAGGTGCGCGAGGTTGACGCTGCCGTCGGCGGTGTAGGGCCGCTCGCTCTGGTTGTCGAAGATGTCGAGGTTGTAGCCGCCGACGCGCCGCAGCACCTTGGGCCACTGGTCGGCGATCGCGTCGCGATGCCGGCGCGCGAGCGCGTGGACGAACTCGCCGATGCGCGCAACGCGCCCGGTGGCCGCGCCGACCGGGCCGAAGTCGAGCTCGTCGCCGTCGGACAACCACGCCCGCGCGCCGAGCACGTTGTGCACCATGTTGCCGTAGGCGATGGAGCGCGAGCCGCAGGAGTTGTTGCCGGCCATGCCGCCCAGCGTGGCCTGCGCGCTGGTGGACACGTCGACCGGAAACCACAGGCCGTGCGGCTTCAGGCGCGCGTTGAGGTGGTCGAGGACGATGCCGGGCTCGACCGTCGCGGTGCGGGCGACCACGTCCACGTCGAGCACGTTGCGGAAATGCTTGCTGTTGTCGATGACGAGTGCGGCACCCGTCGTCTGGCCGCACTGGCTGGTGCCGCCGCCGCGCGCCAGAACCGGCACCTTCAGCTCGCGCGCGACGCCCAGCGCCGTGGTGATGTCTTCCGCCGTGCGCGGCACCAGCACGCCGACCGGCATGATCTGGTAGATCGACGCGTCCGTCGCATAGCGGCCGCGCGACGGCGCATCGAACATGACCGTGCCCCGGGTCTCGGCCGCCAGCCGCCGGGCGAGCAGTTCGCAGACGTCGTTCGGCGGCAGGACCGTGCCGAGCGGCGAGCCAACGGGCGCGTCCAGCTTCTCGGCAGGGTCGACCGGCATGAAGGCCTACGCTTCCAGGTTGGCCAGCGGCTGGATGTCACCTGCACGCATCAGCGCGAGCACGCTGTCGCGCTTGTTGTTGAGATGCTGGACGAGCACCTGCCGCATCGCCGAGGAGTCCCGCGCGGTGATGGCCTCGAGCATCAGCTCATGCTCCTTGATGGCGCGCTTCCACTTGGCTGCGTTCTGGTTCGTGCGAAACCGCAGCGACTGCACCCGGGCGTTGATCGACTTGTAGGCACCGATCAGCACCGGATTCGCCGCGGCTTCGTTGATGAGCGTGTGAATCTGCGCGTTGAGCCGGTAGTAGCCCGAGAGTTCCTGGCGCTCGAAACAGGCCAGCATCTCGTAGTGCAAGGCGCGAAGCTCGCTGAGCTTCTCGTCCGAGATGCGCTTTGCCGCCAGCTCGCCGGACATGCCCTCGAGCTCGGCGAGCACCTCGAACGTGTTGATGACGTCCGCCTCCGTCAGCTTGACGGCGATCGCGCCTCGATTGGGCAGCAGATCGACCAGCCCCTCGGCAGCCAGCAGCTTGATGGCTTCGCGCAGCGGCGTGCGCGAAACCCGCAGTTGTTCGCTCAGCGTGCGCTCGTTGAGCTTGGCGCCCGGGGGAATGCGCCCTTCGACCAGCATCGTCCTCAACCGGGCGATGACCTGGTCGTGCAGCGCGACGCGCGAGATCTCGATGATTTCCGCCATTGTTTCCTCTTTGACGCATTTTGCATTCAAAAGCAGACCGTCAGACAATATGTAGTTTAAGGGTTTTCTCGCAGGTGCTTTTGCGTTTTGCATGCAAATATCCAGTTCGAAAGGACCAGACATGCTCACTCTCGACTTCCATCCCACCGGCCGGCATTTCCTCCAGATTCCGGGCCCGAGCCCGGTTCCCGACCGGATCCTGCGCGCGATGAGCCTCCCGACCATCGACCACCGCGGCCCGGAATTCGGCGCGCTCGGATTGAAGGTGCTGGGCGGCATCAAGGAGATCTTCAGGACGCGGCATCCGGTGGCCATCTACCCGGCTTCGGGCACGGGCGCGTGGGAAGCGGCGCTGACGAACACGATGAGCATGGGCGACCACGTGCTGATGTTCGAGACCGGCCACTTCGCGTCGCTGTGGAAGAAGATGGCCGACCGGCTGGGCCTGTCGACGGAAGTGCTGAGCTATGCCGGTACCGACGAACACCTGCCGAACGCGCCCGGCTGGCGCCGCGGCGTCCAGGCCGACATGATCGAGGCGCGCCTGCGCCAGGATGCCCGGCACGAGATCAAGGCCGTCTGCGTCGTCCACAACGAGACGTCGACCGGCGTGACGTCGGACATCGCGGCCGTGCGCCAGGCCATCGACGCCGCGGGCCATCCTGCGCTGCTCATCGTCGACTCCATCTCCGGGCTCGCCAGCGCGCCTTACGAACACGACGCCTGGGGCGTCGACGTGACGGTGAGCGGCTCGCAAAAGGGGCTGATGCTTCCGCCGGGCATCAGCTTCAATGCGCTGTCGCCGCGCGCGCTCGAGGTTTCGAAGAGGGCCGGACTGCCGCGCGCCTTCTGGGCCTGGGACGAGATCGTCGAGATGAACAAGGACGGCTACTGGCCCTACACGCCCAACACCAACCTGTTGTACGGCCTGAGCGAGGCCATCGACATGCTGCTGGCCGAAGGCCTCGACAACGTCTTCGCGCGCCACGCACGCTGGGCCGAAGGCGTGCGCGCGGCCGTGACCGCGTGGGGGCTGCCCATCCAGTGCGCCGACGCGAGCGTCTATTCCCCGGTGCTGACCGGCGTCATCACCCCGTCCGGCGTCGATGCTGACGCCGTGCGGCGACTCATCCATCAGCGCTTCGACATGTCGCTGGGCACCGGGCTGGGCAAGCTCAAGGGACGCATGTTCCGCATCGGCCACCTGGGCGACAGCAACGACCTGACGCTGCTGGCCACGCTGGCCGGCTGCGAGATGGGACTGAAGCTGTCGGGCGTCAAGCTCGCCGGCAGCGGCGTGCAGAAGGCGATGGACCACTTCTCGAGCCACAGCGCGCCGGACGCCATGAAGAAGGCCGCCTAGCCATGCCCTGAACGTCCGTCGCCATTCCGAGGAACGGGGTGCGTCCCGAGACATCGGCCGAAGAGCCATGACCGACATGCCGAGAGCGACCGGCCCAGCGCCACGCTCTCCGGCTTCCAGGAGACAACGCAGTGAAAAGATTCTTTCGAGCCAGCAACGTCGTCCTGCTGCTCCTGTGCGCGATGTACTTCATCACGTACCTGGACCGCGTCAATGTCAGCACGGCCGCCGACGGCTTCGGGAAGGAGTTCAGCCTCTCGAAGACCCAGATCGGTCTCGTCTTCTCGGCTTTCGCCTATCCGTACCTGATCTTCCAGATCGTCGGCGGATGGGTCAGCGACCGGTTCGGCGCCAGGCGCACGCTCATCGCCTGCGGTGCGCTGTGGGCGGTGGCGACGGTACTGACGGGCCTCGCGGGCGGCCTGATGTCCATGCTGGTCGCGCGATTGCTGCTGGGCCTCGGCGAAGGCGCGACGTTCCCCGCGTCGACCGCGGCGATGTCGCGCTGGGTCGCGAAGGAAAAGCGCGGCTTCGCGCAGGGCGTCACCCACGCGGCGGCGCGCATCGGCAACGCCGTGGCGCCGGCGGTCATCGTGGCGGTGATGGCCAGCTACGGCTGGCGCGAATCCTTCTACGTGTGCGCGGCCATCAGCTTCGCCTGGGTGGGACTGTGGACAGCGACATTCACCGAGTTCCCGCAGGACCATCCGCGCATCACGGCCGAGGAAACCGCCGTCCTGCCCCCGCCCAAGCCCAAGGGCGCCGCGGTGCCGTGGGGCCTGCTCTTCAAGCGCATGGCACCGGTCACCATCGTCTATTTCTGCTACGGCTGGACGCTGTGGCTGTTCCTGAGCTGGATTCCGCAGTACTTCCTGCACAGCTACAGCCTGGACCTGAAGAAGTCGGCGCTGTTCGCCTCGAGCGTGTTCTTCGCCGGCGTGATCGGCGACACGCTGGGCGGCCTGGTCACCGACCGCATCCTGACGCGCACCGGAAGCCTCCACAAGGCGCGCAGCGTGATGGTGGCCGTCTGCATGACGCTGACGCTGCTGGTGCTGCTGCCGCTGCTGTGGATGCACAACCTGTACGTCTCGCTGGCCTGCCTGTCCGCCGGCTTCTTCTTCGCCGAGATGACGATCGGCCCGATGTGGGCCATTCCCATGGACATCGCCCCCGAATTCTCCGGCACCGCCAGCGGCATGATGAACACCGGCTCGGCGCTGGCCGCGATCATCAGCCCCGTGCTGTCGGGGATGTTGATCGACAAGTTCGGCAGCTGGGAACTCCCGTTCGTCGGCAGCATGCTGTTGATGGCCGCGGGCGTCGTCCTGGCCTTCCGCATGCATCCGGAGACGAAGTTCAACCTCGTGCCGCCGACCAAGCTGGGCGGCGCCAGGCCGCAGGCTTCGTGAGCCGCGGCTCGATCGACAACGTCCCCGTCAAACAATGAACCACGATCATTCCCCGGACGCGCTCGCCGGACTGCTCTTCGAAGCGAGAAGCGCAGGACGGTCGATATCGAGCGCCGATGTCGCGTACGAGCCCCGGACCGCGGCGGACGCCTACGCCGTGCAGCTCAAGAGCATCGCGCTGCATGGCAGCCGGGTGGTCGCGTGGAAGGTCGGATCGAAATCGGCCGACGGGCCCGTCCAGGGCTCGGCGCTTCCGTCCGACGCTTTCCGCGCGAGTCCCGGCGTCGTTCGACGGGCGGACTTCGGCGTCCTCGGCCTGGAGCTCGAGATCGCGTTCCGGCTCGGCCGATCCTTCGCGCCCTCGACGAAGCCCTATTCGAACGACGAGGTGATGGAGGCGATCTCGACGATGGCCGCCGCCATCGAGGTCGTCACAAGCCGCTACGCCGAATGGCCCCAGGCGGCGCCATTGCTGCAACTCGCGGATCTCCAGAACCATGGTGCACTCTGCGTCGCCGAGGGCGTCGCCTACGACGCCAGCTATCCGTTCGAGCATCCGGCGGCCCGCTTCGATTTCGACGGCGGCAGCGTCCTCGCCGCCATGCCGCGCAATCCCGCGGGCGATCCGCGCCGCCTGCTGCACTGGCTCGTCAACCACGTCACGTCGCGCGGACTCGCGTTCACCGAGGACATCTGGGTGACCACGGGCTCCTACACCGGCATGCACTTCCCCGAGACTGCGGGCACGGCGGTCGGCAAGTTCGACGGGCTGCCGGAAGTCCGCTTGGGGCTCGAAGGCGGCTAGGCACCGATACGGAACGTACCGATCACGTCGGCGAGATTCCGGGCCTGATCCTTCAGGCTCTCGGCGGCGGCCGCCGATTCCTCCACGAGCGCCGCGTTCTGCTGCGTCATCTGATCCACCTGGGCCACCGCGGCATGGATCTCGCCGATGCCGCGGCTCTGTTCGCCCGCCCCGGTGCTGATGGCGCCGACCACCGCGGTGACGCGCTGCACACTGTCGACGATCTGGCGCATTGCCGCGCCCGCTTCCCCGACGAGCTGCTCACCTTGTTCCACGCGTTCAGTGCTGCGCGTGATGAGCGTCTTGATCTCGCGGGCCGCGTCGCCGCTGCGTCTGGCGAGCTGGCGGACCTCGGTGGCGACGACCGCGAAGCCCTTGCCGTGCTCGCCGGCGCGCGCGGCCTCGACGGCGGCATTGAGCGCCAGCAGGTTCGTCTGGAAGGCGATGCCGTCGATGACCGTGATGATCTCCGAGATCTGCGTGGAACTCGCGGCGATGCCCCTCATCGTGGAGATCACCTGGCCCACCACGTCGCCTCCCTGCGAAGCCAGCGCCGCTGAACTGTCGGTGAGCTTGCACCCGGCGACCGCGTTCTCGGCACTCTTGCGCACGAGGTCGTGCAACTGCTCCATCGAGGCCGCGGTCTGTTGCAGGTTGCTGGCCGTCTGCTCCGTGCGGCTGCTCAGGTCGTGGGCGCCGCCTGCGATTTCATTGGACGCGATCGCGATCGCCTGCGCGCTGTCGCGAACTTCGCGCATGACGTGCTCGGTCTTTCCGACGAACGCGTTGAAGGCCGTTGCGATCTCGTCGATCTCGTCGCGCCCGCGTACCGGCAGGCGCTGGGTCAGGTCGCCGGCGCCCGAACTGATCTGCAGCATGGCATCGCGCACCTTGCGCAGTCCGCCCAGCAGCGCGCTGATCGACACGGTGGCCACGACGCCCCCAGCGACCGCGACCAGCACCAGCGCGATGGCGATTCCGGCCAGCAATTCCTTGAGTCGTTCGAGCGCCTCGCTCCGCTTGGCCGCCGTCACCAGAACCCAATCGGTGCCCGGGACGGGCGCGGCCTTGAGCAGGAACGCGTCGTCGCCGATGCGCGCGGAGGCCGGTTCTGCGTCCGCTGCAGAGGCGCCTTGCAGCAGCGCCTGGGTGATGTCGGCGGAAATGGAGTTCGCCGGCTTCAGCAGCAGGCTCGCGTCCGGATGGGCCATGATCCGCCCCTCCTTGTCGAGCAGGAACACGTAGCCGCTCGGCGTCGGGTGGATCCTGGCCAAACCCGAAAGCACGTCCTCGACGGTCACGTCCGCGCCCGCGACCGCCTTGACGGTGGCACCCTCGCGGATCGCCGAAGCGAAAGTCACGACCAGCTTCCTGGACGAGGCCGCGATGTAGGGCGCCGTGAGGATCGGCTGATCGCTCTGCGCCGCCTGTTTGTACCAGGGGCGCGCGGTGGGATCGTAGTCGGCCGGACGGACTCGGGACGGCACCGAGATCATCTGCTTGTCGGCGCCGCCGATGTACGCCAGGTCGAGCAAGCCGGCATCGTGCGCCTGGGTCAGCGCGCCGGTGGGGTCGGAAGCGGACGCGCTCGGCGCAATGGCCGCCACCACGCGTTTTTCATGTGCCGTCCACTCGCCGAGACGTGTCGCCTCGGCGGTGGCGATCTGGCTCAGCTCGACATTCAGGTCGTCGAGCAGGAAGCTGCGTGCGAAGCGGTAGCTGAGGAAACCGACGACCGCGATGGCGACGATCACGATCAGGACGCTGGTGCCGATCAGGCGAAGACGGATGGAAGAGAGCATGGCGCTGATTTCGGCACGGCCGGCGACGAATTTAGGGTAAACCCTCCTGACACTGAAGGGCGTTGAGCCGCTCCCGCCCCGCCCCGCCCCGGGCCGGATGTCGCGCCCAGTCGAGCAGGGCGCATTCCCATCCGCGCGATCGTCAGATCTCGAGCACGTAGACCCGCGCCTGCACGCGTTCGGCGGCGCTGTGCCCTGCCAGCGCGCGATCCCACTTGGGCTCACCAGCGCTGCCGTCGGTGTGCGCGAGCTTGATCATCTGCACGACCTCTTCCGTACTGGCGTCGAATTCAGCGACCTGTTCCAGCGACTCGAGGAACAGGCGTGCCACGGCGAACCCACCGGAGTCGATGACGACCAGGTAGCGAGCGTGCGCGCGCGGCGAGGTGTTGCTGTGCGCGCGAGGGAGCTCGTTGCCGAAACCGTTGCTCATTTCCGTATCCCGCCTCAAGTTTGTTCGGGCGCAGAGGTCGCCTGCAATCGTACGCCTGGAAGACGCGAAGCCGACTTGCCGCGCTTCGAGCGCGACCCCGTGCGGGCGGGTTCCGACACGATTGAGCTAGCCCTGCGCCGGATTCGCCCGAATCCGGCGAGGTTTCGGCCCGGCGGCGGCATCGATCAGTGCGCGTGTGCCGGGTTCAGCGCTTCGACCATCGTCCTGGAGATGGCGTGACTCGACTTCGGGTTCTGCCCGGTAAGCAGGTTCCCGTCGCGCTCGACGTGCGACAGCATGGGCAACAGGGCCGAGTGGAAGTCTGCGCCCCTGGCCTTCATTTCATCCTCGAGCAGGAAGGGCACCTTGTCGTGCAGGCCGGCCAAGCGTTCCTCCGTGTTGGTGAAACCTGTCACCCTCCGCCCCTGCAGGAGCGGGGAGCCGTCGTGCCGACGGACATTGAGCAGGGCGGCGGGGCCGTGGCACACCGCGGCGATGAGGCGGCCAGAGGCATCTTGCCTTGACAGCATGTCCTGCAGCGTCGTGTCGCTGGCCAGATCGACGAGCGGCCCGTGTCCGCCCGGCAGGAAGATCAGATCGAAGTCCTGCTCCCGGACGGACACCAGGGGCACCGTCGATTGCAACGCAGCCAGGGCCGGCGCCCATTCCTTGGCCTCGCCTTGGCTGGGCCGGGACTTCTCGTCGATGGGAGCCGCGCCGCCCGCCGGCGACGCCACCACGACGTCGACGCCCGCGTCCTTCAGCGCCATATAGGGTATGGCGTACTCCTCAGCCCATAGGCCCGTGGGATGGCCTGAAGGCAGCTGGTTGCAGCTTGTGGCGACGATGAGAGTGCGCATGGCAAAAGCTCCTTGGATCGTGGGACATGGAGTTCGGCATCGGCAAGCTGGACGCCTGCGCATGCGTGGAGCGAGTGCGCGTCGGTGAACCCGATCGATTCCCGCGCGGCTGCGCTGTCGAGCTCGTACTCAGCGGCATGTGGTCGCGTTCGACGCCGAGGCCGGGATGGGCCTGGCGATTGCCAGGGTACGTGAACTTCTCTTTCGCCAGCTCACTGCTGCTCATCGATAGCGACGTGGTCGTTCCCATGCAATCCGAAAGCATCATCCTGCGCAATCGCATCAAGTTTGCCGTGCGTCGCTCCACCGGTCTGGTCGTCGACATGGACGCGATGCTGGGCCGCCCGGAGCTGCGAGCCCCGAGAATCCGTGCGTGGCGCCAAATCGGCTCGCCCGACTTGAACCAGTTGTTGGACCAGCTGGAGTCGGAGTTCCAGCAGGATCCTGGGAAGGACGCGAAGGCGGTCAAATCGATCGCCGCAGGTCGTGGTGCCATTTGGCTCGTGCCGACGGCTCGCGCGTAGATGCAAGGGTTGGACAACGCGAATTCATGGGCAGCATCGACGTGTTTGCCCTTCGCAATGAGCGTCCTGCGGTAGGCGTCTAGCTCAATTCGACATTGGCGCGGACCCGCTCGAACCGGGGGAGATCCACCGTTAGCCGCCGGTCGCGAGTGACTGCGCTCGGCCGACTTCAGGCATCGTCTGCCGACGCACATTTCGCGCTCAGGCCGCGACTCGACGTGTTCGATCCGACGGCAGCTGATCAGTCGCTGGACACGGCCAGACGATAGTTCATTGGCCCGTAAATGGCGTCCATCTGCAGGAGAGATGGATTGCATCTCAATATGTCGTCTTCTCAGAAGGCCGGTGCGCCCCCACCATTCGTGTTCGGACAGCGGGCCGATTTGCAAGCTCTCGCGCTTCCAGCGGGGGAGCTTGGGTCGCCGTCCTGCGGCTGGATTCGGGCTCGACCAGTCGCGGGACCACGCTTCTCAATTACGAAAGGATGAAAGATCATGAAAAGCCTAGAAGGCAAGATTGCACTCGTCACGGGCGGAAGCAGTGGGATTGGCTTGGCCACAGCCAAGCGCTTCGTGGATGAAGGTGCGCACGTCGTCATCACTGGGCGACGAGAGAATGAGCTGAAGGAGGCCGCCGCGCTCATCAAGAAAAACGTCACGACGGTCGTGGGCGATGTGTCGCGCTTGGAAGACCTGGACAGGCTCTATGCTGTCGTGAAGGAGAAACATGGTCACATCGACATTCTCTTCGCGAACGCGGGCGCAGGGACAATCGCACCGCTCGCGGTCGCTACTGAGGCCCATTTTGACCAGACCTTCGACGTGAACGTGAAGGGTATGTTCTTCACGGTGCAGAAGGCACTTCCCCTCTTCAAAGACGGCGGTTCGATTATCCTGAACTCTTCGGTCTCAAACGTGCTCGGGCTTCCAGGATTCACTGCTTACGCCGCGAGCAAGGCGGCTGTGCGCAACTTCGCGCGCGGCTGGGCTTTGGAATTGAAAGACCGTAAGATCCGTGTGAATTGCATGAGCCCCGGAGCAATCGACACCCCGGCCTTGGCGACGACGACGGGCCTTACCGCTGAACAAGCCGAGCAAGCAGTCGCACAGTTCACCACGCAGATCCCGATGGGCCGAAGAGGCATGCCCGAGGAAATCGCCGCAGCAGTCGTGTTCCTCGCCTCCGATGAAAGTTCTTATATCACCGGTATAGATCTTCCCGTCGATGGGGGCATGGCGCAGGGCTGACGCGACGCGGTCCCGTGGCTGGACGTACGGGCACGCGCTCCTCATTGGCAGCGACGCCACCTGGGGTGGCGCGTTCGCGCCGGCGCAGCGCCGGCCTTTGCGACTCTCTTCGCCGTCTATGGCGAATGGGCCGCGGACCGCTGCCTTGCACGTCTTGCGCTCGTCGAATACCCAACCGTGAAGAAGATCTCATGTACGACCAATCCAAGCTAGCGGAGTTGATCCGTTTCTCGCGTGTCGATGCGGGCGCCACCGTCATCGACGTCTACCCGGGCGACGGCGCCTGGACCCGCCTCTTTTCAGACGTCGTGGGACCCGAAGGACGGGTCTACAGTTTCGTGCCGGCCGAAGTCGCCCACTTCAAGAACGATCCGGTCGGCCTCATGCGGACGCTTGCGAAGGAGCCGGGCCGAGAGAACGTCGAGGTCATTTCGGCGGACCTCGTGGAGATGCCGCAGGCCGCTCGACCGGCTGATGTGCTGTGGCTGCACCTGTTCTACCACGACCTCCACACTGCGCTTATGCAGGCCAAAGGTGCGACGGCGGCGGAGTTCAATCGAACCGTCTACGAACGACTGAAGTCCGGCGGGTACTACATCATCGTCGATCACGCCACCGCCGCCGGGGTGGGCATGAGCAACGCCCAGTCGCTGCATCGGATCGACCCAGCGACCGTGCGCGAGGAGGTGGAAGCGGCGGGCTTCGTGCTGGACGCGGAAAGCACCGTTCTCGCCAACAAGCACGATCCGCACTCGAGCAAGGTGTTCGACCCCTCGATCAAGGGTGAGACCGATCGCTTCGCCTATCGGTTCGTGAAGCCCTGACGAGTCCCGCCGCCTACCTCATGTCGAGCTCGCCACCGGGTGCAAAAAACTTGATGCGATCCGAATGACTTTGAGCCCGGCAAGAGCGGATGGCAAACGCCGCAGGGTGGAGCAGTGAGCGGTCGTGGCACGATGACGGCAAGACGGGCTTTGGGTCTACCTTCTGGCTCGCGAGGTCGAATGACTTTCGACGAAGGCCGCTGCCTCGCGCTGGAGCTTGGCGGGTTCAGGCGACTCCTTTGCGATCGACCAGTCTCTCAGATGCTCAACGAGCCAGCGGCCGGCCGGACCAGGAGGCGCTGCGGCTGGGTAGACGGCAGAAATGGTCAGCAAGGCTCCCGCGCTCGGGACGCCGTCGACCTCCAGGGCGACCAGGTCACCGGAGGCGATGTCTTTCTCCACCATGTGAAGAGGCATCCCTCCCCAGCCGACGCAGTCCTTGAGCAACGCATATTTCGTGGACAGATCGGCCAAGCGCCAGGTCGTAGACGAAAGAACCCCGTAGTCGCGGCCAGCGAGCAGCTGTGAACGATCGGTCAAGACCAGTTGCACGTGCTTGGAGAGTTCCTTCTTGGGGATATGGCCCTCGAACTTTGCAAGCGGGTGGCCACGCGCAGCAACCATCACCAACGGGACGGTGCCGAGGCGGTCGACTGCCAGCGACGGGAAGTCCATTGGGAGTGAGGCGAGGATTCCCAACGTGCAGCGCCCCTCCAGAACCGGCTGATACCCGGCACCCAAACCCTCCACGAAGATCCGTAACGGAGTCAACGGGAAGCGCCTGGCGAACGCTCTGGCTGCCTCGCTGATGGCGGCAGTGGGAAAGAAGACATCGAACACGACGGAGAGCTCGGCCTCGACTCCCGAGGTCATGAGCTTTGCCCGGGCTTTGAGGGTGTCAACACCCGACACGATGGCCCGCGCATCCGCAAGAAGGAGCACGCCTTCAGGCGTCAGTTTCGGGAAGCGCCCTGACCTGTCGAATAGCGTGATGCCGATCTGCTCCTCCAAAGCACTCACCCAGCCACTGACTGCGGACTGCACGCGGTTCAAGCGCCGAGCCGCCGCGGAGAAGCTTCCTTCGTCCGCCGCAGCGATGAACGTTCTGAGCTGGTCGAGGGATACGCCGTCGAGCATGAAACTCCTTTTTCTATCTCTGAGAGCGACGGTGACCAGCATAGGGCTGGTCGGGTGACGCACACGGTCGTGTCCAACAGCACCCGTCCGAAAATGCATTCAGCTTGCCCCGAAGCCGACCCCTGTGACAATCCGCTTATGGCCGAACAGCGGCTTTCCCTCCGAAAGCGTGTCACGGCCAGCCTTCATGATTGGCAACTATGTGAGGGTTGAGAGCCCGCCCAAGTGATCATCAGGGTATTGTCGAAATCGCTCATTCGGTCTTCCACAAAGCCGACGTCTGCGTAGGACTGCTTGTGGCCGACATGCGCCCTCCGCCTTCCAGCGGCCGGCCGGCACGACAGATCATCTCGATACCTGTGCACCCAGCTGCTCGCCAGAACGATGAAAGTTCGCCTTTCAGACTTGCCGCAGAGGCATCGGCTGCAATTCGCCGGCGGCGCACGCGTGCGGGCGAGTGGGCTCTCTGCGCCTGTGCGCCGCCAGCAGGACGGCGCCGGCCATCATCATCGCCGCGGCCCATGGCTCGGCAACGGTACTTGCGGCCACAGCGCTGACCGCGCTGTTCATCGTCCCCATCAGGTCGGTCGAATCAGGGTTCACGAAGCTGAGGGCGATGTCGTGGTGCATGTCGTATTGAACCCCGCGCGGCAGGCCGGACGTCTGGACATCCCAGGCGACCCGGCTCTGCTCGCGGCCATGCGAGGTGGTGGCGTAGAACTGGGCGAACACGCTTGCAGTCGCCTCGTCATGCAACTGCTCGCTGGACACAGAGCCATCCACGGTGCCGGACATCAGGACTTCCGTGTGGGGAGAGAGCACGAAGTCGAATGCGCTTGTGGGGTCGGTGGCGGGATCCCTGAACCAGATGGACGCTTGTGACCGACCCGTCGGTGACGCGGCGTTGAAGGCCTCGGCGTGCGCCGTCGCGCCGGGTCCGTAGGGATCGCCAAGCATCCACGCGGTGGCGCCGTTTGTGGCGGTCGACGGCACCGTGGCCCAGACCGGTGCAGCGAAGGTGGTCGCGTCCAAGTGTGAGCTGGCTCCGACACCGCCGGCATCGATTTGCGCATCGGCGGAGCTCCGCCCGATGAACCAGATCGACGGGGCGATCCCATCTGCGGGGTCGAGGTCGATCAGGGTAAAGCGAATGCCTGAAAGCGTCACTGAAGCCGAGGCCTGTGCACCTGCACTGACTGCCGTCGAGAGCAGTGCAGTCATCAGCGCGGCCGCGAAGAATCGATCTGGCATGCTTGCTCCCCGGGTACCTGTTACGAGGCATTTTGAACCCCCGGCAGGAGGGCCGTCTAGCAGTCGAATGGAGTTTCTCGTGCAATCCGCGCCCCTAGGTCGGTAGTCTGCAGACCGGGTGCTGGAGGGCGCATCGTCACTGCGTTGCTTGCAGAGGCGGAACGTGGAGTACACCGCCCGGTACTCAACCATGGCGGCTGCGAACGGGCCGTTCATGCCGCTCGATCGCTATCCGGATCCAAGGGAACGCCCTTGCTGGCTCGGTGCGCCCACTCCACAGTAGTCGCTCGCAATCGTCAGCTCGTGGCCGACAAGCGTCTCACGGAGTCTGCGAGTACGGATGTCGATTTGCTGCAGCAAGGTCCGAAGCATCCAGCTCAAGAACCTCGTCGCCAAAGCCGTCCCGCTTTCCGGTGGGCAGCCAGCCGAGTCGGCGATAGAAGCCGTAGGACCGATGAGACGGGTCGTCGGAGCAGCCGAGGAACAGTCTCGAATGACCCAGCAGCTTCAGATGATCGACGGTCATGGTCAGCAGTTGGCGACCCAGCCCCAGCCCCTCATGGGTCGGAAGAAGTGCAAGCACGACGATTTCACCTGTGGCGACGTCGCCGAAACAGTACCCAACCAGCGCCGCCTCGTCCTCTGCGACGAATCCCAGCAACTCACCTTGTCGGACTTGACCTGACCACGAGGCCTCGGTGATCCCGAGCTCCGCGAGGCGAGCTGCTGGCACTGCGTTCTCACGCGTGCGACCACGAATTTCGATGCAGGATGCGATGTCTTGAGGTATGGCGAGACGGAAACTAGGCGGCATGCTGGAGTGGTCCAAGGCTCTTGGTGAGTGGCCTGCCATGTTGTCGACCACAGCTCGACTGCCCCATGGACTGCAGGAGAGCCGCCGTTGACGAACGGCAGGAAAGTGGCTGACTGTCGCCGTCAGAGGCCGCGGCTAACGCTGCTGACGCCGGCTCGCGGCCATGGCAGCCGCCAGGCGTGCCTTGCTTGCGGCGACAGCAGCGGCCCGGTCATCTCTTTCAAGGGCGAGCGCCCGACCCATGGTTGCCGTCAGCTCGCTCCAGTATGAAGGGATTCAAGGAACGCGACAAAAATGGCTGATGAAATCGCACAGGCGGCGGACTCGCAGCATGGTTGGCGATTCGGCCGATTGGCCTGGCGGCATCTCGGCGGGCAGCCCGAAATCTGCCGCTCGACGTTCGCCCGCACACTGATGGCGACTGCGCCGATTCGTCGGCCGCGGCCTCAGCTGTCCAGCACCTGCGCTCGCCGGCGCGACAGCTCCGACGCGCACTTGCGCAGCGCCGTGATCTCCGCGGCCGTCCAGCGGCGCGCAGCGTCGTGCACGCAGGAGATCATCCCCCACACGCGCTCGTCGACGTAGAACGCGGCCACGATCATCGTCAGCGCCTGGGTGGGTTGCAGGTAGGTGCGGAAGATCTCGCGCAGCAGCGGATCGCAGGCCGTGTCCGGGCAGACATAGCAACCGGTGTCGTACAGGCGCCGGAAGAACTCGCCGGTGGTCTCCTGCAGCACCAGCGGCTCGGACAGCACCCGCCCGGCGCGCCCGTCGTAGCCCGTGACGCGGCGCATCTGGCGCTGGCCGACGGGGCCGGAAACGTTCCAGAAGTTCACGCGCGCGCAGGCCAGCGTCTGCTGGATAGCGCGGGCGACCGCGGTCGCGGCATCGGTCTCGGTCATGCGCCCGAGGTCGACGGCGAGGCAGTGGTCGCGCATCAGGTGGTGAAAATTGAGCGTTGGCTTCACGCGGGCACCGGTGGGAATGCCCGGATTTTCGCTCAACAGCGAACCGCGCGATCCAGCGACGTGCAAGCCTCGCGGCGCAAGTCGCGAAATCAGCACGCGCCATCGGTGCCGGCCCCTCGCCGTATGCAGCGGGACCGGCGCTGGCGGCGGCATCTTTCCGAGCGGCTTCTCCTGGCAGAGTGCCGGCCAAGGCCCGCACCCCATCTCAAGGCTTGGGATCGGGCGATCCGGTTTCGACGAAGGTCTTCAGGCGGGCGATTGTGGCGGCCAGCATGCCGTCCGCGGCGGTGGGCCAGTTGCCGAAGCCGCCTTTCATGTACCCGCCCACTACATTGTCGAGGGTCAAATCGGTGCCGTCGCCAGCCGCCTTCAAGGTAAAAGTCAGCGCCGAGTCCACGCCCTGGCCCTGGAAGGGGCCGAGCGGCCCGCGCAGCCGCAGCAATGCGCCGGGCATCGCGATCGCGACCGTGGCGTGCTGTACTGAACCACCCCCAGGCAGTGTCTCGCAGAAACAGCCGCCCGCCCGGGCGTCGAGGGCCAGGTTGGCGGCGCTGTGCGAGAAGGTGTGGTCGGAGCTCCACCATTTCCCGGGCGCGAGCAGCGCAGCGTAGACCTTGTCCGTCGGCGCGGCGATGTGCAATTTCTGCTGGATCGCGAACCCGTTCTGAACCTGGTCCACCACCGCCGCGCCGCAAGGCTTGGCGAGCGTTGTGGCGACGATGACGAAGCCAATGGCGAAATGTGCGATGCGATGCATTTGTTCCTCGTTCGTGAAGAATTCAGCGTCCGGCCTGCTTGTGGGAGGGTTCGAGAATACCGCTCCAGCTCCTCCCGATCGTCGCTGGCCGGAAGCAATCACTGTGGAGCAAGCGCGCTCACGGCTACCGAGTCTCCCTGTGAAATCCTTCGCGCATGGGGACGCGCTGCACAGGGAGGTACCATGCGATGGAACACATAATGCCGAATGGACACGAGATCTCGCAACGTGCGTCGCCGCGTCCTTCACGCCCGTAGCCGACCGGCAACCGGCTTCACGCTCATCGAGGTGATGGTCGTCGTCCTTCTGATCGGGATTTTGACGGCCCTCGCGATGCCCTACTACGGCAGCTGGCGCAATCGCGTCAATACCGTGCAAGCGACGAGCGACATCATCGGCAACGAGGCGATTGTCGAGATCTACGTTGTCGCGAACAAGACATTGCCGTCCTCCTGGGCCGACATTCCCGCCGCACGCACCATCGATCCATGGGGCCGCCCCTATGTCTACTACAACATCGAGGCAAACGGCAAAGGCGGCGCGCGCAAGGACCATGCGCTCAATCCCCTGAACACCGACTACGACATGTACAGCGTCGGCCCGGATGGCGTCAGCAAGGCGCAGATCACCCAAACGGACAGTCTCGACGACGTCATCCGCGCCAGCAACGGCGGCTACGTTGGCATCGCCTCGGGCTTCTGAGCGAATGTCCTTGCTGAACGCAGCACGCTCGCGCTTGGGCAGTCGTCTCGAATGGCGTCTGCTAGTCGTGTTCCTGACAGCGGCGCTGCTTCCGCTGGCGCTGTCCGACTGGATCGTGACCTCCGTGATCGGCGGTGTCGTTCAGCATCTCGCTCTCGACCGGGACAGCCTGGCGACTCGAACGACATCTCGGCAGGTTTTCGACCGCTTGATATTGGCGCGAACGCTGCTCATCGCCGTCGACAACTCGCAAGGCGCGGCGCGCGATGATCTGGTCGCGAGCGAGGTCGGGGAGCACCAGCCCTTCTCGGCCCTCGCTTGCGCGGGGAGCGGAACCGTCGACTACCCCAGGTTGCTGAGCCGATGGGTCGCCGCGCGAAGCGGAACATCCGCCCCGACGCGCGCCGGCAAGGGCGCCACGCTGCGCATCGCATCGAACTCCGCGGGCAACGCGGAGCTGCTTCTGGGCACCGCAACTGCAACGGCGAACCCGCCGCGCTGCATCGCCGCCCTGAATCCGGACTACGTCTGGGAGCCTGTCCACGACCAATCGGACAGCAGCAGCTGGAGTGTCCGAACGGACGATGGAACGACGGTTGTCGCCTGGCGGGGTGCGGATTCGCCCTCGAGGACCACGGGTCGCGCCGACTTCAGCGCGCATCTGTTCCTCATGGCCGAATTCGGAACGGGCAACTGGACGCTGCAGCAGAGGGCGGCGCCGCCGGTCGTCTCCTGGTATGGCATGCCCGTGGCGGCGTGGCTGCTTTGCGTCGCCGCCGCAACCCTGTTGCTGATCGGCCTGGCCACCCGCCGGACGATACGCCACACCTTGCTTCCCCTCGAAGCGCTGGCCGAAGGATCGCGTCGACTCGCCGCCGGGATCACGCACACCCGTGTGGACATCCGGCGTGGCGACGAACTCGGCCGGTTGGCTGAATCTTTCAACGAGATGTCAGCTCAACTCGAGCAGCGCTTCGCCTCGCTGCAGGCGCTCGCGCGCATCGATGCCGGCATTCTCGAGGGTGCGCCGTTCTCCGACATCGCCAGCGGAGTACTGACTCGGCTGACGCTCCTCTACCCTCGAGCCCACATCGCGATCGCCTGGGCGCTCGATGCGACGCGCATCGCCACGATTCAATCACCGTCCTCGTCGGGATCCGGGAACTTCGAGGAAGACATCCTCGAGGTTCCGCCTCACGCGATGTCGGGTTTCGAAGGCATCGCGAATGGACCCGCTCCCGTTTCATCGCCGGCGGCACTCGCCTTTGCCGAGTTCATTCCGCTTGCGGCCGACGTCCCCTGCCAGGTCCTTGGTGTTCGAGACGGAAGCACCAACCGTGCATTGATCGTGATCCGAGGCGAGCATGCGGATCGGCATCTCGACGAGGCCATTGCGCTTCGCGACAGGCTCTCGGTCGCCGTCGTGGCACGTGCCCGCGAAGATCAACTCGAATATCGGGCCACCCACGACCTGCTCACCGGCTTGCACAACGCCTTCGGCTTGCAACAGGCGCTCGAGTCGCTGTTGACGGGCGATGACGAGATCGCCGTCTTGTTCATGGACCTGGATCATTTCAAGGACGTGAACGATTGCTACGGGCATGCGATCGGTGACCGGCTGCTGCAAGCCGCGTCGAGGCGGCTTCGTCAGCACACCCCCCGCGGTGCCCTGATCTCGCGCAACGGGGGCGACGAATTCGTGGTCGTCCTGCCGTCATGCGACGCGGCGCTGGCGTCTCGCACGGCCGCTCGAATCCTGGAAGCCCTGCATAGTCCGTTCGTCATCTCGACGACGGAGCATCGATCGGGGGCCAGCATCGGCATTGCCATGTACCCGGAGCACGGTCTCGATCGCGACGACCTGCTGCGCTGCGCAGACATCGCGATGTACGAATCCAAGCGGGAAGGCCGCAACCGCGCCACCCTGTTCCATCCCGCATTCGACACGCGGGTCCGTGAACGCAGCGACCTCCTCTCGGGGCTGGTCCGGGCGCTGGAGCGATCGGAGCTCCTGGTGCACTACCAGCCCAGGCTCGATGTGGGCACCGGTGCGGTCGTGGCCGTCGAGGCGCTCGTAAGATGGGAGCATCCCGAGCGCGGCCTGCTGCTGCCCGGCATCTTCATCGATCTCGCGGAGACCTCGGGCTTGATCGATGCGCTGGGCATGTTCGTCATGGAAGCCGCGATCGCCCAGATCGCCGCCTGGCGGCGTGACGGGTCGACGATCGAACGCGTCTCGGTGAACGTTTCCCAGCATCAGTTCGCCAGTGGCGATCTGGTGCCAGACGTGCGCGAGCTGCTGCTCCGATACGGGGTCGCCGGCGCCCAACTCGAGATCGAGGTCACGGAAAGCGTATTGGGGGGCGACATTGTCAGCGTCCGTCGCCAACTGCATGAATTGCGGTCACTCGGAATTGCCATCGCGATGGACGACTTCGGCACGGGCTATTCCTCGTTGTCGCAACTGCGGACACTGCCGATCGACGTCATGAAGATCGACCGCGCCTTCGTCAAGGATCTGGAAACCGACGACAACGCCGTTGCGATCGCCCGCACGATCGTCACGCTCGCGCGATCGCTCGGTCTTCTGGTCGTCGCCGAAGGCATCGAGACGCCCGCGCAGGCCGCCTTGTTGTCCAGCATGGGCTGCGATCAATTCCAGGGATTTTTCTACTCGAAGGCTTTGCCGGCCCGCGAATGCGTGGCGCTTGTGCGCTTCGACGTGCCTGCCAAGGTCCATTGACCTGGAGGCGAACCTTCCGGGGACAGAAGGAATTCCCCGAGGGCGATACGCGTTCCGTTGCCAACGGCTCGTCCTGCCCGCGTACCGCCGATGAGCCGCCCGCACGGGCGCCCTCGTCAAGCCCAGTCGTCATCGACCCCGGACTCGACGTCGTCCTCGATGCTCAATTTCGCCACGCCAAGGCATCCGACTCCGAGCGCCGTCGCGAGCACCAGCAGCGTCCAGGCGAGGCGCGGTGGCCGCAAGTTCGATTTCAGGCAGGCGTCGAATTCCGCGATCCAGACGCCCAGGTCGCCTTCCATCCGCTGCACGAGCTGCTTTTCCCGCCTCGACTCGCCCAGCGTGATCGGATAGACGTGGTTGTCCACGATCTGATATTCCACGGCCGCCGCATCCGGCTTCTCCGGGGCCCGCGTCACGACGTACGTCGCGCCGAGCCAGCCCGACGCCAGGATGGCCGCTCCCATCCTGCGCAGGACGGTCGGCGCCGGATTTGGACGGCCGCGCGGAACGGGAATGCTCTTCCGTCCCGGTGCACGCCGACGCCGGGACGTGCTGGACGCCTTGCGGACGCTGAAGCTGGACGGGGAGGGGCGCATGACCAAGCAACGAAGTGGACCCATGCTCCCGCGAAAACCCGCTGGCAGTCAAGCAGCGGGACAGGCTATTGCAACCCTACAGTCGCAGTTCGATGCGATCGTCAAGATTCGACGACGCCGAACCGCGCTGCACGCCGCCACGGAAGGTCGGCGGCCTCCGGCGCGAGCCGCATCCGCGCAATCACGGCCGCCGGCGGGATGGACTGACGCCGGCGGACGTCCTACCATCCGCGCATGCGCCGCCTGTCCCTCCTGCTGAGCGCGCTGGTCCTGTGGTTCGCGCCCCTCGCCGGCGCCCAGACGTCTTCCGTCGCCCCGCCCGAGGCGGGCGACGGCGACGTGCTCGTGTTGAGCGTCGACGGCGTCATCGGCCCGGCCAGCGCCGACTACCTGGAGCGCGGATTGCAGCGGGCGGCCCGACGCCATGCCGCGCTGGTGGTGTTGCGGCTCGACACGCCGGGTGGTCTCGACACGTCCATGCGCGCGATCGTCAAGGCGATCCTGGCTTCACCGGTTCCGGTGGCCACCTTCGTCGCCCCGGCGGGCGCGCGCGCCGCGAGCGCGGGCACGTTCATCCTCTACGCCAGCCATGTGGCGGCCATGGCGCCGGCGACGACGCTCGGCGCGGCCACGCCGGTGCTGATCGGCGTCGGGCCGGACCCCTCCCCGGATGCGCCGGGCCCGCGCGGCGCGTCCACCGCGAGCGCCGCGTCCGCGGGCGGGGGGGCCGCGCCGCATGACGCGCTGGAGGCCAAGCGCATCAGCGACGCCGCCGCATCCATCCGGTCGCTTGCCCTGCTGCGCCACCGCAACGCCGAGTGGGCCGAGCGCGCCGTGCGCGAGGCGGCGAGCCTGTCGTCCAGCGAAGCCCTGTCGCAGCATGTGGTGGAGATCGTGGCCGGCGACGTGCCGGACCTGCTGCGCCAGCTCGACCACCGGGCGGTCCAGCTCGCCGACGGACGCACGGCGACGTTGGCCGTCGCGGGGGCCCGCGTCGACGCCTGGGATCCGACCTGGCGCGACCGGACGCTGGCCGTGCTGGGCGATCCGAGCCTCGCCCTGCTGCTGATGCTGGTCGGCTTCTACGGCCTGCTGTTCGAGTTCTCCAGCCCCGGCCTGGTGGCGCCCGGCGTGATGGGCGCCGTCTGTCTCCTGCTGGGCCTGTTCGGCCTGCAGACGTTGCCGATCAACGGCGCCGGCGTCGCGCTGGTCCTGCTGGGGTTGGCGTTCTTCGCGTCCGAGGCTTTCGTGCCCAGCCACGGCGCGCTGGGCATCGGCGGCGTGGTGGCGTTCGTCCTCGGCGCGCTGATGATGGTCGACAGCGACACGCCCGGCTTCGGCGTCTCGCGGCCGCTGATCGCCGCGCTGGCGCTGGTCTCGCT
>FTKT01003334.1_pt1 | contig 27610 bp, 18 predicted proteins | sample 1658271 | NCBI WGS metagenome assembly FTKT01 (sample SAMEA3914811, study PRJEB12502) | metagenome | biome: forest; material: soil | place: Canada | collected 2011-08-04 | depth 0.3 m | reverse complement strand
AGCTGGTTGCGCCTCTCGATGCGGGTCGCGCGCTGCTTGGCATCCATGCATTCCTGGCACGGCACGCACGGCACCAGCGCCGTCCGCTGCGGCGAGAACCTGTTCTTGACAGCCGCGGCGGCCTTCTGGACGGTGCCGACTGCGCCCGCCACCGGCTTGACCACCGTCTGATATCCCGCATAGCCGGTGGCGGCCGCCGGGTCGCGATGCGAGGATGAAGCGCCAGCAGCGCTTCCATCTCCCGTTCCATGCCATTCGAATCCGCCGCCCCGTCGTTAGCGCGGAAAGAACTTCCAGTGCCCCTCAGAGATGACTTCGACGGAGCCGTCAGCAACCATGATGGCGGTCTCGTCGTCGATCGCGTAGGCCGGGCATCCGAGGCGGGCGGCCCATTTTTCCGCGCACGCCATCGTGTTCTCCGGAAAGTCCGGATAGTCCAGGTGGGGAAAGATCGAGAAGTCGACGAGCCCCAGCGCGAGGTCGTCTCCGGTGATAGACGGCTTCGTCTCGACGAAGTCGTCGCCGACCCGAGGAGTCAGGGCCATGCTGCCCGCACTGAGACCGACCCATACCATGTCGGGCAGCGACGCCAGGAGGTCCGCGAGTCCCGACTGCCGCATCCAGTGGCACAGGTAGAGCGCATCGCCGCCATTGACCAGGAGGACGTCCGCCCGCTGCACCCAGCCCATCCAGCGCTCCTTGGCGATGCTGGGCAGCGCGGTGAGTTCGAGCAAGCCCATGGATTTCCACCCCAGTTCGCACATCGGCGTGGATGCCTTGCCGGCGACGAAACGCCAGGCGCCGCCCGGCGAGCCCATGGGGTGCCCGTACCCCGCGGTGGGAATGCACAGTGCGTCGCACTCGGCGATTGGCTTGGGCAGGAGTTCGAGCAGCGCGTCGTGAATGCTTGCGTTCTTGATGCCGGCGGAAGTGAGGAGAAGTTTCATGACGCCTTCCAGGAAGTGGCCGACCGGGCCAGTCAGGGGAACGACGAACGGGGATGCCGAAAATCGACACCGCCCTGCCAATTCCCCTGACGGCTTGAACCGGGCGTGTAGCGCCCGACAGCGGACACCCGTTCACGCCCGCTCCTGGTCGGTCTGCGACCTCCGACGGCCACGGCCAGTTGTTCTCCAGGCATCACAGGCTTGTTACCAATCTGCAGCAGAGCATACCGCCGAACAACGGAAGTCAGATCTCGACCAATCGAGCAAGGGCGACAATTGGGCCCGCCATCCGATTCCAGACCACTTCCAATGCGCCTGCTGGCCACGCTCCGCACCCTGATCTTGGTACCTGCACTCGCGTTGACCGCGTCAGGCTGCAGCAAGCCAGTCAGCGCCGCTATCCCCGCCCGCGGTACCCGACGCCAACCCTCTGGTGGGCAAATGGATCGACGTCGAAAGAACAAACTCGGAGTGCCTGGCGTCCTTCGAATTTCGCGACGATGGCGCGCTCGTGATGAGCGACAGCCACGGCTCGAAGACCTGCGACGGCACGCTATCGACTATCGATGCGATGGGCTACTACACCTGGAGCGGCCGCTTTCGGGCCGTCAGCGGCGAGCAGAAGTGTCTGGGCGACGAGTCGGCGAAAGGTGCACCGATGCAGCTCTATGCGCGACTAGTTCATGCCGGTACGAGCGTCGCTGTCTTTCAGTACCAGGACACGGAACGTGTTCGCAATGGCTTCGGGTCGTGCGCCCTTGTCGGCACCGGAGGCGGCTGGCGCCTTGAAGTCGGCCGTCGGGGTGAAGAGCAGGTGCAGCGACGGATCCGAGGCGATCGTGCGTGCGCCCGTGGCCGTGGGTACCGTCGCCACCGTCTCGAAATGGCCCTCGGTCGTCTCGGCGACGACGCTGATCGTTCCGTCGCGGCCATTGGCGCTATAGGCCTTGCCGTCCATCCAGGCGACCCCGTCCGGACCGCGGCCGATCGGCGCCTGGCCGATCACGCGGCCGGAGACCGGGTCGCTCACCACCATCAAGCCGTTGCCGCACACCGAATAGAGTCGGCCGCGTTCATCGATCGCCAGTCCGCTGGGCCCGTCGCACGGAGCGAGACTGTAGTGGCGCTCGATCTTCAGCGTGGCCGCGTCGAGCACCGCCAGTTCGTTCTTGTCCTCGACATTGAAGTACACCCGCCCGTGGCCATCGGTGACCGCGTACTCGGGCTTGCCAGGCGCGGCAATCGACGCTGCGACCACCTTCAACGACTGCGCATCGATGGCGGTGACGTCCGACGAGCGCCCATTGATGGCGAAGACCCGGTGCGTCGTGGGTTCGTAGACGATCGCATCCGGGTTCTGGCCCGCCTTGACCGTCTGCAGCAGCTTGCCGGTGGCTGCATCGAAGACACCGACGGTCCCGTCGGCGCCGTTGCTCGTGAAGACCCGGCCAAGGTCGGGCGCCGCGGCGGCGCCGTGGACGCCGGGTGTCGGAGCGAGCTGCAGGAGCGGCTTGCCGCTGCGCGCATCGATCACGTCGACCCGCTCGCGGTGCGCGACATATAGGCGATCCGTCGCGGAATCGACAGAGACGTAGTCCCAGCGCACCGGATCGGCCAGCGGGATCGTCGAGACGATCAGCGGAGCGGCACTGGCAGCCACGCCATGCAACGCTATCAGCGCAGCGATTGATGGCCAGGCAATGTCGCGCATGGCGCGCCGGCTGGGGGATGAGGCGAGAGAACGCATTGCTGCTCCAGTGGATATGCCTCGGCACAGGGCGACGGCGTGTTGATGTCCAACCCGCAACCGGTCGGCCGCCGAGGACAACTCCTGGCCGACTTGAGCCGCTAGCATGGCACGTCTCCGTCAACACGTGCCAGGAACCTATGCAAGTCAGGAGGATTCTGCCCGAAGAGTTCGAACGAGCGCGCCTGCTCTTGGCGGCAAACGACTGGGGGACACGTGTTCAGGATCCTGAGCTCTTCGGCGAGCTGGTTGCGCGGTACCATGTAGCGCTGGCGGCCGTCGGGGACAACGTGGTCGTCGGTTTCCTCCGTGCGATTTCGGATGGCGTCTTCAATGGCTACATCCCGATGGTGGTCGTGGCCCGCGAATGCCGCGGGTGAGGCATCGGTACCGCTCTCGTCCAACGGGCGACGGGCGACAACGACCGTATGACCCGGGTGCTCCGGGCTGGCCGAACCGGCGTGCCGGCCTTCTGCGAGAAGCTTGGCTTCGAGCAATCCGGAGTGGCCATGGAACGTCCCGGCAAGCGCCGGCAGCAATCCGCGCAGCCCTTTAGCGGACGGTCGCGACCGTCCGTTCCTGGCCGGCAGGCGCCGGTCACGCTTGACCGACCAGTTCGGCCCATCGTACCGCCGGTGCCAAGAACACACGATCGTCGCCACGGTTCCAAACGGCGGAACGGTCTTCAGAGTCTTCAATAACCTTCCAGCCGCCTGAGGGCTGCGCCACCAATTCGGCCCAAATATTCCGGGTCTGCGACGAGAGACGATATGTGAACATCGCGTGGCTCTGCAGACTCTCCGGATTTGGCAGTGGTACTCGTGGTTGGAGCAAGAACAACAACCAGGAGCCTGGAAATCAGAGGGGACGACGTTTTACTTTCGCTTCTATGTCAGGTTGCGACGTGACGAGCGCAGACTTCTCTGAACACATCCTCGAGGGTGAGCTGGTCGCACCAGATTGATTCGAGACGGAAACCAAAGCGCTTTTCGAGGTCCTTCGCGAAAGTCTCGAGCTCGAGCTCATCGGGAAGCCACCGCTTCGGATAGACAGATCGGTAGACGTCGATGATCTTGTCTTCGGGGCAGAACTTCAGTCGGTCAGAGGTTCGAAAAGAGAAGGCATCCACGAACACCGATAGAAATTCACGAATTGCTTGCTTCGGCGCGTCTGGGAACGCACGACGCCACGCGGCACCCTGACACCTACGCTCCCGTATGCTGGCCGGGAGCCCGTCAACAAAAAAAGCCGAAATCGCGACTACGCCCACGACAAGGGCAAGTACACAAGATGCTGCTCCGTCCATGATCGATCTCCCATGGTTGCAAAGCGTCTCGAAAGCAGACCAGACCATCGTGACCGTCTGCTGCTGGCCGAACCGAGTCGGTCGTCGATTGGGTGAGGGTGTCACCGGCTTTGCCGGTCACTCCTGCCTTCTTGTTCCGCGCTGTTCCGCTCATGAAGAGCATCGTCTCTCATGAAACCGAGCTCACTGACGGCCTCGAACAGCATTCCAAGAATTCCGGGGCCGATCGCGACACCTGGCCATGACAACGAGTAGCAGCCGATCGACCGCAGTCAGGCAACGTGTTGTCTTGCTCACCCGGTACTTCATGGTCTTCAGCCTGCCCGAAAGCCGGCATGCGTAGCAGGCTGCACCTGGCGAACTCGGGCGTTCGCCGCCAGCCTTCCGAACGACCGTTCAGGAGGCGCGGGGCGCGCACCCGCGCGGGACTCGATCAGCGGTCGCGGTTGGCGTCGCCGCCGTGCTCGAACTGGCCGCGGCCGTCGGCCTGGCCGCGCGACTGGCGTTGATCGGCGCCGCGGTTGTCTTCGCGGCGATCGACGACGTTCCGGATCGGCACTTGCACCGGCGCACCATGCGCGTTGCCGCGCACGCGCCACTGCGGCTGCTGGGCTTGCGGCGCTTGCTGCGGCGCCTGGATCTGGCCTTGATTGCCGTGGCTGCCCTGCTGCCAGCCGGTCTGCTGGCCGCCATGGCCCTGCCAGCCCTGGCCCGGTTGCTGCCAGCCGTTGCCCGGTTGCTGCGCCTGGGGCACATAGCCGCGTGCCGGGCCCCAGCGCATGCGATCCTGGCCGTCGCGGTCGGCGCGGTCGTGATCCCAATGCGCCTGCTCCCAGCGAGCGTGCTGGTCGCGCTGCGGATCGTGCCACGCGCCGTCGTTGTTCCAGCGCTGCTGCTCGCGCGCCTGCTGCTCGTAGCGCTGCCGCTCGAAGCGCTGGCGTTCGAAGCGGTCGCGCGCGATGCGGTCGGCCTCGATCCACTGCACCTGGTTCCACGAGCGCTGCTCAGTCGTCCAGTTGCGGCGCATCACGTTGTCGCGATACCAGCCGTCGTCGACGAAATAGACCGGCACGCCGTACGCGCCGTACTCGCGGCAGTACTGGGCCCAATGCGTGCGCTGGTATTCGGGCACCCACAGGTAGACCGGGGGCCGCGCCGTGGCATAGGCAGTGTCAACATACTCCTCGACAACATCGCCGTTGCCGTTGTCCACGGCCATGACGGGCTGGTTGGAGTAGACCTGCGGTGCCTCGACGTAGCCGCCGATCTCCACGCGCCCATACACACCGGGTTGAACGACCACGGACCAGGACGCGGCGTTCGCCAGCCCGGTGGAGGCGAAGAGGGCGAATCCGGCGGCGGCGATCAGCGTGCGTTTCATCTGAAACTCCAGTTGTTGCGAGGCTTCTTCTCAACGCGTTCAGGTTGCGCACAGTTGTCATGGACGCACGTAAAGCGCAGCAACATTCGGGTCAGCAATTGCAGCGGCTTGTCGCTGATCAGCGACTCGGCCCGCGCCCGTCGCGCATCGTGCTGCGCTAGCCGCCGGTCGGTAGCGCTGTGCAGCTGCGTCTTAGTTCGGCAGGTTGCGCACACGACAGCTGACGGTCGCGAGCGACGGGTTGTGGCCGCCTACCGTCGCACACCGCTGAACGGTCGCCTCAGACTTCGCGGTGACGCCCCCTGAGCGCCGTTCATTCCCCATGCATCGCGCGTTCGGCCAGCCGAGAACGCCGGTGGACGGAGTCGCGGCGGCCCGCGCGTCGCGTCGCTTACTTCGAGGCGAAGAGCGTGTTGTAGTAGTACGCGATGCAATAACAGCAGGACTCGCAGGGATAGACCCACTTGGACTTCTCGCCGCTCGCATCAAAGACGCTCAGCGTGCCCTTTTCCGACTTCAGGCTGTTCGCCAGGAGGTAGCTCAGCAGCTTCTTCTCGGAGCACCCGAGGTTGAACCCGCTGCTGCCCTTGAGATATTCGCTCTTGGTCTTGCTCACCAGGTCAGTGAATGCCTGCGCTGTCTTCACGCCATCGAGAACGGTCCAGCCCGCTTGCTGAGCCTCGGGCACCACGCCGTTGACGCAGCCCTTGATCTCCTTGACCAATGCCTCCCCGAGCGCGGCGCCGCTGCAGGTCACGAGCCAGTGGCCGGTTGATGTCTGGATGAATCCGACCTTCGCTTCGCCCTCGTAATCCTTGAATCCACCGAGCTTGGAAATGGCTGTCGCGATCTGCCGCAGGTCGGACGGCTCCGTCTTTGGGCCGGCGCCGCCACGGGAGGCCCAGGCCAAGCCGCCGTTCGAGACCGCCTTGATCGATGAATTCGTGAATGACATGACGGTTTCCGATCGATGTTGGACGGGCGGCCGCGGATGCGGCTCCAGCGCAGGGCCGAAGCCTTGGACTGCGAAAGTCGCGTACGGCCTGTGTATTCGTCGCGACACGAGTGTCTTCTGGCTGCAGCACGATGTTCATCCCTAACCGGCCGTGTCGGATTTGGCGTGCGGCTCCCGTTTTGGTCAATTCCAGCCTTTGAGCTGGGCTTCTTCTCACCTGAGCCAAAGACTGCTTGATGGCTCGATGCGGTCCCCCGCAGACAGTGGCGGCGAGACCGAGAACGACCCATAGCGGCCACTCAGGTCTCCCGGCCCCGTTTCCCAAGGGCTGTCGAACGACGCTTGAATCGGCGGCCAACGATGCAGCACCAAAAAAGTGAATTTCGCGTGACGGAAACGCGCCAACAGGCCCGTCAGCCCTGGCGTCAGCGCGCCAGCCGGGCGCTCCATGTGCCCACAAGAGCAGTCGAGCTCTTGCAGACACGAAAAATATGTTCAGCGTCCTGGTGTGCCGCGGCATCTTCCTTCCGATCGCACATGGAAATTTTGACATCCGGCCCACTGAGCGATCAGCACAGCTCAGCACGCCATCGATCACTGTTGGCAATCGACGGAGCGTCGACATGAAAAAAGTGGACATGCGCTCGCTGAGTCCTGCCAATCGTTACAAGAGGCGCGTTGAAGTCATCAGACTTCACAAGACCGGACTCACTCATCTGGCGATCGGATCCGAGACGGGCCTGAGCCGCACGGGCGTCTTCGACATCTGCAAACGCTTCTCTGAAGACGGCGTCGCTGGCCTGCGCGATGCACCCGGGGGCACCGGGGGCGCCGTTCGCTTGCTTGCTCCGGCGCAGGAGGCGTTGATTCGTGAATTGGTCTTCGACAACACACCCGACCAGCTCTCCCTGCCCTATCCGCTGTGGACGCGAGCGGCGGTGACTCGACTCATCGATCATCGGCTCGGTATCCAGCTGAATGTGCGGACGCTCGGAACCTACCTCGCTCGATGGGGCTTTTCGCCTCGCAGGTACGCGAGGCATCCCGGCGAATCATCCTCGCCAGCGGGAAGGCACTGGCTGCGCAAGGAGCTGCCAGCAATTGAAGTCAAGGCCAAAGCGCAAGATGGCGAGATCTGCTGGGGCAGCGATACGCCGCTGCTCGACGATGGCGACGCAACCCAAAGTGCTGACGACGACGCTTTGGTTGCGCGCGCAGCCGAGGTTCCGCGCTCAATGTCGCTGACCGCTGCCGTAAACAACAAGGGGCAAATGCAGTGGTGGGTGCACCCCGGCCGACTCACGCCGTTGGAACTCATCAACTTCATGCGCAGACTCGTCAAGGGGGGCAAGAAGAAAGTCTTTCTCTTGTTGGAAGGCAAGCGCGTGCAGCGCGCGCAGCCGGTGCAAGCATGGCTCATCGAGCATATGGATGAAATCCAAGTGTTCGACAAGCCACGAGATCGCCTTCTCGGATGAGCGAGCGCCGTGATCACGCGACGGTGGAGCGCGCAGCCTGAGTCAAGTTGCATGCGGCTGCATCGACGACGCTTTTCAGCGCTAGTCGATCGATCGGAGGTTTGCGGGGCGTCGTGAAATGCATCACCCCACAAAACCCCTGCGAGCGACCAATATGTTTAGCCACGCCAGCCACAACCGCGCCTATACCCTCGTCTGGAACGAGGAGCATCAGGCGTGGGTGCCAGCCCCGGAGACGAGCCGGGCGCGCGGCAAGCGGTCGGGACGTGCCTTGGTGGCCATGGCGGGGCTGCTCGCGTCGGCCGCCGCCTATGCGGTCGACCCTTCGGCGCACCCGACTGGGGGCACTGTCGTGGCGGGCAACGCAACCGTCACGCAATCGGGCAACACGACGATCATCTCGCAGGGCAGCTCCAAGGCCATCATCGACTGGCAGACTTTCGACGTCGGCAGTCACTCGGCCGTCGACTTCCTGCAGCCGTCGAGCGCCTCCGTCGCGCTGAATCGGGTGGTGGGACAAGACCCGACGCAGATTCTTGGCAGCTTGCACGCCAACGGTCAGGTTTTCATCGTGAACGCGAACGGCGTCCTGTTCGCCCGCGGCGCACAGGTGAGCGCAGCGGGCATTCTTGCCTCGACGCGCGACCTCTCGAACGACGGTTTCATGGCCGGCCGCCTCACGTTTTCGGGAGCGGGCACCGGCGAGGTGACCAATCACGGTGCGCTCACGGCGGGCTCGAAGGGCTACGTCGTCCTCGTCGGTGCGCAGGTTCTCAACGACGGCCTCATCAGCGCTCCGGGCGGTGACGTGCGGATGGCGGCGGCTGACCAAGTCACGCTGCGCATCGACGGTGCCGGCCTCACCTCCTTTGAAGTGGACCGTGGCGCGCTCGCCGCGATGGTCGCCAATCACGGCGTCATCCGCGCCGATGGCGGACGCATCTACTTGACCGCGGTTGCGCTCGACAAGCTTGCGAAATCCCAGGTCAACAACACCGGCCTCATCGAGGCTCAAACCGTCGGCAACGACAACGGCACCATTGTCCTAAAGGGCGACATGGACGTGGGCACGGTCACCGTCGGTGGCACGCTCGACGCCTCGGCACCCAACGGCGGCTCCGGTGGCAACATCGAGACCTCGGCGGCGCACGTCGACCTGACTGCAGCGCATCACGTGACGACCGCGGCCGCGAGCGGTGCGGCCGGCCATTGGTTGATCGACCCGACCAACTTCACCATCGCCGCCAGCGGTGGCGACGAGACGCCGACCCAACTCGGCTTCGACCTGGCCAGCGGCAACGTCGAAATTCAAAGCAACAGCGGCTCGGGCGGGACGGCGGGCAACGTCAGCGTCAACGACCCGGTCAGCTGGAGTGCGAATCGGCTCACGCTGACCGCGCAAAACAACGTTCTGATCAATGCGAATCTGACCGGCACCGGTACCGCGGCACTGACACTCAAGGTCGGCCAAGGCGCGGTCAATGCGGGGAACACGTCGTCCTACGTCATCGCCCCGGGTGTCTCTGTCAGCCTGCCCACGGGGAACAACTTCAGCACCGTGCTGGGGTCGGACGGCGCCAGCCTTGACTTCGATGTCATCAACTCGCTGGGGTCGGCGGGCAGCACGACCGGCACGGACCTGCAAGGCATCCAGGGCCAGCTCAATGGACTCTTCGCGCTCGGTTCGGACATCGTTGCGACAGGCACCTCTGGATGGAACACCGCAGCCGGCTTCACGCCGATCGGCACGACGGCGACTCCCTTCACCGGTCGCCTCGAGGGCCTCGGCCATACCATCTCGAATCTGTCCATCAACCTGAATTCCGACCAGGCCGGCCTGCTCGGGGTGGTCGGCGCCTCCGGCGTGGTTTCGAATCTGGTGCTTTCGGGCGTCAATGTCAGTGCGAACAACGATGTGGGCGGTCTCGTCGGGCACAACGATGGCACGCTGAGCAACGTCGCTGTCAGCGGCTCCGTGTCGGGTGCCCAGAACGTCGGTGGCGTGGCAGGCACGAATGACACCGGCGCCAGCATCATCGGCGCCAGCGCGAACGTCTCGATTCTCGGGTCCTTCGCAACCGGTGGTCTCATCGGCTTGAACGCGGGCGCCGTCGTCGCATCATCGAGTGCGGGCGACGTGTCGAGCGAAGGCATGATTGCCGGCGGTCTGATTGGTGACAACTCCGCGAATTTGAGCGGACTGACCTCGTCGGCCTACGTACACGGCGTGAACGTCGATCAAATCGGCGGTCTGGTCGGGCACAGCACGGGGTCGATATCCAATTCCACGGCTTCCGGCAACGTCAGCGGCGCATCACAGGCTGGCGGCCTCGTCGGTGCGACGACGGCGACCATCAGCAGCAGCCAAGCTTTCGGCAACGTCTCCGGCACCAGTCAGGTCGGCGGCCTGGCCGGCTACAGCACCTCGAACGTTTCGAACACCACGGCTTCAGGAGCGGTTTCGGCATCGGGCGACAAGATCGGTGGCCTCGTCGGTGAGGCGTTTGGTTCGACCATCACCGGCTCCAGCGCGATCGGCGCGGTCGCGAGCACGGGCTTGCTCGATGTCGGCGGCCTCGTCGGAGCGCTTGAAAATGCCAGCATTTCGCAGCCAGCGAGTGTCAGCGACTCGAGCGCCAGCGGCACGGTTAGCGGCACGAAAACCGGGGGCGGCGGAACCGGCAACGTTGGCGGATTGGTCGGTCTGGCCCAGGGGTCGATCACGACCTCGTCGGCGACCGGCAACGTCAGGGGCACCAGCAACAACGTGGGCGGACTCGTCGGCAATAACGCTGCGACCATCACCGGCAGCGACGCCAAAGGCACCGTCTTCGGCGAAAATAGCACGGGTGGTCTGGTCGGTCTGTCGAGCGCTAGCATCAGCGACTCCTCCGCAGCCGGCGCGGTAACCGGCGACTCGGAAACCTCCGGTACGGGCGGCCTTGTCGGCCAGACCTCTGCCGCGGTGGTCAACAGCACGGCCAGCGGGACGGTCAACGGCAATGTTTCTGTCGGTGGGCTGGTCGGTATCCTCGCTTCCAACGGCAGCGTCTCGGGCAACTCACTGGCTTCTGGCAACGTCACCGCCCTCGCCACGGCGGGCGGTCTCGTTGGCGAGGCCGATGCTTCCACAACCATCAACGGCGCCAGCGCGAGCGGCAGCGTTTCGGCCACCGGTGCCGCGGGCGGCCTCGTCGGCCTCGCTACGGGAACTTCCATTGCCATCTCGAACGTGACGGCTTCGGGCCATGCGACGGCATCGGGCAGCTACGCGGGCGGCTTGGCAGGGGACAGCTCGGCCGCGATCACGCAAGCCACGGCCACGGGCGGTGCTTCCGGTGCGACGGACGTCGGCGGCTTGGTCGGCGAGCTTCGTACCGGCGCTTCCATTGGCGGCGCCTCCTCCGCGAGCGGGACGGTGCACGCCAGCAGCGGGGCCGTCGGGGGCGCCGTGGGCACCATGGATTCCGGCAGCCAAGTCACCAACACGAGTTCTACGGCGTCCGTCACAGGAAGCGGCAACGGCGCCGGCGGCCTCGTGGGTGTCGCGCAACCGGGCGTCACCATTGCGAATGTCAACGTCGCCGCGTCGGTCAACGTTACCGGAAACCGGGTCGGCGGCCTCGTCGGAGATGCCGAAGCAACCTTGGGCAGCACCCCTTCCAGCATCATTGCTGCAACGGTTTCGGGCACCGTTCGAGGCGGAAGTGATGTGGGCGGCCTGATTGGCCATCGCGAAGGAGCAGGCGGCCCCGGCATTGCGCTGTCCGCCAACACGACCTCTGCGTCGGTCCAGGGCACGTCAAGCGTGGGCGGGCTGATCGGTTACAACGACGGGACGGTCAGCGGCGCCCCGATCACTGGCAATCAGGCGTTCGGCGCGGTATCGGCGACGAGCGGAAATGCTGGCGGGTATGTGGGTTACAACAGTGGTGGCGCCATCAGCGCGGTTACGCTGACTGCCACCAGCACAGTGACCGCTGGCGCAGACAACGCCGGGGGCTTGGTGGGCGCCAACGTGGAAGGGACGATTGCATCCTCGAGCGCGTCTGCAACGGTCCATGGCGTCAATTCCGTTGGCGGTTTGGTGGGACTTAACAATGCTGGGCTGTCCGGCGTCTCCGCCTCCGGAAACGTCTCGGGCACGGGCGCGAACGTTGGCGGACTGGTGGGTTTTAGCAGTGCCGGGCTGTCCGGCGTCTCCGCCTCCGGAAACGTCTCAGGCACGGGCGCGAACGTGGGCGGTCTGGTCGGCGAGATCACGGCGGGCGTCACCAACAGCCAAGCTTCCGGCAACGTCACCGCATCCGGTACCAACGTCGGCGGCCTCATCGGGGAAATCTGGGGCAACGTTGACCAGTCAACGGCCTCCGGCGCGGTCGTCGGCAGCCATAACTCAGGCGGCCTCGTGGGCAATACGCACGGGAACATTTCGAACTCGCAGGCAAGCGGATCGGTCGTTTCCAACAATTCCGCCGTTGGCGGACTCACTGGCGATGCCTGGGGCAACGTCACGAACAGCACGGCGTCAGGCAACGTCTCGGCATCCCTCGACTACGTGGGAGGCCTGATCGGCTTCAGCGAGTACCAGACCCACGTCACGGGCAGCAGCGCTTCGGGCACGGTGTCGGGACGCAATCAGGTAGGCGGGTTGGTCGGACAGATGCAAGACGGGACCTTGAGCCTCGACTCGGCGAGTGGGAATGTGACGGCAACCGGTGGAAACGTCGGCGGCTTGGTCGGTTGGCTCGATAGCTACTACTCGCCCGCGGTCATCGACCAGTCGTCGGCTTCCGGCAGCGTGACAGCGGCACGATCTTCCGTGGGCGGCCTGCTTGGCGGTAGCGCTGGCAGGACCGCCACCTTGTCCAATTCGCATGCCGCAGGCGCCGTCTCCTCATCGGGAAGATACGTTGGCGGCCTCGTCGGGTATTTTGACGGCGCGCAGGTCACGAATGTCTACGCTAGTGGGAACGTGGGCGGATCGATCGACGTAGGAGGCCTGATCGGCACCGTCCTCACGGCGACCGTGGACAATTCCTGGGCTTCCGGCAACGTCAGCGGCGTGCGTTATGACATTGGCGGCCTTGCAGGCTGGAATGCCGCGACCATCACCAATTCACACGCCACAGGTAACGTTACCTCGACGACCGACGGCTACGTCGGCGGGCTCGTCGGCGAATCGACCGGCACCATCGCAGACTCGTACGCGACCGGCGCGGTTCATGGCATGGACTATGTGGGCGGTCTTGCCGGCGCACTCTACAACAACGTCACGAACGTCTCCGCATCCGGCGCGGCTTTCGGTCGCTCGTACGTTGGAGGGCTGGCAGGCACGAACTACGGTATCGCTACCCACGCGACCGCCACAGGCAACGTGACTGCGGCCCGCAGCGGCGGACAAGATGCCCAATTTGCAGGCGGCCTCTTCGGCATCAACTTTGGCTATGGGACCACCAACGTCTCGAACTCAACCGCGTCCGGCAATGTCAGCGGTCAAGACTACGTGGGCGGCCTCATCGGGCTGAACGTCACGGGCAGCTCCCGCAACTTCGGGGACTACGGTGGGACCCATACCGTTTCCAACTCGAGCTCGAGTGGAACGGTGAGTGGCCGTTCGTACGTCGGCGGTCTTTTCGGCTCGAACAATGCGGTCGTCGATGCCATTGTCGACAACGTCTCCACGATAAGCACTGTTACGGCAACAGGCAGCGACGTAGGGGGCATCGCTGGCGAAAACGCAAGCGGCGGTGTCATCAGTCACTACGCCACGACAGTCGCGGTGGTGGCAACGAGTGGCGGTTGGGCCATCGGTGGGGTCGTCGGGATAAATGCTGGCACTGTCAGCGACGCCCATGCCGGCAATGCTGTCACGAGCGACGGCTCTGCAGTTGGCGGCCTTGTCGGCGACAACGCTTCCGGCGCGACCATCGTTCACTCCTGGGCAAGCAACAGCGTCGTGGGGGGGGCCAATGTCGGCGGCCTGGTCGGAACAAATGAGGGCTCGATTTCGGTCTCATACGCTGCTAACAACGTCACTGGCACGACGGCCGTAGGCGGACTTGTGGGTGCTCAAAGTGCGGGCAGCATCGCAACGGCCTACTCGATGTCTACCGTATCTGGAAGCAGCCAGGTCGGCGGCTTGGTTGGCAACGCGGCCGGGGGCACCGTCACGGACACCTACGCAGCGGGCCCAGTCGCGGGAGCGGCAACGACCGGCGGTCTCTTCGGAACCGGCGGGGCGACGGTGATCGGCAACGTCTACGACGCGCAGACAACGGGACAAGCGCACAGCGTGGGCGACCTGAGCCAGGGCGAAGTTGCCGCGAGCAAGACCACGGCTCAAATGGAGCAGGCCTCGACCTACGCCAACTGGAGCCTCAACACCGACGGATCGCACAACGCCGACTGGCGTCTGTACGTCGGCGCCGCGGCACCCCTGCTCGAATATTGGCTGACGCCCTTGGCCGTGACCGTGAACTCGGGTGCCACGAGCCACGTCTATGACGGAACCGTCCATACGAGCCCGGTAGCGGGCTTGACCTACACCGATACGCTGCAACCGGGTCACGTCCTTGGCGCGCCGTACTACACGAACGCCCTGAATGTGGGAACCTACGCCACGCTCGGGGGCCTGTATTCCGACCAGCACGGCTACGACATGCAGGTGACCAACAACGGTGCCCTGACCATTGCGCCGGCAACGCTGACCGCGGCGCTGACGGGGGTGACGAAGGTGTATGACGGAACCGATGCCGCGACGCTGGCGTCAGGCAACTTCGTGCTGCTCGGGTTCGTCGCTGGCGAAGGCGCGACCATCACCCAGACGGCCGGCCTGCTCAATGGCGCGAACGTGGTGGGCACCAACTCGGTCTCGGCCACGCTGAGCGCCGGGGAATACGCCGCCAATGGCGCCACGCTCATGAGCAACTATGTAGCGGCACCGACGGCTACCGGCGTAGCGTCCATCACCCCCAAGGGGCTCACGATGACAGCGGTCGGAAGCGACAAGGTCTACGACGGCACGGTGAGCGCGACGTCCGCGCTCACCGTTGGCGGGCTCATCGGCAGCGATACCGTGACCGCCAGCGGCACGGCGGCATTCGCCGACAAGAACGCTGCCACGTCCAAGACCGTCATGGTGGGCGACATTGTCCTGTCTGGCGCGGATGCGACCAACTACATGGTGACCACGCCGGCGCTGACCACCACGGCGACGATCACGCCCAAGGCGATCAGTGTCACGGCAACCGGTGTCGACAAGGTCTACGACGGCGCGACGGCGGATCAAGCCGTCCTGAGCTCCAGCGGCCTCGTCTACGGCGACAGCATGTCGTTTGCTGGCAGCAGTACGTTTGCCGACAAGAACGCCGGGTCGGGGAAATTGGTTTCTGTCGTCGGCATCAGCGCCAGTGGCGCCGACGCGGGGAACTACACGCTCCTCAATACGACCGATTCGACCACGGCCAGCATCACGCCACGCCAGATCATCGTGTCGGCGTCCGGGGGCAACAAGGTCTATGACGGCGCCACTGCCACCAACACGGCGGTCACAGAAACTGGCGTCGTGGCCAACGACAACGTCTCGTTCTCCGGCACGGCCGCGTTCTCGGACAAGAACGCCGGCGTCGACAAGAGGGTGACGACGAATATCGCCGGCTCCGGCACGGACCTCGGCAACTACTCGTTCAACACGTCAGTCGCGAGTCAGGCGACCATTGCCCCCCGAGCCATCTCATTGACGACCAACGGCTCGGACAAGGTGTACGACGGTAGCACCCTGGACAAGGTCACTATCGGTTCGTCGGGGGTCGTTGCCGGCGACAGCATCTCGTTCACGGGTGTGAGCGGATTTGCGGACAAGAACACCGGTCTGAACAAGGCCGTCTCCGTCATCGACATTTCGGCCGCGGGTGCGGACGCCGGGAACTATGCCTTCGCGACGACTGGAACGACCATGGCCTCGGTCACGCCGCGTCGACTGACGGTGTCTCTCGAAGGCAACGTCACGAAGATCTCGGACGGGTTCGACGCGGCAACCTTGTCGCCCAGCAACTACCTTATTGGCAACGTCACGCAGGGAGACTTGGTCAGCATCACCCAGCTTCTGGGCACCTATGCGGACGGACAACAGGGCATGGGCAAGTCCGTCTCGGTCTCACTCGGCGCTGGCGACTATTCTGCGCGTGGAGACACTTTGCTTTCGAACTACACGCTGGCCACAGGCACGATTTCCGGCAACATCGGGATCATCCTGCCGTCTCTGAAACTGCTGTCCGCCCAGGCGACGCTGCCGAGCGCGGCCGCGATGAGTTCGCGAATTGACTCGGCCGCAAGGGCACCCCAGTTCACGGACGTGCAACAGGGCGATACGACGACGGAGGCTATCACCGTCCAAGAGGCTGCCCGAGCCGCCGCTCTGGCCAGCAACAACACCCGGGACAACCTCTTGTATCGCCGCACATTCAGTATCGGAGACGGGGGCATCCGTCTGCCCGCCGGCGTGCGCGGCTCGGAAAAGGATGCATCGCAATGACAAATCAACGCGTGATCAAGAAAACATCACTTTCGAAGTACGAGGCACCGATGAGTTCACCGCTCGGCCGTTTGAGCATCGTCTGCGCCTTGACCCTCAGCGCACTCGCCAACTCAGCTCAGGCGCAAGTGGCTGGCCCGGGGGCACCTCCCGGAGCCGGAGACACGTTGCGCGACCTCCAGCGCACACTTCCCGTCGCGCCGCACGAGGCCACCGCAGTACTGACCATTCCTGCCGACACGGAGGCCGGAGCGGATCTGCAGCAACGCTTTCACGTGACGGCAATTCAAATCGAAGGCAATCATTTGGTTGCGACGAGTGAACTGCGACCGCTGGTCGACAAGCTCGCAGGCCAGGATGTGACACTCGGTGAACTGCACGCGGCGGCCCGAAGCATCACGGCCGTGTACAGGGCCAAAGGGATCGTAGTCGCAAGGGCGTTCATTCCCGCGCAGCGCATCGAAGGCGGCGTTGTCACGGTGACGGTGCTGGAAGGCAGCCTGCACTCCTCGACGGTCGATAACAAGTCAAGAGTACGTCAGGACAAGCTCAACGCCGTCGTAGCAGCGCAGGAGCTGAACGGCAAAGTGATTCGGGCGCCCGCCACCGACCGGACTCTGTTACTGCTGGCGGACCTTCCCGGCGTGGGAGCAGTCAATGGCATCTTGAAGCCCGGCGAGGCGGTCGGGACTTCGGACCTTCTGATCCCGGTCGAGCAGGGCAAGTCGCAAGATGGCGAAGTCTCGGTCGACAACTATGGGAACCGATATACCGGCGAATTTCGCTTGAACGGCCACGTCGCCTTCAACAGTCCGCTGCACGTCGGTGATCGGCTGGATCTGCGGATGACCTTGACGAACGAGCATTTGGCGTATGGACGATTCGCCTATGACCTGCCTGCGAACGACAACGGGCTTCGTCTTGGCGTGGACGCCTCGACGAGCCACTACGAGCTCGCGAAGGAGTTCGCGAACCTGCACGCCGACGGCCATGCCAACACGCTCGGCGTCTTCGGAAGCTTTCCCGCTTTGAGAGGACTCGTTGCCAATGTCTGGGCCAGCGGTGCCATCGAGGAGCGCTACCTGCTCGATCATGTGGGCTCGACATCGACCGACACGGCCAAGAACCTAACCACAGCGACGGCCACGCTTTACGGAGACCTGGCCGATGCACTCGGCGGCGGTGCGTACAACACGTGGACCGCGAGCGTGGTCGCAGGCGCCCTCAATATCAAGAGCCCCGCGGCCCTCGCGATCGACCAGGCGGCTCCCCACGCGCAGGGGGGCTACTTCAAGCTCCTTGGCGGTGCGAACCGATTGCAGGCCATCACGAGCTCGACCTTTGTCTATGCTTCCGTTGCCGGTCAGCGGGCCAGCAAGAACCTGGATTCATCTGAGAAGTTCGTCGTCGGCGGCATCTACGGCGTTCGCGCCTACCCGCAGGGCGAAGGCGCGGGCGATGACGGTTGGCAGGGGACGCTCGAACTCCGTCAGAACCTGGGCGGCGCCATCCAGGCGCAAGCTTTCTATGACGCGGGTCACGCGACGTACGTCCACGACAAGTACTCGTCGGGCAACAACGGGGAGACGCTCAAAGGCTACGGCCTGGCGCTGTCCGGAGCCTGGAAAGGTTTCGACACGCATCTGACGGTTGCTTGGCGCGATAGCCAGCCGGCGGTTACCGCTCCCGACCATAGCCCGCGCTTTTGGGGCGCGGTGGGCTGGCAGTTCTAGTCGCCCAGGCTAAGGGTGTCGACTGGCGTAGGATCGACCGTTCTTTCCTGCGTCGCCACCTTTGAACATGCCAGCTCAATTCATCGGCGTCACCGGTCTCCCGCGAGCCGGCTCGACACTGCTTTGCCAACTCCTGGCGCAGCACCCCGAGATTCAAAGCGACGTGCACAGCTCTCCGCTGTGCAATATGGTCCTCGGCTTGAGGCGACTCGTCAGCGACGACAGCTTTTTCCTGGCGCAGCTCGACAGTGATTTCTCCAGGAGCTATGGACATCTTCGATCAGGGATGCAGGGTTTCCTGAGAGGGTGGAATGAAGCGGTCACCAAGCGGTACGTCGTCGACAAGAATCGCGGCTGGCTCCATTGCATCGAGCTGCTCCTCGAGCTGGAGCCGAATGCCAAACTGATCGTGTGCATTCGTGAACTTGGGCAAATCTACGGGTCCATCGAAGCTCAGCATCAGGAAACAATTCTGCTCGACTTTATCGACCACCTCGCTGATTTCGACCGATTTGGTCGCGCCGACGCCCTCTTCGCCAAGGACAAGGCCATCGGCGCGCCACTCATCGGCCTTCATGCCATGGCGGACCTACCCGCTCACGTCCTCGAACACATCTTTATCCTGCGGTTCGAAGACCTCTTGACCGACGCAGTGCAGACCATGTCGCAGATCTACGCGTGGCTCGGAATTGAGAACGCTCCCTTCGATCCGTGCAACCTCGCACGCACTTCACAGGAAAGCGATAGCCACTATCGCATGAAGTACACGCATCGCCAGGCTTCGGTTCTGTCGGTGCCGAAGCGGCACAACGTTCCAGTCCGAATTCAGGCGCGCATCGAGTCCGTCTACCCCTGGTTTTATCAGGCGTACTTTCCCAAAGTGCCCACCAGCGACCCCGCATGAGATGCTCGGGCGCCTGACCCGAGGACAACTCGGGAGCTGACGTTGGCGAGGGGCAGGTCTTGGCCGGGCGTTGCCCCACAGCCAACTTCATTGCGGACGTCACTTGCAAACGGCAAGCGCCGTGACACGAAATCCAAAGGTGGGGCCGGCAAGGCCCGCGAGACCGTAACCAGCAACGACGACACCAAAGGCGATCTGAGCCACAAACAGCGTACGAAATGCATATGTGAAACGAACGCGCTTCCCACGGGCCGGCTCGTCCAGATGGAAGAGCCTCGACTCCGGAGTCAGCGATTGTTCATACGCCTTGATGCCTGGGATCGAGAGGTGAATGAGCCCCTGGCTTCTAACGTCGATGATCCAAAATACAGCCGCCACGATGACGATGAAAGTGCCGATCATCACAAAAACTGGGAAGCTTGCGCACTTCTCGATTGAGGTGAAAACGCCTCCGTTCAGGAAGACCGCGAACACAACGAAGAAATTGAACGCCTTGATTCGTTGTTCGGCGTTGAATTTCCAGTGTTCCCAGAGGTAGTTGATTTCCTCAAGCGCCATGGTGCCCCTCCAACTCTTGCTCAGCAGGCCCGCGCTTTATCGCTGATCTGGGCGAAATTGACAATGTCGCTGGAGTCGCGAACGATTGGCAGTCGTCGGGGCGAGCCCGGAAGCGGTCAGTGGTGACAGACTGGTTGTAGCCGACTACTGACCCGACGTTATGCCGCATGCGACAGTGACCAAGGAGCCTCCAGCGGAATTTTCCAATGCGAGCTCGATAGGTTTTCGCCCGATGTGGCGAACAAGACTGATCCTTGCACACTCGCAGACCGAAACGGCTCGGACTGGGCGGAGTGTAAGAGCCAGACCAGCGATCGATCACTCTCGCGTACCAGAGCGAGAAAGCCCGCCCCTTCCCACGAAGTCTCCCCGTCGAACACAACATGATCATGCACTGCTGCCAGTGGGTCGCAAGGGTAAATGCTTGACCATGCATCCGCCTCAGTTCGCAGCAGCTCATCGATCGGGCGCCGCGGAAGCTGCGGAACGTGCCCAATCAACGGGATGAATGTGTTGTCCGGAAAGTAGATGCCGTCCTCCAGGCGGCATTCTTCGGACAACCAGCGCTCTGTGACTTCACTCATCTTGCCTTCCAATTCGAAACGGTCTAGTTCGACGACTGTGGAGGCAGGCTGCCCGTTAGCGGACGATTCGCGAAAGACTGGTCATGGCCGCGTGCCGCCTCAAAGTCGGCCTTGCTGATCGTAACGCTACCGACCCCTCGGCGATATTCGTGCCCGCGCAACCCGCGCAGAATGACTGTCGGCTCTGGCGTGGCCATCTCCGCGCCTAGACGATCCGGCGCACCCCTGGCAAACGGACGAGGACGCCTGCTAGCAAGTAGCACACGACGCAGGTCACCGAGCCGGTCAGCGCGAATTTTGCGAGCTGAGGGGCGTGTACTTCTCGCCATGCCAAGGCAGTGCCCACCAGCACGGGCGGATGGATGATGTACATCGCGTAGGCTCGCCGCCCGAGTCTTTGCCGCAGTTGATCGAAAGGACGCAGATCGTTCGTGAAACGCTGCAGCAGTACCAGGACGACGCCCCAGGCTACGAGCGGCTCCCAGAACGCGTAGATCATGTCGAGCGGCTTGCCGGCGAGAAGTGGCACGGCCTTGGAGAGAAAGTAGGCGGCGGGCAGTACGGGAGAGGCGAGGATGGCTACGCGCCTCCAGAGTCGGGCATGCAATGTGGGCACGCGTTCGAGCCAGCGCGGTCCGGCTGCCATCAAGCCGAACGTGAACAGCACCACGTAGCTAGCGAAGTAGCCCAGTTGCAGACCCCAGACGTTGACGCCGACTGGCCAGAACTGGCGCAGAGCGATGGCGGTGGCGCCGGTCGACGCTGCCGCAAGGGCAAGCGTGCGGTTGGACGGCCAGGCTCGCGCTTCTTCTGCCGAGGGCGTGCTGCGATCGTCCAGGGCAGGCAGCAATCGAGTGCAGGTGACCGCGGCGACGGCGAAGAGCAGCAGTGCCTGCGCAAACCACAGCGGACCGTTCTCGAAGATGTGGCGTTGCCAGAGTCCCATCAACGTGGTGGTAAAGGGCTGCCCGCGGGACGTCCCGGCCAGTGCGATAGTCAACGGCGCCAGGATCCAGCCGTAGAAAAGCAGGGGGAGGCCCAGGCGCAAGGCACGGTCGGCGAGATAGCGTCCCGAACCCTTTCGGGCGATGGCCGCAGGCGTGAAGTAGCCGGCAATAAGAAAGAACAGGCCCATGAACCAGGCCTGGTTCGTCGTACAGAAAAGCACCAGGAGCGTGCCCGCTAGCGAGGCTGCCGGCTTCACCTCGTGGTAGTACCACCCACCGATCGCGCCGTAGGTGATGGCCGTATGGTGGAACAACACCAGCGCCGTCAGATAGCCGCGCAACACGTCGAAGCCTGTGTTTCGCGCGGCGGTGGACGGACTCGAGAGGCGTGACAGCGCGTTCAAAGGCAACTCAGCGTGGTTGGCTAACCCGATAGCGGTCAGACACGACAGGCAGCAAATGGCCGGAACCGCAAGCGGCGCCCAAGCCCGGGCAAAGCATCAAAGTGGCGATGGCGCTATCATCACGCGGCAGCTCATCCGCTGACTCGATGGGCGGCGTACCTCCCTTTGAGGAAATCCGAATGAGACGCGCACTTCGAATTGCCCTTCTTATTGTGTGCGAAATTGCGCTCGGGGCCACTGCCTCAGCGCAGACCGTCTACAAGTCTGTAGGCCCAAACGGGCAAGTCGTCTACAGCGATCGCGCTCCTACCAGCGGGCACCTCGAGAAGACCATGAAGTTTTCCGACTTGCCCAGCAGTGCGCTGCCGGCGTCGACGGCATCGTTCATGGAGCAGTTCCGGCGAGCGCATCCAGATGACAATGGTCTCACCGCGCCTATGTCGGGCATCGGTCCTACCCTGTATTCTGCGGTCTGGTGCGGCTACTGTAAAAAGGCCAAAGCGTGGTTGGCCGCAAGAGGCGTGGCGTACCAGGATATCGACGTCGATACAACAAGCGGGATGGCCGCGCTAGCCGAAGTAACCGGAGGCAAAGGAGGCATTCCGGTACTGGTGGCCAAAGGACAAAAGGTCAGCGGATTTTCGACCGCTGCCTACGATTCAATCTTTCCCGCCGCCAAGTAGCGCCAGCGACCTATCTGCCGGAGACGCCCGGTCGGGGTGGCCGGTTCCACCGGTCATTGAACCCGCGGTTGGTCGCGAAGCTGACCACTGTGACCATGAGCCTGGTGAGCCGGCGTCCGGTTCGTTGCGTTCGATGATGGAGCCGCCTTCGGGTGGCCTTTTCGTGGGGCCTCGGGGTTGCATCGTTTGCGCCGCCGACGGCCGCCACCCGGCGTCACAGGGTCGCGGCGTTGCGGCACCTGTCAATGGGCCGCCCGGTCTTGCCAGGCCTGTGCGCGGCGCATCGACCTGAACCTCCAATACCCCTCGTCGTATCAAAATCAAAGACCTAACACCCATCGCGCGTCGGATTTCACAAGGCATTGCACTTCGTCCAAAATCGTCTCGCAACCCAGGCGCAAGGTTCACGCAGCCCCCCCGCTACGCCGATCGGGCCGCACGCACCGGGCACGCAGGCGATCCTGTCCTGAATGGATCCTTCAAACAAAGCAGGGAGAAAACGTGGCCACCTATCTTTGGTATCCATTCAACGACGGGACAGGCTTCAAGGTACTGGACGATCTGATGCCCGCGTTCGGCGGAGATCCCGCCCACTACCAGTCGCCGAAATATGGCGAGCTCTATAAGTTCGATGGCGGCGCGACCACAAGTCCGGCGGGAATGTGGGACGCGGTCGACAACGACGAGGTCTGGATCATCGGCCACTCGGCCTCGGGCTACAAGGTGCTGGGCGACGCCGTCGGCGGCACCATCGACCAAAGCGAAGTCGTGACCCGGCTCAAGGGCTGCGGACTGCGCGCGAACGTCAATGCCAACATCATCGTGTATGCCTGCTTTTCGGGCCGCGGCGAGGGATGTCTTGCCGAGAAGATCGCCACCCAGCTGGACAATGAGCGCTATGCCTGCGCGCAGCGGGTCTACGGGTTCACCAAGAAGATGTTGACGACGGCGAAGAAAGACGCGACCGGAACCAAGGTGATTCACGCCGATATGGGCACCAAGCAGGCTCCGAACTGGACGCCGATACAGTTCGTCGAAGACCTCGTGAAAGTGCACAAGGCGCCCAATCCCGGCGGATGACCGCGCCGTCGTTGCTGGTCGAGCGCCGAGGTCCGCACCGGTCTCGCACCGTCGCCTGCCGCTGTAGACGCAGAGGCGGTGCTGCTGCAACTGATGTGGCTCGCGTCGCTGGCCTTGCCCTCAGGTTCCACCTTGAGTGACAGGCCTTGACAAGACAGTCCTCATAGAAGCCAGCCGGTGGCGACCAGTGGAATCCGCCGCCGACATGCGACGTTCCAGTCGCCACCTTTCTCGCTTCGAAACGTGCATACAGTGGAGAGCGAACAGCCCGCCAACGGCGTGGCAGCCCCAAGGCGGGACGCTCGCTTGCCATGACATGGGATGAACCTGCTCCCCCATCACGCACAGCGACGCCTTCTAGTGGTCGACAACGACCACGACCTTGTCGACTCGCTGTGCGAATGGATCGGCCTGAGCTCCGATTGGAGCGCCGTTCCGGCCTACGGGCCGGCAGAGGCCATCTCGCGGGCCCACAGCTCGCCACCGGACGTCATCCTGCTCGACATGGAGATGGCTGAGGCGAGCGGCTTTGAGACCGCCGAACGCCTGAGGCACGCGGCTGGCAGCGAGAACTCTGTCATTCTTGCCCTGACAGGTAGTGCCGACTTGCGCGATGCCGCCCAGTTGGACCCTCAATTCGCGGCATCCATGTTGAAGCCCGCGGATCCTCGCGCGCTCTTGGTACTATTGTCCAAGCTCGTTCCCGAACATTGACACCGATTCCTACTGTCGGGCGCCTCGGCGGCCGCATCGACGCTGACACAAAGATCACACCAGGTCAGCCTATGGGACTCTCCGAATTCATCACGCTCGAAGCCAGCCGCATCATGGCCGAGTTCGAAGCCTTCGCCCGGCAGCAATTGCCTGCTGCGGCCGACATGGACGTCGTCACCCTGCGAGACCATGCGCGACAGGTGCTCGAGGCCATTGCTCTTGACATGTGCCAACCCCAGACTCGCCGAGAACAGCGCGAGAAGTCGTTGGGACATGCCGATGCTGAAGGCGTTGGGGCAGCCGAGATTCATGGTTCCATGCGTGCAGCCTCAGGCTTCGATGTCAACCAGACGGCGGCCGAATACCGAGCACTTCGCGCCTCGGTGATTCGCCTCTGGATGGAGAGCGGCCCAAAACTGGGCCGCGACGAGGTCTTCGAACTCGTGCGATTCAACGAGGCCATGGACGAGGCCCTTGCTGCAAGCATCCTGCACTTCGCTGCGGAAGCGGCTCGCATGCGAAATCTGTTCCTTGGCGTCCTGAGCCACGAGTTGCGGACCCCCCTATCGACGATCATGACCTCAGGACAAAGCCTGTTGCTGTCAGCCCAGCAAGCAAAGCCGCTGCCGGCGGCCGCCGAGCGGGTGTTGCGCGGAAGCCGGCGGATCCAAAGCCTTCTAGACGACTTGCTCGACTATGTCCGCAGCGGACTTGGCGAAGGGATGCGCGTTTCACCGAGGCGTGTCGACCTGGAGCAGGTTTGCGCACGGATCGTCGGCGAACTGCGCGCCAACAACCCAGCGCACGAGATTCATCTGGCGACGCAGGGAGATTTGCAGTGTGTCTGCGACGAGGAGCGCGTCGCGCAGGCCATCTCCAACCTCGTCGGCAACGCTTTGAAGTACGGTTCGGACCTGCCGGTCAAGGTGACGGTCGATGGCCGAGATGCCGGCGAGATCGCCATCGGAATCCAGAACGGCGGCCCGCCGATCCCCAAGGCAACCCGCGAGAGCCTGTTCGAGCCCTTGGTGCGAGGTACCAATGCGGCCCAGGAGGGATACAACCTCGGTCTCGGCCTCTACATCGTGCGCGAGATCGCACATGCGCATGGCGGCACTGCGAGCGTGGAGTCCAACACCCAAGTGGGCACCATTTTCACGGTGCGCCTCCCTCGTGAGGCAAATGCTTCCGGGGCCCGGGCATTCGAGGGTCTGCGAATGAATTGAGAAGATCGTCCATCGGGCAGGCGTCCGTTGTCCGCTGCCCCTTTGCGAAACTCTCACCCGCAGTTTGTCCAATCAGCCCACCGCGGGCCAACCGCGCGAGTCCTGTGCTTGCCCGGAACACGCACGATCTCTTGCCAGGCCGCTCCGAAGCCGACATCCGCAACACACCGCTTCTGGCCGGGTGCGGCCTCCCTTGACGGTTCGAAGCTTCGGCCCAAGGGGCGCGAACTTCGGCCAACCTCGCGAACCTTCGGCTTGGTCGAACCAATCGGGGTACGCCGCAGAATCGCTCGTCGGATGACGGCGCTTGGACGCAGTAGGGAACCGGGCCAAAACAGGCAGACCGCGAAGACAGCCGCAACGAAGCCGAAAAGCACTTGAATACGAGTCTTTAAGGTCACGATGCCGGTCTAGCGCTTGACCTCGCTGCCGGTTAGCTGCCTCCCGCAAATGACGGTTGTGGCCGGCTGCAGCCGAATGCCGGCGCCACTGCAGGGTGGCTACCGCCTCTTGGCGGCAGCCAGCTTGGCCTCGGCCTCAAGCTTACCCATGCCCCGCAGAGACGCGATGGCTGCCAACGCCTCGGGCCTCGGCTTCGCCTTGCCCGACTCCCAGGCGTAGACGGACTGGCCCGTCGCACCAACGAGGAGTCCAAAGTCGGCTGCCGATAGGCCGAGCCGCTTTCTGTTGGCTGCCATTCCCTTTGCTCGAAAGCGCAGCCCGGAACCGTTTGACCCGCCTGACTCACTCAAAGCCGGCGCGCCAGGCCGAGGCGCAACGGCGCTTGGTCCCTTAGCCAGCTTCTTGACCACGCCCTCCAACTCCTGGAGGCGACGTTTGAGACTCGCGATTTCGGTGCGCTGCGCAGCGACAGTCCTTTTCACGCCGTCGCTGCTTTCGCGCATCTCTTTGCGAGCAAGCCTGGTGATCTCAGTTTTGAAAACGGCAGCAATATTGGGCATTTGCGCTTTGGGCCTCCGGAGGCCACGGATATCGACACTGGTCGCCTCCGGCAGACATGTGCCTGCTTGGCGATCTCTATTGCGTCGCAACTCGATCCCTAACATCGAACTGTACTCTCAAGCTTCTGCCCGAAAGCTGCCCGTCTCGAAAGACGGCTCATGGCTGAAGTCGGGTACTCAATCGAGGCATGACCACGTGTCTTCGCCATCAAATCGGCGGACGCTGACGGTACCAAGCCCTGACGGATCGAAGTTTCGAATGTTCACGCCGGATCTGTCGCCGGCCTCCAGGGTTAGCGGTTCCCTGCGGGTAACACAGCCGCACTTGGTGCATCGAGACCTCTCGATGGATCACGCGCCCCAAACATACCCGGTCGTTCGATCTGGGTGGCCGGAGATTCGCACTTCCGTTTTAGGTTAGAACGTCCAGAGCGCCCCGTATCTTCTGCAGATGGAACAGTTGCAGTTGACAAGCGTCTTCGGCGGACCGGGGACTTCGAGCAGTATGTCTTCGCAGCGTCACATCCCGGACAGCATGACATGGTTCTCCCGGCTGTCTTCGGAAACCTCCAGCGTCTTGAAGACGGACGGATTCCCATTGGCGGTCGGCGAGACGTCCGCCTTTCAAGACACAGATGAAGTCGTTCACGAAACTACGCTGAATCTCTAGACGCTGCAGGCCAATTGTCGCCCGGGCACCGCCAGAATGATGCTTCGTTCAACCAGGACCTGCATCTGAGATGAAGCTTGGCCTTCTCCTGGCCCTGGTGGCCCTCATCCTGCTGGCTACCGTCGTCGCCGCAGTACTCAAACGCGCCGGCGGACTTGGTTCGATTCCCACCAAGTCCAAGCCCCTCACCCGCGTCGCCCAGTTCGCGCAAACCGTCTGTCGCCGCATAGCCGACGTTGGCCAGTGTCATCGCCGTTGAATGCCGCGATGTCCACGCGCAGCGTGCACATGATCAAGAAAGGGCAGCTCGACTGCCACCAAGGTCTCGTCGTGTCCGACGCCGGCCGGCTCTACTGCCTAGCCGTCGCCTGAGCCGCTGCGGCACGGGCCTTCCGCCGTCTCGACTCCCTTAACGCGACAGAACCCGTCACTGACCATGCCCATGCAGACATTCTTCGCACCCATCCTCAGCCGGCTGAGGCCGCGCCTGGGCCTGCCCAACGCCTACACGCGGGTGGCGTCGCGTTCCTGGCAGGTCGCGCCGGAGAGCCGATCCGTGGCGCCCGCCGCGATCTACGAGGCCGGCGAGCTGGCCCGCATCACCGGCGGTTCGCCCGATCGCACCAAGGACGAGGAGCTGGCGTCCATCCACGGCGGCCCGCAGCGGCATGCGCCCACGATGGCATTCGAATTCCGCAATGCCGTCCTGGCACAAGGCCACCTGTTCACGAACCGGATGTGCTATCCGCTCTCGGCCCATCGCCTGCCGCTCGTGGCGCGGGAGATCGACGCCGA
>FTKT01001869.1_pt4 | contig 27681 bp, 27 predicted proteins | sample 1658271 | NCBI WGS metagenome assembly FTKT01 (sample SAMEA3914811, study PRJEB12502) | metagenome | biome: forest; material: soil | place: Canada | collected 2011-08-04 | depth 0.3 m | reverse complement strand
CACCGCCACCTCCGGCACCGCCAGCGGCACCACCACCTTCAGCTGGACCGTCAACTCCGGCGGCCCCAGCGGTGGTTGCTCGGGCCTGGCGGCCTGGAGCGCGAGCACCAACTACGTTCCCGGTGACCAGGTCAGCTACAACGGCCACCACTGGAACTCCACCTGGTACTCCACCGGAGCGGCTCCGGGCGCGCCGGCCTCCTGGGCGGTCTGGTCCGACCAGGGCGCCTGCTGATCCCAGCCGGCACCGAACGACAGCGGCGCGGGGCCGCGACGGATCCCACCGTCGCGTCCCCGCGTCCGTCCGTCCGCCCTGTGGACCCTGGTCTCAGCTCCGGTCTCAGCCCCGGCTCGGGTCCTGGAGCAGGCCGACCACGTTGCCGTCCGCGTCCTTCACGGAGGTGATCAGCCGGCCGCCGCCGACGTCCTTGACCTCCTCCAGCGCCTGCGCGCCGCCGTCCAGCAGCGCCTTGAGGCTGCTCTGGATGTCCTCGACGTGGACGAAGCAGATCGGGCCCGTCATCCCCTTGCTGTGGCCGTTCGGGTCCAGCCCGATGTCCTGGCCGCCCACCGTGAAGCCGACGTAGTAGGGCGCGTCCGAACTCGGCTGCACGCCGAGCAGGTCGCTGTACAGCGCCTTGGCCTTCGCCAGGTCGCTGACGGGGAAGATGATGGTCTTGATGCCGTCGCTCATGTGGTGCTCCTCGGCCGTTGGTCGACGCTGCGGTGGGAACGGGGTGCGTCCCCTGTCCACGACGCTACGGCGCCGCCCCCGGGCCGGGCTTCTTCATTCCTGACCACTTGCCTGACCGCTTGCCTGACCACTTCGCGCACCACCCCCGAACGGCCCAGCACCCGCGCCGCCACCCTGCCAGGGCGGCGGCGCGGGGCGGCGGCGCGGCAGGGTCAGCCGGCGACCGGGCCCGGGTCGCTGGTGCTGGGGTCGCCGTTCTCCAGGTGGCCCGCGTAGCGGCGGCTGAAGGCGGGGCCGTCCTGCGCCGTCACCCGCACGTCGTACCAGTTGCCCTGGCCGCTGGTCCGCCAGCTGTACTCCAGCTCGTCGTGGCCCTGCAGCGCCCGGGTGACCTGCGCCCTGCCGTCCTTCTGGTAGGCGTTGGCGAGCTTCACCGTGCGGCGGTTGCGGCCGCGGTTGCGGACCCGGACGGTGACGTGCTGCTCGTCCTCGTGCGAGAACTCCACCGTCAGGTCGTCACCGCCCTGGCCGGCGAACTCGAAGGTGCTGCCGTTGGGGCCGTAGGCGGCGAGCTGGTAGCCGGCGCCGGCGGCCACGTTCCAGTAGTCCTGGAGCGTGTCGTGCGCGGCGACGGTGTAGCGGCGCGGGACGGACTGCGGGTTCTGCCGGTCGTAGACCTGGAAGGCGGCGCCGATCCGCCCGTGGTTGGCCAGTTTGAGCTGGACGGCGCCGGCCCGGTTCGGGCCCTCGTTGACCAGCGTCCGGTAGCCGAGCGGGCGGGCCGGCCGGGTGCCGGGCTCCTGGACGGGCATGGCCTGCGGCAGCGCGACGCTGTACGGCTTGCCCTGGCCCGCAATCGGGGCCGGGACCTGGAAGTGCACGGGGGTGGTGTCGGCCCTGCCCTCGAAGTCGAACATCGAGGTCAGGTCGCCGCAGACCGAGCGGCGCCAGTCGCTGATGTACGGGGAGGCGATGCCGAAGCGCTTCTCCAGGAAGCGCAGCACCGAGGTGTGGTCGAAGGTCTCCGAGCAGACGTAACCGCCGCGCGACCAGGGCGAGATGGCGATCATCGGAACGCGCGGGCCGAGCCCGATCGGCTGCTGGCCGGAGGGGCCGAGGGTGCCGGCCGGGCTGGTCCAGTTGCGCTGGGACATGTCCAGGAACTCGTCCTGCAGGCTGCCGGCCAGCCGGTCGGAGACCATGCCCTCGCCGCCGGGGGCGCTGTTCAGCGGCGGTACCGGCGGGACGACGTGGTCGAAGAGGCCGTCGTTCTCGTCGTAGTCGATCAGCAGCACGGTGCTGCCCCAGACCTCCGGGTTGGCGGTCAGCGCCTCCATCACCAGGTTGATGTAGTAGGCGCCGTCGGTCGGCGAGGAGGAGGGGTGCTCGGAGTACTTGGACGGCGGGACGATCCAGGTGACCTGCGGCAGGCTGCCGCTCTTCACGTCGGCGGCGAACTCGGCCAGGGTGTGGTCCGAGGCGCCCTTCCGCACCAGCGGGCTCTTCGGGTCGGCGCCGTCCGCGGGCTGGTAGTTGTGGAAGAACATCAGCGAGTTGTCGGTGAAGTTGTCCGTGGGCTGCCCGGGGACGCCGCTGCCGCCCTGGTAGAGCTTCCAGCTGACGCCGGCCGCCTCCAGCTGCTCCGGATAGGTGGTCCAGGTGTAGCCGTTGGTGTTGTTGCGCTCGCCGGTGCCGGGGCCGTTGAGCTTGGTCTTCCCGTAGACGTTGCGCGGGTCCATCGTGCCGGTCCACAGGTAGATGCGGTTGGGCGCGGTGTCGGCGTGGACCGAGCAGTGGTAGGCGTCGCCGATGGTGAAGGCCTCGGCGAGCGCGTAGTGGTAGAGCAGGTCCTGGCGCTTGAGGTGGCCCATCGTCAGGACGTCCTGCTTCTGGGTGACCCAGGAGTCCCAGCGGCCCCCATTCCACGCCTGGTGCCCGCTGGCCCAGCCGTGGTCGGTGCCCGCGGTGTACTCGGTGGTGGAGCGCGGGTCGATGTACCAGGGCAGCACCTCGGTCTCGGTGCCGGGCAGGTTGCGCCCGTGGTACCGGGCGGTCTGGACGCTCGCGGTCGGCTGGTGGAAGACCGGCTTGCCGTTCGGCAGCAGCGCGGGGCGCGGGTCGGCGAAGCCGCGCACCCCGCGCAGGGTCCCGAAGTAGTGGTCGAAGGAGCGGTTCTCCTGCATCAGGATCACGACGTGCTGGACGTCCTTGATCGACTTGGTGCGGGAGATCGCCGGCAGCGCCATCGCCTTGGCGATCGCCGGGGGGAACATCGAGAGCCCGGCCGCGGCCGCGGCGCCCGCGCCACCGAGCTGGAGGAACTTGCGACGGCCGAGGGCGGAGTTGTCTGGGGAACCCATGGTCTGCCGTTTCTGTGCTGAGTTGTATGGACAACTCGGCAGTTTGCTCGGCCGGAGCGGCCGCCAAGGGGCGGAAAACGGACGAATGGGTGATCATCACCCCAACTCTTCCTTCGTGCACGGCGATTCGACCGGACCCGCCGCGCCCCCGTCGCCACGCCGACCCGCCCGGCACCCTCGGACCCCGCCTCCGGGGCGCGGCCGACCCGGTGCAATGTCGGCCATCATCGGGTCCATGCGTCGCCCCCCGTACACCCCTCCTCATATGATCGGAGTTACATGCGTCATTCTTAGTGGTAGATCGCATTGATTGTGTGTCCGGCATGATGGGGAACAGCAAGCACTTGCGCCGCCCGTGACCCGACCACGGGACGGCCGAGAAGGAGGAAGCACGTGGACGACGTTCTGCGGCGCGCCGCGCTCTTCGCGGCTCTCGACGACGAACAGGCCGGCGAACTGCGCGCTTCCATGACCGAGGTAACCCTCGCCCGTGGTGAGTCGCTCTTCCACGAGGGCGACCCGGGCGACCGGCTCTACGTGGTCGCCGAGGGCAAGGTCAAGCTGCACCGCGCCTCGCCGGACGGCCGCGAGAACATGCTCGCGGTGCTCGGCCCCAGCGAGATGATCGGCGAGCTCTCGCTCTTCGACCCGGGACCGCGCACGGCCACCGCCAGCGCGCTGACCGAGGTCAAGCTGCTGGGCCTGGGCCACGGCGACCTCCAGCCCTGGCTGCACGCCCGCCCCGAGGTCTCCATCGCCCTGCTGCGCGCCATCGCCCGGCGGCTGCGCCGGACCAACGACGTGATGTCGGACCTGGTCTTCTCGGACGTGCCCGGCCGGGTCGCCAAGGCGCTGCTGGACCTCTCCCGCCGCTTCGGCGTGCAGTCGGAGGAGGGCATCCACGTCGCCCACGACCTGACCCAGGAGGAGCTGGCCCAGCTGGTCGGCGCCTCCCGCGAGACGGTCAACAAGGCGCTGGCCGACTTCGCCGGCCGCGGCTGGCTCAAGCTGGAGGCCCGCGCCGTCGTCCTGATGGACGTCGAGCGCCTCTCGCGCCGCTCGCGCTGACCCGTTCGCCCCAGGGACCACGGACTCCTCAGATGAGTCCGTGGTCCTCCAGGTATCTGAGCTGGGCCCGGACCGAGAGCTCGGCGGCGGGCCAGAGCGCCCGGTCCACGTCGGCGTAGACCCGCGCGACCACCTGTTCAGCGGTACGGCAGCCGGCCTCCACCGCCGTCTCCACCTGCGCCAGGCGGGCCGCCCGGTGCGCCAGGTAGTACTCGACGGTGCCCAGCGCGTCCGCCAGCACCGGCCCGTGGCCGGGCAGCACGGTGCGCACCCCGTGCTCGGCGGCCAGCGTGCGCAGCCGGCGCAGCGAGTCCAGGTAGTCGCCGAGCAGGCCGTCCGGGTGGGCGACCATCGTGGTGCCGCGCCCGAGCACGGTGTCACCGGTCAGGATCGCGCCGTCGGCCGGCAGGTGGAAGGTGAGCGAGTCCGCGGTGTGGCCGGGGGTGGCTACCACCCGCAGTTCCAGGCCGCCGACCTCGATGACCTGGCCGCCGTGCAGGCCCTCCTCGCCGAGCCGCAGCGCCGGGTCTAGCGCCCGCACCTGAGTGCCGGTCAGCTCGGCGAACCGGGCCGCGCCCTCGGCGTGGTCGGCGTGGCCGTGGGTGAGCAGGGTGAGCGCGATCCGCTGCCCCTGCCGCTCGGCGGCCTGCACCACCCGGCGCAGGTGCGCCTCGTCCAGCGGGCCCGGGTCGATCACCACGGCGAGGTCGGAGCCGGGCTCGGCGAGCAGCCAGGTGTTGGTGCCGTCCAGGGTCATCGGGGAGGGGTTGGGCGCCAGCAGGCAGCGCGCCCGGGGGGTGGCGACCCCGCCGACGGTGTCGGCGGGGTCGCCGGGGAGTGGACCGGTCACCGGTGTCCTCAGGTCAGAGCGTCCAGGCGGCCGCCTTCGGCGCGCCGGGTCAGCGGTCGGGAGTCGAGGTCTCGGACCAGCGTGCGCGGGGCGGGGTCACGGGTGACCGGGCCCCAGTCGCAGCCGAGGCTGCGGGCCGGGTAGCGGCGCGGAGCAAGGCTCCGGCCTCGGAGGTCGCGCACGGTACGGCGAGCCACGTCATTGTGGATCATCGATTGGGGGTCCTTCCTCGGGATAGTGTCCGTCGATGGTCAGCTCTTCATACCCTGACCAGCGCACAGTCATTCGATCACCCGTCAACTCGGCGGTGCCGAGCACGGGAGCCAGGGTGCGCCGCGCGGACGCGTCCAGCGCCTCGCGCACCGTGCGGGCCGGCAGCAGCTCGCGCAGCACGGTGACGGTGGGCGGCAGCATGCCGTAGCGGCCCTCGGCGTGGCCGCGGACGGCCTCGGCGGGGGTCAGCCAGGCCGTCCGGTCCGCCTCGCCGACCTCGTCCGCGGCCCGCTGCCCGGGCGGCAGCGCGGCGACGAAGAACCAGGTGTCGTAGCGGCGCTCCTCGAAGGCCGGGGTCACCCAGCGGGCCCAGCCGCCGAGCAGGTCGCTGCGGAGCAGCAGGCCGTGCTCACGGCAGAAGTCGGCGAAGGAGAGCTCGTGCGCCTCCAGGGCGGCCCGCTCGGCGCTCCAGTCCCGCTCCGGGGCCATGGTCCGCGCGTCGGGCCCGGCCAGCAGGACGCCGGCCTCCTCGAAGGTCTCGCGGACCGCCGCGCAGAGCACCGCCTGCGCGGTGGCCGGATCCACCCCCAGCCGTTCGGCCCAGACCTCGGGGCCCGGTCCGGCCCAGCCCAGCTCGCCCTCGGCGTCACGCGGGTCGACGCCGCTGCCCGGGTAGGCGTACATCCCGCCGGCGAAGGCCATCGAGGCGCGCCGGCGCAGCAGGTACGCCTGCGGGCCCGCGGCGCCGTCGCGCAGCAGCACCACGGTGGCGGAGGGCCTGGGCACCGGCGCGGTCAGCTCTCCGGCGGCCAGCGCCCGGATCCGGGCGGGCCAGCCGGGCGGCATGGAGAGGGGCGAAGCCATGCCCGGATGCTATGCACCCGGGCATGGTGTTGAGAAGAGGTTGCTGGTCAGGCGCGGACCCGGACCTGGATCTCCACCTCGACCGGGGCGTCCAGCGGCAGTACCGCCACGCCCACCGCGCTGCGCGCGTGCACGCCGGCCTCGCCCAGCGCCTGGCCGAGCAGCTCGCTGGCGCCGTTGATCACACCGGGCTGGCCGGTGAAGTCGGCGGCGGAGGCGACGAAGCCGACCACCTTGACGACCTGCTCGATCCGGTCCAGGTCACCGATCACGGACTTCACCGCGGCCAGCGCGTTGAGCGCGCAGATCTGGGCGAGCGCCTTGGCCTCCTCCGGGGTGACCTCGGCGCCGACCTTTCCGGTGGTGCTGAGCTTGCCCGCCACCATCGGCAGCTGGCCGGACGTGAAGACGAGGTCGCCCGAGCGGACCGCCGGGACGTAGGCGGCGACCGGCGCCGCCACCTCGGGGAGCTTCAGGCCGAGCTCCGCCAGCTTGTTCTCGACGACGCTCATGCCTGCTTCTCCCGCTTGAGGTAGGCCACCAGCTGCTCCGGGTTGTTCGGCCCGGGAACGACCTGGACCAGCTCCCAGCCGTCCTCGCCCCAGGTGTCCAGGATCTGCTTGGTGGCGTGGACGAGGAGCGGCACGGTTACGTATTCCCACTTGGTCATGGGGCTGACTCTAGACGGTCCGCCCGCCCCCCGAGTCGATGTGAGGTGGGACACAAAGCGGGCAGAATCCGCTTGGCCGCCGGGATGCTCCCGGCATCCGGCCCGGGCGCTGGTTACCCTCGCGAGGGGAGCCCCGAATGGACGGAGACGGAGCGTGGCACGTACCGAGGAGCCCGGCGAGGCACCCGGCGGCCCGGACTGGGAGGGCGTCCGGCTGCACGTGGTCAGCGGCAAGGGCGGCACCGGCAAGACCACCGTCGCCGCCGCGCTCGCGCTGGCGCTGGCCGCCGAGGGCCGGCGCACGCTGCTGATCGAGGTCGAGGGGCGGCAGGGCATCGCCGAGCTCTTCGGCATCGCGGCGCTGCCGTACGAGGAGCGCAAGGTCGCCACCGTCACGCGGGCGCGGCTCGGACTGGCGGGCAAGGGGACCGGGGAGGTCTTCGCCCTCGCCATCGACACCGAGCAGGCGCTGCTGGAGTACCTGGACATGTTCTACAAGCTCGGCCGGGCCGGGAAGGCGCTGCAGAAAGTCGGCTTCGTCGACTTCGCGACCACCATCGCCCCGGGCGTCCGGGACGTCCTGCTCACCGGCAAGGCCTGCGAGGCGGCCCGGCGCAAGGGACCGGACGGGCGCCGGGCGTACGACGCGGTGGTGATGGACGCGCCGCCGACCGGGCGGCTCACCCGCTTCCTGAACGTCAACTCCGAGGTGGCGGGACTGGCCCGGTTCGGCCCGATACACAGTCAGGCGCAGGCCGTGATGGGCGTGTTGAAGTCGCCCGAGACGGCGGTGCACCTGGTCACCCTGCTGGAGGAGATGCCGGTGCAGGAGACCGTGGACGGCTTCACCGAACTGCGCGCGGCCGGGCTGCCGGTCGGCGGGGTGCTGGTGAACATGGTGCGGCCCCCCGTGCTGGACGCGGCGGCCGTGGCGGGGGCGCACGGCGACCACCGCGAGGAGGTCGCCCAGGCCCTGGTGGAGGCCGGCCTCGGCGGGCGCTCGCGCTCCGCGGCGACCCGGCGGGCCGCGGTGGAGCCGCTGCTGGATCCGCTGCTCGCCCAGGCCCGCGAGCACTCCGAACGGGTCACCCTGGAGCATGAGCAGCGCGCGGACCTGGCCGCGCTGGAGCTGCCGAGCTACGAGCTGCCGCTGCTCAGCGGCGGCGTGGACCTGGGCGGGCTGTACCGGCTGGCGGGCGAGCTGAAGAGGCAGGGGGCGGCATGAGTCTCGTCGTTGATGAGCTGATCGATGACCCCGACACCCGGATCATCGTCTGCTGCGGCTCCGGCGGGGTGGGCAAGACCACCACCGCGGCCGCCATCGGCCTGCGCGCCGCCGAACGCGGCCGCCGGACCGTGGTGCTGACCATCGACCCGGCCCGCCGGCTGGCCCAGTCGATGGGCCTGACCGAGCTGGACAACACCCCGCGCCCGGTCAAGGGCGTGGTGGGACCGGACGGCACCGGCACGCTGCACGCCATGATGCTCGACATGAAGCGGACCTTCGACGAGGTGGTGATCACCCACGCCGACCCCGACCGGGCCCGGGCGATCCTGGAGAACCCCTTCTACCAGTCGCTCTCGGCCGGCTTCGCGGGGACGCAGGAGTACATGGCCATGGAGAAGCTGGGCCAGCTGCGGGCCACCGGCGAGTGGGACCTGATCGTGGTCGACACCCCGCCCTCGCGCTCCGCGCTGGACTTCCTGGACGCCCCGGGCCGGCTGGGATCGTTCCTCGACGGCAAGATCATCCGGATTCTGATGGCTCCCGCCAAGGTCGGCGGGCGGGCCGGGATGAAGTTCCTCAACGTCGGGATGGGCCTGCTCACCGGCACCATGGGCAAGATCTTCGGGGCCCAGCTGCTGACCGACCTGCAGACCTTCGTCGCCGCGATGGACTCGATGTTCGGCGGCTTCCGCGAGCGCGCCGACCGGACCTACCAGCTGCTCAAGGCGCGGGACACGGCCTTCCTGGTGGTCGCGGCCCCCGAACGGGACGCGCTGCGCGAGGCCGCGTACTTCGTGGACCGGCTGGCCGCGGACGAGATGCCGTTCGCCGGCCTGGTACTCAACCGGGTGCACGGCACCGGCGCGCCCCAGCTGACCGCCGAGCGGGCGCTGGCGGCCGCCCAGTCGCTGGAGGAGAACGGCGCGGAGCACGAGCCCCGGCAGGCCGAGGCCGAGGCCCTGGCGGCCGGACTGCTGCGGCTGCACGCCGAACGCGTCGAGGTGATGGCCCGTGAGCAGCGCACTCGTGACCGATTCGTCTCGGTCTATCCCGATGTGCCCATCGTCGAAGTCCCAGCGCTGGCGGGTGACGTGCACGACCTGGACGGGCTGCGCCTGATCGGCCGTCAGCTCGGCGCCCCCACGGACCGAGCCGACCCCGCTGCCACCGACCCCCCTGCCACCGACCAGCCGGCCACCGACCAGCCGGCTTCGTGACCGGCCGGCTTCCTGCGCTGACCGGCTTCTTGCACCGGCCGGCCTGGTGGCTGCCAGGGTGCCCGATGCCCTGACTGCCCGACTCCCCCGGACGGTGCTTGCCCGGACGCCGCTCCCCCGGACGGTGCTTGCCCGGACGGTGCTTGCCCGAACGGTGCTTGCCCGGACGGACTAGCCCGCCTGGGCGTAGTCCACCAGGATCACCCCGGTGGCCAGCGACTCCTCGTACTCCGTGCGGGCGGTCTCCAGGAGCCGCCGCCAGGAGATCACCGTGGGACGGCGGCGCAGCAGCGCTCTGCGCTCGCGCTCCGTCATCCCACCCCACACCCCGAACTCGACCCGGTTGTCCAGTGCGTCCGCCAGGCACTCGGTGCGCACGGGACACCCGCTGCACACTGCCTTGGCGCGGTTCTGCGCCGCCCCCTGAACGAACAGTTCATCCGGATCACTAGTGCGACAGGCAGCCTGCGCACTCCAGTCGTCTACCCAGCCCATGCCGGCGCCGTCCTCTCCCGAATCGAGGCTCCCCCACGGCGGCAACGGCATATTCACCGCTGCCAGTTGAGGACGTTACGGAAGATTCGCGACGTGCAACAGCCCCTTGCGGCCCAATCTCGAATGACCCGATTGGACTATGGGTGCCGGTTAGATCACTCGTTGGAGTGATCGCAGGTCGTAGGCCTTGCGGGCGTCCTGAACGCCCCTTTCGTCACTCTGTGCCACAGCCAACCGCCCAGGTGGGGCGCGGAGTGATGCCCAGCGACGGCAGCAGCTATCTCATACCCCGTCAATTCGGACAACTCTCAACACTCACAAGAGTCTGACCACTGCACAGAGCGAAGCTGTCGCAAGCTTGTGACAAGCGTAGGCGAACACCTGCCCCCATGGGCCGGAATCCGCAACGTAGAGTCCTCCTATGGCACCGAAGCGCTCCAACGCGTCCCAGCGCCCCGGCAAACCACCCCGCCGACGGCGCACCTCTCCCCTGGAGTTGGCCGGTCACGGGGTGAAGTTCGTCGGCGTCAGCATCCTGTCCGGAGTACTGCTGGCAGGGCTCGCGCTGCCCGCCGTCGGGGCGATCGGTCTCGGAGCGAAGAACGGCGCCGAGAGCTTCGACAGCATCCCGGACGACTTCAAGACCCCGACCCTCTCCCAGGCCTCGTACATCTACGACTCCAAGGGAAACCAGATCGCCAAGGTCTTCGACCGGGACCGCACCATCCTGACGAAGGACCAGATGTCCCCGCTGATGCGCCAGGCGCAGGTGGACATCGAGGACAACCGGTTCTTCGAGCACGGCGCCATCGACCCCAAGGGCGTGGTCCGCGCGATCAGCAAGAACGCGACCTCCGGCGACGCCGCCCAGGGTGCCTCGACGCTGACCCAGCAGTACGTGAAGAACGTCTTCGTCGAGGAGGCCGGCGACGACCAGGCCGCCTTCGAGGAGGCGACCAAGAAGAGCCTGGGCCGCAAGGTCAAGGAGCTGAAGTACGCCATCAAGCTGGAAGAGGAACTGTCGAAGGACCAGATCCTCACCAACTACCTGAACATCACGTTCTACGGCCACCAGGCCTACGGCGTCGAGGCCGCCTCGCAGCGCTACTTCGGCAAGAGCAACAAGGACCTCAGCGTCCCCGAGGTCGCGCTGCTCGCCGGCATCGTGCAGAACCCCTCGGCCTACGACCCGCTGCTGCACCCGAACGCCGCGAAGATCCGCCGTGACACGGTGATCAACAAGATGCTCGAGTACAAGCACATCACCGCACAGCAGGCCAAGGACGCGCTGGCCACCCCGCTCAACATGGGCAACTACCACGAGCCGCTCAACGGCTGCATCACGGCCGGCAACGGCATGGGCTTCTTCTGCGACTACGTCCGGCACGTGGTGAAGAACGACCCGGCCTTCGGTGCCTCGGTGGCCGACCGGAACAAGCTCTGGTCGCAGGGCGGCCTGAAGATCTACACCACCATCGACCCCGACAAGCAGGCCGCCGCCAACAAGGCGGTCACCTCCAAGGTCTACGCCAGCGACCCGGTCTCCGCCGCGATGACCATGCTCAAGCCCGGCACCGGCGAGATCCTCGCGATGGCCCAGACCCGTCCGTACGGCCTGGACCCGGGCAAGCACCAGACCGTGGTGAACCTCAACGTCGACCAGGCGATGGGCGGCGGCACCGGCTTCCAGCCGGGCTCGACCTTCAAGGCGATCGTGGCCGCGGCGGCCATCGAGGGCGGCACCCAGCTCAGCCAGACCTACCCCTCGCCGCCCAAGATGCCGTACCCGAACATGACGACCTGTGAAGGCACCTGGAAGAACACCGCCAAGGACCAGGTCGGCAACGACAGCCCGTCCGAGTTCGGCCCGTTCATGATGCCCGAGGCGATGGCCCGGTCCGTCAACACCTACTTCATCCAGCTGGCCCAGGACATCGGCCTCTGCTCGATCAAGCAGATGGCCAACAAGCTGGGCATCAAGACCAAGGCCAGCGGCAAGCCGCTCGACGAGCTGCCCGCCATCGCCCTCGGTGGCGAGGAGATGAGCCCGCTGGACATGGCCGGCGTCTACGCCACCTTCGCCGCCCGCGGCATCCACTGCGACCCGATCGCGATCAGCGGCGTCACCGGCATCGACGGCAAGAAGCTGCCGGTCCCGCAGGCGAGCTGCGCCCAGGTGATCTCGCAGAACACCGCCGACAGCATCACCACCCTGCTCAAGGGCGTGACGGAGAAGAGCGGTACCGGTAGCGCGCTCGGCCTCGACGACGGCCGGCCGATCGCCGGCAAGACCGGCACCACCGACGAGCGCAAGGCCGCCTGGTTCGACGGCTACACCCCCGACCTGGTCGGCGTGGTCTGGCTCGGCGGCCCCGACGGCGGCGTCCGGATGGACCGCAGCATCAAGATCGGCCCGACCAACTTCTACAGCGGCGTGTACGGCGCCACCGGCCCCGGCCCGATCTGGCAGCAGGCGATGAGCGAGTCGCTGGCGGGCACCCCCCAGACGCCGCTCAGCCTGGTCCCGCTGCCCCAGCCGCCGGCCGCGACCACCCCGCCGAGCCCCGGCGACCCGAACAACCCGAACCCCAACCCGACGGACAACGGGAACGGCGGCGGCAACGGTGGCGGCAACGCGACCAACGCCGGCCTGGTCACCCAGACGCCGAACCCGCCGCCGGTCGGCGGGATCGGTGGCGGGTTCACCCTCCCGCCGGGAGTGATCGGCGGAAACATCGGCGGCACCGGCACCAAGCCGCCGAAGCACCACTGAGCCTGCCGGGCACCGCAGAGCAGTGAGGCGCCCCACGACCGTCCGCGGTCGTGGGGCGCCTCACTGCTCTCTGCTTCCTATTACTCGCTGAGGGCGGACTTCTTACTTGCTGAGGGCGGACTTCACGGCGGCGGCCACCCGTCCGCCCTCGGCCAGACCGTCCACCTTGGGCCGGACGATCTTCATCACCGCGCCCATCGCCTGCGGCCCGCTCGCCCCGCTCCGCGCGACCGCCTCGGCGACGATCCCCGCCAGCTCCTCGTCGCTCAGCTGCCTGGGCAGGTACCCGGCGAGCACCTCGCCCTCCGCCCGCTCCCGCTGCGCCGACTCGTCCCGGCCGGCGCCCGCGAAGGCGGCGGCGGCGTCCCGCCGCTTCTTCGCCTCGCCCTGGACCACCTGCAGCACCTCGTCGTCCGACAGCTCGCGCTTCTCCACGCCCGCGGTCTCCGCGGCGGACACGGCGGACAGGGTCAGCCGGATGGTGGACGAGCGAAGCTCGTCCCGTGCCTTGATCGCGGCCGTCAGGTCTTCCCGCAGCCGCTCCTTGAGCGTTGTCATGGGCCAATCCTGACAGTCGCGCCACCCGACCGCCCCTTCTTTACCGGCCGGGCGGCCGCACGGGCAGTCAGTGATGCCTTCGCCGCCACTTGCCCGGTGCCGGCCAGCCGACGGTGAGTCAGCTCGGGTGCCCGGGCCGGTTCACCTCGCGACCCGACGTCTGCGACCATGGACCGATGCGCAAGCTGTACTCCGTCCCGCTCGCAATCGCCGCCACCGGCGCCGCCGGCCTCGCCTACTCCGCCGGGTTCGAGGTCCGCTCCTTCCGACTGCGCCGGGTGGAGGTGCCGGTGCTGCCCACCGGAGCCCGGCCCATCCGGGTGCTCCAGGTCTCCGACATCCACATGGTGACCGGACAGCGGAAGAAACAGCAGTGGCTGCGCAGCCTCGCCGGACTCCGCCCCGACCTGGTGGTGAACACCGGCGACAACCTCTCCGACCCGCTCGCCGTACCCGCCACCCTGGAGGCGCTGGAGCCGCTGCTGGAGTTCCCCGGCGTCTACGTCTTCGGGTCGAACGACTACTACGGCCCGAGCCCGAAGAGCCCGACCCGCTACCTCAAGGCACTCAGCAGCGGAAACCACGGCCTCAACAACGCCGACGGCACCGGACGCAAGGGCATCACCGGCGCCGTCCACAACCCGTGGGAGAAGCTGCGCGACGGCTTCGACGCCGCCGGCTGGCTCGACCTCACCAACGCCCGCGGCCGGCTCCCGCTGGCCGGACTCGACGTCGAGTTCACCGGCCTGGACGACCCGCACATCCGTCGCGACCGCTACGCGGCCGTGGCCGGCGGCCCCGCCCGCGACGCCGACCTCTCGATCGGCGTGGTGCACGCCCCCTACCTGCGCAGCCTGGACGCCTTCACCGCCGACGGCTACCCCCTCCTGCTGGCCGGCCACACCCACGGCGGCCAACTCTGCATCCCCTTCTACGGCGCCCTGGTCACCAACTGCGACCTGGACACCAAGCGCGTCAAGGGCCTCTCCTCCCACCGCGCCGGCGGCCGCGAATCCCACCTCCACGTCTCCGCCGGCTGCGGCACCAACCGCTACACCCCCGTCCGCTTCGCCTGCCCCCCCGAGGCCACCCTCCTCACCCTGACCCCCCGCCACTGACTCCGGGAGAACGGATTTCGTCTCCTGACCTGCGTCGGGTAGAGTTCTACTCGTTGCGCCGGAGACGGAAGCAACAACAGCAGGACCGGGGTGTGGCGCAGCTTGGTAGCGCGCTTCGTTCGGGACGAAGAGGCCGTGGGTTCAAATCCCGCCACCCCGACCCAGTAACACCAGCTCAGGGCCGGTGTCCCGCAAGGGACACCGGCCCTGACTGCTTGTCAGGGGCGGTTCTGGAGTAATCCTGGAGAAGATCTTCCGATTTCTCCCGGACCAGGATGCCTGCGGACCCCGGCTCAGCCGGCTTCTTGATCTCGCCCGCCCCGCTCGGGAGGGCTCAGCAGACAGCTAATGGTCAGCGGGCGCGCCAGGCGCCGAGCAGTTCATCCGGTCCGTACGTTGCCTGGAGCCCGGCGCAGCTGACGCCGCTTCGGGAGACCGCGACAAGCGGGATCGGGTCGTCCGTGAGCGCGGCCCTGTGCTTGTGCAGGGCGACCAGGTCGTGAGCGTCGAACGGGGATGTCTCCAACCACTTGATCGACCCGAGAAACAAGAGCTGCTTGGCAACGGGCTGACGATCAGCGCCGACGAGATCGATCTCGACGTCGTTGCTACGGGTCCAGTAGCCACCAACGGCCGGGGCGGCCGGCAGATCACCGTCGGGCAAGATACGTACGAGCGACTCCCGGATCAGCGGCTCGACTGCGCGACCTCGCCAACTGGACCACTGCTCCCGGACTCGCGCCAGAGTGAGGTCACCACGCATGCGCTCGATCTCTGCCATGTGCGGGTCCAGGAAGGCCAACCAGAAGCGCAGGTACGGGTCCGCCACCCGGTAGCGACGCTCCTTGGAGGGGTGCAGGGCGATCGGAAGCTCGGCCGCCACCACACGCTTGTCGATCAGCAGGTCCGCTGCCCTGGTGAGAGTGCTGTGCGCGATGCCGCCGGCGGCCCGGGCGATGTTGGTGAAGGTCCGCTCACCCGTCCCGATCGCTCGCAGCACCTCCCGGCCCATCGCCTGGGGGGGAAACTCCGCAGCCAGTGACCGTTCGGCCGAGACCAGCAGGGCGGAGATCGGATTCTCCAGAGCTGCGCCGAGGAACTCCCACATCGAGGCGCCGACCGGCCACCGATGCATGTGGGGACCCCATCAGGGTGGCGGAGACAGTGGCAGCACATTAGTAGCGCTAGAGATAGTATCTCACCGGAAACTATCCATCCCTTGCGCGCGCCATGTCGACACAAGCGAGCCTTCGGGCCTCCCGTGCCAGAAGTACAGCAGCGAAGTAGAGCAACCGGGGCGGCCAGCAAAGGCCCCCAGTGCGCCTAGCACCACCTCCGACCTGCGCAGATGACCTCAGCGACCACCCCACCCGTAATTCGGGACGAAGAGGCCGTGGGTTCAAATCCCGCCACCCCGACCCAGGTCAGAGGGCCCATCAGAGAAATCTGATGGGCCCTCTGGCGTTGTGCTCCGGCGGTCCGGTCAGGCGGCGGTGTGTCCGGGCGGGCGGGCGGCGGCGAGGCGGCGGGCGGCTTCGGTCAGCTCTGCGGGGGCCGCGGCGGCGGCGAAACCGAGGCGCAGGTAGGCAGCCGGGGCTTCGGCCGGGAAGTAGCGGCGGCCGAGGTCGACGGTAACGCCGTGGGCGCGGGCGACGTCGGCTACCGCGGTGTCGGCGACAGCGGGCGGGAGTCGCAGCCACAGGTGCAGGCCGCCGGCCGGGATGCGGGTGAGCGTCCAGTCGGGGAGCTCGCGGGCCAGGGCGTCGGCCAGGGCCGCACAGCGGTCGCGCAGCGCGGTGGCCAAGGCCCGCAGGTGGCGATCCCAGGCGGGGGTGCTGAGCAGTTCGACGGCCGCCTCCTGGAGCGGGCGGGCGATGAAGAAGTCGTCCACCCGTCGCATCGCCTGCAGGCGCCGCATGACCGGGCCGCGGGCGGTCACGGCACCGATCCGCAGGCTGGGCGAGGCGGGCTTGGTCAGCGAGGTCAGGTGGACCACGGTGCCGTCGCGGTCGTCGGCGACCAGCGGGCGCGGCACCGGACCACCGTGGCCGAGGTGGCGAGCGAAGTCGTCCTCGATCAGGAAAGCTCCGGCGGCGCGGGCGACGTCGACGACCTGGCGGCGGCGTTCGGGGGCGAGCACGGTGCCGGTGGGGTTGTGGAAGGTCGGTTGGCAGTAGAGCAGGCGGGCGCCGGTCATGGCGAAGGCGTCGGCCAGCAGGTCGGGGCGGATGCCGTCGTCGTCCATCGGGACGGGCACCGGACGCAGCCCGGCAGCACGGGCGGCAGCCAGTGCGCCCGGGTAGGTGGGCGACTCCACCAGCACCGGACTGCCCGGGGCGGAGATCGCCCGGAACAGCATGGACAGCGCGCCCTGGCCGCCGCCGGTGACCAGCACGTCCTCGGGGCCCACGCCGCTCCCGACCTGGCGGGCGAAGATCGCCCGCAGGGGCTCCAGGCCGGCGGCCGGGGCGCGGTGCCAGGCGTCGGGGCGTCTGGCCGCACGGGCCAGCGCGGCGCCGAGCGCCGTGGTCGGCTGGAGGTTCTCGTGCAGGTAGCCGCCAGCGAGCTCGATGGCACCGGCCGGCAGCGGGCCTGACGGACCGTCGGCCTCGCCGGGGTCGGAGTCGGACTCGGCGCCGGGGGCGTGGTCGCGGCCGGCCAGGGCGACCGCCTGCCAGGAGGTGTCCGGCACCTCGTCACCCTGCCGGGATCGGCGGGCGGCCACGTACGTACCGCTGCCGGGGCGGGTCACCACCGCGCCCTCGGCGGCCAGCAGGGCGATCGCACGGGACACGGTGACCGGGCCCACTCCGTGACGGGCGATCAGGTCGCGGCTGCTGGGCAGCCGGTCGCCGGGGCCGAGCGCGGCGATCTCCGCCCGGAGGATCGCCATCAGCACCTCAGTACTGCTACCGTCATACATGAAGATACAGGATAGCGCTTCTGCGCCAGCATCGGAACCGCTCCTCGACATCGCCGCGCTGCGGGCCGACACGCCGGGCTGCGAATCGGTGATCCACTTCAACAACGCAGGCTGTGGCCTGACGGCCCGTCCAGTGCTCCGGGCGATGGTCGACCACCTGAACCTGGAGGCCGCCATCGGCGGCTACGAGGCCTCCGCGGCGCGGGCGGCCGAGACCGCCGACTTCCACGCCTCGATCGCCGAGCTCATCAACACCCGGCCCGGCAACATCGCCTTCGCCGGCAGCGCCACCCACGCCTACTCCAAGGCCCTGTCCGCGATCGACTTCCGCCCCGGCGACGTGGTCCTCACCACCCGCAACGACTTCATCTCCAACCAGATCGCCTTCCTCGCGCTGCGCCGACGCCACGGCGTCGAGATCGTGCACGCACCCGACCACCCGGGCGGCAACGGTGTCGACGTCGAGGCGATGGCCGCACTGATGCGGGCCCTGCGCCCTCGCCTGGTCGCGGCCACCCATGTCCCGACCAACTCCGGCCTGGTCCAGCCGGTGGCCGAGATCGGCCGCCACTGCCGCGAACTCGACCTGCTCTACCTGGTCGACGCCTGCCAGTCGGTCGGCCAGTACCAGCTCGACGTCGAGGAGATCGGCTGCGACCTGCTCACCGCGACCTGCCGCAAGTTCCTGCGCGGACCGCGCGGTTCGGGCTTCCTGTACGTCTCGGACCGGGTGCTGAGAGCGGGTTACGAGCCGCTGTTCATCGACATGTACGGCGCACGCTGGACCAGCCCCGGCAGCTACCGGGCAGTCGACACGGCGGCCCGGTTCGAGGAGTGGGAGTTCCCGTACGCGACCGTGCTCGGCTGCGCGGCCGCCGTCCGCTACGCGCTCCGGGTCGGCCTGGAGCCGGTCGCCCGGCGCACCACGGCCCTCGCCGGACGGCTGCGCGAGCGGCTGGCCGACGTACCCGGAGTGCGCCTGCTCGACCACGGCCCGGCACCCGCCGCACTGGTCACCTTCGCAGTCGGCGGATGGCAGGCGCAGCCGTTCAAGGCGGCGATGGACGCACGCGGCATCAACTCGGCTCTGAGCTTCCGGGAGTTCGCGCAGTTCGACTTCGCCGACAAGGACGTGGAGTGGTGCCTGCGGCTGTCGCCGCACTACTACAACACCGAGGACGAGGTCGACACGGTCGCCGCCGCGGTCGCCGAACTCGCGGGGAGCTCCCGGTGACGCGGACAGCGATCGAACCAGGCACCGCCACCGTCGCGCCATCGCAGGAAAGCCTGTGGCGCAACCGCGACTTCCTCACGTTCTGGCTCGGCGAGACGGTGTCGCTGCTCGGCACCCAGGTCACCAATCTCGCCCTGCCGCTGACCGCCATCAGCGCCTTCCACGCCACCGACGAACAGGTCGGGCTGCTGCGCTTCCTGCAACTCGTCCCGTACCTCGGGCTCGCCCTGCTCATCGGGGTCTGGACCGACCGGGTGCGGCCCCGGCCCGTCATGCTGGGTGCCAACCTCGTCCGACTGGTCCTGCTCGCCCTCGTCCCGCTGCTGTACTGGCGGCACGCCCTCGACCTGCCCCTGCTGTTGGTGATCGCCTGTGCCGTCGGCGTCGCATCGGTGGTGTTCGACGTGAGCTGGATGTCGTATGTGCCCGTACTGGTGAAGAAGCCCGAGCACTACGTCGAGGCCGGCGCCAAGATGGGCGTCAGCTCCTCCGCCGCCGACGTGGCCGGGCCCGGCCTCGCGGGCGTCCTGGTGTCGGCGCTCACCGCGCCGGTGGCCCTGGTCGTGGACGCCTGCTCGTACGCGCTGTCCGTCGTCTCGCTGCTGCTGATCCGCACACCGGAACCGCGCCCCGAACCGGCCGCCGAGAGGCGCCTGCTGCGCGAGCTGGGGGACGGACTGGGCTGGGTCATGCGCAACGGCGTCCTGCGAGCCCTGGCGCTCATCGGCTTCTGCTGCAACTTCTCCATGGTCACCGTGTGGACCATGTTCCTGCTCTACGGCACCCACGACCTCCACCTCGACTCGACCACCCTCGGAGCCGTCTTCGCGACCGCCTCCGTGGGCGGGCTGATCGGCGCACTGATCTCCCGCAAGGTCATCGCGCGGTTCCCGCTCGGCCGCGTCTACCTCATCGCCCAGTCCGCCCTGCTGCTCGGCCCGGCCCTTCTCCCCGCGGCCACCGGGCCCCGGCCGGTGATGATCGCGATGTTCGTGCTGTCCTTCTTCACCACCTACCTGGGCCTGGGCGTAGCGGGAGTCGTCATCGTCAGTCTCCGCCAGACCCTGACGCCACAGTCGATGATGGGGCGGATGACGGCGGCCTTCCGGACTCTGCTCTTCGGTGGCGGCGCCCTCGGCGGCCTGTCCGCCGGTCTCCTCACCGGCCAGATCGGCGCCAGAGGCGCGCTGACCGTGGCGGCGATCGGCTCCGCCACCGTCGTGGTCGGGCTGGTCGTCTCCCCGGTCAGCCGGCTGCGCACCCTGCCGTCGGCGCCGAAGCAGGATCCCGTGTCCGCCGACACAGACTGGTGAGTGCAGCGGCGAAGTACCGCGGTAACACCAGTTCAGGGCCGGTGTCCTTCACAGGACACCGGCCCTGACTGTTTGTCGGGGGGCTTTCCGACACCGGCCTGGGAGAAGTCCTGAGACCCTCTCCCGGGCTGCTCAACTTCGCCGCCCGGCTATGCACCTGAGGTCCAACTCGCCTTCCCCGGCGGCCTCGAACCGGCGGAGTGGGGCAGTTGCTTCGGCCGCCGGCGACCGCCACCGACCCGGCGTCAGGCGCCCTGCTCTCGGAGGCGGCTGACGCTGGGTCGGTGGGGCCGGCTGCTGCAGGACGGCGTTCACGATCGGGTGCCGACCGGCTGGTCACGGGTCGGGGCGGGCCGGCGTCCGGGTCGTGTGCGACGGGAGCGGCCGGCGCGCCGAGTGTCGGGGGGGGTGGTCGTCGCCGGGTCTACTGGGCCGCCGCCAGTGCCAGTACGTTGCGGTTGCCTTCGGACCAGGTTGCGGTCATCAGCACGTGCTCGATCTTCCAGCGGTTGTCGATCCGCACCAGGGAGAAGCGGTAGGTGCCGCCCAGCGTCCAGAGCGGGTTGCCGAAGGGGTCGGCCAAGCGGTGGGTCGCCTGGAACACGGCGGTCAGGACGCCCTGGTCGCCGTCGACGGTGACCAGGTGGTTGCCCAGCAGGTGCTGGGTGGCGTCGAAGGCCGTGAACAGCGCCGACCAGTCGGTGACGACCTGTTCCGGGGTGGCCGTCTGCGGTTCGCCGCCCCAGTAGCTGGTGAAGTCCAGGACGACCTTGTCGGCGAAGACATCGCCGAGCCCTTCCCAGTCGCGGGTGTCGATGCTCCACATCATGCGGGTGGCGGTGTCGATGATCTCGAAGCGGTCTTCCAGCGTGCTGTTCACAGTCGTTCCTTTTCTGCGATCCGGTGTGGATGGACGGGTGTGGATGGACGGGTGCGGGCGTGCTCGTTGGGCCTGCTCGTTGGGCGTACTCGGTGCTCGTGGTCGGTTTCAGGCGGTCGGCGGGAGCAGGCCGCGTTCGGCGAACACCCGGCGGGCGACGGTCATCGCGGCGAGCACTCTGGGAAAGCCCGCGTACGGGAGGGCTTGCAGAATCGCCTCGACGATCTCGGTGCGACTCAGACCCGTGCCGAGAGCAGAGCCAAGATGCGCCTCCAACTGTGGTTCGACGCCGCCGAGGGCGATCAGCGCGCCGAGGACGACCAGCTCACGACGCCCTGCGTCCAGACCGGGCCGGCTGTGGATGTCGCCGTAGGCGAACTCGACCGCCAGGCGCCGAAGGTCGGGCGCGAGGTCGGCCAGCGCGTCGAAGCTCCGGCCGCGGGCATCGCCGGGCCCGCCCATCTCCTGCTGCCGGGCCAGCCCGCGGGCGTATCGCGTGGCGGGAGCGGTGATCTCGGCGCCGATGGCCATGGGTTCCTCGTCCTCTGTCGACTCCTGCTGACAGCTACGAGCCTGCCGCGTCGGCGAACGCCCATCCAGGCCCGCGTTGTACGGGTACTGCCAGGGCCACCTTGCGGGACGACGCGGCAGGCGGACGGTGGACCCGACATACTCGTGCCCGTGATCGAGGACAACGAGTTCGGCGACTTCCTGCGGACCAGACGCGCCAAGGTTTCCCCTGCCGACGTCGGTCTGCCGGGCGGCTCCCGACGCCGGGTGGCGGGGCTGCGGCGCGAGGAGCTGGCTCAACTGGCGGGCATCAGCGTGGAGTACTACCAGCGACTGGAACAGGGTCGGGCCACCCGGCCCTCGGACGAGGTCCTGGACGCGATCGCGGGCATCCTGGGCCTGTCGGAGGTCGAGCACACCCATCTGCACCGGCTCGCCGCTCCGCGCCGGCCCCGCCGTGACGAGTCGGGCGCGCACGGCGTGGTGGATCCGCCGGCGCGGCGATCGGTGCGACCCGAACTGGCCCGGACGCTGGCGCTGATGGACAGAATTCCCGCGCTGGCCATCAACGACGTCTTCGACGTCCTGGCCATGAACGGGCCTTCGCGCGCGCTGTTCCCCGATGTCGCCGCACTGCCCGAGGACGAGCGCAACCTGGCTCGCTTCCTGTTCCTGACTCCGGCCGGCCGGGACTTCTACGTCGAATGGGACGACGTCGCCGCGGCGACCGTGGCCCAGCTCCGCTGGACGATCGGCCGATTCCCCCACGACCCCGGCGCCACCGCGCTGATCGTCGAACTGTCCGACTCCAGCGCGGACTTCGGCCGGCTGTGGGCCGCCGGAGACGTCGAGGTACGCGCCCACGGCTCGAAATCGATCCGCCACCCCGCACTCGGCGTCCTGCGGGTGTTCTACGAGAACCTCGAACTGGCCGGACCCGAGCGCCAGCGCGTGGTGGCGTTCAACGTCGAGCCGGACAGCCCGTCGGCGGCCGCGTTCGGGCTGCTCGCCGCCGGCGCGCAGGAAGGGGTCATGCGCTGATCCAGCGGGGCACCGGGGAGGGGGAACTCGCGGCCTGGGCCTGGGAGAGAGCCGCTGATGGACTCGGCGGATGGGCGCGCTCATGGGCGGTGGGCGCGATCGCTGTCGGGCGTCTGTCACGCGGCACTCGGCCTGATCGGTCGGCGGTGAGCGCGGGGCGGCACTCGCCCGGCCCCGGCGGCCGAGGCTGAGTCAGCGGCACGAGAAGAGTGCCCAGTTGGCCGGCAACGCTCTCATGCGCTGCCGGCCGTCCCGCGCTGCTCGGCATTGCGGCCGCCGTCCGGTGGGTGATTGGCTACGGCGTATGGATCTCGCGCGAGCGTTCCCCATCTGTACGGAGGTGGCGGCGGTCTGTTCCGGCCGGGCTGCCGGCCGTTGTCCCCTCGCGCGGCGTGAGGGATTGTCATGAGTGCGGATGAGGCTCCGTCACACTTCGGCCACGCCAAGGGGAACGCGCCGCTGTTTGATCCCGAACTGGCCGTGGCGCTGGCGGCTTTGGGAGACGGCGTCAGGGAGCCCTTCACCGCGGCGAACCTCGCGGTGCGGCAGCAGCGGGATGCCGCGGCCAGGCCCCGGCCGACGCTGCGGGAGCTGCGGGACGACGGGCGCTTCGAGGTGGAGGAACTGCGCGTGCCGGGACCGCCGGGCGGGCCGGATGTCACGCTGGTGAGCGGGCGGCCCGCCGGGATCGGCGGGCCGCTGCCGTTGCTGTACTACCTGCACGGCGGCGGAATGATCATGGGTAACGCGTGGTCCGTGCTGCCGCGGCTGCTTCGTGAGTGGGCCCTGCCGCTGCGACTGGCCGTCATCTCGGTCGAGTACCGGCTGGCGCCGACGGCGCGGTACCTCGGGCCGGTCGAGGACTGTTACGCCGGACTCGTCTGGACGGCCCGGCACGCGGCCGGCCTGGGCCTCGACGCGGACCGGGTCATCGTCGGCGGGAAGAGCGCCGGCGGTGGACTCGCCGCGGCGCTCGCCCTGTTGACCCGTGACCGCGGCGGACCGACGCCGGTCGGCCAACTCCTCCTGAGCCCGATGCTCGACGACCGCGGCACCACCTTCTCCAGCCACCAGCTGGCCGGCCTCGACACCTGGGACCGAACCTCCAACGCGACCGCCTGGCAGACGCTGCTGGGCGACCGGTACGGCGCGGCGGACGTGTCGGCCTACGCGGCTCCCGCCCGCGCCACGGACCTGTCCGGGCTGCCCGCGGCCTACGTCGAGGTGGGGTCGGCCGAGACCTTCCGGGACGAGGGCGTGGCCTATGCCAACGCGATCTGGCAGGCCGGCGGCCAGGCCGAACTGCACGTGTGGCCGGGCGCCTTCCACGGGTTCGACACCTACGCGCCGCGGGCCGCCCTCAGCCAGGACGCCCGCGACACCCGTTCGCGCTGGCTCCGGCGCGTCCTGACGCGGCCCGAGGCGCTCCCAGCTGACCGGCTGGGCGGCTGACTGACTGACTGACTGACTGGGCGGCTGGCGGCTGATCACATGGTGGGGCGGGGACCGGTCACGGCTGGGCGGCAGCCACGAAGCCGCCGTGGGCGGCGGCGCGGCCGTCGAGGATCGCCGACCAGTCGAGCAGCGCGAGGTTCTCGGGGAGTGCGAGCAGCGAGACGACCACCGCACCGCCGTTCCGCTCCACCGCGCCGCCCCAGTCGGCCAGGGTCGCGAGCGCGGCGCCGGGGTCGGACTCGGCGGTTCCCAGCGCGGGGATGAGGCAGCCGGCGTCACCCGGGCCGTCCACGACGCACATGGTGGCCATCACGGCCACGGACCAGCCGGCGCAGAGCGGCATCTCCCCGTCGGGGGCGTCCAGCGGCGGCAGCGACTCGTGGACGGGGGCGCCGTCGAGCAGCAGCAGCGGGGTCCCGGCCAGGACGAAGTGGGCTTTCTCGCGGGGCAGGAGCATGAGCGCCACTGTCTCACAACGACCGCGCCACGCAGGCGCGGCTGACGGAGACCGCCGGACGTACGCCCGCGACTGAGCCTGCGACCGAGCTCACGAACGAGCCCGCGACAGCGCCTGCGACTGAGCCCGCGACGGCGGCTGCCGAGCCCTGCCGGCCTCTGCCGGTCGCGACCCACCGGGGGCTGACGGGGGCTGACGCGCGCGGGTGAAACGCTCGGCGGGACGGGCCCTCCCGCTCGGCCGCGCCACCACGGCCGTACGCGTCCTCAGCCCCCGACCACCGGGGCCAGCGGATCGTACTGGCGGAGCGAGCGTTCGTGGCGGCGGTACTGGCCGGGGGCCGTCCCGTACGTCCGTTTGAAGGCGGCGGCCAGGGCGAACTCCGAGCCGTAGCCGACCTGTTCGGAGACCGCGCCCAGGGTGGCGTCGGAGTCGCGGAGCAGTCGGGCGGCCGTGGTCATCCGCCACCAGGTCAGGTAGCCGAGCGGGGGCCGGCCGACCAGCGCGTGGAAGCGCCTGGCGAAGGCGGCCCGGGAGAGTCCGGCGCGGGCCGCCAGGCTCTCGACCGTCCACGGCTCGGCGGGCGCGCGATGGATGGCGTGCAGCGCGGCGCTGATCGCCGGATCGTTCAGCGCGGCGGCCCAGCCGGTTCCCTGGGCGCCGCCCGGCTGCCGGTCGAACCAGGCGCGCAGGATGAAGAGCAGCAGCATGTCCAGCAGCGACGGCACGACGGTGTCCGCACCGGGGCGCGGGTTCTCCAGTTCGCGGCCGAGGAGTTCCACCGCCGCCTGGATCTCAGGGTGTTGTCCACCCCGGGCCGACAGGTGCAGCGTGTCGGGGAGGTCGTCGAGCAGCGGGTGCGCGCGGGCGGGGTCGAGCTGGTAGGCCCCGCACAGCGTGACGGCCGCGGGGTGGGCGTCCTCCGGCAGCGGCGGGTCTCCGGACGGCGTGGCGTGGCGCCGTTCGAAGCGGGAGCCGGTCGGCGGGCCGCAGGTGGGGTCGGCCAGCGGGCTGGTCGGCTGGTCGGCCAGCGCGTGGGCGTACCCGCGCGGCAGGAAGACCAGGTCCCCGGCCTCCAGCGCGAGCGGCTCGCCGTGCTCGGGGAGCAGCCAGCACGATCCGCGCAGGAGCAGCTGGAAGCCGGCCCCGGGGGACGCGGGGAAGCGCTGGCCCCACGGAGCCCACCACTCGACCCGGGCCGAACGGGGCTCACCGGTGCGCATGACGGCGACCACGTCGCTCAGTACGTCCATGCGGCGACGATACGTCCCGCCCCGCCCGTGGACGATCACGTATGAACCGGAGAGCCGGACGCATGGGTGCTCCCGGCCCGGCGCCCTAACGTCGAGGCAGAGCGCAAGAGCGCAAGAGCGACCGAGCGACCGAGCGACCGAGTCCGAATCTGACGGACCGTCACAACATGGGGAGTGCTTCATGGTTGAGCAGGCAAGGATTCTGGTGACGGGGGCGAGCGGCACGGTCGGCCGGCATGTCGTGTCACAGCTGTCGGCCGGTCAGGGCGCGGTGCGCGCGATGAGCCGCCGGGCGCCGGCCCTCCGGCTGCCGGACGGCGTCGAGCCGGCGAGTGGTGATCTGACCGACCTCCGGTCACTGGAGCAGGCCCTGGTGGGGATCGACGGCGTCTTCCTCCTCTGGCCCTTCCCCACGGTCGAAGGCGCCGCCGAGGTGGTGGAGTTGCTGGCCGAGCGGGTCCGCCGGGTGGTCTACCTCTCCTCGGCCGCCGTCCGTGACCTCCCCGGCCGGCCGCCCGCCTCTCCGGGCCGGCCGGACGCCGAGGTCGAGTGGCTGATCGCGCGCTCCGGCCTTGAGCACACGTTCCTGCGGCCGCACGGCTTCATGGCCAACACCCTGCGCTGGGCGGCGGAGATCCGCGCCGATGGGGTGGTCCGGGGATACGGCGGGGCCGCCGGGCTGGCGTTGATCGACGAGCGGGACATCGCCGCCGTCGCGGTCCGCGCGCTGACCGGGGACGGGCACGACGGAGCCGCGTACTCCCTGACGGGTCCGGCCGCGCCGACCCAGGCGGAACAGCTGCGGATCATCGGGGAGGCGGTCGGCCGCCCGCTCCGCTGGGAGGAGACCGGGCGACCCGTCGCCCAGCGGCAGATGCTGGCCAGCGGCTGGCCCGCCGGGGTCGTGGACGGCGCGCTCGACTACCTGACCACCCGCCTGGACTCCGCCGAACCGGTCACCAGCACCGTTCAGGACGTCACGGGCGCCCCTGGCCGCACCCTGGAACAGTGGGCCGCTGACCACGCGGAGGACTTCCGCTGACCTCGACCGACGAAGCCCCAGACGGCTCTCAGGTGGCCCGACCCCGTACCCCGGTAGGGGGTCGGGGTTGGCTCCATGGCGTGACGTGGGCGAGCTGGGCGGCGACCTAATCTCATGCCAACAGGTCGTCAGCCACCCAGGGAGAAGCCGTCATGACCCTCGCCGCCACCCCCGCCGCAGCCCCTAAGTCCACTACCTCACTGCGGAGTTGGGCAGCCAGGACGTACGACTGGCGGATCTCCGCGTACGCCCTGGCGGCGCTGCCGGTCGGTGTCGTGGCGGCGCCGCTCGCCCTGCTGGGCTTCTCCCGGCCCGCCTACCGGCTGCAGCGCGCGTTGGCCGTCCGCCTGCTCGGCGCCCGCATCGCCGAGCCGGCCCGCGGCCGGGCGGCACGGGTGGTGGGCCACAGCCTGCTCGCCCTGCCGCTGCAACTCCTCACCGGGATACTCGCCGGGGCCCTGTGGGCGGACATCCTGACCCGCGGGGTCTGCTACCCGCTGGTGGAGGTGGGGCACGACGTGAGCCAGGCCTGGGGCGGGCCGACGATGGCCGGGGCCTGGGCCGCGCACTTCGGCGTCGGGGTGCTGACGCTGGCGATCCTGCTGCCGGTGGTCCGGCTGCTGACCGGCGCTCAGCGGCGGATCGCCGTCCGCCTGCTCGGCACCGGCTCGGCCTGCTGAGATGACTGTCATAACCTGGCCGACGATGAGCAACGAACAGACGAGGCGGCTGCGCGAGGCCGTTCTCCCCACCGCGGTCCTCGCCCTGGTCCTGTTGGGCTGGCTGGACATGTTCCAGCACTACGCACTGGGCGGCGCTGCCGCGCTGATCCTGAGCCTGGCCCGGGCCGTGCCACTGCTCTGGTACCGGACGCACCCGCTGCTGGCCTGGGGTGTCTCGCTGGCCGCGATCGTACTGACCGCGGTGGTGGCCCACCCGGTCTCCGCCGCCGAGCCCTGGCCGTGGCCGGTGACCAGCCAGGCCGTCAACCTGGCCATGCTGGTGCTGGCCGGGAGCCGGGTTCCGCGGCGCACCTCGGCGGCGATGGGAGTCGCCGTCGTCTCCGTCACCGCCGCCCTGCTGGCCCTCGTCCCCGGCCGTGGGAGCTGGTCGGGCGTCCTGCTGGTCGGCGTCGCCGCCACGCTGGCGCTGATCACGGCCGAGGTGCTGCGCGACCGCGAGCAGACCCGGACCCGGCTGGTCGAGCAGGAGCGGATCAGCGAGACCGAACGGACCAGGCGCGCCCTGCTGGAGGAGCGCTCGCGGATCGGACGCGAACTGCACGACGTGGTGGCCCATCACATGTCGCTGATCGCCGTCCGCGCGGAGACCGCGCCCTATCGTCTGCCGGACAGCTCCGCGGAGGTGCGCCAGGAGTTCCGGGCCGTCAGCGCCGCCGCCCGCGAAGCGCTGGTCGACATGCGCCGCCTGCTCGGGCTGCTGCGCGGCGACCAGGCCGCCGAAC
>FTKT01000370.1_pt3 | contig 27896 bp, 24 predicted proteins | sample 1658271 | NCBI WGS metagenome assembly FTKT01 (sample SAMEA3914811, study PRJEB12502) | metagenome | biome: forest; material: soil | place: Canada | collected 2011-08-04 | depth 0.3 m | reverse complement strand
GCGCTGCTGCTCGGCGTGCACCGCCTGCACGGCCGTCAGCGGGTCGGTGTCGGGCGGCAGTTGCAGCCGGTCCGGGGCGAAGAGGGTGTCCTGGGCGGCCGCGGGGCCGGACTCGGACAGGTCCTCGGGGACCGGCAGCCCGCGCAGCCGGGCCCAGGCCGCGCCGAGCGAGCGGGGGGCGCCGAAACGGCCCTCCTGGGCCAGCAGCAGCGCCTCGACCAGCCGCAGGTCGTGGCAGCGGCCGAGCCGGCCGGGCAGCCGGGGCAGCAGCGGCACGTACGCGGACTCGGCGGCGGCCCAGACCCAGCGCGGGTGCTCCGCGGCCTCCAGCTCGGCGACGGTGGTGGCCAGGTCCGCGGTGGCCAGGACCGCGCCGACGGCGGTGCCGTCCTCGGTCAGCCGCTGGAGCCGGCCGCCGCGGCCGTGCGCGTTCGGTACGAGGGCGATCCTGGGCGCCATGGCGGTCTCCTGTCCTGGCGTGCGGCCGTGGCCGGGGTACGGGTATGTCAGTGCGACCGTAGCGGGCCGCACCGACAACGGCCGGACGGCCCGCCCGGGCGGGAGCGGCGTCGTCGGCCGCGGGATTCCTCGGACCGGCCCCCGGACCCGTCCGGTGGGACCGGACGCGAGGGCCGGGCCGGTGGACGCCTGTGCGAGGTGGTCGCGGCGTCGATACCCCTCGTCCCCGGCGGTCGGGGCACGTAGGGTCGGCGCCATGACGGAGAATCCCTTCCTCGCTCCCAGCCCGCTGCCGTACCAGCTGCCGCCCTTCGCCGAGATCCGGGAAGAGCACTACCGCCCCGCCCTCGACCAGGGCATGGCCGAGCAGTTGGCGCAGATCGCGGCCATCACCGGCCTCGCCGAGGAGCCGACCTTCGAGAACACCGTGGTCGCGCTGGAGCGCTCGGGCGCCCTGCTGCGCCGGGTGCTGGCGGTGTTCGACAACCAGAACTCCGCGTACACCAACCACCTCGTGCAGGCCCTGGACTCCGAGTACCGCCCGCTGCTCGCCGCGCACAGCGACACGATCCACCTCGACCAGGCGCTCTTCGCGCGGATCGAGGCGGTGTACGAGCGGCGCGCGGCCTGCGGGCTGGACCGGGAGAGCCTGCGCCTGCTGGAGCGCCACCACACCCGGTTCGTCCGGGCCGGCGCCCGGCTGCCCGCCGATCAGCAGCGGCGGCTGCGCCTGCTGAACGCTGAACTGGCCACGGCCGCAGGCGACTTCGAGAAGAACGTGTTCGAGGCGACGGCCGCCGGCGCGCTGGTGCTGGAGAGTGCCGAGCAGTTGGACGGGCTGTCGCCGGACGCGATCGCCGCGGCCGCCGAGAACGGCCGGGCGCTCGGGCGGGACGGCAGCTACGTGCTGAGCCTGAAGAACTTCTCCAACCAGAGCGAGCTGGCCTGGCTGACCGACCGTGAGGTGCGGCGCCGGCTGATGGCGGCCTCGCTGGAGCGGGCGGCCGACGGCAATGGTCCGCTCGCGGCCCGGATGGCGGCCCTGCGGGCCGAGCGGGCCGCCCTGTTCGGCTATCCGAGCCATGCCGCGTACGTGGTGGCGGACGAGACGGCGGGCACCGTGGCGGCCGTCGACGCGCTGCTGGCCCGGCTGGTCCCGGCGGCCGTCGCGAACGCGGAGCGGGAGGCGCGGCAACTGGCCCGGGCCGCCGAGGCGGACGGCGTGACCGACTTCGGCGCGCACGACTGGGCGTACTACGCCGAGCAGGTCCGCAAGGCGGAGTACGACCTGGACGCGGCCGCGCTGCGCCCGTACTACGAGCTCGAACGGGTGCTGCGCGACGGGGTGTTCCACGCGGCGGGCCTGGTCTACGGGCTGACCTTCACCGAGCGCGCCGACCTGGCCGGCTACCACCGGGACACCCGGGTCTTCGAGGTCTTCGAGCAGGACGGCAGCCCGCTCGGCCTCTTCCTGGCCGACTTCCACGCCCGGGCGTCCAAGCGCGGTGGTGCCTGGATGGACGAACTGGTCTCGCAGGCTGGGCTGTTCGACCGCAAGCCGGTGGTCTTCAACAACCTCAACATCGCCCGGCCCGCCCCCGGCGAGCCGGTGCTGCTGACCATCGACGAAGTGCGCACCCTCTTCCACGAGTTCGGCCACGCGCTGCACGGGCTCTTCTCGGACGTCCGCTACCCCTCGCTGGCCGGCACCATGGTGCCGCGGGACTTCGTGGAGTTCCCCTCGCAGGTCAACGAGATGTGGGCGAACTGGCCCGCGGTGCGCGAGAACTACGCCAGGCACCACCGGACCGGCGAGCCGCTGCCCGCCGGGCTGGTCGAGCGGCTGGCCGCGGCCGAGAACTCCGGCCAGGGCTTCCGGACCGTGGAGCACCTGGCGGCGGTGCTGCTGGACTGGGCCTGGCACAACCTGCCGGCCGGTCAACAGGTGCCGGACGCCGGGGAGTTCGAGGAGCGGGTGCTCAAGGAGGCCGGGATCGCGGTGCCGGGGATCCCGCCGCGCTACCGGACGGCCTACTTCAACCACATCTTCAGCAACGACTACAGCGCGGGCTACTACGCCTACCTCTGGTCCGAGGTGCTGGACGCGGACACGGTGGACTGGTTCGGCGCCAACGGCCGGCCGGTGCGCGAGAGCGGTGAGCTGTTCCGGCGCGAACTGCTGGCCAGGGGCGGCAGCGTGGAGGCGATGGACGCCTTCCGCGCGGTGGTCGGCCGTGATCCCGACACCGAGCCGCTGCTGCTGCGGCGCGGACTGGCGGGGTAGGGCCTGTCTGATAATTCGCGCCGGGCGCGCCACGGGGACGGACCTCCGTGGCGCGCCCGGCAGTCGGTGCGGCGTCAGCCGGTGCCGGCGTCAGTCGATGCGGTGTCAGGCCGGGACGATGGAGAAGGCGCCGTTCTGCAGGGCCGTCTCGGTGTACTGGCCGCTGTCGATGGCCTGCGGAGCGTAGGCGTCGAAGACCTGGCCGTTGACGTGGATGTTGAAGAAGTCCAGGTTGTTGAAGGACGGGTAGCTCTGGCTCGGCGACTCGATGACGGCCTCGGCGCTCACGTTCTGGCCGTTCAGGTACTTCTTGACGCTCTTGCTCCACCCCTGGGTGTTGTCGGTGAGCTTGAGGGTGTAGCTGCCGCCGCTGCCGGCGACCACGCTGGCGGTGAAGGTGTCGCCGGCGTTCACCGGGTTGCTGAAGAACTGCGGCGGCGCCGGGTACATCTCGTACCAGCCGGAGTAGACCGGGGAGCCGCTGGAGCAGTCCACCTGGACGCCGGTCTGCTCGACGGTCTGCGAGCCGTAGCCGTCGATGCCGACCCAGGGTGCGAAGAGGTCGTTGTAGGTGTTGCACTGCACCTGCGGCATGGTCCAGGAGCCGGAGATGCTGCGGAAGCCGCTGCCCTGGGAGACGTAGCCGCCCCAGACACCGCCCGCGTAGCTGTGCGCTCCGTGGCCGTAGGCGGCGTGGCCCGCCGGGCCGTAGGAGGCGGCGGCCGCGCCGGCGGGGGCGGCGAGGGCGGCGCCGGAGAGGGCGAGCAGGACGGCGAGCGTGCCCCGGGCGGTGGTGGCGGTGCGTGAGCTGGTCATGGCGACAACTCCTCGTGGGGGTCTGGGGGTTCGCCTGCCGCCGCGGTGTGCTGTGGGGTCGGCGCGACGGCGGGGCGATGCGGCTCAGCGTGCGGTCCGGCAGGCGTCTGCCGGAAGGTGGCGACCAAGGCCGGAACGCGACATGGCGGAAACATGTCATGGGCGCAATCCCTTGATTTCCGGCCGGGCATGGACCACAGTCGGGGCCTCAACCCAGGTTCGAGCGGGGGAGGTACCGGTGCCGGAGCGGCGAGCCGGGCGATTCGTCGGCCTGGGCCTGGCCGAGGACGAGGAGCGGCTCTACCTGCACCTGCTCGGCATCTCGGCCGGCGGTGCCCAGCAGCTCGGCGCCGCGCTCGGGCTGGGCGCCGAGCGCGCGGCCGCCGCACTGGCCGCGCTCGCCGACCACGGTCTGGTCGAACGCCCGGCCCAGGAAGGCGGGTTGTGGAGCGCCGCCGCGCCGGACGTGGCCCTGGAGGAGCTGCTGCTGCGGCGCGAGGTGGAACTGCGCCGCACCCGGGGGCGGATCACCGAGCTGATGCGCACCTACCGGCGCTCGCGGCCCGGTTCGCAGGCCGGCGAGCTGGTCGAGATCATCACCGGACGCGACTCCATCGCCGAGCTCTGGCGCAGCCTCCAGCTCGGCGTGCGCGGCGAGTTGCGGGTGCTGGACAAGCCGCCATACGTCAAGCGCTCCGATCCGGAGGTGGAACTCGCCGCGCTGGCCCGCGGGGTGCGGATGCGCACGGTCTACGAGAGCCAGGTGCTGCGCGAGCCGGACCGCCTCGCCGAGATCCACGCCGTGATCGAGGGCGGCGAGCAGGCCCGCCTGCTGCCCGAACTCCCGCTCAAACTGGCGCTGGTGGACGACCGGTGGGCGCTGCTGCCGGTCAGCAGCGGGACCGAGCTGCAGAGCGTGCTGCTGGTCCGCCCGTCCTCCCTGCTGGACGCGCTGGCCGGCCTCTTCGAGCTGTACTGGTCGCGCGCGATGCGGATGCCCGAGCCGGACTCCGCCGAGCTGCCGCAGGACCGGCACCGCCGGCTGCTGGCGCTGCTGGCGGCGGGGCTGACGGACGAGAGCATCGCCCGTCAGATGGGCGTCTCCACCCGCACCGTGCAGCGCTGGGTGCGCGAGCTGATGGACCGGTTCGGGGCGCGCACCCGCTTCCAGGCCGGCATCCAGGCGGCCCGGGCCGACCTGCTCTGACGCCGGCCGTCAGCGCGCCGCCGGGGTTCAGCCGGCCGCGCTCGGCGCGCGCCCGGAGCTCAGCCGGCCGTGCTCCGCGGCGCCTCGGCGCCGGGTTCGCCGGCGGGCGGCGGCTCGGGCGCCAGGTCGGGGGCGGGGGAGGGCAGTGGGGCCGCCGGGAGCGGGGCGGCCGCGGCCAGCCGTCCCCAGAGCAGGTCGGCCAGCGCCTGCACCATCCGGGCGCGCGGGCACGGGCGGGTCTCCAGCCACCAGTCACCGGCCGCCAGCACCATGCCGGTGATCGCCTGGCCCCAGGCCTGCGAGAGCAGCGCGGCGTCCGGCCCGAGGTCGACCTGGGCGGTCACCGCGCGGGTGATCTCGGCGGCGATCTGCCGCATGGCGGGCGCCAGCGCGTTGCCGACGCCGTTCGGGTCGCCCGCCTCGGGGCTGGTGAGCAGCCGGTAGACCTGGGGGCGCGACTCGATCCCGGCCAGATAGGTGTCCAGCACCAGCTCCACCCGCTCGCGCCGCTCCAGCGGTTCGTCCAGCGCGCCGCGCACCGCGGCCAGCAGGCCGGAGGTGTGACGCTCCGTCAGGGCCTGGAAGAGTCCGTTGCGGTCGCCGAAGTGCCGGTACAGGATCGGTTTGGTGATGCCCGCCTCGGCGGCGATGGCGTTCATGCTCGCCCCCGTCCCGTCCCGCCGGATCACCCGGTCGGCGGCGTTGAGCAGCTGCTCCCTGCGCGGTTCCTCCAGGGCGGTCACCCGGCCCTCCGTCTTCTCCTGCGGTCGTTGACATCCGTTACCTATGAGTAGCAGACTCCCAGCATGTTACCGGCGGTAACACCCGGAGCGGCGCGATCTTGACTTCCCGTTCGCGCCGCCCGACCTGTCGTCCCTGACGGTCCCTGATGCCTGGAGGCACCCATGAGCCCCTTCTCACTGGAGCTCGGCGAGGACCAGCTCGCCGTACGCGACTGGCTGCACGGCTTCGCGGCCGACGTGATGCGCCCGGCCGCCGCCGAGTGGGACGAGCGCGAGGAGACCCCCTGGCCGATCATCCAGGAGGCCGCCAAACTGGGCATCTACTCGCTGGACTTCTACGCCCAGCAGTACTTCGACCCCTCCGGGGTCGGCATCCCGGTCGCCATGGAGGAGCTCTTTTGGGGCGACGCGGGCCTCGGTCTGGCCATCGTCGGCACCACGCTGGCGGCGGTCGCGGTGCTCGCCAACGGCACCGACGAGCAGATCGGCACCTGGGCCCCGCAGATGTTCGGCACCCCCGAGGACGTCAAGGTCGCCGCGTTCTGCTCCTCCGAGCCGGACGCGGGCTCGGACGTCTCGGCGCTGCGCACCCGCGCGGTCTACGACGAGGCCAAGGACGAGTGGGTGCTCAACGGCACCAAGACCTGGGCCACCAACGGCGGCATCGCCGCGGTGCACGTGGTGGTCGCCACCGTCGACCCGGCGCTCGGCGCGCGCGGCCAGGCCTCCTTCGTGGTCCCGCCGGCCACCCCGGGCCTCTCCCAGGGGCAGAAGTTCAAGAAGCACGGCATCCGCGCCTCGCACACCGCCGAGGTGGTGCTGGACGGCGTCCGGGTGCCCGGCCACTGCCTGCTGGGCGGGAAGCAGAAGCTGGACGAGCGGCTCGCCCGGGCCCGCGAGGGCGCCCGGAAGTCCGGGAAGAACGCCGCCATGGCCACCTTCGAGGCCTCCCGGCCCGCGGTCGGCGCGCAGGCGATCGGCATCGCCCGGGCCGCCTACGAGGTCGCGCTGGACTACGCGAAGACCCGGGTCCAGTTCGGCCGGCCGATCATCGACAACCAGGGGGTCGCCTTCACCCTGGCCGACATGCGCACCCGGATCGACGCCGCCCGGCTGCTGGTCTGGCGGGCCTCCTGGATGGCCGCCAACCAGCAGCCGTTCACGGCGGCCGAGGGCTCGATGTCCAAGCTCTACGCCGGCGAGACGGCCAAGTGGGTCACCTCGCAGGCGATGCAGATCCTCGGCGGCAACGGGTTCACCCGCGAGTACCCGGTGGAGCGGATGCACCGGGACAGCGCGATCTACACCATCTTCGAGGGGACCAGCGAGATCCAGCGCCTGGTCATCGCGCGGACCATCTCGGGCCTGCCGATCCGCTGACCACCCGATCCGCCGGCGGAGCGGGTCCGCCCGGTCAGCCGCCCTGACCCCGGTGCTCGACCGTGCAGTCCGGGCCGGGGTAGATCAGCGTCTCGTGCCCGTCGTCGAACTTCACCAGGTACGGCGGCTCGCCGTCCTCGCCGTGCACCTCGCTGACCACGCCCTCGCGGTCCACGATGCCGATCGCGCGGCTGTGGATGTGCAGCCGGTCGCCCACCTCTGCTTGCATGCCAACCACTCCTTCACTGAGATGTCACTGCGGTGCGGGACGGTTCCCGTGTGCATCTCACCAGAGAGCGACGGTGCGCACGCTGCGCGTTACGCCGTAGGGCGTAGGGCCGGTCCGGCCTCAGTCGGTGGAGAAGCGCGGCTCGCGCCGCTCCAGGAACGCCGCCAGGCCCTCGCGGACGTCGGGGGCCAGGCGGGAGCGGCGCTCCCAGGGGGCCAGGGCGGCGGCCGGGTCGGCGGACTCCAGGGCCGCCTTCGCGGCGCCGATGGTCTGCGGCGAGCGCCGGGCCAGCAGCCGGGCGAACTCCAGGGCGCGGGCGTCGAGTTCGCCGGCCGGGTGGACCTCGTCCAGCAGGCCGAACAGTTCGGCGCGCCGGGCGCTCACCAACTCGCCCGAGAAGAGCAGGTACTTGGCCCTGGCCGGCCCCACCAGTCGGGCCAGCCGCTCGGTCGGCACCGCCGGGTAGACCACGCCGAGCTTGGCCGGGGTGATCCCGAGCCGGGCGTCCTCGGCGCCGAACCGCAGGTCGCAGGCGACGGCCAACTGGCAGCCGCCGCCCACGCAGGAGCCGTGCACCACGGCCAGCGTCGGGTGCGGGAAGCGGGCCAGCGCCTGCTCGGCCTCGACGTTGCGCGCGTGGTACGCGTCCGCCAGGGCCGGGTCGGCGTACACCGCGGACAGCTCCTCGATGTCCGCGCCCGCGCTGAAGGTCCGCTCCGCCCCGGTCAGCAGCAGCACCCGCACCCCCGGCTGCTTCGCCAGCGAGTCCAGCACCAGCGGCAGGCTCTGCCACATCGCCGCCGTCACGGCGTTGCGCCGCCACGGCCGGTCCAGCAGCAGCACGGCCACCCCGTCCCCGCCCGGCTTCCCGTCCTCGGGGACCGGCAGGAAGGTGCGCAGGCCGGTGACCTCGGCGGGCAGTTGCGGGCGGCCGGCGAGCAGGATCTGATCCGTCATGGGTCCACTCTCCCAGTCCGCTCGTACGCGCCGGTAACCGGAGGTGGGCCGGGCTGTTGCGAGGTGCCGCGCCGGCCGGGGCCGGGCGAGCGGCGGCCGTGGTTGAATGCCGGGGAAATCACCCGCGCAGATCCGCCGAGGAGTCGACCATGGCCCAGGAACCGCTGCTGCCGCGCGAGGAGTGGCTGGCCTCGCTGCCGCGGGCCTACATGGCGGCCGGGGTGCTGCTCACCGACGAGGCCGGGCGGGTGCTGGTGCTCAAGCCCAGCTACCGGGCCGGCTGGCAGTTCGCCGGTGGCGTGGTGGACAACGGGGAGGACGCCCGGCAGTGCGCCGAGCGGGAGTTGCTGGAGGAGACCGGGCTGCGGATCGAACCGGGCCGGCTGCTGGTGGTCTCCTGGACCCACCCCTCGCCCGAGCTGGACCATCCGCACGTCAACTTCTTCTTCGACGCGGGCACCGTCCCGGACGGCACCGAGGTGGTGCTCCAGGAGGCGGAGTTGGAGGAGTACCGCTGGGTGGCGCCGCAGGAGGCGATGGCGATGGTCGGCCCGGCCCGGGAGTTGCGGCTGCGGGCCGCGCTGGAGTCGCGGGTGGACGGCGAGCTCCGGTTCGTCTCCAGCCTGCACACCGGGATCTGACGGCCGGTCCGGTACCCCCGCGCCCGGCCGGGCGCGGGGGTACCGGGTCCCGTCACGGGGCCGGCGTGCCGCTCGCGGCCAGGGCGGCGTTGGTCCGGGCGGCGACGCTGAGCAGCCAGCTGTGCAGGTTCTTCGCCTGGCCGGACTCCCACTCCTTGACGGCGGCCTGCTGCAGGACGTCGTTGTAGGCGTAGCCGTTGGCGCTGATCGGGGGAGTGGTGCTGTTGGGGTTGCGGGAGATGTCCAGGAAGGTCCGGGTGTTGGCGTCCTGGTGCAGGTCGGGGGAGTTCAGTGCGGCCAGCGTGGTCGGCACGTTCTCGATGGCGTTGGCGAAGGAGACCACCGCGTTCGTGTCGGTGGCCAGGTACTTGACCAACTGCCAGGCCAGGTCGGAGTTCTGCGAGCCGCGGGCGACGCCGAGGATGTTGCCGGTGATCAGTCCGCCGCCGTAGCCGGCGGCCTTGCTCTGCTGCACCGGCAGCGGCGCGGTGGCGAAGGGGACGCTGGAGCCGTCCTGGGCGATCATGCCGGCCCGCCACTCGCCGTCCAGCATCATCGCCACCTTGCCCTGCTCGAAGGCGTTCTGCGGTGACCACTCGTCGCCGAGGCTCTGGCTGAACGAGTTCAGCTGGGCCGGCCCGTACCAGTCGATCAGCTTCCGTTGCCAGTGGAAGAGCCGGCTCCACGAGGGGTCCTCGGCCAGGGCCGAGTGTCCGGAGGCGTCGAACCACTGGGCGTTCCACAGGACGTTCAGGTGCAGCGGCTCGTTCTGGTAGAAGCCCATGGACGGCATGAATCCGGCCACCGCGATGCTGCCGTCGCTGTTGCGCCGGGTCAGTCGGTGGATGTCCTCGGTGAACTCCGCGATGGTGCGCGGCGGGTGGGCGATGCCGGCCTGCGCGAAGAGCTGCTTGTTGTAGTAGAGGCCGTAGGCGTCGGAGAGCAGCGGAAGGGCGCAGAGCTTGCCCTGGTAGTGCAGGTAGTCCTGGACCGGCTGCGGGAACTGCTTGAGGTCCACGCCGTCCGCGGCCACCCGTGAGCTGAGTTCCTGCAGTTCGCCCCGCCCGCAGAAGCCGGACAGGTTGTCGGTGGAGGGGGAGAGCACCACGTCGGGGCCGCTGCCGGAGTTGATCGCGGCGGAGATCTGCGGGTCCGTCTTCCCATCGACGTAGCTGACGTGCACGCCGGGGTGGGTGGCGAGGAAGGAGTCCACGTCGCGGTGGAAGGCGTCGACGGCGCGGGACTCCTCGAAGCCGTCCCAGATCACCAGGTTCTGGCTCGCCGGGGCGGTCGCGGCCGTCGCCGGGGTGCCCGCGCCGGTCAGGGCGAGGACCAGGCCGGTCAACGCGGTGGCCGAGCGGGCCGTTCGGGTTCGGTTCATGCGCACGGAAGCCTCCTGGGGCTTCGGGGACGGTCTCTGACTACCCGGCAGCATCGGCCACCGGCCGGCCACCGGCCCGATCGGACGGGTGGCCACGACCGATCGGCGACCGGATCGGCGCGGCCCGGCCGGCCGGTGCCCAGGTGGGGCCGGGTCCGGGTGGTGGACCCGGTCGCCCGCTGTTCGGCGCTGGTCGCCGAACAGCGGGCGACCGCCCAGCTGGTCCAGACCTCTGGAGTGCCCCGACCCGACCGCCCTGTTCGCCGGCTGTTCGATCTCTGCCCGGTGGCATCGACGGGCCGGGCACCGGCTGCGGAGACTGGCACCGCCCCATCCCGTCCGAACACCAGTGCGCCAAGGAAGGCAGCCGTGGCAGAGCAGTTGATCGGTATCGAGCAGTGCGAAGCACTCTCCGCCAAGAACGTCCAGTCCCTGTACCGGGACTACGTGAGCCGCAGTCAGGTCTCGCTGACCACCACCTTCGGCTTCGGCAAGCAGCTCATCGACCGCGCCGAGGGCCCCTGGATCCACACCCGCGACGGCGCCCGGATCCTCGACTTCACCGGCGCGGTGGGCGTGCTGAACCACGGCCACAACCACCCGCGGATCCTGGCGGCCCGGCGCCGGTTCGCCGAGCAGCAGCGGATGGAGGTGCACAAGGCCTTCCTCTCCCCGTACGTCGCGGCGCTCAGCCACAACGTGGCCCAACTGCTGCCCGGGGACCTCAACATCTCCTACTTCCCGAACTCCGGGGCGGAGGCGAACGAGGGCGCGATCAAGCTGGCCTACAAGTACCACGACGGCAAGCGCCAGACGATCCTGCGCTCGGACATCAGCTTCCACGGCAAGCTGCTGGCCACCGGCAGCCTGACCGGCTCGCTGGAGAACAGCTTCCGCTTCCCCGGCATCCCCAACGTCAGCTACCCGTTCGGCGACGTGGCGGCCGTCCGCGAGCTGGTGCGCAAGCACCGGACGGCCGACGGGGCGAGCGACATCTACGCGCTGCTGGTCGAGCCGTTCAGCGCCTCCACCATGAACAGCTGGACCGAGCAGGCGCTGCGCGAACTGCGGCAGATCTGCACCGAGGAGGACATCGTCCTCATCTTCGACGAGATCTACACGGGCTGGGGCAAGTCCGGCAACCTCTTCTACTTCATGCGCCACGACGGGCTGTTGCCGGACATCCTCACCTACTCGAAGTCCTTCGGCGGCGGCAAGGCGTCCATCTCCGGGTACACGGTCCGCGAGCCGCTCTTCCGCAAGGCCTACGACCGGCTGAGCGAGGTGATCCTGCACAGCACCACCTACTACGGCTTCGGCGAGGAGACCGCGACCGCGCTGGAGGCCGTCAGCATCATCGTCGAGGAGGACTACCCGCAGCGCGCCCGCAAGATCGGCGAGATCCTCAGCGCGGGGCTGCAGGAGATCCAGCGCCGGCATCCGCAGACCGTGGAACGCGTCGCGGGCACCGGGGCGATCCACGGGGTCTTCCTCGGTGGCGGCACCAAACTGCTCGACCTGGCAGGGAAGTTGGCGCCCTCCGGGCTCTCCGGCGACCCCAAGTTCCGGACCAAGCTGATCACCAGCTCGGTCATCGCCGAGCTCTACCGCGAGCACGGCATCCTCACCTACTTCAGCCCCAACGGCGAGAACCCGCTGGTGGTCGCGCCCTCGCTGATCATGGAGCCGGAGCAGCTGCACTACTTCCTGGAGAGCCTGGAGGCGACCCTCGCCAAGGGCCTGCCGCAGCTGCTCACCAAGTTCCTGCGCGACCGGGTGCTGGCCCGGTGGTGAGCCGGGTGCTGGTGACCGGCAGCAGCGGCATGCTGGGCAGTCACGTGGTGGAGCACTTCCTGGCGGACGGTCACGAGGTCACCGGCCTCGACCTGGCCCCGCACCCCGGCCGCACCCGGATCCGTGAAGTGCGCGCCGACATCCGGGACTCGGACGCGGTGCTCGGGGCGATGCGCGGCGCGGACCTGGTGGTGCACTGCGCGGCCGCGCTGCCCAGCTACCCGGCGCAGGAGATCCGCTCGATCACCGTGGGCGGCACCCGCAACGTGCTGGACGCGGTCCGCAAGCTGGACATACCCCGCACCGTCTACATCTCCTCCACCGCGGTCTACGGGCTGCCGAGCACGGTCCCGACCCCGGAGAGCCACCCGTACGCGCCGGTCGATCCGTACAGCCGGGCCAAGGCCGCCGCCGAGCGGCTGGCGGTCAAGGCCCGCGAGGAGGGGCTGGCGGTCCCCATCCTGCGGCCCAAGACCTTTGTGGGTCCGGGCAGGATGGGCCTGTTCTCGATGCTCTTCGAATGGGCCGAGGAGGGCCGCAACTTCCCCGTGCTGGGCAAGGGCGACGTCCGGATCCAGATGCTCGCCATCGACGACCTGGTGGCGGCGGTCCGACTGGCCGCGTTCGCGCCGGCGGGCGTCGCGAACGACACCTTCAACGTCGCGGCCACCGAGTTCGGCACCCTGCGCGAGGACTTCCAGGCGGTGCTGGACGAGGCCGGCCACGGCAAGCGGGTCGTCTCGGTGCCGGCCGGCCCCGCGCTCGGCGCGCTGCGGCTGCTGGGCAGGGCCGGTCTCTCGCCGGTCTACGACCGGCTGCTGCACAAGCTGCGCGGCGACTCCTACGTCAGCACCGACCGGATCACCGCCGCGCTCGGATACGCGCCGCTCTACTCCAACCGGGAGGCGATCCTGCGCACCTACGCGTGGTGGCGCGAACAGCCCAGGCACCACACGAAGGCCCGCTCGGCGGGCCGGACCAGCCGCGACCCGTGGCGCCAAGGCGCGCTGTCGCTGGCGAAAGCGTTCTTCTGAGAGGAGTTCGCATGTCTGCTGTCGACAACGCGCCACCGGCACTCGATCCACCCGGGCAGGCCCCGCCGCCGCCCGACCCGCCACCCGAGCAGCCGGCGCGGGCCGCGGCCCGGCGCGGTCCGCTGCGGGCGCTGCTGGCGCTCTCCCGACCCGGCCAGTGGCTGAAGAACCCGGCGGTGATCGCGCTGCCGCTGGTCTCCGTCCCGCACTGGACGCTCTCGGTGGCCGGCGAACTGGTCCGGGCCGTGGTGCTCTTCACGATCGCCTCGGTCGCCGTCTACACGCTCAACGACCTGCGGGACCGCCAGCGCGACCGGCTGCACCCGCGCAAGCGCCTGCGTCCGCTGGCGTCGGGCGAGTTGAGCCCGGCGGCGGCCCGCTGGTTCCTGGCCGTGCTCTGCCTGGTGCTGGTCGGCGCCGCGGTGCTCGGACAACCCGGCCGGGTCTGGCCGGTGTTCGCGTACGGGGCGCTCAACCTGGCCTACAGCCTGCGGCTCAAGCACGTGCCGCTGGTGGACGCCTTCGCGGTCGCCGCCGGCTTCGTGCTGCGGGCCGAGCAGGGCTACGCGGCGGTCGGCACCAGCCCCTCGCCCTGGCTGCTCTTCGCCGTGCTGACGGCCTGTCTGCTGCTGGTGCTGGGCAAGCGGCGCCGGGAGCTGGCCGACGGCGCGGTGCTGCACCGGCCCGCGCTGCGCGGCTACTCGGTCCAACTGCTCGACTACCTCATCCTGATCAGCGCGACCCTCAGCGCCGTCTCCTACCTGCTGCTGCTGCGCTCGGAGTCCTCGGCCGGGCACGATCCGGTGCTGCTCATCGTGCTCACCGCCCCGTGCGCCGTCTTCGCGCTCTTCCGCTACCTGCAGCTGCTGGTCGTGGGGCAGGGCGGCGGCGACCCGGTGCGGACCATGCTCGGGGACCGGCCGCTGATCGCCAGCGCCGTCGTCTGGGCGGCCGTGGTGATCGTCGCCATGACCGTCTTCCACCTTCATCTGCCCATCAGCTGACGTTGCGTCAGAACTCCTCGGAGGGTACTGCGATGGCCCAACGGCCGACGGTGTCCGTGATCATCCCCAACTACAACTACGGCCGCTCGATCGGCCTGTGCATCCGCTCCGTGCAGGAGCAGGACTACCCCGCCACCGAGATCATCGTGGTGGACGACTGCAGTACCGACGACTCCGTCGCGACCGCCCGCTCGCTCGGCGCCACCGTGCTGAGCACCGGCCGCAACAGCGGCGTCGCCACCGCGCGCAACCTCGGCGTGGAGCGGGCCCGCGGCGAGATCCTCTTCTTCCTCGACTCCGACGTGGCGCTCAGCCCGGGGGCGCTGCGCCGGGCGGTGGAACTGCTCAGCGAGGATCGCACGCTCGGCGCGGTCTGCGGCACCTACGAGGCCGCGCCGCTGATCCGCGACAGCCTGGTGGAGGAGTGCCGCTGCCTGCAGGCCTACTTCTGGCGGCTCAGCTCGGTGGGGACGGTCAGCTTCCTGTTCACCGCGATCTGCGCGATGCGGGCCGAGGTCTTCCACCAGGTCGGCCCCTTCAATCCGCGACTGCGCCAGACCGAGGAGGTGGACTACGGCCAGCGGCTGACCCGGGACCACGAGGTGCTGCTGACCGCCGAGGTGCGCGGTGCGCACGACGACGACCACCAACTGCTGCCGCTGGTCCGCAAGATCTTCACCCGCGGCCGGCTGCGGATCCCGCTCTACGCCCGGCGGCGCAAGTTCGCCAAGGGCTTCGAGACGCCGGCCCGCGCCTGGGCCAGCGTGACGGCGCTGCTCACCGTCGGCGCGCTCGCCGCGCCCCTGCTGCTCGGACCGCTCGGCTGGGCGCTGCCCGCCGCCCTGCTGACCGGCTCACTCCTCTGCGACCTGGCCATGTACCGCTTCGTCCGGTCCCACCGCGGCACGCTCTTCCTGCCGGCCTTCGTGGGCGTGCAGTTCGTCTTCAACCTCACCGTCGCGCTGAGCATCGCCGCGGGGGCCGCGCAGTGGATCTGCTCCCCGCGGTTCCGCGCGCTCTACGACCAGCAGCCGGCCGACGCCGTCCGCGCGGCCGCCACCGCCTGACCGCCGGCCGCCCCGCACCGACCCCAGGAGGAATCGAGTCCATGTCCGAAACCGTGCACGCGGAGCCCGCCGCGCTCCCGACCCCGCCGCCGCAGGAGCCGGCCGCCGGGCCCGAGGGCCGCGCCCGCTGGTGCTGGTACACCCGGCTGCTGGTCGCCGTCGCCGTGGCCTGGGCGCTCTTCGCGCTCGCCCAGACGCTGCTGAGCGGGCGCTGGTGGTTCATGCTGGCGCCCGACCTGATGCCGCCGCTGCTCTTCGCGCTGGTGCCGCTGCTGCTGCCGCTGGGCATCGTGGCGGGCCGGGTGCTGCGCCGCCGGGTGCCGCTGCGGCCCGCCCTCGGCGTGGGGCTCGCCTCGCTGCTCTCGCTGGGACTCGGCCTGCCCTGGAGCGGGCTCAACCCCCATGCCTTCGACAGCCACGGACCGGTGCCGCCGGGCGCGCTGCGGGTGATGTCCTGGAACACCGAGTCCTGGGGGAAGGACACCACCCCCGACAAGTTCTTCTCCTACCTCAAGGCGCAGAACGCCGACGTCTACCTGCTCCAGGAGTGCATCTGGACCGACGAGAACGAGGAGAACGACCGCCAGGTCGACGATCCGGGCGCGGTCTACCGCGAGTTCCCCGGCTACTACATCGCGGTCCGCGGCGAACTGGTCACGATCTCGCGCTACCCGATCGTCGCCCAGCCGGCGGTCGGCCCGGACCAGGCGGTCTCCGCCGACCCCACGGCGGACTGGCAGACGGTCTTCCGCGCCGCCAAGGTGCTGCGGACCGACGTGAAGGTCGACGACAAGGTGCTCTCCTTCTACAACGTGCACATACCGGTCCAGGTCGACCTGGGGCCGAGCGCCTTCAATCCGGCCTTCTACCAGGTGCTGCACGACCGCAACGCCGACCGCAAGGCCCAGTACCAGGGGCTGCAGGCGGACCTGGCGGCCAACAAGGAGCCGTTCCTGGTGGCCGGCGACTTCAACACCAGTCCGGCGATGGGCGATCTGGACCAGCTGCGCTCGCGCTACAGCGACGCCGAACAGGCCAGCGACTCGCTCTACCCCACCTCCTGGAACGAGTTGGGCTCGATGCGGTACTGGCGGCTGGACTGGACCTTCACCAACAGCGGACTGAAGGTGAACCAGTACCAGCTGAAGCCGGTCCCGGGCGTCTCCGACCACCGCGCGCAGCTGATCCGGGTCTCCCCGCACGGCTGACGTCCGGGCGCAGCCGACTGGACCGCTGCCGGCGCCGACCGAACAACGAGCGACCGGACGGCGACCGGCCGAACAGCCGCCGAACACCCACCGACCGACCCATCGGAGGAAGCCGTGCCGACACCCCGGGTGTCCGTCGTGATACCCAACTACAACTACGCCAAGACGCTGGCCCTGTGCCTGGAGAGCGTCTTCGCGCAGACCCTGCGCCCCTACGAGGTGATCGTCTCCGACGACGCCAGCACCGACGCCTCGCCCGAGATCGCCGCGCGCTACCCCTGCCTGCTGCTGCGCGCCGAGCGCAACGGCGGGGTCTCGGCGGCCCGCAACGCCGGGGTGCTGGCGAGCAGCGGCGAGATCCTCTTCTTCGTCGACTCCGACGAGGCCCTGGAGCCGGACGCGATCGAGCAGGCGGTCCGGCTGCTGCGGGCCGACCCGACGCTCGGTTGCGTGCACGGGATCATCGCGCCCGAGCCGCTGATCGACGACGGTCCGGTGGAGTGGTACCGGACCCTGCACGCCCACCACTGGCGCAAGCGGGCGGTGGGACCGACCCCGACCGCCTACTTCGCCGCGGCCGCCATGCCCCGGCGGGTGTTCGACGAGGTGGGGCCGTTCGACCAGGCGCTGCGCGACTCCGAGGACGTGGAGTACAGCGACCGGCTCTCCGAACGGTACCGGATCCTGCTCACCGACCTGGTGGTGGCCCGGCACGACGAGGAGGACCGGCTGCGGCCGATGCTCGGCGAGCAGTTCCGGCGCGCCCAGCTGCTGCTGCCGTTCGCGGCGGCGCACCGCAGCCGGCCCGGCGCGCTGCGGGCCAACAGCGCGCTGGGGGTGCTGATGGCGCTGCTGGCCCCGGCCGCGCTGCTGGGCGCGCTGGCGGCGCTGCCGTTCGCGCCGGCCCTCGCGGCGGCCGGCGCGCTGACGGCGCTGCTCGCGGTGGCCGTCTTCGCGGTGTCCGACCCGGGGCTGGCGCGGTTCGTCCGGCGCCGGCGCGGGGTGCGGTTCTGGTGCTACTTCACCGCGGTCCACCTGCTGGTCAACGCGGCGATCGGGACGGGCGCGGCGGTGGGCTGGCTGCGGGCCCGGCTGGACAAGGACTTCGGGCCGTCCGCGGCCGCGCACCTCGCCCGCGGGGACGCCCGGTGACCGTGGCGCCGGCGCCGGCCGAGCAGGAGGAGACCGGCCCGGCCCCGGACGCGCCGGGGCCGGCCGGGTGGCGGCGGACCAGGGTCCTGCTGCGCCGCACGGTGGTGCTGGTCCTGGTGGGCGCGGCGGTCTACGGCGTCGGCTCCGGGCTGCGCGGGCACGGCGGCGAGCTGCTGCGGCTGGCCCTGCGTCCCGGGGCGCTGCCCTGGCTGGGCGGCGCGGTGCTGGTGTCGGTGGCCGGACTGCTGATCGGCGCGCGGGCCTGGCGCCATGTGGTGGCCTGCCTGGGTTCGGAGCTGCCGCCGGCGCTCGGGCTGCGGATCTTCAGCGCCGCGCTGCTCGGCAAGTACCTGCCCGGCCCGCTGTGGAGCGCGATGGCGACGGTCCAGCTGGGGCGGGCGGCCGGGATTCCGGCCAGCCGGATGGTCGGGGCGTTCCTGCTCAACTCGGTCGTCGTGCTGATCACGGCGGGGGTCGCGGCGCTGCTGGCCGCGCCGCGCTTCCTCGGCGCGGGCGCGTTCTGGCTGGCGCCGGTGGCGCTGGCAGGCGCGGCGGTCTTCGCCCGGCCCGCGCTGATCGCCGAACTGGCCGCCCTCGCGGCCAAGGTGGTGCGCCGTCCGGCCGTCCGGCTGGTCGTCCGGCCGGCCCGGCTGCGGCGCGCGCTGCTGCTGGAACTGCTCTCCTGGCTGGTCTCCGGACTGCACCTGTGGCTGATCGCCAGGGTGCTGGGAGTGTCGGGGGCGGCCGCGCTGCCGGTCTGCGTGGGCGGCTTCGCGCTGGCCACGGCCTGCGGAGCGCTCGCGCTCTTCGCCCCGGACGGCGCTGGGGTGCGGGAGCTGGTGCTGACCGGCGCGCTCGCGACGGTGATGACCCTGCCGCAGGCGGCGGCCGCCACGCTGGCCAGCCGGATCTGCTGCAGCGTGACCGAACTGCTCGGCACCACCGTGGTATTGATCGCCACCCGGCGGGTCGCCCCGCGGGTGGCCCGGACTCTGTGAGGAGTGCTGATGAACCGGACACTGCCGGCCCGGGCGGCCGAGGCGGGCTGGTCCGCGGTCCGCTGCGCGGCTCGCCTGCAAGGACGGCTGGGCGGCCCCGGACTGCCGGGCGGCGACCGGCTGCCGCTCTTCCGGCTGCCCCGCTCCCACACGCCGCAGGGCCGACCGCTGCTCGCCCTGACCTTCGACGACGGACCCGATCCGCGCTGGACGCCGTGGCTGCTCGACGTGCTGGCGGAGCATCAGGTGACGGCGAGTTTCTTCCTGATCGGCCGTCAGGTCGCGGCCCATCCCGCGCTGGCCGCCCGGATCGCGGCGGCGGGCCACCGGCTGGGGAACCACAGCCTGGACCACCCGCAGCCGTTCTCGGCCCGCCCGGCGGCGGAGCTGCGCCGCCAGGTGCTGGTCACCCAGGAGCTGATCGCCGACGCCACCGGCGTGCTGCCGGACCTCTTCCGCGCGCCCGCCGGCGGCTGGTCCGAGCCGGTGCTGCGGCTGCTGGCGGGCAGTGGACTGCGGGCCGTGGACTGGAGCGTCGACCCGAAGGACTGGGGCGAGCCGGGCGCCGGGCGGATCGCCCGGCGGCTGCTGCGCAGCCGGCCGGGCGACGTGGTGCTCTGCCACGACGGCGGCGGGGACCGCTCCGGCACCGTCCAGGCGGTGCGGGCGGTGCTCCCGGTGCTGCGGGACCGCGGGGTGGCCTTCGCCACCCCGTGATCCCCGCGGCCGCCGACCCGGGGTCAGGCGGCCGCGTCGAGGCGGGCGCGCTGCTCCGGGTCCAGCTTGAGGTCCACGCCCGCCAGCAGTTCGTCGAGCTGCGCGACCGAACTGACCCCGACCACCGGGAGCACCGCGGGCGCGCCCCCGATCAGCCAGGCGAGCACCACCTGGTTGGCGCTCGCCCCGAGTTCGGCGGCCACCTCGCGCAGCACGGTGAGCCGGCTCGCCGTCCCCGGGTGGTCGTAGGCGGCCGAGAGCCGCTTCTCCGGGCTGGTGTACGCGCCGTAGAGCAGCGTGGTGTACGACAGCAGCGTCAGGTCGGGCTCGCTGTGCACGTAGTCCAGCAGCTCCGCGGTGGCGTGCACGTGCCCGGCCTGCGGCAGCGGCACGTCGAAGCGCGGCTGGAGGTAGGAGTAGCGCTGCTGGACGCAGGTGTAGCCGGTCCAGCCGTTCGCCCGTGACACCGCGCGGGACCGCTCGATCCGCCAGGTGGCGTGGTTGGAGGCGCCGAGCACCCGGGCGGCGCCCGAGCGGACGACGCCGTCCAGCGCCTCCAGGGTCTCCTCCAGCGGGACCGAGCGGTCCTCGACGTGGGCCCAGAACAGGTCGACCTGCTCGGTGCCGAGCCGGCGCAGGCTGCCCTGCACGGCGGACCGCAGCGCCTGGGCGGAGAGCCCCTCGGCGGTCTCCAGGCCGGTGCCGGGCACCAGCGGGCGGGCGCCGGCCTTGGTCGACAGCACCACCTGGTCCCGCGTCCGGCGGGAGGCGAGCCAGCGGCCCACCGTGGTCTCGCTCTCGTCGCAGGTCGAACCGTCGATCCAGAACACGTAGTTGTTGGCGGTGTCGATCAGCGTGCCGCCCGCCTCGACGAAGCGGTCCAGGATCCTGAAGGACTCCTCCTCTCCCACGGTGCTCCCGAACGGCAGCGCTCCCAGACAGAGCGCGCTCACGTCGAGTGAGGCCGGGCCTCCGATACGGCGGTACTGCATGGCGCTCTCCTCACCTCTTCCCCGGCGCGGTCCGCGCCGGGGAGCGTTTCGGGCCCTGTCCGGCCGGTCCCGCCCGGCGCGCGAAACCGCGCCGGCGAGGCGAACCGGTCGGACAGGGCCCTGCCGCGCGATGCGGCTCACGCGGTCACGCTAGGCGCCGATCGGCAGGTCCAGCCGGTCCGATTCGGCGCCCGGATCGCGGGCCAATCGAGGGCCGGACGGCGGGTCGACCGGGGGTGGGCCGATCCACCGGTTGCCCTCCACATAGCGCCGGTCGTACTCCCGGCGCAGCTGGTGCGCGGCGTCCAGCGACTCGAAGGCCTCCGGGAACCGGCGGGCGTCGCGATGGCAGTCGGCCAGCGCGGCCAGCGCCAGCGACTCCCCGTACCGGTCGCCCAACTCCCGTCGCAGCGCGATCGCCTGGGTCAGCGCCGCCTGGGCCTGGTCGCCCCGGCCGAGGGTGGTCTCGGCGCGGCCGAGGGCGAGCAGCGCGTCCGCCCGCAGGTAGCGGTCGCCCAGCTGCCGGGCCAGCCGATCGGCCTCGCGCAGTGCGGCCGCGCACTCCGCGAGCCGCCCCGAGCGGCTCTCGACCCGTCCCAACTGGACCAGCAGGAAGCTGAGTTCGCGTGGCTCGCCGCCCCGGCGGCAGGCCGCCACCGCGCGCCGCAACAGGGACAGCGCCTCCTCGGGCCGGTCCTGCTCCAGCGCGAGCCGGCCGAGCGCGCCGAACAGCATCCCGCTCAGCGGGTCGTCCGGGCCGTTTCCGGCCGGTGAGTCCGGGCAGTCCCGCAGGGTGCGCAGCGCGGTCTCGAAACACTGCCGGGCCTGCTCCAACAGGCCCACCTCGGTGTAGGCCGAGCCCAGCGAGTGCAGCAGCAGGGCCGCGGCGGTGTGGTCGCCGGCGCCGAGCGCGCAGCGCACCCCGATCCGGTGGGTCCGGATCCAGTCGGCCCAGTGCTTGCGCGCGGCGAAGAGCGGCCCGAGACTGCGGCACAGGCCCACCGCCAGCGCCGGCTGACCGCGCTGGGCGGCCCACTCGACGGCGGCCACCAGGTGGCTGTGGTGCGCCTCGTACCAGCGCACGGCCGAGTCGTGGTCGCCCGCGGGCGGCGTCGGGCCCCCGGCGGCCGCGGTCCGGTGGTCGCCGAGCAGCAGCCGGCGCGCCTCGGCGCAGGCCGTGGCCAGCCAGACCAGCAGCCGCTGGGTGAGCTGACCGCGTTGGGCGGCGCTCTCCTCGGCCTGCAGCCGTTCCAGCGCGAAGTTGTGCAGCAGCCCTTCCAGCCGGTACTGCGAGTCGTTGTCGGCGCGCAGCAGGTTCTGGTCCACCAACTGCTCCAGGACGGACTCGACCTGACTGCGGGAGGCGTCCAGCAGACGGCCCGCCAGCTGGACGTCGAAGGGGCGGCGGCCGAACAGCGCGGCCCGGCGCAGCAGGCTGCGCTGGTCGGCCGGGAGCAGCGCGTAGGACCGCTCGAGGACCGACCGCAGGTCCCGGTCGCCGGAGGTGAGATGGTCCAGGATCCGCTCCTCGTCGGCCAGCAGCGCCCCCAGCCGGTCGACGGACCAGGTCGGCCGGGCCGCGAGCCGGGCGCCGGCGATGGTCAGGGCGAGCGGGAGCCGCCCGCAGCTCTCGGCCACCTGCGCCAGCCCGGCGGCGGCCGGCGCCTCCGGCCGTCCGGCGGTGTGCAGCAGCAGCGCGCAGGCGGCCTCCTGGTCGAACTCCCGCAGGATCAGGGTCTCGGCCAGGCCCGGGCCGTAGAGCGTGCGACGTCCCGTCACCAGGACCAGGCAGTCCCCGGAGAGCGGCAGCAGGTCGCGGATCTGGGCCTCGTCCCGGGCGTTGTCGAGCACGATGGCAAGGCTCCGGGTGGCCGTCAGGGAGCGGTAGAGGGTGATCCGCTCCTCCCAGCCGCCCGGGACCTCGGCCGGGGCCAGCCCCAGGCCGCGCAGCAGCCGGGTGAGCGCCGCGGACGGGGTCATCGGCTGGGCGGTGTCGCCGCGCAGGTCGACCAGCACCCGGCCCTCGGGGAACCGGACCCTGGTGAGGTGGACCAGGTGGACGGCCAGCGCCGTCTTGCCGACCCCGGGGGCGCCGAAGATCCCGACGGCCCGGGACTGCTCGCGGCGCGCGTCGAGGATCCGCAGCAGTTCCTCCCAGCGCCCGAAGAACCGCGGGACGTCCGCCGGGAACTGACCGGTGGTCGGCGGTTCGGCGGGCTTGGGCAGGGCGTGCGGCTGCGGTGCGCCGGCCGGGGGCGCCGCCGGAGCCGGCCCGCCGGCCGTCCGGGAGGCCGGCCGAAGGCGCTGCAGGGCGCCCTCCGGCAGGTCGAAGACCCGCTCGTAGTCGGCCAGGATGTCGCGGTGCGGCACCCGGCGGCCGGACTCGAAGTCGGCGATCGAGCTGTGCGCGGACAGGTGCAGCCGGCGAACCAACTCCCTTTGGGAGAGGCCACGCTGGCGGCGCAGGCGGCGCAGCACCGCGTTCAGGGGTTCGGGTGGCGCCGGCGCGGCGTCTCCTACTGTGGCCCCCGTCGGTCTGGTCATCGGTTCTCCCTCTCGTTGGCGCTCTGCGGCCGGCGCGGGCGTCGGCCGGTGCTGCGAGGCGGTCAGTGGGGGTGCGGGTGGCCGCCGGTCTGGCCGGCGGGCCGTTTCCGGTGCGCTGGTGAGCGGGCTTCCTCCTCCTGGGTGCGTCACAGTCACTCCCTGCCCAGGAGTCGTCCTGAGTATGGGTGAGTGTCAGGGTCTCGTCAGTCCGTCAACCCGATGAGTTCGCTGTACGGGTGACGCGGGCGGTGTAGCGTCCGGACACATGGGGGACATCCGGTCCAAAAGCTCGTGGGACATCCTCCTGCGGCTGGACAGCCAGCAGGGCGGGTCGCTGCACGACCGCCTGCGCCGGGCGCTGCGGGCCGCGATCACCGCCGGCCTGATCCCCGCGGCGAGCGCCCTGCCGCCCAGCCGGGTGCTCGCGGCCGACCTGGGCTGCTCCCGCTGGGTGGTCACCGAGGCGTACGCCCAACTCGTCGCCGAGGGCTACCTGGAGTCCCGGGTCGGCTCGGCCACCCGGGTGCGGGCCGGGGCCGCGGCGGCGCCGCCCGCCCCGCCGGCCGCCCGCAGCACCCCGCCGGTCTTCGATCTCGCGCCGGGCCTGCCCGACCTGCGCGCCTTCCCGCGCAGGCGCTGGTCGGAGGCGGTGCACCAGGCCGGACTCCAGGCGGCCTACGGCGAGTTCGGCTACCCGGACCAGGCCGGGCACCCGCGCCTGCGGAGCACCCTCGCCGAGTACCTGACCCGCTCGCGCGGCGCGGACCTCGACCCGGCTCAACTGACCATCTGCGCCGGCATCTCCACCGGGGCGCTGCGGATCGCCCGGGCGCTGCGGGCCGCCGGCCACTCGCACATCGCGGTGGAGGACCCCGGCTGGCCCAGGCTGCGCCAGGTGATGGCGCAGGCGGGCCTGTCGACGCTGCCGGTGCCGGTGGACGAGGGCGGGCTGCGGGTGGACATCCTGCGCCGGCATCCGCTGGCGCGGGCCGTCCTGCTGGCCCCCGCGCACCAGTTCCCCACCGGGTCGGTGCTCTCCCAGCAGCGGCGCCAGGAGCTGATCGCCTGGGCGGAGGGCGCCGACGGCCTGATCCTGGAGGACGACTACGACGCCGAGTTCCGCTACGACCGGCCGCCGGTCGGCACCCTGCAGGGCGCCGCGCCGTCCCGGGTGGCGCTGCTCGGTTCGCTCAGCAAGACCCTCTCACCGGCCCTGCGGATCGGCTGGTTCACCACGCCGCCCGGCTGGACGGCGGCCGTGCCCGCGGTGAACCCGCTGGCCTCCCCGCCGCCGGTGCTCGACCAACTCGCCTTCGCCGGCTTCCTGGAGGCCGGCGGCTACGACCGCCACCTGCGCGCCTCGCGCCGCCGCTACCGGCGGCGCCGGGACGCGCTGATCGCGGCGCTGGCCGCCCGGCTGCCCACCGCCCGGGTCAGCGGCGCCGCCGCGGGGCTGCACCTGCTGCTGCACCTGGCGGACGGCGACGCGGCCGAAGTCCGGGCCGCGGCCGCGCTGCGCGGGGTCCGGGTCGCGGATCTGGCCTCCTACCAGGTCCGGCCGCAGGGCGTGGAGCGGACGCTGATCCTCGGCTACGGGAACCTCGCGGACACCTCGGTCGAGGAGGCCGTCGCCCGGCTGGCGGAGGCGATCGAAGCCTGCGGGGCGGGCCCGGCGGCGCGGTTGGGGTGACGCCGGGCGCGGCCGGGGCGATGCCTGGGCGCGGCCGGGGTGACGGCGGGGCGCGGTTGGCGTGACGCCGGGGCGCGGCCGGGGTGACGGCGGGGCGCGGTTGGCGTGACGCCGGGGCGCGGTCGGGTGATGGCGGGGTGACGCCGAGGAACGCCGGGGCGCCGAGCGCGTTACAGCGTGGCACTTCGAACTCGTCCCCGTCGGCTCATAGTCTCGCAGTGCGGACCAGGTGTGACCCAGCTCACCGAGGAGACCAGCATGAGCCGAGTTGTGCGCGCGGCGCTCTTCCAGACGGCCTGGACGGGCAGCACGGAGTCGATGATCGCGGCCCACGAGCGCGCCGCCCGCCGGGCCGCCGCGGAGGGCGCGCGGATCATCGGCTTCCAGGAGGTGTTCAACGCGCCGTACTTCTGCCAGGTGCAGGAGCCGGAGCACTACCGCTGGGCCGAGCCGGTGCCGGACGGGCCGACGGTCAGTCGGATGGCCGCGCTGGCGCGGGAGTTGAACCTGGTGATGGTGGTGCCGGTCTACGAGGTCGAGCAGTCCGGCTTCTACTACAACACCGCCGTGGTGATCGACGCCGACGGCACCGTCCTCGGCAAGTACCGCAAGCACCACATCCCGCAGGTCAAGGGCTTCTGGGAGAAGTACTACTTCAAGCCCGGCAACCTCGGCTGGCCGGTCTTCGAGACCGCCGTCGGCAGGGTCGGCGTCTACATCTGCTACGACCGGCACTTCCCCGAGGGCTGGCGCGCGCTGGGCCTGGCCGGTGCGGAGATCGTCTACAACCCCTCGGCCACCAGCCGGGGCCTGTCCAGCTACCTCTGGCAGTTGGAGCAGCCGGCCGCCGCCGTCGCCAACGAGTACTTCGTGGCCGCGATCAACCGGGTCGGGGTGGAGGAGTACGGGGACAACGACTTCTACGGCACCTCCTACTTCGTGGACCCGCGCGGGCAGTTCGTCGGCGAGGTGGCCTCCGACAAGGAGGAGGAGCTGCTCGTCCGCGACCTGGACCTCGACCTGATCGACGAGGTGCGACAGCAGTGGGCCTTCTACCGCGACCGGCGCCCGGATGCCTACGGTCCGCTGACGGAAGCCTGAGGGGGAGAAGGGTCATGACGCGTACGGTGATTCGGGGCGGGCTGGTCGTCACGGCGGCCGAGGAGATGCACGCCGACGTGCTGATCGAGGGCGAGCGGGTGGTCGCGCTGGCCGCCACCGGCAGTTCGGCGGCGCAGGCCTGGACGGCCGACCGGGAGTTCGACGCGACCGGGAAGTACGTCATCCCCGGCGGGGTGGACGCGCACACCCACATGGAGCTGCCGTTCGGCGGGACCGCCGCCTCGGACACCTTCGAGACCGGCACCCGGGCCGCCGCCTGGGGCGGCACCACCACCATCGTCGACTTCGCCGTGCAGAGCGTCGGCGGCGCGCTGCGCGAGGGGCTGGACGCCTGGCACGCCAAGGCACAGGGCAACTGCGCGATCGACTACGCCTTCCACATGATCATGTCGGACGTCACCGAGTCCAGCCTCAAGGAGATGGACGCCCTGGTGGCGGAGGGCGTCACCTCCTTCAAGCTCTTCATGGCCTACCCCGGCGTCTTCTACAGCGACGACGGCCGGATCCTGCGCGCGATGCAACGCGGCGCCGGCAACGGCGGGTTGGTGATGATGCACGCGGAGAACGGGATCGCCATCGACGTCCTGGTCGAACAGGCGCTGGCGGCCGGGCAGACCGATCCGCGCTACCACGGCGAGGTGCGCCGCGAGCTGCTGGAGGCCGAGGCCACCCACCGGGCGATCAAGCTGGCCCAGGTGGCCGGCGCCCCGCTCTACGTGGTGCACGTCTCCGCCGCCTCCGCCGTCGCGGAGCTGGCCGCCGCCCGCCGGCTGGGGCTGAACGTCTTCGGCGAGACCTGCCCGCAGTACCTCTTCCTCTCCACCGACAACCTGGCCGAGCGCGGCGCCGACGGCTTCGAGGGCGCCAAGTACGTCTGCTCGACGCCGCTGCGCCCGCGCGAGCACCAGGAGGCGCTCTGGCGCGGCCTGCGCACCAACGACCTCCAGGTGGTCTCCACCGACCACTGCCCGTTCTGCTTCGTGGGGCAGAAGGAGCTGGGCCGGGGCGACTTCTCGAAGATCCCGAACGGCCTGCCCGGGGTGGAGAACCGGATGGACCTGCTGCACCAGGCGGTGCTGGACGGGCACATCTCGCTGCGCCGCTGGGTGGAGATCGCCAGCGCCACCCCGGCCCGGATGTTCGGCCTCTACCCGCGCAAGGGCACCATCGCCCCGGGCTCCGACGCCGACCTGGTGATCTACGACCCCCGGGCCCGGCAGACCGTCTCGGCCGCCACCCACCACATGAACGTCGACTACTCGGCGTACGAGGGCCGGCAGATCACCGGCCAGGCCCGCACCGTCCTGTCCCGCGGCACCGTCGTCATCGACGAGGGCGGCTACCTCGGCCGCCCCGGCCACGGCCGCTACCAGCCGCGCGCCACCTGTCAGTACCTGAGCTGAGCCCTCCCGAGAAAGTAGGTCACGACGTGGACATCGGCCTCGTCCTGCAGACCGACCCGCCCGCGAGCCTGCTGGTGGAACGGATGGTCCGCGCCGAGCGGGCCGGCTTCAGCCACGGCTGGACCTTCGACTCCGCCGTGCTCTGGCAGGAGCCCTTCGTCATCTACAGTCAGATCCTGGGCCGGACCGAGCGGTTGACGGTCGGTCCGATGGTCACCAACCCCTCGACCCGGACCTGGGAGGTGACCGCCTCGCTCTTCGCCACCCTGAACGACATGTTCGGCAACCGCACCGTCTGCGGCATCGGCCGAGGCGACTCCGCGATGCGGGTGGCCGGCCGCAAGCCCGCCACGCTGGCCCGGCTCGGCGAGGCGATCCACGCCATCCGGGAGCTGGCCGAGGGCCGCGAGGCCGAGGTGGACGGCAGCGCGATGCGGATCCCCTGGGTCGAGCCGGGGGCCCGGCTGCCGGTCTGGATGGGCGCGTACGGGCCCAAGGCGCTCGCACTGACCGGACAGGCGGCGGACGGCTTCATCCTGCAACTCGCCGACCCCTACCTGACCGAGTGGATGGTCAAGGCGGTCCGCGGCGCCGCCGTCGAGGCCGGTCGCGACCCGTCCGAGATCACCGTCTGCGTGGCCGCCCCCGCCTACGTCACCGCGGACGACTCACCCGAGGCGCTCGCACACGCCCGCGAGCAGTGCCGCTGGTTCGGCGGCATGGTGGGCAACCACGTCGCCGACCTGGTCTCGCGCTACGGCGAGCACTCCGGCCTGGTGCCGGAGGCGCTCACCGCGTACATCAAGGAGCGGCACGGCTACGACTACAGCCACCACGGCCGGGCCGGAAACCCCGACACCGCCTTCGTCCCCGACGAGATCGTCGACCGCTTCTGCCTGATCGGCCCGCCCGCCGCACAGCTCGCCAAGCTGGAACAGCTGCGCGCCCTGGGCGTCGACCAGTTCGCCGTCTACGCGATGCACGACGCGATCGAGTCCACCATCGACGCCTACGGCACCGACGTCATCCCGCACGTCCGGTAGCCGCTCGCCGCTCGCCGCTCGCCGCTCGCCG
>FTKT01003170.1_pt5 | contig 27956 bp, 23 predicted proteins | sample 1658271 | NCBI WGS metagenome assembly FTKT01 (sample SAMEA3914811, study PRJEB12502) | metagenome | biome: forest; material: soil | place: Canada | collected 2011-08-04 | depth 0.3 m | reverse complement strand
GTAGCAGTAGCAGTAGCAGTAGCGGTAGCGGTAGCGGTAGCGGTAGCGGTACCAGCAGCGGCGACAATGACGGGCTCGGACTCGGACTCGGCCTCGGCCTCGGCACCCGCCAGGTCGGCGGGCAGGCTGAGCAGCCAGCGGGTGTCACTGCGCGGGCGCAGGTAGAGGAACCAGTACAGGATCCCCACCAGCAGCACCACACCGGTGATCAGCAGGTCCTGGAACGCCTGCTGGGTGAGCGAGTACGCCAGCACCACCGTGGTCAGCACGGGCGCGAGCGGCCAGAGCGGCATCCGCCAGGCGTTGGTGGCGCCGTGCCGGCGTCCGCGGGCGGCCAGCGCGGCGATCCCGAGCAGCAGGTAGATCACCGCGACCACGACGCCGGTGAAGCCGAGCAGCGACTCGATCGGCACGGTGAGCGCGAGCACCGCGCCGGGCAGGCCGATGGCCAGGGTGGCGACCCAGGGCGAGCCCCAGCGCGGGTGCAGGGTGCCGAGCGCCCGGTTGACCGGATCGGGCCAGGTCCGGTCGCGGGCCGAGGCGTAGAGCACCCGGCCGTTCTGCAGCACCATCACGATGACGGCGTTGAGGATCGCGGCCGCGATGCAGAGGCTGACGAAGGTGCCGACCGCGCTGCCGGCCCAGGAGTCGACGATGGCGACCAGGTCGCCGGTGGCCAGCTGGTCGGGCGAGCTGACGCCCAGGCAGATCGCGATCACCGGGACGGTGATCACCAGGACGCCGGCCAACAGCGACCACAGGACGGTCCGGGCCACCGAGCGGCGCGGCTCGCGCAGGTCCTCGGAGAGGTAGATCGCGGTGCCGAAGCCGTTGTACGTGAAGATCGCCACGGCGAGGCCGGAGATCAGCAGGCCGAGGGTGAACGGACTGGTGCCGCCGTGGCCGTCCGGGACCACGGCGTGCACCAGGCTGAAGACCGGCTGGTGCAGGTGCGTGAAGCCGAGCACGCTGACCACGCCGGCCGCGAGCACCTCCAGGCCCAGGAAGATCCCGGTGATCAAGGCGTTGGACTTGATGTCCAGCACGCCCACGGCCACCGCCAGCGCCATCACGGCGGCGCCGGCCACGGCCGGGTCGACGGAGAGCACCGAGGAGAGGTACCCGGCGGTGCCGAGCGCGATGATCGGCGGAATGACCAGCAGCGAGACGATCGAGATCACGAAGACCAGCCAGCCGGCCAGCCGGCCGAGCAACTGGCCCACGATCGAGTACTCGCCGCCGGCGCTGGGCACCAGGGTGCCGAGTTCGGCGTAGCAGAGGCCGACACCGAGCGAGAGCACGGCGGCGACCAGCAGGCTGAGCACGGCTCCGCTGCCCTGCGACTGCAGCAGCGGGGGGACGACGATGAAGAGTGAGGAAGCCGGAGTGACGCAGGAGAGCGTCAGCAGGACTCCCCCGAAGACGCCCAGCGATCTGGGCAGGGCCGAGACCGCAGGCTGGGGAGATGACGTCATCGGGGACCGTGCTCTCAGTGGGGAAGGTGGGGGGAAGGGCGCGTTCCGGCCATTGAAGCCAGAGCGGAAAGAACGCGTCAAGACTTCCTTGAGAGCGTTTCGCCTAACGAATTGACATCATTGGGCTATTCATTTGTCAGCAGAACTCCAGGCGAAATATCCGCCTACTCGGCGGGGATATCGTAGGTGTAGGACTCCTTGACGATGTCCAGGTGCACCCAGGCTTCCGAGCGGACCACGCCCGGCAGCGCGCGCAGCGCCTCCAGCCCGGCCAGCAGGCCCGCCCGGTCCGCCGCGTCCACCCCGCACACCAGGTCGAACCGTCCGTAACCGGCGGCCACGTAGTTCACCCCGGGCAGCGCGGCAGCGGCCAGCGCCACGGCCCGCACCGGCCCGCGCACCCCGAGACCCGTCCCGGCGGCCTCGCGCACGCCGAGCGCGCGGGACTCGACCAGCCCGGTCACGTGCACCGCCCCGGCCTCCAGCAGGGCCAGCACCCGGGCCCGGGTGGCGGGCTGGGAGAGCCCGACCCGCTCGGCCAGCGCGGCGAAGCTGGCCCGGCCGTCCGCCTGCAGCAGGCCGAGCAGCCGTCGGTCGACCTGGTCCAGCTTCGCCGGCTCGCCGTCCCGCGCCTGCGGGACGCCGGGCGAGTACGCGTCGCGGACCAGCTCGGTGCAGCGGAACACCTCCGTCCGCAGCACCCCCGGGATCCCGCGCAGGGCGGCGAACTCGACCTCCAGGGCCCGGTCGTCGGCCGCCCGCACCTCGGCCACCACGGCCTGCGGGCCGGCCGTGCAGGAGACGAAGCTCACGGCCCGCCGCGCGGCCGCCGCCGCTGCCACCGGCGCGCTCGCCCCGGCGGCCTCCAGCGAGACGTGCGCCACCGCGCCGATCCCGGCGACGGCCGGCGGCACGATGCCGACGATCCGCACCGACCCGCGCTGCAGCAGCCGCTGCACCCGCGTCCGGGCGGCCTCCCGCGAGATCCCGAGCAGCTCGGCGAGGCGCTGGTAGCTCACCCGGCCGTCCCGCTGGAGTTCGCGCACCAGGGCCGCGTCGGTGGTGTCCAGCATGACGATCGGCCTCCGAAGACGGATGGGGTACGGCCCACCCGCCGGTCGCCGGCAGGCCGCCAGCACCGTACGGCACGAGCCACCACCGAACCAACCAGCCGCGCCCGGACCGGCACACAAGCAGGCCCCGCCCCACTCGCCCCACCCCGACCCGCGCACCCGCCCGCGAATCAGTCCCTGTACGCGCAGGCCCCCGCCGGCCCCCGGCCCAGGCGCGGGCTCGGGGTCCGGCGGGGGCCGGTCACACCAGTCGCCGCGCCCTACCAGGCGTAGTCCTCCGGCGCGGGCCGGTGGCCGGGGAAGATCTCGTCCAGCCGGTCCAGCGTCTTCTGATCCAGCGTCACCTCCAGCGAGCGGACCGCCGCGTGCAGCTGGTCCAGCGTGCGCGGGCCGACGATCGGCGCCGTCACGGCCGGGCGGGTGAGCAGCCAGGCGAGCGCGATGTCGCCGGGCTCGTGGCCGATCTCGGCGGCCAGGTCCTCGAAGGCCCCGAGCTGCTCGCGCTTCGCGGCGAGCGTCTCGGCGGCCCGGCCGCTGACCCGGCGCACCCCCTCGCGCTCCTTGCGCAGCACCCCGCCCAGCAGGCCGCCGTGCAGCGGGGACCACGGGATGACGCCGAGGCCGTAGTGCTCGGCGGCGGGCAGCACCTCCAGCTCCAGGCTGCGCTCCAGCAGGTTGTAGAGCGACTGCTCGCTGGTCAGGCCAAGGAAGTTGCGGGCCTTGGCGGCCTCCTGGGCCTGCGCGATGTGCCAGCCGGCGAAGTTGCTGGAGCCGACGTAGATGATCTTGCCCTGGGCGACCAGCACCTCCATCGCCTGCCAGATCTCCTCCCACGGAGTGGCCCGGTCGACGTGGTGCATCTGGTAGATGTCCAGGTAGTCGGTCTGCAGCCGCTTGAGGCTGGCGTCCACCGCGCGGCGGATGTTGAGCGCGGAGAGCTTGCCCTCGTTGGGCCAGTCCCCCATGTCGCCGTAGAGCTTGGTGGCGATGACCGTCCGCTCGCGGCGGCCCCCGCCCTTGGCGAACCAGCTGCCGATGATCTCTTCGGTACGGCCCTTGTTCTCGGCCCAGCCGTAGACGTTGGCGGTGTCGAAGAAGTTGATGCCCTGCTCGTGCGCGACGTCCATGATCTGGTGCGCGTCGGCCTCTTCGGTGTGCGGGCCGAAGTTCATGGTGCCCAGGCAGAGACGGGAGACTTTGAGGCCGGTGCGGCCGAGGTTGGTGAACTCCATGACGATCACCCTCCGCCGCACCGGCCCGTTTGTCCAGGCTGACTTGTCCTCAGTTCCGCGCCCGCCCAGCCGGGCTCAGCGCCCGTGCGCGCCGTACGCGCGGACCGCGAGCGGGGCGCAGATCACCAGCAGCAGCCCGGACCAGCCGAGCGTCACGACCACCGGGTGCTCCAGCGGCCAGGCGCTGCTGGCCGCCGCGGGGTTGCCGAAGAGCTCGCGGCAGGCCGCCACGACCGCGCTGACCGGGTTCCAGTCGGCCACCGCCCGCAGCCAGCCCGGCATCCCGCCGGTCGGCACGAAGACATTGGTCACCATGCCCAACGGGAAGGTCAGCGCGGCCAGTTGGGCGGCCTGCTCCTCCTTGCCGACGGCCAGGCCCAGGCAGGTGCCGACCCAGGTCATCACGAAGCGGAAGAGGACCAGCAGGGCCAGGCCCGCGATCGCGTCGGCCGGGCCCCGGTGGATCCGCCAGCCCGCCGCCAGCCCGACCCCGGCCAGCGGGACCAGCACCGCGAGGCCGACCACCAGATCGGCCAGCGCCGTGCCGAGCAGCACGCCGGCGCGGGAGACCGGCATCGAACGGATCCGGTCGGCGGCCCCGCGGTCGATGTCGCGAGCGGCGCCGACCATGTTCGGCATGATCCCGTTGACCGCGACCATCGCGAACAGACCCGGCATCAGGAACTCGCGGTAGGAGCCGCCCCCGGGCACCTGCATCGCGCTGCCGAAGACATAGCCGAAGACCACCACCATCACCACCGGCACGGCGAGTGAGGCGACGATCAGGCCCGGCGAGTGCCGGTAGTGCAGCAGGATCCGGGTGGCGGAGGTGAGCGCGTCCGCGAGCGCGCGGCGTACCCGCCCGGGGTGGGCGGCGTCGGGGGCGGTGGCGGGCGTGAGCACGAGGGTGGCCATCAGGCGACCGTCCTCTCCTGGGCAGTGGTGGGGGCGGCGGGTGCCGGGACATCGCCACGACCGGCGACCGCGGCGAAATCGCCGCCCGTCAGGGCGAGGAAGACGTCGTCCAGCGACGGGGTGCGCAGCGCCACGTCCCGGGCCGCGACCCCGGCCGCGTCCAACTCCCGGACCAGTCGCGGCAGGGACACCTCCTGCCCGGGCCGCGAGACGACGGTGATCCGCGACCGGTCCGCTTCGGCCTGCGGGACGCCGCCGGTGAGCGCGGCGAGCACGGCCGCGGCGGGGTACAGCTCACCGGGACCCCCGACCACCACCTCGACCCGGGTGCCGATCGAGGCCTTGAGCCGGTCCGGTGGCCCGTCGGCGATGGCGCGGCCGTGGCTGAGCACCATCACGCAGTCGGCGAGGCGGTCGGCCTCCTCCAGGTACTGGGTGGTCAGCAGCACGGTGGTGCCCTCGTCCGCCAACTCCCTGACGGCGTCCCAGATCTCGCCCCGGCTGCGCGGATCGAGCCCGGTGGTGGGCTCGTCCAGGAAGAGCACGGGCGGGCGGGTGACCAGGCAGGCCACCAGGTCGAGCCGGCGGCGCATGCCGCCCGAGTAGCCGCGCACCAGGCGGTCGGCGGCCTCGGCGAGGCCGAAGCGCTCCAGCAGCCGGTCCGCCCGGCGGCGGGCCTCGGCGGCCCCCAGGTGGTGGAACCGGCCGACCAGGCGCAGGTTGTCGCGCCCGGTGATCCCCTCGTCCACGGCGGCGTGCTGGCCGGCCAGCCCGATGCTGCGCCGGACCTGCTCGGCCTGGCGCACCAGGTCGTACCCGGCGACCGTGGCCGAGCCGGAGTCGGGGACGGCCAGCGTGGCCAGCAGGCGTACGACGGTGGTCTTGCCGGCCCCGTTGGGGCCGAGCAGGCCGTAGACCGTGCCGGCCGGTACGGCCAGGTCCAGGTTCTGCAGCGCCCGGGTGTTCCCGTAACGCTTGGTCAGATCGATGGTGGAGATGGCGAGTTGGCCGCCGGAACGGCGGAACGTACGAGACATGGGAGACCCCTCCGTGTTCTAGGTACGGTGTACGTAGAAGCGCGCTTGGCCTCACCCTACTACGTACGGTGTACGTTGCTAAGATGGTGGGCGAGGTGATCTTCCAGTGCCGTCCAGCAAGTCCCCGTCCAGCAGCAGCACGCCGGAGCTGATCTGGCTGCGCCCGGAACGCACGGGCCGCGGCCCCCGGCCGGCCCACAGCCGCGCCTCGATCGCCGCCGCCGCGGTCGCCCTGGCGGACGCCGAGGGCCTCGGCGCGGCCTCGATGCGCCGGATCGCCGCCGAACTCGGCGCGGGGACGATGTCGCTCTACAACTACGTCCCGAAGAAGGAGCAGCTCTTCGACCTGATGCTGGACGCGGTGGTCGGCGAGTACGAGTTCGCCGAGCCCTCCGGCCAGGTCCGCGCCGACCTGCGCGAGCTCGCCCACCAGCAACTGGCCATCCTGCGGCGGCATCCGTGGGCGGTCACGGTGATCATCACCCGCCCCTCGCTGGGCCCGAACGGGCTGCGCTACACGGAGCACTACCTGCGGGTGATGACCGCCGTCGAGCTCGGCACCACGGCCAAGATGGAGGCGATGGCGCTACTGAACGGTTTCGTCTGCCAGTTCGCCGAGTACGAACGGGGCGGCGCCTCCCCCGGGCAGGACCGCGCGCAGGCACAGCGCGAACTGGTCAGCTACCTGACTCAGGCCGTGACGACCGGCCAGTACCCCTACCTGGCCGCCGCCTTCGCCGCGGGCGACGCCCCGGCCGACCCGGAGTCCGTCTTCGACCGCTCCCTCAGCCGAATCCTCACAGCGATGCTCACCCAGCCGAACCCGACCTGACACCCCCCGGCCGGATCCGACACCCCGCAACCAACCCAACCACTCCCCCAGCGCGACGAACCCCCCGATCAGCTCCCCCCGTCCCGCCCTGCCGAGGCCCCCGCCGTCAGGCAGTGCGCCGCAGCAGCGCGAGGTACATCGCGTCGGTCCCGTGCAGGTGCGGCCAGAGCTGGACGTCCGGGCCGTCGCCGAGGGCGGGGACGCCGGGCAGCAGCGGGCGGGCGTCGATCCACTCCAGGCCCGGCTCCCCGCGCAGCACGTCGTCGACCACCGCACGGGTCTCCGCGAGGTGCGGGGAGCAGGTCGCGTAGCCAACCACGCCGCCGATCCGGGTGGCCTCGACGGCCGAGCGCAGCAGGTCGCGCTGGAGCGGGCCGAAGCCGGCGATGTCCTCGGGACGGCGGCGCCAGCGCGCCTCCGGCCGGCGGCGCAGGGCGCCGAGGCCCGAACAGGGGACGTCCACCAGCACCCGGTCGAAGCTGCCGGGCCGCCAGGCCGGCTTGGTGCCGTCGGCGGCGATCACGGTGTACGGGCCGGGGTTGCCGTCCAGCGCGCGGGCCACCAGGCGGGCCCGGTGCGGCTGCTTCTCGGAGGCCACCAGCGCCGCGCCGCGCTGGGCGGCCACCGCGGCGAGCAGCGCGGCCTTGCCGCCGGGGCCGGCGCAGCCGTCCAGCCAGAGGCGGTCGCGGCCGTCCAGTGGGGCGGCGGCCAGCGCGAGGGCGACCAGCTGGCTGCCCTCGTCCTGGACACCGGCCCGGTTCTCCTTGATCACGTCCAGCTCGCCCGGGTCGCCGCCCTCGGCGAGCCGGACCGCGTGCGGGGACCAGCGGCCGGGGGTGCTCTCCGGAATCGTCTCGGAGAGTTCGGCGGCGGTGACCCGGCCGGGGCGGGCCACCAGGGTGACCTCGGGGCGCTCGTTGTCGGCGTGCAGCAGCTCCTCGATGCCGGCCCGGCCCGCGGCCTGCGGCTGCCAGCGGCCGAGCGCGTCCCAGAGCGAGGCGACCACCCAGCGCGGGTGCGAGTGGACCACGGCCAGGTGGTCCTCCGCGTCGTCCTCGAACGGCGGGGCGACCTGCGCGATCCAGGCGTCCAGGTCCTGGGCGCTGATCCGGCGCAGCACGGCATTGACGAACTTGGCCCGGCCGTCGCCGAGCACCACCCGGGCCAGCTCCACGGTCGCGGAGACCGCGGCGTGGCTGGGGATCCGGGTGGCCAGCAGCTGGTGGGCGCCGAGCGAGAGCACGTCGAGCACCGGCGGGTCGACCTCGCGCAGCGGACGGTCGATGCAGGCGGCGATGATCGCGTCGTAGCTGCCCCGCAGCCGCAGCGTGCCGTAGACCAGCTCGGTGGCCAGCGCGGCGTCGCGGCGGTCCATCTTGTGCTTCTGCTCGGCCTCGCGGAGCAGCGAGGGGAGGATCAGGTTGGCGTAGGCGTCCCGCTCGTCGACGGCGCGCAGGGCGCGGAAGGCGACGATGCGCGCCGGGTCCTGCTTCGGGCGCCGGTGCGGACGCGGGGGGCGCTTGGCGCTGGGGGTGCTCACGAGGTGCCTCAAGGTGCTTCGGGGTTATCAGAAACAGGGACTATCAGAAACAGGGGACATCAGAAACAGGGGCTGTCAAAAACAGCGGAACTCAGACCAACAGTAAAGCTCAGGTCCAGCGTCACAGTCCGAGCAGCTCGCCGCTCTCGATCCGCACGCCACGGGCCCAGTCTGCCGCCCGCATCGGCTTCTTGCCCTGCGGCTGGACCTCGCCCAGCTCGATCTCGTGGCTGCCGGTACCGACCCGGACGCTGTTCTTGGCCACCGCCAGCTCACCGGGCGCCAGCTCCGCGCTGTCGGTGAGCAGCTTGACCGGCCCGGAGAGCTTGAGCCGCTCCTCGCGGAAGGTGGTCCAGGCGCCGGGCGCGGGCGCGCAGCCGCGCACCAGCCGGTCGATCCGCAGCGCGGGGTGCGCCCAGGTGATCCGGGCGTCCTCCACGGTGAGCTTGGGGGCCAGCGTGACCCCCTCGGCGGGCTGCGGGACGGCCTGCAGGGCGCCGTCCTCGATGCCGTCCATGGTCGCGGTGAGCAGCCGGGCGCCGGCGTGCGCCAGGCGCTCCAGCAGCTCGCCGCTGGTGTCGGTCGGGCGGATCTCCTCGGTCAGGATGCCGAAGACCGGGCCGGAGTCCAGGCCGCGCTCGATCCGGAAGGTCGAGGCACCGGTCACCTCGTCGCCGGCCAGCACCGCGTGCTGCACCGGGGCCGCGCCGCGCCAGGCCGGCAGCAGCGAGAAGTGCAGGTTGACCCAGCCCTGCGCGGGGATCTCCAGGGCCGGCTCGCGCAGCAGCGCACCGTAGGCCACCACCGGGCAGCAGTCGGGGGCGATCTCCGCCAGCCGGGCCAGGAACTCGGGCTCGCTCGGCTTCGCGGGCTTGAGGACCTCGATCCCCGCCTCCTCGGCCCGCCGGCCCACCGGGCTCGCCACCAGCTTGCGCCCGCGGCCGGCCGGCGCGTCGGGGCGGGTGACCACCGCGACCACCTCGTGCCGCTCGGAGGCGAGCAGCGCCTCCAGCGCGGGGACGGCGACCTCGGGAGTACCGGCGAAGACGAGACGCATGCTTGGGTGATGCCTTTCTTCCAGGAAGGTTTCCGTAGCGGGTGGCTCAGCGGGCGGTGCCGAAGGTGCTGTGCGGCGAGATCCGCACCTGAGGTGCCGGCCCCTCGCCCCACTCGGCCTCGCGGATCGCCCGCATCGCCTCGCGGCGCAGCTCGCGGTCGAGGCGGTCGATGAAGATGATGCCGTCCAGGTGGTCGGTCTCGTGCTGGATGCAGCGGGCCAGCAGTTCGGTGCCCTCGATCGTCACCGGATCGCCGTACTCGTTGAACCCGCGGGCCACCACGCCGTACGCGCGCTTGGTGTCGAACCGCAGCCCGGGCAGCGAGAGGCACCCCTCCGGGCCCTCCTGCTCCTCCTCGGTCAACGACAGGCCGGGGTTGATCAGGTGCCCCACCACACCGTCCACGTTGTAGGTGAACACCCGCAGCGAAACCCCGAGTTGAGGCGCGGCCAGACCGGCCCCGGGAGCATCGAGCATGGTCTCGGTGAGGTCCTTGACCAGACCTCGCAACTCCTTGTCGAACGTGGTCACCGGCTGCGCCTTGGCGCGCAGTACCGGATCGCCGAAGATCCGGATCGGCTGGATCGGCACGGTGGCGGGCTCCTCTGCGAGGTCGGGTGATCGTTCAGGACAGCACGTCAGTCTATCCGTCGATCTGGCATATCCCTTGTGACTCCTCCCCCGGCCGACGCCGGGGGCTTCTCACTGAGCCAGGTCGGCTTCGCGACGGACCAGCCCGGCCCGTAGAACGTTGAGTGCTCCCACCGTGTCGGCATGTGCGAGGTGGCCGCAGCGTACGCAGTGGAACTTCTCCTGGGTGGTGCGGTTCTCCGCGCTGACGTGCCCGCACGTCGGACAGGTACGGGAGGTGTTGCGGGGGTCCACGGGAATGACGATCCGGCCGGCGCTCTCAGCCTTGCTGGTGAGGATCCCCAGGAACACCCCCCAACCCGCGTCGTGGATCGACGTGTTCAGTCCGGCCTTCGCCGCCGCGCCGTTGGGCAGGAAGCCGCCCGGCTGGTCAGGGTCGGGTTTGGGCTTCGGCGCGCGCACCATGGTGCTGATGCTCAGCTTCTCGTGCGCGATCAGATCGTGTCGGCGGACCAGGTCGAGGGCGGTCTTGTGCGCGTGGTCGAGCCGTTGACGGCGGACCTTGCCGTGGAGCCGGGTGACCTTTTCCGCCGCGCGGCGGTGCCTGCGGGTCCGCTTGTCGCGCCGCACGCGGGGGAATGTCGCAAGGGTCCGCTGAGCCTCGGCGAGGGTGGCGGCGTTGTTCCTGCCGTACCTCGGGTTCGGCACGAACTCCCCGTTCGAGATGGCGAGGAAGTTGGCCACACCCAGGTCGACGCCGACGGCGGAGCCCGTCGCTGGCAGCGGGTCGGGCTGGGCCTGCTCGGCGGTCAGAACGACGAACCACCTACGGCCCTCGCGCTTCACCGAGACCGTCTTGACCCTGCCGACGACTGGGCGATGCTGGTTGACCTTGACGTGCCCGACGCCCTGGAAGCGAACACGGGTCGCGTGACCGACCAAGGAGTCCCAGCGGCATCCGTCGCCGTCCTTCGGGAACTCCACCGTGTCGAACCAGTTCACCCCGCGAAAACGCGGATACCCCGGAGTTTCACCGGCCTTGACCCGGCGAAAGAACGCCTGAAACGCCTTGTCCAACCGACGCAGCGTCGCCTGCTGCGACGAGAACGACCAACGGCCCTGACTCTCCGGGTCGACCGCCCGGATCTCCTTGAGCTGCGCCGACTGCATCCCGTACTTGACGCTGGTCCTCGAGACGTGCCGGTAGGCGTCACGCCTCTCCTGCAACGCCCCGTTGTACAGCCCGCAGTGATCCCGCAGCATCTCACCGAGGGCCTGGGCCTGCCCCACGGTGGGCCTCAGCAGGAACTTGTACGCACGGATCATTCGGCCCACCCCCTCGGTCGTCGAGGTGCTCAACATGCCACACGCCACCGACACCACGCACTGTGCTCCGGCGCTCGACGCCTGCGCGCCAAGGGCCCGTTCCCGCCCGGCCCGAAGGCCGGGATTGCCCGGGAAAAGAGGGATGGGTCCCACGCGTGACCCCCGACCCCGCTTCGGCGTTGGTCAAGTGAGATTGACCGCGACTTTCGAACCCGGAAAAGGTGGCCTGAGCACGATGGCCGAGCAGATCAACCACGACACCCGGGCACGGGCGAGTCTGCACCTGCTGGTGCGCGACATCGAACGTGTCCGCCGCCAGGTCGACGCCCTGCGGACCCTCACCGCCCAGTTGGGCAATGTCTACCGCCCTCGGCGGCCCAGCAGCTCCGGCGGCTTCGTGGTGTACGGGCGGGCCCCGGCGCCGACCGTCCGGCTTGCCCAGGAGCTGCGCGAGAGCGTGGAGACCCTGGTCGCGGCGGCGGTCGAGTTCGACCGGGCGCTCGGCTTCTCCTGGGACTCGGTGGGCTCCGCACTCGGGGTCACCAAGCAGGCGGTGCACCGCCGTTACGGCATGCGGCGGTCGGCGACCGAGCTGCTGGGGGCGGTCGGCTCGCCGCTGGCCGGCGCCGTCCCGGCCCCCGGCGGGCCCCGCGACGACTGCCTCGCGGACGAGCCGGTCGTGGCCGAGCCGGCCCCGACCGGCCTCGCCCGTTCGGTACCCGCCGCGCGTCAGGGCGGCCTGGACCGGCCGGGAGTGCCGCTGCGCGGCTGAGTGCAGCCGAGGAACCACCGCACAGGAAGTCGGCGCGGCCGACTTCCTGTGCACTCAAGCCGGAGGCTCCCGATCAGCCGATATCGGTCGGATCGATCCTGACCTTGACCGGGTCCGGCGTCCGCAGCGCCAGCCGGGCGATCTGCGCCGCCTTCAACGCCGCGGCCAGCGCACCGCCTTGGCCGGGGCGCACCCGCAGCAGCGCGCGCTCCTGCTCCTCACCGCGGCCCCCCGGCGCGAAGAGCGGCACCGGCCCCAGGATGTCGGTGCCCTCCGGCAGGTGGGTGAGCGCGAGCAGGTCCGCGACGGCGGCCGGCGAGCCGCTCACCGAGGCCATCCGGGAGACCGGCGGGAAGTGCAGCTGGGCCCGCTCGTCCAGCTCCATCCCCGCGTGGCCGGCCGGGTCCCAGCGGACCAGCGCCTGCACCGGCCGGGCCGACGGCTCGGCCACGACCACCACCACGCCGCCCTCGGTGGCCGGCCGCACCAGCCCGGCCGCCGTCAGCCAGAGCCGCAGCGCCTCCTCGCCGGCCCGCAGGTCGGGCCGGCTCAGCAGCGCCCAGCCGTCCAGCAGCAGCGCCGCCGCGTAGCCGCCCTCGGCGACCGGCTCGGCGCCGGGCGTGGAGATCACCAGCGCCGGCTCGCGGGACACGGTGGCCAGCACCGCGTCCCGCCCGGAGGTGCGCACCGGCAGCTGCGGGAACGCCTTGCCCAGCTCCTCCGCCGTCCGCCGGGCGCCGACCACCTGGGCCCGCAGCCGGAACGAACCGCACTCCACGCAGTGCCACGCGGGCTCCTCCACCCCGCACCAGGCGCAGCGCAGCGCCCGCCCGGCGGCGGTGGCCTCCAGCGGGCCGACGCAGTGCGCGCAGCGGGCCGGTGTCCGGCACCGCTCGCAGGCCAGCCGCGGCACATAGCCCCGGCGCGGCACCTGGACCAGCACCGGGCCGCTCTTCAACGCCTCGCGGGCCACCTGCCAGGCCACCGACGGCAGTCGGGCGGCCTGCGCGGCCGCGTCCCGCTCCAGGTCTCCGTCGCCGACCGTACGCACCCGGGGGGCCACCTCGCGGACCACCGCGCGGTCGGCGGCCAGCGGCCGGGCCCAGCCGGTCCGCAGCAGCTGGGCGCCCTCCACCGTCATCGACAGGCCGCCCAGCAGCACCGCCGCGCCCTCCTCGGCGGCGCGCAGCAGGGCCACCTCGCGCACGTGCGGGTGCGGCGCGCGCGGGTCGCTGTGGCTGGAGTCGCCGTCCGACCAGACGACCAGCAGCCCCAGGTCCCGCACCGGCGCGAACATCGTCGCCCGGGTGCCGACGGCGGCGCGCACCGAGCCGCGGCTGACGGTGAGCCAGCGGCGGTAGCGCTCCTTCGGGCCGAGGTCGGCGGTGAGCGTGGCGTGCCGGTCCGGCCCGAGCAGCGCCGAGAGCGCCTCGTCGACCCGGGCCACGGCGCGCCCGTCAGGCAGCACCACCAGCGCGCCGCGCCCGGCGGCCAGCGTGCTGGCCACGGCGAGCGCGATCTCCTGCGGCCAGTCGGGCCCCGGCAGCGCCGTCCAGACCGCGCGCGGGGCGTGCCCGGCGGCGAGCGCGGCGAGGTAGTCGGGACCGTGCGCGTACCGGCTCCAGCTGCCCGGGGCGGGGGCCGCGGGCGGCGGCAGCGGGGCGGGCGAGGGCTCGGCCTCCGCCTTGGCGTGCCGCGGCGGCACGGCGAGCTGCAGGACGTCGGCCAGGGTGCCGGCGTAGCGGTCGGCGATGGTCCGGCTGAGCCGCAGCAGAGCCGGCGTCAGCACCCGCTCGGCGGAGAGCACCTGGGCCAGCGGGGCGAGCGGGCCGCGGTAGTCGCTGGCCGCCAGCCGCTCGACCACGAAGCCGTCGTGCAGCTCGCCGCCCTCACGGCGCCCGGAGACCACCCGCGCGCCGAACCGGACCCGGACCCGGCAGCCCGGCTGGGCCTCCTCGGCCATGGTGGCGGGCACCGCGTAGTCGAAGAACTGGTCGAGGTGGAGCAGGCCCTTGTCGACCACCACCCGGGCCACCGGCAGCTCCTCCGCCAGCTGCGCCCCCCGCCAGGTCCGCGGCTTGGCCCGGCGCACCGTCTCCCGGATCAGCGCCAACTGCTCCGGCGCCGCACCACCGGAGGAATCCCCCACGACCCCACCCGGCGCAGCACCAGCAGAACCCGCGACACCCGCACCCCGCGCAGCGGCCGGCGCGGGGCCCGGCTGGCGAAGGGCGCGCTCCCCCGGGCCCGCCTCGCTTCGCTCGCTCATGGCTCCAGTGATACCAGACAGCAGTGACAGAAACGCCGCAGGCGGCGGCCACCCCGCGAGGGGTGACCGCCGCCCGTCGAACAGGTGCTCAGGCGCCCGCGGCGGCCTTCAGCTGCTCCGCACGGTCGGTCCGCTCCCAGGTGAAGTCCGGCAGCTCACGGCCGAAGTGGCCGTACGCGGCGGTCTGGGCGTAGATCGGGCGCAGCAGGTCCAGGTCGCGGATGATCGCGGCCGGGCGCAGGTCGAAGACCTGGGTGACGGCCTCCTGGATCTTGTCCACCGGGACGGACTCGGTACCGAAGGTCTCCACGAACAGGCCCACCGGCTCGGCCTTGCCGATCGCGTACGCGACCTGCACCTCGGCGCGCCTGGCGAGGCCGGCGGCGACGATGTTCTTCGCCACCCAGCGCATCGCGTAGGCCGCCGAGCGGTCCACCTTGGACGGGTCCTTGCCGGAGAACGCGCCGCCACCGTGGCGGGCCATGCCGCCGTAGGTGTCGATGATGATCTTGCGACCGGTCAGGCCGGCGTCGCCCATCGGGCCGCCGATCTCGAAGCGGCCGGTCGGGTTGACCAGCAGGCGGTAGCCGTCGGTCTCCAGGCCGATGCCGTCCTCGGCGAGCCGCTTGAGCTCCGGCTCCACGACGAACTCGCGGATGTCGGGGGCGAGCAGCGAGTCGAGGTCGATGTCGCTGGCGTGCTGCGAGGAGACCACCACGGTGTCCAGCCGGACCGGCTTGTCACCGTCGTACTCGATGGTGACCTGGGTCTTGCCGTCGGGGCGCAGGTACGGGATGGTCCCGTTCTTGCGCACCTCGGAGAGCCGGCGGGCCAGCCGGTGGGCCAGCGTGATCGGCAGCGGCATCAGCTCGGGCGTGTCGTCGCACGCGTACCCGAACATCAGGCCCTGGTCGCCCGCGCCCTGCTTGTCCAGGTCGTCGGTCTCGTGTCCCTCGGGAGCGGCACCCTCGACCCGGGCCTCGTACGCGGTGTCGACGCCCTGCGCGATGTCCGGGGACTGCGCGCCGATGGACACCGACACGCCGCAGGAGGCGCCGTCGAAGCCCTTCTTGGAGGAGTCGTACCCGATCTCGAGGATCTTCTCGCGCACCAGCTGCGCGATCGGCGCGTATGCCTTCGTCGTCACCTCACCGGCGATGTGCACCAGGCCGGTGGTGATGAGCGTCTCCACGGCGACCCGGGAGGTGGGGTCGTCCTTGAGGAGAGCGTCGAGGATGGTGTCGCTGATCTGGTCAGCGATCTTGTCGGGGTGTCCCTCGGTCACGGATTCCGAGGTGAACAGGCGGCGAGACACAGCGCTCCCTGGGGTTGCAGCGGCTGCTGACTGAACGCTCCCGGCTCGGGCCGGGGCATCCGGAAAGACTTGATGCCTGGAGTGTAACGGTCGGCTATCTTCCTTCAACACTCCCCGCCGCCCATTGGCCCCAGCCATCTCACCCGTTGGTCACCCGAGTGGTCACCCGAGCCGGGCCGCCACCAGGTCCCAGACGACGTCGGCGAGGGCCTCCTTGGGCCCGTGCGGGACGGGAGTCTCGGAACCGTCCGCGCCCAGCACCACCGCCTCGTTGGTATCCGTCCCGAACGCCAGCCCGTTGCCCACCTCGTTGACCACCAGCAGGTCACAACCCTTGCGGGCGAGTTTGGCGCGGCCGTTGACGAGGACCTCGTCGGTCTCGGCGGCGAAGCCGACCACCAGCTGGCCGGGGACCGTCCGATGGGCGGACAGTTCGGCGAGGATGTCCGGGTTGCGGACCAGCGCCACCGGCGCGGGCTCCACCCCTTCCACCTTCTTGATCTTCCCGGTGGCGTACTCGAACGGCCGGAAATCGGCTACCGCCGCGGCCATCACCACCACCTGGGCGTCGGCCGCCGCCTTCAGCGCGGCCTCGCGCAGGTCCAGCGCCGTCGAGACCCGGACCACGTCGACGCCGGCCGGGTCCGGCAGCTCGGTGTTCGCGGCCAGCAGGGTGACCCGGGCGCCGCGGGCGGCCGCGGTGGCGGCCAGCGCGTAGCCCTGCTTGCCGGAGGAGCGGTTGCCCAGGAAGCGCACCGGGTCCAGCGGCTCGCGGGTGCCGCCGGCCGAGACGACCACGTGACGGCCCGCCAGGTCCAGCGGCAGCGTGCCGCGGGCCAGCACCCGGCGGCAGGCCTCGAAGATCGCGGCCGGCTCGGGCAGGCGGCCCTTGCCGGTGTCCACCCCGGTCAGCCGGCCGACCGCGGGCTCCAGGACGATCGCGCCGCGCCGCCGCAGGGTGGCCACGTTCTCCTGGGTCGCGGCGTGTTCCCACATCTCGGTGTGCATCGCCGGGGCGAAGAGCACCGGACAGCGGGCGGTCAGCAGGGTGTTGGTGAGCAGGTCGTCGGCCAGGCCGTGGGCGGCCTTGGCGAGCAGGTCGGCGGTGGCCGGCGCGACCACCACCAGGTCGGCCTGCTGCCCGATCCGCACGTGCGGCACCTCGTGCACCCGCTCCCAGGTGGCGGTGGCCGCCGGGCGGCCGGAGAGCGCGGCCCAGGTGGCCTCGCCGACGAAGTGCAGCGCGGCCTCGGTCGGCACCACGGTGACCTGGTGGCCGGACTCGGTCAGCCGGCGCAGCAGCTCACAGGCCTTGTACGCGGCGATCCCGCCGCTCACACCGAGGACGACACGGGGCTGGTTCATGGGTTGCTGCACTCCTCCGCTGGGCTCGCGTTCACCCTACGGCGCCCCGGACACCGTCCGCACCGCGACCCTGGACAGCGAAAGGGCCCGCCGGATCGATGATCCGGCGAGCCCTTTCGGATGCTGCTCTCAGGCGGCGTCGATGGCCTCGGCCGTGAGCATTCCGGCGTTGATCTCGCGCAGCGCGATCGACAGCGGCTTCTCGTGCACGTGGGTGTCGACCAGCGGGCCGACGTACTCCAGCAGGCCCTCACCGAGCTGCGAGTAGTACGCGTTGATCTGACGCGCGCGCTTGGCCGCGTAGATCACCAGGCTGTACTTCGAGTCCGTGGCCTCAAGCAGCTCATCGATCGGCGGGTTGATGATGCCCTCGGGCGCGGTCAGAGAAGAGGACACGCGAAAACCTTCCGAAAGGGTGGAAAAAACAGAAACTGAACAGAGATCACGAGGATCCGCTCAGGCTACACCGAGCAAGGCTAGCAGTTCGGCCGCGACCTGCTCGACCGAGGTGTTGACCAGCGTGCTGTCGAACTCGGTGCCGGCGGCCAGTTCGATCTTCGCCGCGGCGAGCCGCTGGTCGATGACCTCCTGCGGTTCGGTGCCCCGGCCGGTGAGCCGGCGGACCAGCTCGTCCCAGCTGGGCGGTGCCAGGAAGACCAGCTGCGCCTCGGGCATCGACTCGCGCACCTGGCGGGCGCCCTGCAGGTCGATCTCCAGCAGCACGGGTTCGCCGCGCCCCAGCTTCTGCTCCACCGCCGAACGGGGCGTGCCGTAGCGGTTGCCGGCGAAGACGGCCCACTCCAGCAGCTCGCCGTTGGCGACCAGCTTGTCGAACTCGTCGTTGTCGACGAAGTGGTAGTGCACCCCGTCCTTCTCGCCGGGCCTCGGGCGCCGGGTCGTCGCCGACACCGAGAGCCAGACCTCGGGATGCTGCTGCCTCATATGAGCGACGACCGTGCTCTTGCCGACCCCCGAAGGGCCGGAGAGCACGGTCAGCCGCGGACGTTCACTCATGCACCGATTATCCCGGATCGCGGACGAACCGGAGACCACCGGGTGGCGTCAGGAGGTGGCGCCGCCGAACTCGCGCTCCAGGGAGGCGATCTGGTTCGTACCGAGGCCGCGCACGCGGCGGCTCTCGCTGATGCCGAGGCGCTCCATGATCTGCTTGGCGCGGACCTTGCCGACACCGGGAAGGCTCTCCAGCAGCGCGGAGACCTTCATCTTGCCGATGACCTCGTTGTCGGCCTTGCCGGCCTTGATCACCTCGTGCAGGGAGGCTCCGGAGTGCTTGAGCCGGTTCTTCACCTCGGCGCGCTCCCGGCGAGCCTCGGCGGCCTTGGCCAGCGCGGCGGTGCGCTGTTCAGGGGTAAGGGGCGGAAGAGCCACGCCGTTCACCTCAGGGTCTGGAAGGAAATGAAGTGCTAGGACATTGGTCGAACCAGGTGCCTGCCGCGGACTGCATGAGACCGCGGCCAAGGTCGAACCCGGCGGCTCTGACCTGCGAGAGCAACCGGAAACGCACCCCCGAGGGCACCTACCGCCGGACATTACCGGTATTGCGCGCCCGCGTCAGGAAAAGAAGCCGAAAAGTCCTGGTCAGCATGGGTAGCCCAGGACTTTTCGGGAGAAAACGGCCCCGTTTGGGCCGCATTCGTCACGCCGGTGTGACGGCCCTCACATCAGCGACGAAGCGGTCGGCCGCCTCCCGCAGCGCGCCGACGGACGGACCGTGCCTGAGCACGTCGCGGCTCACGCTCGGCACCACGTTGCGCACCTGGGCGCCGAAGACCCGCGGCAGGTCGGCCATGGTGGCCCCCTGCGCGCCGATCCCGGGGGCCAGCAGCGGGCCGTTGATCGCCAGATCCGCGCCGGCGTCGGCCAGCGTGGCACCGACCACCGCGCCGAAGGAACCGAGCGGCTCGGCGCCGGCGTTCTCGGCCGCGAGCCGGTTCAGCACGCCCTGGGCCACGCTCACGCCGTCCGGGCCGGTGGCTCGCTGGACCTCGAAGCCCTCGGGGTTGGAGGTGAGCGCGAGGGCGAAGACGCCGGCGCCGTTGGCCCGGGCCAGGTCCAGGGCCGGCTGCAGCGAGCCGAAGCCCAGGTAGGGGCTGACCGTCAGGGCGTCCGAGAAGAGCGGGCTGCCGGGCGACAGGAAGGCCTCGGCGTAGGCGGCCATGGTGGAGCCGATGTCCCCGCGCTTGGCGTCCATCAGCACCAGCGCGCCGGCCGCCCGGGCCTCGGCGACGGTCCGCTCCAGCACGGCCACGCCCTTGCTGCCGAACCGCTCGAAGAAGGCGGCCTGCGGCTTGAGCACGGCGACCCGGTCGGCGAGCGCCTCGACCACCGTGCGGCTGAACCTCTCCAGGCCCGCCAGGTCGTCACCGAGCCCCCAGGCGGCGAGCAGGGCGGCGTGCGGGTCGATGCCGACGCAGAGCTGGCCGCGCTCGTCCATCGCGTGGCGCAGGCGGGTGCCGAAAGGGGTCGTCATGCTGTCCTTCATCGTCAGTGGCCTTCACGGGTTGCTGCGGTGGGCCAGTCCCACCGCATCGGTGTACTTGGCGAATCCCCGGGCGGCGAGCTCGGCCCGCAGTTCGTCCAGGATCCGCAGCGGGGCCGCCGGGTCGTTGAAGAGCGTGGTGCCGACGGCCACCCCGCTCGCCCCCGCCAGCGTGAACTCCAGCACGTCGCGGCCGTCCCGGACCCCGCCCATGCCGAGGATCGGCACCTGCGGGATCCGCCCGGCCAGCATCGCGGCGTGCACCTGGTAGACGCAGCGCACCGCGATCGGCCGCAGCGCGGGGCCGGAGAGCCCGCCGGTGACCCCGGCCAGGGCCGGGCGCAGGGTGTCCAGGTCGATCGCCATGCCGAGGGTGGTGTTGATCATCGACAGTCCGTCGGCGCCGGCCTGCACGCAGGCCGCGGCGATCTCGGTGATCGAGGTGACGTCGGGGGTGAGCTTGGCGTAGACCGGCAGCTCGGGGTCGGTCACCCGGCGCACCGCCCGCACCACGTCGTAGGAGGTGGCGGGGTTGCAGGCGAAGACCAGGCCGCGGTCGGCGACGTTGGGGCAGGAGATGTTGATCTCGATCCCGGCCACCCCAGGCTGCCCGTTCAGGCGCTCGGCGGTCTCGGTGAACTCCTCCAGCCGCTCCCCCGCGATGGAGACCAGCACCCGGGCCCCGCGCTCGGCCAGCCACGGCAGCTCGTGCCGCAGGAAGGCCTCGATCCCGGTGCCCTGCAGCCCGATCGAGTTGAGCATCCCCGAGGGCGTCTCGGCCATCCGCGGGGTGGCCCGGCCGGACCGCGGGTACGGCATGATCGTCTTGGTGGTGACGGTGCCCAGCGCGTCCAGCGGCACGAACCGGGCCAGCTCCCGCCCGTAGCCGGCGCAGCCGGAGGCGGTGCTCAGCGGGTTGGGCAGCAGGGTCGAGCCGAGTGGCGCGCTCAGGTCCACCTCCGAGGGCTCCATCAGCGCACCCCCATCGCGGCGGCGCCTTCGAGGTCGGCGGGGATGGTGCCGATGTCGGCCCAGCGCACCCGGGCGCCGTCGAAGACCGGCCCCTCGGTACAGGAGCGGACGAACCGGCTGACCCCGTCGTCGCCGACCACCGGCAGGACGCAGGTCATGCAGATCCCGGTGCCGCAGGCCATCGCCTCCTCCACCGCGACGTGGCCGCGCACCCCGAGGCCGCCGGCGATCTCGCTGACCGCCCGGAGCATCGCCATCGGGCCGCAGGAGTAGACGACACTGGCGCCGATCGCCTGGACGGCCTGCGCCAGCGGGTCGACGACCCGCCCGGTCAGCCCGAGCGAGCCGTCCTCGGTGAGCACCAGCACGTCCTGGGTCAGCGCCCTGGCCCGCTCGACCCCGTAGAGCCGGTCCGCGGTGGCGGCGCCGAGGATGAAGCCGACCTGGCCGCCGCGCCGCTGGATCGCCTCGGCCAGCTGGAAGAGCGGCGCGCTGCCGTAGCCGCCGGCCACCAGCAGCGCGCTGACCGGCCCGTCGGGGAGCGGGAAGGGCGTGCCGAGCGGGGCGATCAGGTCCAGTTCGGCGCCCGGGGCGATCCGCGCCAGCTCGGCGGTCCCGGGGCCGTGCACGGCCAGCACCAGCTCGACGGTCTCCGCGGCCGGATCCGCCCGGTGGATCGAGAAGGCCCGGCGCAGCAGCATCGAGGAGGTCGCCCCGCCGACCGCGAGGGTGGCGAAGTGGCCCGGCCGGACCCGTTCAGGCACCCCCGGCGCGCGCAGCACCAGGCGGTGGTAGGCGCCTTCGGGAACGTTCGCGAGCACCTCGGCCCGCACTTTCAGAGGGTTGGCCATGCGAGGGCACCTTTCGACCGCCGTGAGCCTGGCTGGCGACCGAACTCTCCCAAATCCGTCCGCCCACTGTCACATCCCCCCATATCTGACGAACCGTCAGGCAGCGCTGCCGACCGCCTCCGCGATGGTCCGGAAACCACCGGCGCGCAGCCGGGCGCCGAGGCCCTTGTGCACCCGGCGCATCCAGAACGGGCCCTGGTAGATGAAGGCGCTGTAGCCCTGCACCAGGTCGGCGCCGGCCACGATGCGCTGCCAGGCGTCCTCGGCGGTCTCGATGCCGCCGACCGAGACCAGCACCAGGCGGCCCTCGGTGCGCTTGCGCAGCCGCTTCAGCACCTCCAGCGAGCGGTCCTTCAGCGGCGCGCCGGAGAGGCCGCCCATGCCGATCGCCTCGATCTGCGCCTCGGGCGCCAGCAGGCCGCCGCGGCCGATCGTGGTGTTGGTGGCGATGATGCCGTCCAGCCCCAGCTCCAGGGCGAGGTCGGCGACCGCGTCGACGTCCTCGTCGGCCAGGTCGGGGGCGATCTTGACCAGCAGCGGCACCCGGTGCGCGACGGCCCGGTCGGCGGCCTCGCGGACCGCGGCCAGCAGCGGGCCCAGGTGCTCGACGGCCTGCAGGTTGCGCAGCCCCGGGGTGTTCGGCGAGGAGACGTTGACCACCAGGTAGTCCGCGTGCGCGGCCAGCCGCTCGGTGCTCTTGACGTAGTCGGCGATCGCGTCGGCCTCCTCGACCACCTTGGTCTTGCCGATGTTGACGCCGATCACGGGGGTGGAGGTGGTGTGCGGACGGGCGGCCAGGCGGGCGGCGACCCGGGCCGAGCCCTGGTTGTTGAAGCCCATCCGGTTGATCAGCGCACGGTCCTCCACCAGCCGGAACAGCCGCGGCGCCGGGTTGCCCGGCTGCGGCTCGCCGGTGACGGTGCCGATCTCCACGTAGTCGAAGCCGAGCATCGACAGGCCGTCGACGCCGATCGCGTTCTTGTCGAACCCGGCGCCCAGGCCGAACGGTCCGGGCAGGTCGAGCCCGAGCGCGGAGGTCCGCAGCGCCTGGTCGCGCGGGGCGAGCACCAGCCCGACGAGCTGTCGCAGGCCCGGCACCGAGGCGGCCAGCCGGATCCAGAAGAAGGCCAGGTGGTGGGCCTTCTCCGGGTCCATCTTGCGGAACACGAGGTTGAACAGGGTCTTGTACACAGGGGCTCCTCGCATGGCAGTGGGGGGCGCCGTGGTGCGGCGCCCCCCACTGATGATGGTGCTACTTGCGGGACGCGTTGATCAGCGCCGCGTGCTCCTGCAGCGACATCACGCCGACGTCCCCGCGGGTCAGCGCGTCGATGCCCTGCACCGCCGCGCCCATCGCCTGAACGGTCGTCAGGCAGGGCACGCCGCGCGAGACGGCCGCGGTGCGGATCTCGTAGCCGTCCAGGCGGCCGCCGGTGCCGTACGGGGTGTTGATGATCAGGTCGACCTCGCCGTCGTGGATCAGCTGCACGATGGTCTTCTCGCCGTTCGGGCCCTCGCCGTCGCTGTGCTTGCGCACCACGGTGGACGGGATCCCGCCGCGCTGCAGCACCTCGGCGGTGCCGGAGGTGGCGAGCACCTCGAAGCCCAGCTCGACCAGCGCGCGGGCCGGGAAGACCAGGTTGCGCTTGTCGCGGTTGGCGACCGAGACGAAGACCTTGCCCTTGGTGGGCAGCGCGCCGTACGCGCCGGCCTGCGCCTTGGCGTAGGCGGTGCCGAAGACCTTGTCGATGCCCATGACCTCGCCGGTCGAGCGCATCTCCGGGCCGAGCACGGTGTCCACGCCGCGCCCGTGGATGTCGCGGAAGCGGCTCCACGGCATCACGGCCTCCTTGACGGAGATCGGCGCGTCGGCCGGCAGCGTGCCGCCGTCGCCCTCGGCGGGCAGCAGGCGCTCGGCGCGCAGCTCGGCGATGGTGGCGCCGAGCGAGATCCGGGCGGCGGCCTTGGCCAGCGGGACGGCGGTGGCCTTGGAGGTGAACGGCACGGTCCGCGAGGCGCGCGGGTTGGCCTCCAGCACGTAGAGGATGTCACCCGAAAGAGCGAACTGGATGTTGATCAGGCCGCGTACCCCGACGCCGCGCGCGATCGCCTCGGTGGAGGTGCGCAGGCGCTTGATGTCGTAGCCGCCCAGCGTGATCGGCGGCAGCGCGCAGGCCGAGTCGCCGGAGTGGATGCCGGCCTCCTCGATGTGCTCCATGACGCCGCCGAGGTAGAGCTCGGTGCCGTCGTAGAGCGCGTCGACGTCGATCTCCACCGCGTCGTCCAGGAAGCGGTCGATCAGCACCGGGTGCTCGGAGATCAGGCCCGCGTGCCGCTCCAGGTAGGAGGCGAGCGAGGGCTCGTCGTAGACGATCTCCATGCCGCGCCCGCCGAGCACGTAGGACGGGCGGGCGAGCACCGGGTAGCCGATCTCGTCGGCGATCGCCTTGGCCTCCTCGAAGGAGAAGGCGGTGCCGTGCTTGGGGGCCGGCAGGCCCGCGTCGCGCAGCACCCGGCCGAAGGCGCCGCGCTCCTCGGCCAGGTCGATCGCCTCGGGCTGGGTGCCGACGATCGGCACGCCGTTGTCCTTGAGCGCCTGGGCCAGGCCCAGCGGGGTCTGGCCGCCGAGCTGGACGATGACGCCCGCCAGCGGACCCGCCTGGGTCTCGACGTGCACGATCTCCAGCACGTCCTCCAGGGTGAGCGGCTCGAAGTAGAGCCGGTCGGAGGTGTCGTAGTCGGTGGAGACGGTCTCCGGGTTGCAGTTGACCATCACGGTCTCGTACCCGGCCTCGGCCAGCGCGAAGGAGGCGTGCACGCAGGAGTAGTCGAACTCGATGCCCTGGCCGATCCGGTTCGGGCCCGAGCCCAGGATGATCACGGCCGGCTTGGTGCGGGTGGCGACCTCGTTCTCCTCGTCGTAGGACGAGTAGAAGTACGGGGTCTTGGCCGCGAACTCGGCCGCGCAGGTGTCGACCGTCTTGAAGACCGGGCGGATGCCGAGCGCGTGCCGCACCTCGCGGACCACGTCGGGCTTCAGGCCCCGGATCTCGCCGATCTGCTGGTCGGAGAAGCCGTGCCGCTTGGCGTGCCGCAGCAGCTCCGGGTCGAGCCGCTCGGCCTCGGCCACCTCGGCGGCGATCTCGTCGAGCAGGAAGAGCTGGTCGACGAACCACGGGTCGATCTTGGTGGACTCGAACACCTCCTCCTGGGTGGCGCCGGCCCGGATGGCCTCCATGACGGTGTTGATCCGGCCGTCGGTGGGGACCTGGGCCTTCGTCAGCAGCGCGTCCTTGTCGCCGATCGCGCCGGCCCAGGAGAACTGCGAGCCCTTCTTCTCCAGCGAGCGCAGCGCCTTGTTCAGCGCCTCGGGGAAGTTGCGGCCCATCGCCATGGCCTCGCCGACCGACTTCATGGTGGTGGTCAGCGTGGCGTCGGCGCTCGGGAACTTCTCGAACGCGAAGCGCGGGACCTTGACCACCACGTAGTCGAGCGACGGCTCGAAGGAGGCCGGGGTCTTCTCGGTGATGTCGTTGGGGATCTCGTCCAGCGTGTAGCCGACGGCCAGCTTGGCGGCGATCTTGGCGATCGGGAAGCCGGTCGCCTTGGAGGCCAGCGCCGAGGAGCGCGAGACCCGCGGGTTCATCTCGATCACGATGATCCGGCCGTCGTCCGGGTTGATCGCGAACTGGATGTTGCAGCCGCCGGTGTCGACGCCGACCTCGCGGATGATCGCGATGCCGATGTCGCGCAGCGTCTGGTACTCGCGGTCGGTCAGCGTCATCGCCGGGGCGACGGTGATCGAGTCGCCGGTGTGCACGCCCATCGGGTCGAAGTTCTCGATGGAGCAGACCACCACGACGTTGTCGTTGCGGTCGCGCATCAGCTCCAGCTCGAACTCCTTCCAGCCGAGGATGGACTCCTCCAGGAGCACCTCGGTGGTCGGCGAGAGGGCCAGGCCCTGGCCGGCGATCCGGCGCAGGTCCTCCTCGTCGTGCGCGAAGCCGGAGCCGGCGCCGCCCATGGTGAAGGAGGGGCGGACCACGACGGGGTAGCCGCCGAGGGTCTCGACGCCCGCCAGGATGTCGTCCATCGAGTGGCAGATCACCGAGCGGGCCGACTCGCCGTGGCCGATCTTGGCGTGCACCGCCTCGACCACGCCCTTGAAGAGCTGGCGGTCCTCGCCCTTGTGGATCGCCTCGACGTTGGCGCCGATCAGCTCGACGCCGTACTTGGCCAGCGTGCCGTTCTCGTGCAGCGAGATCGCGGTGTTGAGCGCGGTCTGCCCGCCGAGGGTCGGCAGGAGCACGTCGGGGCGCTCCTTGGCGATGATCTTCTCGACGAACTCCGGGGTGATCGGCTCGACGTAGGTGGCGTCGGCGATCTCCGGGTCGGTCATGATCGTGGCCGGGTTGGAGTTGACCAGGATCACCCGCAGGCCCTCGGCCCGCAGCACGCGGCAGGCCTGGGTGCCGGAGTAGTCGAACTCGGCCGCTTGGCCGATGACGATCGGGCCCGAGCCGATGACCAGAACGGACTTGATATCAGTGCGCTTGGGCACGGTTCAGCTCCCTGCGGTGGCGTGCGACGCCGTCATGAGGTCGACAAAGCGATCGAAGAGGTAGGCCGCGTCGTGCGGACCGGCCGCCGCCTCCGGGTGGTACTGGACGCTGAAGGCGGGCGTGTCCAGGCAGTTCAGGCCCTCGACCACGTTGTCGTTCAGACAGACGTGGCTGACCTCGGCGCGGCCGAACGGGGTGTCACTCACCTTGTCCAGCGGCGCCTCGACGGCGAAGCCGTGGTTGTGCGCGGTCACCTCGACCTTGCCGGTGGAGCGGTCCTGCACCGGCTGGTTGATGCCGCGGTGGCCGTACTTGAGCTTGTAGGTCCCGAAGCCCAGCGCGCGGCCGAGGATCTGGTTGCCGAAGCAGATCCCGAACAGCGGGGTCTTGCGCGCCAGCACCGCCTGCATCACCGCGACCTGGTGGTCGGCGGTGGCCGGGTCGCCCGGGCCGTTGGAGAAGAAGACGCCGTCCGGGTTGACCGCGTAGAGGTCCTCGACGGTCGAGTTGGCCGGCAGCACGTGTACCTCGATGCCGCGCTCGGCCATCCGCTGCGGGGTCATCGCCTTGATCCCGAGGTCGACGGCCGCGACGGTGAAGCGCTTCTCGCCGATGGCCGGCACGATGTACGGCTCGGTGGTGGCGACCTCGGCGCAGAGGTCCGCGCCCTTCATCTCGGGCGCCTGGAGCACCCGGGCGAGCAGCTCGCTCTCCTCGGCCAGCGCCGGGCCGGAGAAGATGCCGACCCGCATCGCGCCGCGCTCGCGCAGGTGGCGGGTGAGCGCGCGGGTGTCGATGCCGCTGATGCCGACGACGCCCTGGTTGACCAGTTCCTCGTCCAGCGAGCGACGCGAGCGCCAGTTGGACGGCACCCGGGCGGGGTCGCGGACCACGTAGCCGGCCACCCAGATCCGCTTGGACTCCGGGTCCTCGTCGTTGACCCCGGTGTTGCCGATCTGCGGGGCCGTCATGACCACCACCTGGCGGTGGTAGGACGGGTCGGTGAGGGTCTCCTGGTAGCCGGACATGCCGGTGTTGAAGACGGCCTCGCCGAAGGTCTCGCCGGTGGCGCCGTACGCCTGGCCGCGGAAGGTCCGGCCGTCCTCCAGGACGAGTACGGCGGGCACTCGCTCCCGGCGGGCGGCACGGGGCTGCCTCGTAGTGGTGGGGGCAGGTGCGGTCATGGTGTTACGCCTTCCGTCTTCGTCGTACGTGTAGCGAGTGCTTCGACCCAGGCCGCGTGCTCGTCCGGGTGGTCCAGCCGGAACCCGGAGTCCAGCTCGCGGCCCTCGTGCGTCCAGCTGACGACCAGCAGGCCGGCCGGGACGACCTTGCCGGCGATGCCGGAGTCGGTCCGGGCGCCGGTCAGCTGTCCGGCCGGGATCCACAGGTCGGTGTCGCCCGGACGGCGGACCAGCAGGCCGCGTCCGGTCAGGGTCAGCTCGGCCAGACTGCGGGTGCCGAGCCCGTGGGCCACCACCCGGTCCAGCCAGTTCCCGGCGGTGGTGCTGCCGTGGTAGCGGCCGCTGCCCTCCAGAATGGCCGGGCCGGGGTCGCTCGGCACGGCGGGCAGCTCCGGCAGGTCGGACTGCAGGGTGCGGCGCCAGTTCCAGCCCTGGCGCATCAGCCAGTAGACCAGCCCGATCAGGATCAGCAGGCCGACCGCCCAGCCGATGTAGTCGGGCCAGTTGTGCACCTTGGCCTTCTCCATCGCCAGCAGGCCGGCCCTCACGCGAGTTCGCCCGGCTCGACCAGCTCGCCGGCCAGCACGGTCGGCACCCCGCGCAGGAAGGTGGCGTGCACCCGTCCCGGCAGGTCAAGGCCTCGGTAGGGGGTGTTGCGGCTGCGGGTGGCGAAGCTGTCGGGGTTCACGGTCCCACGGTACGCGGGATCGAAAAGCACCAGGTTGGCCGGTTCACCGACCGAGACGGGCCGCCCCTGGCCGGCCAGGCGGCCGATCCGCGCGGGGCGGTGCGACATCCGGTCCGCGACGCCGTGCCAGTTCAGCAGGCCGGTGTCCACCATCGCCTGCTGGACCACCGAGAGCGCGGTCTCCAGGCCCACCATGCCCATCGCGGCGACCGCCCACTCGCAGTCCTTGTCCTCGGCCGGGTGCGGGGCGTGGTCGGTGGCCACCGCGTCGATGGTGCCGTCGGCCAGCGCCTCGCGCAGCGCGTGCACGTCGGCGGCGGTGCGCAGCGGCGGGTTGACCTTGTAGACCGGGTCGTAGGAGCGGACCAGCTCGTCGGTGAGCAGCAGGTGGTGCGGGGT